>Ga0164302_10000580_pt1 | contig 10471 bp, 8 predicted proteins | sample Whisoiple_202_MG_FD_109714 | JGI IMG/M metagenome (GOLD analysis project Ga0164302, IMG submission 109714) | Soil microbial communities amended with pyrogenic organic matter from upstate New York, USA - Whitman soil sample_202_MG | ecosystem: Environmental > Terrestrial > Soil > Agricultural... | reverse complement strand
CTTGGGCGTGGCCTGGGCCACCCTTGTTGCCTCCGAACTGGTAGCAGCCCAACGCGGGCTCGGCGCAATGATTCAGAACGCCTCGACGTATTTTCTACTCGACGTAATCTACGTCGGTATCATCTGTATCGGCTTCATCGCACTCATCATGGACCTGGTTCTGCGCCGCGCAAGCGCTCGTCTCCTGAGTTGGCAGGAGCGTGTCACGACATGAGCGCAAGCACCATCAACGCCGGACCTGCCCGTGCCCGATTCGACAAAGTTTCTCTTGCATTCGCAACCGCTGCCGGACCTCTGCGTGTCGTCGAGAATGTAAGCTACGATATCGCAGACGGAGAATTCGTCGCGATCATCGGGCCCTCGGGCTGCGGGAAGACGACGATGATGAGTATGCTTGCCGGGTTTCAGCAGCCGACCACCGGACGCGTCCTATTTGATGGCGAGCCGGTGCGTGGACCTGGACCTGAGCGCGGGGTTATTTTTCAGGAATATGGCGTCTTTCCTTGGTTGACGGTCAAGCAGAATATCGCGTTCGGACTTACACTGCATGCAAACAAGGCGAATCCGACTGAGCGGGACGCCACCTGCTCGCATTACATCAGCCTCATGGGATTGTCAGATTTCGCCGACGCCTATCCTAAACATCTTTCGGGCGGTATGCGGCAACGTCTCGCATTGGCCAGGGCTTACGCGGTGAAGCCTCAGTTTCTCCTGATGGACGAGCCGTTCGGTGCCCTTGATGCGCAGACGCGGTCCAACATGCAGGACCTCCTCCTCGAGATTCTTGCTGTCGAGAAGAAGACAGTCATGCTTATAACGCATTCGGTCGAAGAGGCGATCTATCTCGCGTCAAAGATCGTTATCGTGACCGCGAGGCCTGCTCGCGTGAAGGAGATTATCGAGGTTCCCTTCGCTTATCCTCGTCAGAAGGCCATCTACGAGCACCGGGAATTCGGGGAGTTGCGTGCGCATATCCGTGATCTGGTGATGGATGAATACCTAACCCAACAGCGCCAATGGTCCCCAGTAGCGCTTTCTGAATGAATCAAAGGAGGACGTCATGCACCGTCGAGATTTCCTAAGCGCGCTCGGAGGCGGTCTGGCCGGCGTATCGATTGCGAAACCTGCGCTCGCGCAGGCAAAGACCAAGGTGCGGGTTGGTTATCTCCATACACTCGCCGTGGACGGCCAGATCTGGACCGGTATCGATCATGGCTCATTTGACAAGCAAGCTCTTGACCTGGAGCTCCGACAATTCAATACCGGACTTGAAATTTTCCAGGCGTTGATCGGCGGTAGCCTCGATGTGCTCGCGACCGGCGCAGTTCTTTCAAATTTCCCCGCGCGCGGCCAGGGCAGGGTCTTTCTCATCAACGACATTGAGGTCGCGACCGCTCAGCTCTGGGTTCGGGGTGACCAGGGGATCAAGTCATTTGAGGACCTAAAGGGGAAGCGGATCGCAACGGCAATCGGGACAACGGCGCACGTATTTCTTGATCGAGCTTTGCGTGCGAACAAGATCGATCCGAAAGAAGTTGACATTGTGAATCAGACCATGCCTGCGGCGGTAACCGCGTTTATTTCCGGAGCCGTGCCCGCAATCGCTCTGTGGGTCCCCTTTAACATCACAGTTAGAGACAAGGTGCCGGGCGCTGTGAAGCTCGCGGACGCATCGGCGTACTATCCACAAGCGGCGATCATTGGCGGTTGGGCGGCCCGCAATGATTACTTCATGGGCAATCGAGACATACTCGTGCGAATCGCGAAAGGTTGGGCCGAAGCCAACGACTACATGCTGCAATATAGCGACGCGGTTCTCGGGGAACTACAATCGAAGCACTATAGCACTACTCCGCTCTCCGACATCAAGGAGCAATTTCAGGCTCAGAAGATGTTTTCTTCTGCGGAGTGGAAGAAGTACTACGTCGATGGCACCGTCACAAAATGGCTGCAGCAGTCCACCGATTTCTTCATGTCCAATGCAGGTTTGACGCAGTTCACGCCTGCGAGCGAGTACTTCGATCCGAAAATTTACTTAGATGCCTTAGGTTGATCCAAGGCATCAAGCGACCTCAGACAATACGAGGTTCGCTGTCGATGTTGACTTGCTATAACAATATACCGGATGTTCTCACAATCCGGGATGAACCTCGGAACCGGGAGAGACATGTCATGGATGCTTCTACGCTGACGCGACGAGCCCTGCTCAAGAGCGGCGCTGCCGGGGCCGGCATTGTCGCGGCACCCTGTATTATCCGGCGCGCTCACGCACAAGATGCCGATCTTGAGCCTTACACATCGGCAAAGATCGATTGGCGTCAGGCGGCCGGCGAGGCAATCACAGTCGCGGTGATTCCCGCAAGTTACTTTGATAACCTGATCGCATTGGCGTCGCAGTTTCAAGCGCTGACCGGAATTAACGTGCGTTTCGAGAAAATTCCACCTGCGCAGATCCGTCAAAAGAGTGTCATCGACCTCACGTCGAAGACCGGCACCTATGCGACCCATGCGGCCGACCCAATGTATTTCGCCTTGTACGGAGCCAACAAATGGGTAGAGCCTCTTGATCCTCTCTTGCAGGATGCATCGCTCACCGACAAGAGTTGGTTCAAGATCGATGACATCGTACCGGCTTGGCGCTCCGCAAACACGATCGAGGGCAAGCTCCTGGGGATGCCCTACGACGGCGAGGTGACGCTTCAGGTACTACGGAAAGATCTCTATGAAGCGAAGGGTCTAAAACCGGCTGACGATCTCGACAAATTCGTCGCTAATGCGGCTGCAGTGCACAACCCGGAGAGCCGCGTCTGGGGCGCCGCGCTACGCGGCGTAGCGGGCGCAGGCCAGAATGTCTACATCTACTCGTCGATTTTCCGCGAATTCGGAGGCGATTGGTTCAAAGGAGGTAAGCTGACCGTCAACGGTACCGAAGCCGAAGCTGCATTGAACTGGTATGTTGATGTGATGCGAAAATACGCCCCGGTGGCTGCCCAGAACTGGAATTGGCCAGACATTGCCGACGCCTTCTCGCAAGGCACGGTCGCGGCCTATATCGATGCGCATTCCTCGGCATCGGTCATTAACAATCCCGACAAATCTAAGGTGATCGGAAAGATTAGTTTCGCGCGTTGGCCGAAAGGCCCGTCGGGCAAGCGGATTACGTCAATTTGGAATTGGGGCTTCCCAATCAACGGCGCCCTTCCAGAAAAACGGAAGAAGGCAACCTGGCTTTTCATTCAATGGGCAGCGAGTGCCGAGACGCAGGCTCGCACCGCGCACCGGTTTGCTGGCCCTGCAAAACGCTCAGGCGTAAACCGCACGTCGTTTTGGCGCGATCCAGATTATATCAAGGTTGTAAGCGGGTTCGGCGACAATTTCGTTGAAGCGACTCTCGAATCCCTGCAAAGCGATACCGATGTTGATTGGCGTCCGCGCGTGCCGCAATGGCCGGCTGTCGGCGATACGATTGCCACGGCGATCCAATCTGCTCTTGTCGGGCAGGCAAGTGCGAAGGTGGCGCTGGATGACGCTCAAAAACGGATCGAGCCGATGATGCGCGGCTGAAGATGAGGCCCGGCGGATGAACGGTGGGTCGCGTTCCCCTGTTGTCAGCCGATAGCGATCCCGCCAAAAGCTTTTACGCGAGGGAGGAACGCTTCGCGATGGCGCTGCTTGCGCCGGCTTTCGTTGTCCTGATGGCGACCACGACATTCCCGCTGCTGTATCTCATCTGGACAAGTGCTTACCGAATCGATCTGGCGATGCCGTTTACCAACGGCTATATCGGCTTCGAGAACTACCGGAACGTGATTGGCGATCACCGGTTCTGGTCATCGCTTGTTGTAAGTCTGATCTACACCGCAACAACGGTGTTGTTCCAAGTGGTGATCGGGCTTGCTTTTGCGATTTTTGTGCTGAGTATTCGTCGCTTCCAGGCCATATTCCGTGTCGTCGCCATTCTCCCGGTTGTCCTATCACCGGCAGTCGTGGGCATGGTCTGGCGCACCTTCATGTTGGCGCCTGAATTCGGTGTAGTCGACTACCTCGCCATCAGCGCGGGGATCGGAAGCAGGAACTGGCTCGGCGACCCAACGCTCGCGTTGATTTCTGTGGTGGTTATCCACACGTGGCAATGGACCCCCTTTGCCTTCATGGTTCTTTTGGCGAGCTTAGCCTCCTTGCCCGAGGACATATATGAGGCAGCGCGGCTCGATCGCGCCAACAGTTGGAAGCGCTTCACACGCATCACGTTACCTCTGCTACGACCCGCCATCGTCATGGTCGTCATCATGCGAACCATGGTCGCGCTGACGGCGTTCGCCGCAATCTTTACCGTAACCGGCGGAGGGCCCGGCACCGCGACGGAAATTCTAAATCTCTACGCGTACCGCAAGTCTTTCACGGAGCTATCCTTCGGATACGGCTCGGCGCTCGCGGTGGCACTCTTAATCGTGACAGTTCTCGTCTCCGCGCTCCTTTTTGCTCTTAGGAGGGCGAGATGAGCCTTCGTAAGCTTCGCATCTTTCCAGCAATTGCGATTGCTATCGTATTTGCCGCTGCATGGCTATTCCCGATTGTCTGGAGTGTTCTCAACTCCTTCAAGACAGAGCAGGATATTCTCGCTTATCCTCCGAAATTGTTCTTTTCACCGTCTCTCGTCGCCTACAAAGCCGTGCTCTTCGGCTCCTCGTCAATTCTGCCGAATCTCTGGAGCAGCTTGGTCATCTCATTAGGTACTACTGTTCTGACGATGGGGACGGCCATTCCCGCTGCTTACGCATTAGCGCGCTTGCGCCTGCGCGCCAAGAAATTCACAGGCTTCTATGTTCTCGCGACGCAGATGCTACCGCCCGTAGGCATTATCATACCTTATTTTTTGATCCTTCGAAATATCGGCTGGATTGACACATACGAAGGCATCATTTTGGTCTATCTTTCCTTTTCTCTTCCTTTTGCGATCTGGCTGTTGGTCTCCTATTTTGAGGATATTCCCTTCGAAATGGAGGAGGCTGCCTATCTCGATGGTGCGAACCGTCTGCAGGCACTGCGGCGGATCATAATTCCGCAAGTAAAGGGCGGTATTGCTGTCACAATCGTCTTCGTATTTCTCAACGCTTGGAACGAGTTTTTATTTGCCGTGGTCCTCAGCGGCAACACTGTCCGTCCTGTAACAATCGCGATGTTCAACTTTGTTTCCATCGAGCAGACGTTGTGGGCCCAGCTGGCGGCTGTCTCGGTACTGGCGATGCTGCCGGTGATCCTGCTGGGGATTATCGCGCAGAAGAACATCGTGAAAGGCCTAACAGTTGGGGCTGTGAAGGGCGGGGGTCGGCGATGACTAACCCCGGACAGGTTCGGCTCGATGGAATCGTGAAAAGGCATGGGGACTTTAGTGCTCTCAGGGGAATCGATCTCGAAATAGAACCCGGCGAGTTCTTTGCGCTGCTGGGGCCCTCGGGATCCGGCAAAAGCACGACCCTCCGCATCCTGGCGGGCCTCGATATGCCAACGTCCGGTCGCGTCATTATCGATGGTGCAGATGTCACCTCTGTGGCCCCAAGTGATCGGGATGTGGCAATGGTGTTTCAGAGCTATGCGCTGTATCCACATATGAGCGTATTTCAGAACATCGCATTTCCTCTAGAGATGGGGAAGGCTGCAAAAGGCGCGATCCAACCGAAGGTGCGAGAGGCAGCTCGAAAAGTACGAATCGATCACCTGCTTGATCGTAAGCCTGGCCAGCTTTCCGGTGGCCAGCAACAGCGTGTTGCTCTCGCCCGTGCCATTGTGCGAGAGCCGCGGCTATTCCTGCTCGATGAGCCGCTCTCGAATCTCGACGCCAAATTACGTCTCGAGACTCGGTTCGAGCTGAAGAAGCTGCAGCGGACGCTTGGCGTGACGACAGTCTATGTAACCCACGATCAGGAAGAGGCAATGACCCTTGCTGATCGCATGGCCGTCTTCATGGAAGGTGAGGTCAAACAGATTGGCCGACCGGCGGACATTTTCGCGAGGCCGAATTCAATCGATGTGGCAGCCTTCATCGGAAGTCCGCCGATGAACCTCATTCCAGCATCCTATTCGGATGGCTACGTCATAGTTGCCGATTACCCGCTAAAAACGTCGTGTCGTATTCCCGGTCAACGGGACGTGATTGTCGGAATCCGACCTGGCGCGCTTCGCTTCGGCCGTGATGGAATGCCTGCCAATGTGGAACTGATTGAAGATTTAGGCGATATGGCTTTGCTTGATCTTGAGGTTGGCGGAATCCGAATGCGAGCGCGGGTTCGGGACGGAACGCCCCCGCGCGAAGGCGATGTTATTCACGTTGCAGCGCAGGAGAAGGACCTGCACCTATTTGATCGGGCAACCGGAGCGCGAATTGAGTCTCAAGCTGATGCGGCTTGATCGGGTTATCAACAGATGGTAGCGCCGCTCAAGGAAGGGATCTCTTATCGAACGGGAATCTTCTGTCTGCCGATCAACCTGACCCGAGTGGCAATCTAGAAAAGATGGGAGGCACACCGAATGTCAAAGGAGGGCATGCAATCAAAACGGCCGAACATCCTTCTGATCCTGAACGATGACATGGGGTACTCCGATATCGGATGCTATGGGGGGGAAATAGACACACCGCACTTGGATCGCTTAGCGGCGAACGGCCTCCGGTATTCACAATTTTACAATACTGCGAGGTGTAGCCCATCACGCGCTTCGCTGCTGACCGGCCTCCACCCGCATCAAACTGGGATTGGTATTTTGACATACAGCACGGGTCCTGAAGGTTATGCCGGTAATCTGAACAAGCGTTGCGTGACGATTGCCGAAGTGCTCAAGCAAAACGAGTATGTCACCTATCTTAGCGGTAAGTGGCACATCGCAAGCAGTTTGACGGAGCCAACGGATGCCTGGCCTCTTCAACGCGGGTTCGATCATTTTTACGGCACGATCATTGGCGCGGGCAGTTTCTACAATCCAAACACTCTCACCCGTGGCAACGATAATGTTGAATCCGAGGCGGAGCAGGACCCAAAGTTCTTCTACACCGATGCGATCAGCGACCAGGCGGCAGCTTTCATTCGTGAGCACAGGAGAAATAACTCGAACACACCGTTTTTTCAGTACGTTGCGTACACGGCACCGCATTGGCCGCTACACGCGCATGAAGAGGATATAGGAAAATATAAGGGCCGATTTGATAAGGGCTGGGACCGTTTGCGCGAAGAACGTTTATCGCGTCTTGTCGCTTCAGGCTTAATACACCCATCCTGGAAACTTACGGACAGGGACCCGACGCAACCACCGTGGCCCGAGGCTGACCATCGCGAGTGGCGCCTACGCTGCATGGAGGTATATGCGGCGCAGATTGACCGAATGGACCAAGGCATCGGTCGCATCTTGGTTGCCCTTGAGGAGACGGGTCAATTTGAAAACACCGTTATCATCTTTCTTTCCGACAATGGGGGCTGCGCCGAGGATATTCCGGAGGGTGTGAGCGCGCGCGAACTCGTTGATGAGCTGATGATTGCAAAGGCGACGACGCGTACGGCGGAGCCGGTGCGTTTTGGTAATTACCCGAGCATCATGCCGGGCGGAGAAGACACTTATCAAAGCTACGGGACGGCTTGGGCCAACCTTTCAAACTCCCCCTTCAGGCTTTATAAGCACTGGGTCCACGAGGGGGGCATCGCCACTCCTCTGATCGTGCATTGGCCCGACGGTATCAAAGACGGGGGTAGCCTTCGGCATCATCCTGGGCAATTGCCCGACATCATGGCCACGGTGTTGGATATTGCTGGCGCCAAGTATCCCGACACCTATGATGACAACGAGATTGCGCCGTGTGAGGGGGAGAGTCTTGTCCCATCGTTTTCAGCCGACTCACTGGACCGTGGTCCTCTGTTTTGGGAACACGAGGGAAATGCCGCCGTGCGTGTCGGTAAATGGAAACTCGTTCGTAAATACCCCGGGCCGTGGGAGCTCTATGACATGGAAGTCGATCGCACGGAGATGCATGACCTTGCGGCAAAATACCCTGAAATGGTCACGGATATGCAAGAGAAGTATGAACTGTGGGCGCAAAGATGCGGAGTTATTCCGCGTGAGAAAATTCTCGAGCTAATGAAGGCCCAAGCGACAACCGCGTTTTGGGAGGAAGACGAAACGAAATGACGAAAACCTCTGCACGATGACCTGTTGTGCAAGCGCGCCTTTGGGTCGGGAACATATTGCACCCGATCTCTCGCGAATAGTTCCTCGTGACCAGCCAGTGTCGTTCCGCTGGTGCTTTTTAAACGAAGGCACTTTCCGAATGGGGAGCGACGATCTGGCGCGCTATCCTGAAGACGGCGAGGGGCCCAGTCGCTTGGTTAGGCTCAGCGCTTTTGCCATTGCGGCTTATACGGTGACGAACGCCCAATTTGGGGAGTTTATTCGCAGTACTGGCTACCAAACGGACGCGGAGCGCTACAACTGGTCCTTCGTCTTTAAGGATTTTGTTGGCGCTGACATTCGGCAGAGCGTGCGTAGAGTACCTTTAGAGACACCTTGGTGGCTGCCGATTGCACGCGCTTATTGGGCTCAACCGGAAGGGCTAAATAGTACGGTTCTTGACCGGTTGGACCACCCCGTCGTGCACGTCTCGTGGAATGATGCGCAAGCCTATTGCCGCTGGTCCGGCAGCCGGCTGCCGTCAGAAGCGGAATGGGAGTTCGCTGCGCGTGGCGGACTGGAGCAAAATACATATCCCTGGGGTAATGAGCTCACGCCCGAAGGTGAGCATCGTTGCAACATATGGCAAGGACGCTTTCCAATACAAAACACCGCGGAAGATGGTTATTTCGGAACCGCGCCTATCCATGCGTACAAACCAAATGGCTACGGCTTGTACAATGTCGCAGGCAATGTCTGGGAATGGTGCGAGGACTATTTCTCTGCCGGCTACCATCAGGAGACATCTGTAAACAACCCGATTTGCAATAGGATATCAGACAATCGATCGGTACGCGGTGGTTCGTTTCTCTGCCACCAATCATACTGCAACCGGTACAGGGTGGCCGCTCGAACTGGCAACACCCCGAACACCTCATCCAGCAACATCGGCTTCAGAGTTGTTCGAAGGTAGCTGCTTGGTCTAACTACGAGCACGAAACGGAATGCTGCGTCTTGGGACGGCGTTACACATGGTTTGACCAGCCTTGGAAGACACTGGGGGCCTTTGTCACGACGTACACCACCAAGCGTTTGCTGGCTCCGATTTTATCGACTGGGCTATGGCGGCTTGCGCCCTTTGCGAGCGTCTCGCACCCTAGCGCCCCAGATGATCCATGTGAAATCGCGGTGATGCCGCGGCCAGACCGTGTTGGAAGCGCAGGGCCCCCTCAAAAACGCCCTCGGTTGAGGTCTCACATCGCAACGTGGCTAAATTCTCGACGCGGCGATCTCAGGAAGGCGCAGACCCGCCGCGTGAGGTAATGGGCTGCAATCCGGCCGCAGCTGCTTTCAGAACCGCTTCCGGCAGGGTTTGCGCGCCGAGTCGCTGCATGACATGGGCACGATGAACTTCAACGGTGCGCGGACTGATGCCCATATCACGCGCGATTTGCTTGTTTGTCTTGCCCCCCAAAAGGCCGATCAGGACATCGTGCTCACGCTGCGACATTTCAGCGATGCGTGCCCGTGCGAACTGCGCGTCGCGATCATCTCCATCGTCGGAATGAATGTCGGCACGCACGGAGGCAACCGAGTTTAGCAATTGCTCGTTCGTGTAGGGGATCGGCAGGAAATCGGCGGCCCCCGCCTTGATGACCTCGGCACCGAAGCGAACGTCGCCGCTAGCGTCCCCGACGATGATCACCGGCAACCCGATGCGGCGTAGCTTGAGTTCCTTGGGGATCGCCAACCCCTCGCCTTGGGAGTTTTCGACCTGCGCGATGACGCTACCGATCGCGAGCACCGGCGCCATATCCAGGAAGCCGCTGGCCGATCTGAAGACTTTCACCGTGTAGCCGGCACTTTCAAGTAGAAGCGCGAGCCTGCTGCGCGATGCCTTATCAGGTGTCACAAGGTAAATCGTCGAGCCACCATCCTTCGTGACGTCCTGTGCGATGCCACCGATGCGCTGCACATGACCGTCGCGGATCGGAAACATCGCGTCGCGTATGCGGCGCACGCTGCCGTCGGGCCGCACGATGCGATAATCCTGAATGGTGCTCTCTCCAGCCCGCACACGCTGCACTCCTGCAAGCACGCGGTCTCGGTCACCGGAGTGGATCGTATTTTGCCAGCGCTGGAAATTCGCCAGAATTGATGCGGGCGCTTCGCCCCAGACGCGCTCGAAGGCCGGACTGAGGTAATCGAGCTCCATCGTGTCGAGATCGAGAATCCAAAGCACGTGCGATGAAAATTTCGCGAAACGGCGGAAGCGCTCCTCGCTGTCGCGCAAAGCCTCCTCGGCGCGTTTCCGGTCGGT
>Ga0164302_10000578_pt1 | contig 10473 bp, 11 predicted proteins | sample Whisoiple_202_MG_FD_109714 | JGI IMG/M metagenome (GOLD analysis project Ga0164302, IMG submission 109714) | Soil microbial communities amended with pyrogenic organic matter from upstate New York, USA - Whitman soil sample_202_MG | ecosystem: Environmental > Terrestrial > Soil > Agricultural... | reverse complement strand
GGCGCCGCCGCGGTCGGTTTCTTCATCGGCGCACGCGCAATGTTGCGTAGGCGCAAGCGCCGCGGCTAGAGGAGACTAAGAGATCAGGTCGGTGCGGACGCTGCCCACGCCGAGCAGGCCGGGGCCGACGTGGGCGCCGAGGACGGGGCCGACCTCGGAGACGAAGGCCGGGTCGCAGCCGAAGATCTCGTAGCAGTCTTCGACCATCACGTCGGCGGTCTCTTTGTCCTGGATGTACTGAACGACCCAGCCATCGGCGCCGGACTCGTGCCGCTGGCGCATGTAGCCGCGCAGCCGCTCCAGCGAGCGGGCCCGGGTGCGGACCCGCTCGACCGGGGTGATCTCCTCCTCGAGGGTGAGGATCGGCTTGATCTTCAGGGCGCTGCCGATCCAGGCCCGGGCGCCGCCGATGCGGCCGCCGCGGCGCAGGTACTCGAGGGTGTCGATCGCGAACCACATCTTCAGGTCGTTGCGGGTCTCCTCGGCCCGGGCGATCGTCGCGGCCGCGTCGGCGCCGGCCCTGGCGGCCGAGGAGGCCCCCAGCGCGCAGAGGCCCATGCCCCCGGCGGCCGTACGCGAGTCCATCAGGTGAAGCCGCTCGCCGCCCTTGTCTTCCTCGATCAGCCGCTCGCGCGCCTGGCCGGCGGCCTCGAAGGTGCCGGAGATGCCGGCCGAGATGTGGATCGAGACGACTTCCCGCCCTTCGGCGAGCAGCGGTTCGTAGACCTCGAGGAAGTCCCCGATCGAGGGCTGCGACGTCGTCGCGCCGCTCTCTGAGCCGCGCAGCCGCTCATAGAACGCGTCGAAGTCGGAGATCTCCGACTCCCGCTCCTGCTCGCCGTCGACCGAGACGTAGAGGCTGATCTCCTGGATCCCCCGCTCGGCCAGCAGGTCGGTCGGCAGGTAGCAGGTCGTGTCGCAGACGACCGCCGTCTCGGCTGGCGAGCTCACAAGCCGATTCTAGACGCGCCGACCAAGCCGGCACGCCCCCATCGCCCGCTACACTTTGTGAAGTGACCGATACGCCTCAAGCAGCGATCACCCTGACCGACAAAGCCGCCGAGAAGATCGGCGAGCTGCTCGGCTCGCAGCCGGACGGCGCCGAGCAGGCGCTCCGGGTCGCGGTCCGCGGCGGTGGGTGCTCGGGTTTCCAGTACGCGCTCGCCTTCGACAAGGCCAAGGAGGACGACAACGTCTTCGAGGTCGACGGCGTCGCCGTCATCGTCGACAAGGTCAGCATGCAGTTCGTCTTCGGCTCCGAGGTCGATTACGTCGAAGGCCTCCAGGGCGCCGGCTTCCAGGTCAACAACCCGAACGTGGTTGCGGCCTGCGGGTGCGGATCGTCTTTCCAAGTGAAAGACGACGCCGCAGACCAAGCGGCAGCCGTCTGAACCTCAGGTTTCTTCGCCCAGCAGGCGCGAGAGCGAAACGTCCAGGGCATGGGCAAGCGCACGGGCCGCTCGTACGGTGGGGCTTTCCGCCCCCTGCTCGATTGCCTCGACAGTCGCCGGGGGAAGGCCGCTGCGATCCGCCAGCTCCTCGGTGGACAGGCCGGCGGCGACACGCAGATCCAGGACCCTGCGCCCAACCTGCTCGGCCTCGCTTTCGAGGTTGGCCTGTCGCCAGGCGGAGGCAAGCGCGGCCTGCATCTTCTTCGCCGTCGTGAACCGTTGGGTCCTGGTCGCCGCGGTCGCTTTGAGCAGAAAATTCGCCAGGGCAGGGGAGAGGTTGGGACGGAAGCTGCGCGGATCTATCGGCTGAGCGTTCCCCTGTGGGCTCATGTCTGGGTAGGGGTGCTCACGAGTGAGCAGCTCGTAGAGCACGACGCCAGCGGCGAATAGATCGGTGGAAACGTCCCAGCTCTCGAAGCTCGCATCCGGGGCTTGGTAGGGAGGCGTCCCAGACTGGGTGAGGATCGGATCGCCAACCCGGGAAGAGATGTTGAAGTCGAGGATCTTCAAGCGCCCTGACTCGTTGCGGATCATGTTGCTCGGCTTGATGTCCCGGTGGACAAATCCAGCATCCTGCAGGGACTGGAGCTCGGCGAATTCGTCCTCGCTCATTTCACCCGATTTGAGTTCGGCAATTCGCGTTTCGTCCGGGTGGATGGCGATCAATGCGTCGAGGAGTTCCAGGACCACCTCGACCGCGTCAGCATCAGGCAACCGCTTGTGCGGATCATCGATGTAGTCCTGGACCAGGGTGCCGAGCACCAGCTCGCTGGCGATGTAGGCCAGGCTGTCGTCCGCCCTCTCGGTCCAGTAGACCTGGAGCACGTTCGGATGCTGAACCCCCCGCATCACCGCAACCTCTCGACGAATTCGGTCGAAGGACGATGCCGGGAAGACCTTCACAGCCATCAGTCTCTTCTCGAATTGGTCATAGCCTTCGTAGACGACTGAGAAGGCACCTTGGCCCAACTGTCTCTTCAGTTCGAAGCGACCGGCGAACAGCTCCTCGGCGTTCAGATCCAGGCTCGGCTCTCCGCGGCCTCTGAAAAGACGCCGTCTGGTCAGAAAACCTCGCTTCTGGTGGCGCTCGGAGTCGGCATGGTCCCCGATCGGGCGCAACAGGCTCTCCTTGAAGACCATGAAGTCTCGCTGGATGGAAACGTGGGTGTAGGTCCGACCGTTGTATAGGGCGTGGATCTCGGTTTCATTGATCTTGTCCAGCAGGTCCGACCCGAGCTGGAAGAAAGCGGCATTGGTGACCCTGCCGAGGATCAGGAAGTGCCCGAACCCGGAACCTGCGTACAGCGACCGCTGTCCCACGGTCTCGGCCTCGTCGAGCTTGGCGATCAGCGTTTTCAGGAACTGTTTGTGCTGTCGGGTGGTGAGGCGCGGGTCGCCGCTGACTACCAGGGCGAACTTGATCCCGGGGTCGTGAGGGTCGGTGGTTTCCGGCGAGGCACGAAGATCCGCGAGGAGATATTCGCCTTCGAGCCGCTCAAGCTCCTCGCGGCTGGCCTCTCCACTCTCGACTCTCTCAATCTCATCGGTGGTCAGTGCCTTCAGCGCATCTTCGGAGGGTCGAGGCATTGATCCGTCCTCGGGCGGAAAGATCCAGTGCCGGGCCAGCTGCGAGACCTGGAACGGGTCACACATGCTGAGGTCGGCCCCTTCCAGTTCGTCCATTAGGAGCTCCTGGAACTTCTGGAAGTCGTCATATTCGCCGTCCTGCGGGAGCCAGATCCGCAGGAGGAGGTCATAGGGTCCGGCAAGCTCGTAACAGACCGCTGACCGAATTCCAGCGCCTTCGAGCACCTTGCGTAGACGCTGTTCGACCTCCGATCTGGCATAGGTTGGGTGAAATCCCAGCCGCCAGAAATAGAGCAGCTCGTGTCTCTTGCGATGGACGTCGTGGTGCCAGAGGATCCGCGGTGGCTGACGTAGGGAACTCAGGGATCGCCCCCAGACTCCACCTTTGTCAGCTCTTCAGAGATCACCATCGCTCGATTCCGGACTCTGAAACGGGCCGGCTTCTCCGGTAGGGGGGCCGAGAGCATCTCCTCCTGGATGACCGCGACGGGGCTCAAGGCCAACACATCCACTGATTGCACCTGATCGTCCGTTCTCATCGGCTGCCTCATCCACCAGAGGGGAAACGTTTGCGCACGAGCCTGACCGGGGGTGATCGCGGTTGCTCTGAACTCCGATTCACCCTTCTCGTCGATCACCAGGACCGGCGGGGAAATATGCACCCGGCGCTGCTTCGGGCGGTCGACTTTGGCCATCCGGCGCATCGATGGCAGCCCGGGAATGATCAACATCAGGGCGCAGGGCACAATGAGGCCCAAAATGAGAACGAGTAAAGTCATTTCTAGAAACCTTCGGGTGTCATTAATTACATAAACTCGATTTTTATGTCCCATGAAGACAGCTTGTTGAGCCGGTTCAACCGCTATCGGTTCGATTACGCATCCTTGGTCTTCGATGCCGGTCGCGCGTTTCTGTCGCAGGACTACCGCACCCGCGCCCGGCTGACGATCGTCCCCTTGTTCGTTTTCATGCTCTGTCCTCCGACCGTCACCCTGGTGGTCGGATTGGAGCCCTTCGGTGATGTATACGTCTTCGCTGCGGCTCTGCTGATCTGGCCGTGGGTGCTGGAGATGCCGGCGTGGTCACTACGGCAATGGCGCGCGGATCCGATTGGCAGTTATCGCGGGGGTACGCCTGGGTTCGATTGGTTCATTCATGCCTTCTTTTGCCTGACCGCGCTGATATGCATCGCGCTGGTGGCTTTTGCCGGCGCGGGAATTGGGGAAATCGAGCACGGCGGCAAGGCACTTCTCGCCGTCACCTGGGCGGTCGCCCTCGCTGGCAGCACGGACCTAGCACGAAGCCTAGTGGCCCTTTTTCTTGCCCGTCTCGGGGGATTTCCCCTATACGGACAGGCGTCGCGTTTCTGAGCTAGCTGCCGTCGATCTGGAGCGGCGGCGACTGCTGCGGCGCGATCGGCTGCGCCTGCGGCATCTGGTCGTCCTCGGGCTGCTCGACGCCTAGGGCCTCGGCCAGCTCGCCGGACTCGAACATCTCCTCGACGATGTCGCAGCCGCCGAGCAGCTCGCCGTTGACGTAGAGCTGGGGGAAGGTCTGCCAGTCGGCGATCTCCGCCGTCACTTCGCGCAGCGGCTGCAGCGCGGGGAGGACGTCGATCGCGCCATAGTCGGCGCCGGTCTGGTCCAGCACCTGCACCACGCGCATCGAGAATCCGCAGCGCGGCATGTCCGGGGTCCCTTTCATGAACAGGAGGACCGGGTTGGCGGCGATCAGCTCTTCGATTTTGGACTTCAGCTCTGGGTCGGCCATGGGAGGCATTGTAGGGAGGCGCCCATCTCGGCTAGAGCTTGGTGATGAGAACTCCGGCAAGGCCGAGGAAGCCGGTCATCATCCCGACCATGATCGCGATGAACCCGTAGATCATCGTGTGCTGGAGGCCGTCGACCCGATTGCTCAGACCATCGAGCCGGTTGCTGATCTCCGCAACACGACCGTTCAGGTCATCAAGACGGGAATCGGTCCAGGTGGATCGCAACCTCATGTCCTCCAGCGTAGAGAGAAAAAGCGCGCGTGTGGCGCGCATAAGTGTAACTTTTTGTCCGCTGGTGTGCGGAGAGAGCGAGTTCAGCCCGGAACGCTGGTCTTGACCGACAGCGCGTGGATCGTGCCGTCGTCGAAGCGCTCTTTGACCGCGGCCTTGACCAGGCGGTGCTGATCGATCCGGGAGAGGCCGTCGAACTGCGGTGCGCTGACGGTCGCCCGCAGGTGGTCGCCGGTGCCGGTTTCGTCGATCACCTCGACCGCGGCGCCCGGTAGGGCGGCCTCGATCATCCCGGTCAGCTCGGCGAGGTCGGCGGCCACTGCTCAGCCGGCGAGGCGCTCGCCGACGGTCTCGAGCATCTCCTCGACCCGCACGAACTTGACCCGCGGGCGGCCGTGGGGCTCGCCGCGGCCGACCTCGGCCGCGTTGATCGCCTGCCAGTCCTCGAAGCTGACGTAGCGCGTTCCCTTCTCGCGCAGCAGATCCTCGACCGCGACGGGGTCGGGGTTCTCCGGGGCCAGCAGGGTGCTGGACTCGACATCGGCGAAGAGGTGCTGGACGGTCTCCAGGGCGTCTTTCTTGTTCGTCCCGATTACGCCGGAGGGGCCGCGCTTGATCCAGCCGGCGGTGTAGTGGCCGACCTTGTGACCGGCGTCGTGGGAGTCGAGGATGCGGCCGCCCTCGTTGAGGATCAGGCCGCGATGCTCGTCGAAGGGGACGCCCTCGATCGGGACACCCGTGTAGCCGACCGAGCGCAGAACCAGGCCGCACTCGATCTCTTCGCGCTCGCCGGTGTCCTTGGCGCGCAGGGTGCCGCCTTCCTCGACCAGCTCGTTGCGGCCGACGACGATCGATTCGACCTTGCCGTCGCCCTTGATCTCCACGGGGGAGGCAAGGAAGCGGAGGACGATCCGCTGCTTCTTGCCCTCGGGCTGGCGCTCGGAGAACTCTTTCAGCGTTTCGTAGTTGACCCGGGTGGTCTTGTCGACCTCGTCGGACTCGAGGTGGGCGGCGCTGGCCGGGTCGAGCTCGACCTCGGCCGGGTCGACGACGACGTCGGCGTCCTCCATCTCCCCGAGCTCCTTGATCTCCGGATTGGTGAAGGCCGCCTGGACCGGCCCGCGGCGGCCGAGGACGACGATCTCGCGGATCTGCTTGGCGTCGAGCGCCTCGATCGCGTGGTCGGCGGTGTCGGTCTGGCGCAGCTCGTGGTCGGTGAGGGCGAGCATCCGGGCGACGTCCATCGCCACGTTGCCGTTGCCGATCACCACGGCGCGCTCGCTCGAGAGGTCGAACTCGTGGTCGGCGTAGTCGGGGTGGGCGTTGTACCAGCCGACGAAGGCGGTGGCCGCGTGGCTGCCGGGCAGGTCCTCGCCGGGGATGCCGAGCTGGCGGTCGGTCTCGCAGCCGACCGTGAAGACGATGGCGTGGTAGAGCCGCTCCAGCTCCTCAACCTCGATGTCGTGGCCGATCTTGACGTTGCCGAAGAAGCGGAAGCCCTCGCGGGCCGCGGTTTTTTCGTAGACGCGGATTACCGACTTGATCTTCGGGTGGTCGGGGGCGACGCCGCCGCGGACCAGCCCGAAGGGGCTCGGCAGGCGGTCGAAGAGGTCGACCTGAGCGTGCAGGTCGCCGTCTTTGAGGATGTGCTCGGCGGCGTAGAAGCCTGAGGGGCCGGCGCCGACGATGGCGACGCGGAGGGGGGTCTCTTCGGATCCGATCTTGCTCATTGGAGCGCGAAAGAATAGGGAACTCGGCGCGTCAGCCGAGCGCCGGGGCGCTGGTGCCCACGGCGCTGGGGGTGCCGTCGAGGGCGTCGAGCGCCTTGGCGACGGACATCGAGACGCAGGTGAAGATCGGCGTCTCCAGCTCCGTGTACTCGCTCGACTCGGTCGGGCGCAGCTCGTTGACGAGGTCGAGGAACTCGCCGGGGTCGTCGCCCTCGAAACAGACGACGAACTCCTGGTCGTCGATCCCGTAGGAGTAGGTCGTGTTGATCGTGATCTCGGGGTAGCGGCGGCCGACCTCGATGTGGCTTTTCATGATCCGGCCGCGCTCCTCCGGCGGCAGCCCGTACCAGCGGCGCTGCTTGACCATCGGGTAGAGGAAGAGGTATTTGCGCTCCGAGGTGCAGATCTCCGGCCGCGCGTCCTCGGCGGAGTAGGGCGAGCGTTTGGTCATCGAGAGGAACGAGTACGGCGTGCTCGCCCATTTCGCCAGCCCGCTCTGCCCGAGGACGACGTGAAAGGTGTGGATGTCGTTGAGGTTGGGGCTCTGGGTGAGCAGGACGAGGTCGACGTCGCCGCGCGTTCCTATGGTTGAGTAGGCGCGTAGAGAGCGGTCGACCGCGAAGTCCTCGCAGGCGGCGAGGAACTCCTGCTTGTCCGCTGCGCGCAGCTCCGGGTCCCGACGACGCCAGGCTGGATCGATCTTGAAAAACGAGAACTTGGCGAAGGTGCGATCGGCCATCGGGGCCACGATAGCGCTCGTCCTCGTGCTTGCCGCCCCAGCGGCGGCCGCGGGACCGGATCGAGTCAGCGTCGTGATCTGGCCGCAGGGGACGAGCTTGAGAGATCTGGCTGCCGCGGGCTTCTCACCGGGTCTGATGAGCGCCGGGCTGGGCACCGTGCCGCCCGACCAGACCTATCTGGACATCGGCCAGGGAAACCGGGTTTTCGACTCGCTCTACGACCAGGATCTGCCGCCGCGAGAGCGGGGCTGTTGGAGGTGGATGGAAGCGGTCGAGGCGAGGGCGGAATCGGCCCCGGCGGACATCGTGCCGTTTCTGCTCAACCGCGAAGCGGGGAGCGAGGGGACGGCGATCTTCTGGCTCGGCGACGTCGCCTGTGCCTTTGGAGGCTTCCCGGGCGGGATGGGAGCGGTGGGCCGCAGGACCCTCTTCTACGGCCAGGCGCCGCTCTCCAAGCGCCAGAAAGCGATCCGCTTCCTGGGTCGAGACCGGCTCACGATCGCGATCGCCGAGCCGACCGGGGAGAGCGACGCGCCGCTGCCGATCGGGATCCGCGGCCCAGGCTTCGACGGCAACCTCACCTCCGACAGCACCCGGATGGACGGGTACGTCCTCTCGACCGACATCGCTCCGACCATCCTCGACCACTTCGGGATCGACGTCCCGACGGCGATGACGGGGCAGCCGATCCGCAGCGAGGGGAGCGTCGACGTGGCGGCGATCGAATCCCTCGGCGACCGCATGGAGGTGATCTCCTCGCGCCGCGGGCCGGTGATCGGGTTGAACATCGTCGTCTGGCTGCTGGCGCTGGGGCTGGTTGCCCTGCTCTCCCGCGGAGCGCTGGCGCGACCGGCAGTGCGCGTCACCGGCCTGACGATCGTCTTCCTGCCGCTCGTCCTCCTCCTCGGCGCGGCTCTCGAACCGGGGGAGACCGGTGAACGGCTCCTGGTCCTCCTGCTCTGTCCGCTGCTGGCGGTGGCGACCCTGCTGCTCCTGCGCGGCTACCGCGCCCTCGCCGTCGCCTCCGCGGCGACCGTCCTCGCCTACGCGGTCGACATGCTGGCCGGCTCGCCGCTGACCTCGCTCTCGCTGCTTGGCCCCAACCCCGGCCTCGGGGTGCGCTTCTACGGGATCGGCAACGAGCTCGAGGCGCTGCTGGCGGTGCTGGTTGTCGCCGGCACCGGGGCCGGGGTGGCGGCCTTCGTGCCCCAGACGCCGCCGCGAAGGGCCGCCGGCACCTTCCTCATCACCGGTCTTCTCGCCGCGATCGTCTTCGCCGCCGGCCGGTTCGGCGCCGACGTCGGCGCCGCCATTGTCTTCCCAGTCGGCGCCGCCGTCGCCGCCGCAACGATCGCCGGCCGGGGGAGGCGGCCCCTCGCCCTTGCCCTGGTCGCGGCGCCCTTGGCCGTTCTCGCGTTGCTCGCCCTCGTAGACCTGCTCAGCGGCGCCAACGCCCACCTCACCCGCTCGGTCCTCGATGCGGGGGGCCTTGGCGATCTCGCCGACGTCGCCCAGCGCCGGCTCCAGCTCTCGGCTCACAGCTTCGCCCGGCCGGTCCTGCTCGCCTTCCTGCCGGTGGTCGCGGCCCTCGCCCTTCTCGCCTACGTCCGCCGCGATCGCCTGCGGGCCTGGCTCGCCGCGGTCCCCGCGCTGCGCGCCGGCCTACTCGGCGCCCTGGCTGCCACCGCGATCGGGACCCTCGCAAACGACTCAGGGGCGCTCCTGCTCGAGATCGGCGCCGCCTACCTGCTGGTCTTCACCGGCTTCGCCTGGGCCGAGAGCGACGCGGAATCCGCTGCTGTGCGTTCCGGGCGATGAACTACCCTTAATCGTCCGTGCGCATAGGTCTCGTCTCGCCATATTCCTGGTCCTACCAGGGGGGCGTGAACCGGCACGTTGAGGCTCTCGCCGAGGAGTTTCTCGGTCGAGGCCACGATGTGCGCGTTCTCGCTCCCGTCGACCCTCCGGGTCGGCTCAGCCGCGCCCTTCACCGGGCCCAGGCCGAAGCTCGGGAGCTGCCGGAATACGTGACGCCGCTCGGCCGCACGGCCGGCTTCGGCGCCAACGGCTCAGTCTCCAACCTGGCACCCTTTCCCGCCGGCGGGGTGGTGGCGCCGCGGCGCCTGGTCCGCAGCGGGGAATTCGATGTCATCCACGTCCACGAGCCGGTCGTGCCGCTCGTCGGCTGGAACGCCACGCTCGGCGCCCGCGATCCGGTCGTCGGCACCTTCCACACTTACTCGACCAGGCCGCTGCCCAACCACATCGCCAACGCGCTTGGCGCGCGCCGGGTCTTCAACCGGCTCTCGGCGCGGATCGCCGTCTCCGAGGCCGCGGCCTGGACCGGGCGGCGCTGGTTCGGCGGCGAGTACACGATCGTCCCCAACGGTGTCGACGTCGACGCCGCCCCGAAGGGGCCCAAGGACCCCGACGGCGAGCTGAAGATCCTCTTCGTCGGCCGCTCCGAGGAGCGCAAGGGCCTGCCGATCCTGCTCACCGCCTTCAACGCCCTGGTCGAGCACGTCCCCTGCCGCCTGAGCGTGATCGGCACCGACCGCGAGGAGGTCCTGCGCTACGTCGCCGACCCCGAGCTGCTGCGCTTCATGGACATCCGCGGCCGGGTCTCGCGCGAGGAGCTGTGGGCGGAGCTGCACGCCGCCGACCTGCTCTGCGCGCCCTCTCTCTCCGGCGAGAGCTTCGGCATGGTCTTGACCGAGGCCTTCGCCGCCGGGACCCCGGTGATCGCCTCCGCGATCGCCGGCTACAGCGACGTCGTCAGCGACGGCGTCGACGGCCTGCTGGTTCCGCCGGGGGATCCGCAGCGCCTGGCCGAGGAGCTGCAGCGCGCCCACCACGAGCCGGAACGATTGGCGGCGATGGGCCGGGCCGCCCGCCAAAGCGCCGAGCGCTACGCCTGGCCGCACGTCGCCGACAGGGTAACCGCGGTCTACGAGCGCGCGCTG
>Ga0164302_10000577_pt1 | contig 10484 bp, 9 predicted proteins | sample Whisoiple_202_MG_FD_109714 | JGI IMG/M metagenome (GOLD analysis project Ga0164302, IMG submission 109714) | Soil microbial communities amended with pyrogenic organic matter from upstate New York, USA - Whitman soil sample_202_MG | ecosystem: Environmental > Terrestrial > Soil > Agricultural... | reverse complement strand
ATGCCGCTGATGGCCGGCAAGACGAACGTACGCCCAGTTGATGGCCCAGCCGTGACCGACCGCGATAAGCACTAGGCCGAGGATGAAAACGATATGACCCAGAAGTGGACGGTCCTCGCCTAGGCGCTTCCCCAACACCGAGGCAGCAGCGCCAGCCGGACCTATCAGGAACCACCAAAAGGGCCGTCGCCTGAGGAGGCTCAACGAGCTGGTTTCGTGTGCCATTTCTGTTGCGCTCCTCTTGCATGGGCCGTTGTTCAGTCTAGAGATCACAACCAAATTCATTGGCGAGCGATCCAGCCTGTCCAGGCTCCGCCGTCCCAGTAGCGCCAGGCGTGTTGCCGCCACGGGTCGAAATACCAGCCGGGCGCGCTGTGCCTGCCGGTCACGAGCTGACGGCCCACCTGGACGCTAATCCCGATCACGACGGCCCGGATCAGCGTGTCGATCACAGCCCGAGCTGTGCGCCGAGCGATTCGACCGCCGTCCGGGCTGCGGTGACGCTGGTGTGCCCGTGCACGTCGCCCGTGATGCTGATCGAGGAGTTCCCGAGCAGATCCGCGACCGCCTTGATATGCACACCCGATTCGAGCCACGCGACCGCCGCGCTGTGCCGCAGCGTATGCACGCCGATGTCCTCGATCCCGGCTGAGCGCGCGGCGGTCTCGATCACCCGGAGCGGGTTGCGGGGCTCGACCGGCGTCCCGAGTTCGGCGGTGAATACCAGCCCGAAGCCCCGCCAATGGTCACCCATGCGCAGTCGTCCGGCTGCCTGGGTTACCTTGTGGGACTTCAGCATTGCCACGATTCCCGGGATTACGGGCACCATCCGTCGTTTTCCCTCCGCGAACTGCACGCCGCTGCGAAATCGCAATTTTCGACGCGACAGCTTCGATGCCGCTACGGCTGCACTGGGCCTGACGATCACTCCGCACAACCTCCGTGACACCGCATCGTCGCTCGCCCTACAAGCAAGGGCTTCGGTCGTTGCGGTTGCGCGCTTACTGGGCCATGAGTCGGTGCGACGACGCTCAATCACTATGCTGGGCTCTTCTCTTGCGACACGCTATTCGTGTGTCCTGAAACCAGACACTGTCACCGCTACTTTTCATCGCACTCGTGAATCGATTTGTTCAAGTCATGCCTGCTGGCCATCTTGTGAATCGCTGGCACCGACGGACCAGGACGAACGACGCGTGCAAGCTACCGATGTCAGCGCCGCTAGCGCGCTATGCGGAGGCGGGTGTGAATAATCCGGCTGCTGGGTCGGCGGTGATTTCGTCGGTGTCGGTGTCGTAGTCGAACAGCTCGCCGTAGCGGCCCCAATCGATCGCGGTGTCGAGTTGCTGCCTGGCATCCTCTGGTCCGAATCCGCGGGCGAGAAGGTCGAGAAAGAATCCGGCGCGTAGGTTGCCGTCGGCGCTTGCACCGAGAGCCCTACAGATCGTGCGGACCAGCGGCGCGCGGCTGCGTGCTTGCGCGGCGAAGATCTGCTTGCTGGTCTGAATGTCGGCGGTGGTGAATTCCGCTCCCACCGCGGTGAGTTCGAGGTTACCGGCGCTGACGTGAAGGAGGTCAAGCATCGCGGCAGCGTCGACCAGCGGCAGCAGGTCGTCGATCTCGAAATTGAGATCATTGGCGATGTCCGGCATGTCGGCGTGCCCGCCGCGGGCGTAGACGATCTCGACGAGACCGGCCAGCCCGCCCACGGTCGCGTTGGGAAGGGGCCGAGTGGTCGGTGTCGCCTCGGTGGGCTCGGGCTCGGTGATACCGGGCTCGGCACCGGTGAGCAGTTCGTAGAGCTTGTCGACGAGCACCGAGAACGACGTGGACCGACGGTCCCGCGGTCGGTCGAGTTCGACGGGAACTTCGGCGCGGATGTGTCCCGGGTTGGCGCCCAACACGATGACCCTGTCGGCGAGTAGAACGGCTTCCTCGATGTTGTGGGTGACGAGGCAGATCGCCTGGGTGGGGAAGTTGTGGCCAGTCCACAACGTCATCAGTTCGGTGCGCAGGTTCTCGGCGGTGAGAACGTCGAGCGCAGAGAAGGGCTCGTCCATCAACAGCAGGTCAGGTTCGAGGACCAGCGCGCGGGCGAACCCGACGCGTTGGCGCATCCCACCGGAAAGTTCTTTGGGATAGGCGGATTCGAACCCGTCGAGTCCGATGAGGTCAATCGCATCTAGGGCGCGAGTGCGGCGTGCGGCTGGTGAAATCCCACGCGCTGCTAGCCCGAGTTCGACGTTGTCCTGCACAGTCAGCCAGGGCATGAGCGCGAAGGTCTGAAACACCATCGCCGTGCCGGGGTTGGCCCCGTTGAGTTCGGTGCCGCGGTATCGCACCGACCAGCTTGTCGGGCTGCTGAGTCCGGGGATGGTGCGTAGCAGGGTTGATTTCCCCGATCCGGACCGGCCGAGCAATGCGACGATCTCTCCGGCGCGCAGCTCGAGGTTGATGTCGTCGAGCACGTGCAGGGTGTCGCCGGCTGCACCGGTGAAGCTCTTGCTGAGGTGCTCGACACTTACCAGCACTTCGTGATCGATAGTCATTTTGAAACCTCCGTCGAAAGCCGGCTAGGACAAAGAGAAACGCCGCTCCGATATCGCATAGAGACGGCGCCAGAAGACGCGGTTCATCGCGACTACGTAGAAGCTCATGACGATCACACCGATGAGGGTGTGAGCTGAGTTGCCTTCGGAGGTGGCATCTTTGATGTAGGCGCCGAGCCCTGTCGCGGTCAGTGTCGTTCCGTTGTAGGTGACGATCTCGGCGACGATCGATGCGTTCCAGGCACCGCCTGCGGCGGTGATGCCTCCGGTGACGTAGCTGGGAAAAATTGCGGGCAGGATTAGTTTGCGCCACCACAGCTTTCGGGGCAGCTGCAGATTCGCCGCGGCTTCGCGCAGGTCGTTGGGAATGGCGCTGGCACCGGCGACTACGTTGAACAAGATGTACCACTGTGACCCCAGGGCCATGAGCACGATGCCGCCGATGTTGAGGCTGACGCCGGTCGCCAACAGCAACGCGGTGAATAGTGGGAAGAGAAAGTTCGCGGGGAAGGACGCGAGCACCTGCACGACCGGCTGCGCGAGGCGGGATATTTTGGGGTTCAAGCCGATCCACACCCCGATGGGCACCCATATCAGCGTTGCGATGACGACGACCACCGCGACCCGACCGAAGGTGGCCAATCCGAGCAGGAAGGCGTGGCCGACTTCACCGAACCCGACGCTCTCGCCGATGTAGCGGATCACGCGGTAGGCGCCGTAGCCGATCGCCATCCCCAGTGTGAGCCCGAACAGCCAGTCTCCGGCGCGGCGGCGCGCAACTGACGATCGCAGGGGATGTTCGGCGACCCCGAACGGGGCCATCACCCGGTCCATTGGGTGGACAAGCCGACCGAGCGGGAGCCCGACCGCGCGGGGAATGCGGGAGCGTCGCAGCAAGTCGAGGGTGAGGCTGCGGGGTGCCTCCGCGCTTTCGGATTCCTCGACCCGAAATCGTTCCGCCCACGCCGTGAGCGGCCGCCAGAACAGCACGTTCACGCCGATGACCATGACGATCATCACCGCGATCGCCAGTAGCACATTGCTCAGTTCGCCCGCGTCGCTGGCGGCGGCCACATACGCGCCGATTCCGGGCAGTGCGAACTGATGGTTGTTGACGTTCAACGCTTCTGACGCGGTGAGGAAGAACCACCCTCCGCCGAAGCTCATCATGCCGTTCCAGACCAGCGGGATCATCCCGCTGGGCACGTCGACGCGCCAGAACCGCTGCCAGCGCGTCAAGCGCAGCAGCCGTGATGCCTCATCAAGTTCGCGCGGTTGTGAGATCAGCGAGTAGTAGAACGCGAATGCCATGTTCCAGGCCTGTGAGGTGAAGATCGCGAAGATCGATGCACACTCCAAACCCAGTTCGGAGCCGGGAAATAACGCGATGAACCCGGTGATCGTGATCGAGAGGAATCCCAGGATCGGGACCGACTGCAAGATGTCCAGCAGCGGGATCAACACCTTCTCGGCTCGGCGCAGCCTGGCGGCCGCGGTCGCATAGACGAAGGTGAAGACCAGTGACAGCGCCAGCGCGGCGAACATGCGCAGCAAGGACCGCGCGGCGTAGTAGGGAAGGTTGGCCGGATCGGTGGACACCGTCGACGGCGCGTGCTCAACGGTCCAGGGAGCATTTGCGCCGCTGATCAGGTGCACGACCAGCCACAGCAGTGCGGCGGCGCCGACAAACACCGCGACGTCGGCGGCCCAGTTCCGTGGGGAGCGGACCAGGGCTCCCTGCGCGGGGAAGGTTCGCATCGATGTCATGTGCGATCACCCGACTTTCTCGGTAGGTATGACGCGGGGCGCTGGCTACAGCCAGGTTTGGTGCCGGCGGATGTAGAGCTTCTTGACCAGCTGGGCGGCCAGCGCGTACGCAGCTGTCACCACGACCAGCCACAGTGAATAACTGAGTGGCGGCGGGGTCATCATGAGTGCGGCGGCGAGCGGGCTCACGGGCAGGAGCAAGCCGACAACGGCTGCGATCGCTGCAGCCAGGACAACGATCCGCGCCGCACGTTGACCTCGCCACGGCAATGTGCGGGCCCGCAGCACGAGCACAACTATCAGCTGGGTCAGCAGGCTCTCCACGAACCAGCCGGTCTGGAACAGTGTGGGCGATTCGTTGCCACCGAACACCCACCACAGCACCGCAAAGGTGGCTAGGTCGAACAATGAGCTCAACGGCCCGAAGATGAGCATGAAGCGCAGCAACCCGTGCGATTGCCAGCGCCGCGGGGCGCGCAGGTAGTCGGCGTCGACCCGGTCCCACGGCAGGGACAGTTGGGCGGTGTCATAGAGCAGGTTCTGCACCATCAGCTGGGTGGGCAGGATCGGCAGGAACGGAAGGAACACACTGGCGGCGACGACCGAGAGCACGTTGCCGAAGTTGGAACTCGCGGTGATCTTGACGTACTTCATGGTGTTCGCCAGCGTCCGCCGGCCCTCCACCACCCCGTCTGCGATCACGGCGAGGTCTTTGTCCAAGAGCATCAGATCCGCGGCCTGCTTGGCCACATCGGAAGCGGTGTCGGCGGCGATGCCGGCATCGGCAATCCGAAGCGCGGCAACGTCATTGACCCCATCACCGAGAAATCCGACCGCGTGTCCGTTGTCGCGCAGCATGGCCACAATGCGGGCCTTGTGGCTGGGCGCCAGCTCGGCGAACACACTTGTTCGCGCCGCCACCGATCGCAGACTGCGATCGGTCAGCCTGTCGATCTCGGCGCCAACCACGACGATCTGCGGATCGATATCGACCTGGAATGCGACTTGGCGCGCCACCGTCTTGCTGTCGCCGGTGAGGATCTTCACCGCGACACCGTGATCGGCCAGCTGCCGCACCGCCGCGCCGGCGCTCTCCCGAACCGGGTCGACGAATCCCACGAATCCGGCCAGGACCAGATCGCGTTCATCGGTACGCGTGTACCGCTCGAGCGCGGCGGGGATGCTTTTCGTCGCGATGGCCAGTACCCGCATGCCTTGCTTGCGGTAGGTCGCGACGAGGTCCTCGACCTCGGCGCGCAGGTCCGGGCCGAACGCGACGGTTTCGGCGCCCAGCGACGCCTCGCTGCACAGGTCGAACACCTGGTCGGGGTCGCCCCTGCAGATCAGGATGTGCTCGCCGCGCTGGCGGGTTACGACCACGCTGGCGCGGCGTCGTGTGTGATCGAATGCGATCTCGTCGACCTTGTCGAACGCCGCGTCGGCCAGGATGGACATGCCCTGGTCGGCAAGAAGTTCCGCGATCGCCTCGTCAAGCCGGTCGTTGGGCGCATCCTGGAAATGCACTGTCAAATAGGCCAGTTCGGCCACACCGTCGTCGGCGCGCCCGGTCATGTCGATGCTGTGCGCGTAGACGATGCGGTCCTCGGTCAACGTTCCGGTCTTGTCGACACACAACACATCCATCGCCCCGAGGTCCTGAATCGCGTTGAGGCGACTGACGACGACGCGTGCCCGGGCGAGGCGTGTCGCGCCGCGCGCCAAATTCGTGGTGACGATCACGGGCAGCATCTCGGGTGTTAACCCCACCGCCACCGCGACCGCGAACATCGCGGCCTGCGCCCAGATTCCGCTGACGAGTCCGTTGACGGCGAACACGATCGGGACCATCACGAGCATGAAGCGGACAAGGGTCCAGCCGACGGTGCGCACGCCGCGGTCGAAGCTGGACTCTGGGCGCAGCGCGGCTGCACCACGCGCAAGCGATCCACAGTACGTCGCGTCACCGGTCGCGATGACCACGGCGGTTGCCGCACCGCCGACCACGGCGGTCCCGGAAAAACAGAGATTCGCGGTGTCGACGAGCGCTGTCCGTGACCGCCCGCCCGGCGCAATCGTCGTAGCGGCTGCCTTCGCCACGGGCAGCGATTCGCCGCTGAGAACTGCTTGGTCGACCACCAGATCGGTCGAAGAGATGATGCGCAGATCAGCGGCGACGACGTCACCCGGCCGCAAGATGACAATGTCGCCGGGAACCAGGTCCTCACAGGGGATTTCGCGCTCGACTGGTTCGTGGTGCTCGTCGGCTCTGCGACGCACCGTGACAGTTGAGGTGATCAGCTTCTGCAGTGCACGCGTCGCCTTGGTGGACCGGGTCTGCTGCCAGATGCGCAACACCACGGCCAGCATCACCATGGTTGCCACCGTCACCGCGCCCCGCGCATCGCCGACGATCATGAAGACCACACCCAGGCCCGCCAACAGGCCCACGAACGGGCTGCGTAAGCCAGTCAGAACTCGCAACCAGGGTCCGTCGTCTGTCTTTGCGGGTTCGTTTTCGCCGAAGCGGCCCAGCCGGTCGGTCGCCTCCTGTTCCGTCAGGCCACGGGGTGACCCGGCCACATGCTGAAACACGGTGAAGACGGGCGCGGCGCCCAGTTTCCGCAGTAAGTCGACATCGTCGCCAACAAGGGGTGTGCGCGACACCCGTGCGGGGGCACGTTCAGTCATGATTCGGTCCTCATCGCTTCGGAGGCATCAGGCCGTGTCGGACAGGGGCGCTGATCTCCACGCGGACCGTTGCGGCTAGCCGGTCCGATGTGAGGCCCGGCGATTCCCAACGAGCGCGTGGAGGCGGCTACTACTTCCCTCGATCATGGGATCAACCTCCAAGAGCTTGCGGCCGCGCCATCCTGCGCGAGACGAACGTCGAACACAGTAGACCCGAAACCTGCAAAACAGTCAAACGCTTGCACAACTGTTGAAAATAGGTCAGCCTGGCAGGTGCGACCGAGAGGAGTGACGTGCCGAAGAACCCGGCGACCGACGAAGCGCTACCGCCACGGCTGCTGCAGGACACCGCAGCCCTGTTCGGCCTGCTATCGGCCACCGTGCGGCTGCACATTCTCTTTCTGCTCACCGACGGCAATCTCGACGTCGGCACGCTGGCCGAAAAGACCGGGCAAAGCGTGGCGACGGTGAGCCATCACCTCGCCAAGCTGAAACTGGCCGGCCTGGTCCGCGCGGACCGCCAAGGGAAACGACAGATCTACGTCGCGACCGAACCCCAAGTCCTCACCATGATTCAGCTTGCCCTCGGTGCACGATCCGACGCTGCGCCGTCCAGCAGCCGAGCCCGCCGCGCCTGACCGCCGGCGTAAGCAGAAGCGAACTTTATCGGATGACGTTGCCGTTCCTGGGGTCCATGAGCGCGTCGGGCTTCGAACACAGTTGGTACTTCCTATTCCTACTCGTCGTCATCGGCTTCGGCGCGCTCTACGTCGTGGTGCAGGTCCTCCGTGGCAAGCGGATGCTGCGGTTTGCCAACCTGGAGCTGCTGGAAAGTGTTGCGCCGCAACGACCCAGCTGGTGGCGGCATCTACCGGCGATCCTGCTGGTGTGCTCGCTGGTGTTTTCGACGGTCGGGCTGGCCGGCCCCACCCGTGAGGTACGCATTCCCCGAAACCGTGCGGTCGTGATGCTCATCATTGACGTCTCACCGTCGATGCAGTCCACCGACGTCTCACCCACCCGATTGGCAGCGGCCGAGGAAGCCGGCAAGCAGTTCGCCGACGAATTGACACCAGGAATCAACCTGGGCCTGATCGCATTCGGCGGTAGCGCGCTGCTGCTGGTGTCACCCACGACCAACCACGATGCGACCAAAACCGCCATCGACAAACTCCAGGTGATCGAACGCACCGCGATCGGCGAAGCCATTTTCACAGCGCTGCAATCGATTTCGACCGTGGGCGCGGTGATCGGGGTCGGCGACACACCGCCACCGGCACGAATCGTATTGCTGTCGGACGGCAAGGAAAACCTGCCCACCAATCCAGACGCCCCCAAGGGGGCGTTTACCGCCGCGCGCAGCGCCAGGGACCAGGGTGTACCCATTTCGACGATCTCGTTCGGAACCCCCGACGGCTACGTCGACTTCGAAAACGAGCACCTAGCGGTACCCGTGGCCGACGACACCTTGAAGAAGGTCGCCGAACTGTCCGGCGGCAAGCTCTACCACGCCGCGGACATCGACCAGCTCAAGGACGTGTACGCCACGCTGCAGAACCAGTTCGGCTACGAGACCACCCGCGGGGATGCGAGCGGGGGCTGGTTCCGTCTCGGTGTCTTCGCCGTGACCTTGGCCGCGCTGGCAGGACTTGCGATCAACCGGCGGTTGCCCATCTGAGCCCACACGCTCGGCCCCGCGACCTTCAAACGCTTGCACAAGTGTTGAATCTGAGTCAGCCTGGCGAAGGTCATCGAGAGGACACCACGTGCCACCAAGCCCCGCAGTGCCACACCAACGGCTGGCTTCGCGCCCGCCGCGCGACACGGCCGTGCGGTTCGGTGTGTGCCGCGCCGCCACCCGCACGCCAGCCACGACGGCCGTCGTGATCAAGGGCACCGCGCCCGTGAGGGCACCCGGTCGATCGGCGACCGAAACGGCTGCCGCGCGATGAACGTGCCATTGCTGGGCCCCTTGTCGCTGACGGGGTTTCACCACGCGTGGTTTTTCCTGTTCGGTCTCGTCATCGCCCTCCTCGTGGGCTACTACGTTGTTATTCAGGTCGCGCGCCGACGCCGCGTCCTGCGGTTCGCCAACATGGAACTGCTGGAAGCCGTTGCCCCGAAGCGATCCGCCCGGTGGCCACACCTACCAGCGGTGCTGCTTGTCCTCTCGCTGCTGTTCTTCACGATCGCGATGGCCGGGCCCACCCACGACGTGCGGATTCCCCGCAACCGCGCGCTGGTGATGCTTGTTATCGACGTGTCGCAATCCATGCGGGCCACCGACGTCGAGCCCAACCGCATGGCCGCGGCCCAAGACGCCGCCAAGCAGTTCGCCGATGAACTCACCCCAGGTATCAACCTCGGGCTGATCGCCTACGCCGGCACCGCGTCGGTGCTCGCGGCGCCCACCACCAACCGGGCCTTGGTCAAAGATGCCATCGACAAGCTGCAATTCGCCGACCGCACCGCTACCGGGGAGGGCATCTCCACAGCGCTACAGGCCATCGCCACTGCGGGCGTGGTCATTGGCGGCGGTGACCAACCACCGCCAGCCCGCATTGTGCTGTTCTCCGACGGCAAGGAAACCGTGCCGTCCAACCCCGACAGTCCCAAAGGCGCCTACACCGCCGCGCGCAGCGCCAAGGATCAGGGCGTGCCGATCTCGACCATCTCCTTCGGCACCCCGTATGGCTACGTCGAGATCAACGACGCCCGCCAGCCCGTGCCTGTCGACGATGAGACGATGTCGAAAGTCGCCGAACTATCTGGCGGCAGCCATTACAACGCATCCTCGCTGTCCGAACTGCGTGACATCTACGCCACCCTGCAGCAGCAGATCGGTTATGAAACGATTCCTGCCGACGCCAGCGCAGCCTGGCTCAAGCTCGGCACCTTCACGCTCGCCCTGGCGGCAATGACTGGATTTCTTATCAACCGGCGGATTCCGGAATGAGGATGTGTCAGGTGGGTATTCGACCGAGTCCAGGCAGGCAGTGTCCCGCACAGACGCGAGTGGCCCGATGACGGGGGTTTCTTCCGCGGCCGCATACCGGTTGGCGCGACCGCTCATCGGCCGTGGATGCCAACCGGATTCCGGTGCCGGTCACGCGGGCGACCGTGGATTGCGGGGTGTACGTCGACCGGAAACGGCTGCCTGGGAACTACACCCACACCGCTGCTCTGCAGAAGGTGCACGAACTCGGTGACGGGTTTGTGTGGCTGGGGCTGCACGAGCCCGACGAGCAGCAGATGCAGGCAGTGGCCACTGTCTTCCGTCTGCATCTATCGCAGCTCACGTCGTTGGCAGTTATCTTGACGTGGCGCTACAGATGGAAGCCGACATCGACAGCATGTAGGCCGAGATCTTTAGTGCCCAAGGCAATGTCGAGGTCGAGCAGATTTACCTACTCAAGCGTGAGATCGTCGAGTTGCGCCGAGCGGTGAGGCCGCTGGCGGTGGCGTTGCAGCGCCTCGCGT
>Ga0164302_10000576_pt1 | contig 10491 bp, 9 predicted proteins | sample Whisoiple_202_MG_FD_109714 | JGI IMG/M metagenome (GOLD analysis project Ga0164302, IMG submission 109714) | Soil microbial communities amended with pyrogenic organic matter from upstate New York, USA - Whitman soil sample_202_MG | ecosystem: Environmental > Terrestrial > Soil > Agricultural... | reverse complement strand
CGCGCTTGCACAGCGCTCCGCGAATCCAAGCCCACGCCAGGTGTTTGGCTTCGCTGGAATCCCGGGCAACAAACGCCTCGATTGTCGAGATCAATGGAAGCGGATCGGCATGCAAGTTGAGTTCGATCTGTGCGCGTGAAGCTCGCAGCGCAGCATCTTTGGGAGCAATCGCGATTGCGCGGTCGTATATACGCTTTTCATCGGTGTAACGGCGCAAATACCGATAACTACCCGCCAGTTGGTCGAGGATGGCAGGGTCTTGCGGGTCGAGCTCGACAGCACGCTCAAGATTTTTTGTCGATTCATCCCAGCGCCCTTGCCGTCGATCGATAAACCCGGCCGGCACAAACGCCCATGGCTCGTTAGGTAGGTTCTTCTGTGCCAGACTAAGTTCGTTCCGAGCACGGTCGTATTCGAGATAACCCCAGTACAAATGCTTGGCGAGAGCAAGATGCGCTTCGCCTGAATTTGGACGTAGGCGAGTGAGCGATTGGATTGCCTCATCAGCCAGGGCCAACCGCGCAGGGGTGTGATCCGCACCAGTGAAGTAGAGCACATCGTGAGTGTGGGCCAGTTGATAATAAGCAAGCGCAAAAGCTGGATCGCGCTCGATCGCTTCGTTCAGCAGGCGAACTGCCTCCGACAAGCTTTCCGCTTGCGGGGTGCTGAACACAGCAGTCGTGATGAGCGTTTTGGCGCGGATGTACAGATCGTGAGCTGTAAGATCAGCAGTTGGCTTTTGCTCGATCGCAGCCTTTTCGCTGGGAGAGATTTTGGCCTGAAGCTGAGCAACTATTTTCCCAGCAAGCTCGCTTTCGATTGCAAACACATCTGCGACATCGCGATCGTAACGTTCCGCCCAAAGCTGGCTGTCCGTCCGGGCATCGATCAACTGAGCGCTCACGCGCACGCGACTCCCGGCACGTTGCACTGTGCCTTCCAATACGTGCGCTACGCCGAGGTCGGTTGCCACCTGGCGCAGGTTGCGCTTCGGCCCGGTTTTGTACTGCATCACCGATGTGCGGCTAATCACTTTTAGGTCCGCAACTCTGGAAAGGCCAGTGAGGATTTCATCCTGTACGCCATCAGCGAAATAAGCATTTTCTTTCTCGTTGCTTAAATTCTCGAAGGGAAGAACAGCAATGCTCTTCTCGGAGATCGAAGCCAGCGCGCCAAGGTTACCCGCCACGGTCCTTGGTGGCGCTCGATTGAAAAAGATCAGGGCACTGATACCCAGGGCGATTGCGGACACGAGGAGAGCGATTGCGAGCGTAGCCTTCGGCCACCGCGTAGCCGTATCTGGGCGGACACCAATGGCGGACGCGGACCTCCTTCCTCTTCGGAGTTTCTCAGGGACTTGCGGATTGCCGAGACGATCCTTGCAAAGGTTAAACAAATGGAGGCGCAGTCCGTGCTTCACCTCGCACTCGCCCAAATCGTACAGACAAGCCTGCCAGTGCCGATATTGAGCCAAATCTTCCGCAATGTGTGCCGACAAAAGAATATGTCCCGCATCGCCACAATCCAGCACTCGCTGCGCCACATTAATTCCGCTCCCTGCGACGTTAGGCTTCTCATTAACATCCGTGACCCGGTTGATTGGACCGCTATGAACTCCCATCCGCAACTGGATGCTCGGATGATCTTGCAATGCTCTGCTAATCTCGAGCGCGCACCGGGCTGGTTCTTCCGGACTGTGGAAGAAAACAAGCGCCATCCCATCGCAAGTCGGCACTCGAATAAGTTTCTCGCTTGCTTCCGCAGCGCGGAAACTTTCTGTACCTCGTACGATTTCCTTCAACTCTTGCAGCAATTCAATCTGCTCGTTCACGAGCAGCTTTGAATAACCGACAACGTCGATTAACAGCAGATGTCCAATCTCGAGCTGGAGATCGGGCGCCGGTCCCGCGTGCGAGTCTTGCGCGTTCACCGTGTGGAAAATAATACCGGTGGCCGTGGCCAGGGCAAATAGGCGTGGTCCGAGAAAGCAGTCTTGAGCGATCGATTGCTGCGCACCCCTGCGAGGATTAATTTTATGGGACAACCTCCTGGGGCGGACAACTGATCCTGTGGCGCGCTAAGGGAATAAGTGCAGCGCCGAACGCTGCCACATTCAGAACGATCATGACGGAGGCGAAGAGATACATCCCCATACTGAGGCCAATTCCGAAGTGCATTGCGCAAATGCCAATCAACCAAAACTTTCTCGTGTTTCTCTGCCAGATAAAAAATGGATATCCGATTTCCAACAGGCAAATAAAGATTCCTGCGACTGGGAACAGGTCTTTCCACCTTACGAGTATCTCGGGATCGATGACGTTGAAAGGCGGGCGGATGAGAGAGCGCCAGACACTGGAACCATTCCACCAGCCGCTGCCGAGACATTTCGTTAAGCCGCTGAAAAAATAGATGATACACAAGTGAAGTTGAAGCACGCGACGCCAAAACCCCAAAAGCTGTGGAGATTTCGGTCTGAAATCTCGCAATCGCCAGTCGACAGAACACCGATCAGGTAACGGCGATAACATCAAATAAAATAGCCCGATAGTCATGAAATTATCCATGCCATAGGACACGAACCCACCGCTTTTCGCCGCGCACAGGTGAAGAAACCAAGCCAGAACGGCAGATAGCCGGCAGGCAAGTCCAATAACAAGGCCGCAGCCTGCTAGAAGTAAACATGTCCATGCGACCCACAGTACGGTTGTTTCATGCAAGCCAACGTGTGCGCCCACGTTGATCGGCCATTCCAGTCTCGGGATAAAATGGCTTTCCAAAGAAAGCAGTGCTTCCGCCAGTCTGCGACCAGTTCCCGAAAACAGATAATTCCAATCATATCGCAGCGACAGTGAGTACAGCACTACCTGAAGACCAAGACCAACTCGCAAGATTGCTAACCAACTGTCTGTCGCAGATGGAAACAGAAACGCGAGTAGCCGTGTCTTCAATGCTGATATTCTCTTTGATAATCCTGCCGTTTGGGAGCGTCGTTCTGAAGACTGAAATCGTACGCGTACAAAAACTCGTATGATTCTCGCTGCCCCTGCTCGAACTCGCGAATGCTCGGCAATCTGACCGATCCAACTATCGCGCGAACGCTCTTCACGTCGGGATGCTGGCGCCAGACGGATTGCGCAAGCGTCTTTACCAAAATCTCTCGAATCGGGTCGTAAGGCGTGCGCCCAATGCTATCCAGCAGCCCGGCTATGCGCAGGCCGGCGGCTGCGCTATTGACCGACGGCAGTTCATATTCCGTTCGCCCGTTGGAGTAATGTAATTCGAAGACGAGCTTGTAACCGCCCGGCACGTTTGGCGCAAAGTAACCATAGCCGACATCAATTCCTGCGGCATGCACATACGCGCCGCCCACCTCCCGGACCGGATTGAACGGCGGCAGCTCTCGGCCGAGCACAATCGAAATGATCCTTTGCGCTTTCCTTGAGAAGTTCCCAAATGGGACAGGAAATATCGTTGGCCCCTCCGCGATGACTCGCAACGTGTCGCGGCACGAAAACGAAATGATCAGGAGCAAGTGCAGAGCGAGCCACGCCAAACAAACACCTCTTTGGCGCGAAATACGGGCAGCTTTGAGAATCAACGAAACGCGACGCGACCTATGGTGATGATGCCAAGGTATTCAAAACCGCGGCCACATCGCTGGGAGTGGAGGCAATGCGATACATCACGTTAGGATCATTCGCGGCGGAAATGTCGCGGGGGCTGTTGCTCGCAATTTTTGATTTAATGACCCTGTCAGTCTTGAGGCTTACAGGGATTGTTTCACAGTAATGAGGAACTGCTGTCCCCCCGTCGTGATCCAAAAAGGTGATATCACAGATACCGTGGTGTCCTTTGATCCTCGCCAACGCGGCTCGAAGCCGACCTACCATCCCAGGCTTCAGTGCAACATATGTTGGCGGTTGTGTATTTGGGTCGCCGATTTTGACGTCAACGAGCTGACCCGTTCGTGGCTCTATGGCGCAACCGAAAACTGTCATAATGACTACCGCTGATCCAATTAATGCGAACGTTCCAGATGGGGTTTTCATAATGACCGCTGGTTTGACTCGGCGACGGCCGATTATCAAGCTTAAACTTCGGAATGCAGACAAAATAGTAGCCAAGCAGCTAAAGGAATTAGAACGCATAAGCTTGGACTCGCGCGGAGCGACTGGTACGTGGTTACCTTGACGTGATGACGCGCGCATTGAGGTTGAGTGCGCGATGAAAACTGTCTGGCGCGTATTTTCCTATCTCAAGCGGTATCCATGGCTGGCTGGGGGAACGCTGACCTGCGCGATCCTGAGCACGCTGATGGTGATCGTTTTCCCGGCGGCAACGAAGTGGATCATCGACGATGTGGTGCGCGCGAATCAGCCGGACAAATTACTACCGTTGATCATGCTGGCCGCTGGCGCCTTTCTTGTGCAACACGGACTTAACGCGCTCCGGCTCGTACTGAACAACACGTTCGAGCAAAGAGTGATCTTTGATTTGCGCAGCGATCTGTATTCGCACATTCAACTGCTGCCGTTGCGCTGGTTCGACAATCGCGCCACTGGCGACCTGATGACACGAGTCATTGAAGACGTGAACTCGGTCGAGCGCGTGTTGATTGACGGTATCGAGCAGGGCGTAGTCGCCATCCTGCAAGTGGTGATCGTCGTCAGCGTAATGTTCTATCTGAACGTCAAGCTGGCGTTGCTCGCGCTGGTACCGTTTCCTCTGCTTGTCGCGGGTGCGCTCACTTACACGCTCACCGCGCACCGGCGCTACCGTTCACAACGCCGGGCCGCGTCTAGAATGAACGCGCTCCTGCACGACAACCTCGCCGGTGTCCGGCAGATCAAGAGTTTCGTGCGCGAGCGAGAAGAACACGCGCGCTTCAACCGGGTAAGCGATCAGCTGCGACACGCCACGCTGGTGGTGATGCGGGTATGGGCGATCTACAGCCCATCGATGTCGATGTTTGAAGCAATCGGGGCACTCTTCGTAGTTGGTTTTGGCAGTCACGCGGTGCTGACAGGCTCAATGCAGCTGGGCGATCTGGTTGCCTTCCTCATGCTGACGGCATTCCTCTACGATCCGATCAGCCGCCTGCATCAGCTGAACCAGCTTGTCCAAGCCGGACGCGCTGCCGGCGAACGCGTGTTTGAAATTCTCGACGAACCAGTGGAGCCCGGTGCAGTAGCCGGTATTGCGATCACGGACGTGCGCATTCTCGGCGATATTCTCTACGAGAATGTCAGCTTCAGTTACGTGGAAGGATTGCCCGCGCTCAGGCGCGTTTCATTTCATGCGACGCCAGGCGCGACGATTGCGCTGGTCGGCGCGACCGGCGCTGGCAAATCGACGCTGGTGAATCTCTTGGTGCGTTTCTACGAATTCACCAGCGGAGAAATCTACGTCGATGGAAAGCCAATTCGTGAATATGAACTGCGCGCGTTGCGCGAAGCCATCGGAGTTGTGACTCAGGAAAGTTTTCTATTCAACGGATCGATTCGCGAAAATCTTTTGATGGGAAAACCAGACGCAACTGAAAGCGAATTGTGGCGCGCTGTGGATGCGGCGAACGCGCGCCAATTTATCGAACGGTTGCCGGAGGGATTGGAAAGCATCGTGGGCGAACGCGGGGTGAAATTGAGCGTGGGCGAGAAACAGCGCCTATCGATTGCGCGGGCGTTGCTAAAGGACCCACCCATCTTGATCCTTGACGAAGCCACCGCGAGTGTGGACACGGCAACCGAGCGCCTGATTCAGGAAGCGCTCGACCGCTTGATGGCGAATCGCACATCGATTGTCATTGCGCACCGTCTTTCGACAATTGTGCACGCCGACCAAATTCTTGTACTCGATCACGGCCGCATCATTGAGCGTGGCACGCACGACGAGTTGTTTGCGCTACACGGAAAATACGCGCGGCTATGCCGGCAAAGTCTGCTCGACGCCTCTCCATTGCGAGAGATAGAGCCCCCGTCGGAAATCGTTACCTCAGAATCGCTCGAGAAAGAGGAGCAATTGCCGGTCTAGGAGAATTTTGCCTTATCCGGGCGTAGGCGTAGGCGTCGCAGACGTTGGAATCGAGATCGTTTGCCCGGCCTGCAATTTGCGGCCGTCTTCGATGTGATTGGCTTTTTGCAATTCATCGATCGTCACTTTGTACATTTTGGCTATGGACGTCAGTGTCTCCCCGCGTGCGACGATGTGAGTGTTTCCGCCAACCGGGTGTGATGGAGGTGCGCCGGCAGCGACAGCGCTTGCTGGCGAGGACGTACTCTCTCCTATCATGACCCCCGGCCGAATCTGTGAGATGTGTTGCTCAAGCTTTAAGATTTCCTGAGAAAGCGCGTCAATTTTGGCGTTCTGTTCGTCGATTTTTTTCGCCAGTGCTTCGAGTTGCGTAGTCTCACCTGACTTTGCGGAGTCCGGCGCAGCGGTCTGAGCGGAAGCATTACGAAACGCCAGAACAAACGCCGCCGCACAAAAAATCGCTGACAGCTTCATCGGGCCAAGACCTTGCCACCGGCAGATTTGTCTGGCAAGCGCGCGGAATGATGAATAACGAAGGAATTCCAAATGACGAAGTCCGAAATAACGACGCAGGGCGTTGCTACCCTTTGTCATTCGCCGCTTCGTCATTAATTCGTCATTCGTCATTTGTGCTTCGTCATTTCTCTACGGCTTGCCTTTCCAATATTTGCTCTTAGATTTTTTTATGCCTGAGCGCATTCAGAAGCCACCTGAACCGGCTCCGTGGGGTCCAAAAGAAGGCGACGGTGGAGGTCCGCGTTCACCGGATATTTCGCGGCCAGACACGAAGGACCTTTTGAAGAAAATGCGCAAGGTCGATCCCAACCAATCCAAGCGCTATCGCCAGCGCACGGGTCAGTAATGGAAAGCTCACCGGTTGCGGTCGACCAGAATTTTTCTGGCGCGGCTGGCGATTTTCCAGCGCTGCTGCGCCGCAAAGGGCTGCTGGGATCGGCGGTCATCCCTCCAATGCCGCAGGGTGGAACGCCACAAAAAGAGTGGCAACCCACCGAGGCCACCACCATTCTGGCTTTCAAATTTTCGGGTGGCGTGCTGGTGGCCGGAGATCGCCGTGCGACCGCTGGCAACACGGTCGTCTACGATCGTGCCGATAAGGTTCTCGAAATTGATCGACACTCCATCATGGCAATTGCCGGCGTGCCGGCGACGGCCTGGGAAATGGCACGCGTACTGGAACACTCATTCCAGTTCTTCCGGCGAACTCAGCTGCAGGAAATGAGTGTTGATGGAAAAGTGCGCGCTCTGTCCAAGCTCTTGCGTGATAATTTCGGGTTCGTGATGCAAGGCGTCGGCGTTGTCGTGCCGATTTTCGCAACTTACGATTCCCATCCAAACCAAGAGGCGCGTCTTTACTTTTACGATGCGATGGGCGCGCAATTTGAAGCGACTGATTACGCTGCAACGGGATCGGGAGGGCCTGCCGTGCGGGGGATTCTCTATTACGAAAACAATTGGGGCGCGAAGCCTCTGCACAAGTTGAGTGAAGAGGAAGCGGTATCGATCGCATTACGGGCGCTTGATACCGCTGCAGAATCCGACACGGCCACAGGCGGTGTCGATCGCGGCGGAAAGATTTATCCTCTGATCAAGGTTGTCTCACGGGAAGGCATCACGACTTTGCCGGAGAGCAAAATTGCTGCCGTATTCAAGGCAACGGTTGCATGATCGAAGAGCCTTATCGTTGGGTCGAGGCGATCGCCAACCGACGCGAGTACATCGAAGCGCAGCTGGCTCCCGGCAGCCCGATCGCGGCGCTCGCTTATCGGGACGGCATTCTTTTTCTGACCGTCGGCCAGTCGCGACAGAAAATCTTCGAGATCTACGACCGGATCGCGATGGGAGCCATTGGTCATCCCGGAGACATCGAGCGGTTGCGAATGGCAGTGATTGAATTGGCGAGCACCGAGGGGTTCACGCGATCGGCTGCGGATGTTTCACTGCGGCGCCTGGCTCATTATTCGCTAAGTCCTGTAATGAAGGGCGCGTTTGAACAGGTTTACGGCCCGCCTTATCTGGCGCGGATGCTGTTTGCCGAGGTCGGCGAACGCCCCGGCGAAGATCTGTTTTTGCGGGTGGAGTATGACGGCGAAATTGCAAGCAATGGCGCAACATACGCGCAAGCGCGGCAGGACTTCGCAGTGCTCAGCGGCACACGACAATCGGGAGAACTGATGGAAGCGTTCCTGAAAACACAGCATACGCAGGACGCAAGCTTTGAAGCCGCATTCAATTCTGCGCTGGACGCGTGGAGTATCGGGCACATGTCTTTGCAAGGCAGCGATGCAAACCAACTGCCGGAGCGTCCTGCTGTTTTGAAGTATCGGCAGGAACAACTCGCCCATCGCGGAATCGAAGCGGCTTTGCTGGAGCGCGACGCGAACAGGGCAATTCGTTTTCGTTCATTATCAGATACGGAATTGCGCTCCTTGATTCACGATTAAGTTATGAAGAGAAGTCTTTTCCCACAGGCGACGAATGAAACGAGTTTTTCAGAATTTGATGGCCCTTGCCGGCTTGTTGTTGATGGTCGCGTCTTTTGTATGGATGCAGCTCCATCGGGCTGAGCGGCCTGTTGTCAGAATCGAACCCAGAACGGGACAGAGTTCAGTTGTCTCCAAGCCTTTTGCGGTGGTAATTCTTGATCCCGGTCACGGCGGCGAGGACTCAGGCGCGATGTGTGGCGGTGTGTTGGAAAAAGATCTGACTTTGGATGTGGCACGCCGAATCGACCGGCTCCTCGACTCGGAAGGGATCGCTACATTGATGACGCGCATGGGAGACACGTTCGTCTCGCTGGCGGATCGCGCAGCATTAGCGAATCGGGCGAGAAATTGCATTTTTGTCAGCATTCATTTCAACGAAGATAACAAACCGGTAGCCAGTGGCGTGGAGACGTACTATGCCGCGCATCAAATTACTGCCGGTTCGTTTCTCGCCTCGTGGCTGCCCTTTCTATGGCGACCGCTTTCGAATTCGCCGAATCCCGAAAGCCAGGATCTCGCTGGACTTATTCAGGAAGCATTGGTTGCGCGCACTCGGGCCGCAGATCGCGGCGTGCAAGCAAGGCAGTTTTTCGTAATTGCAAACGTGACTTCTCCAGCGGTTTTGATTGAGGGGGGGTTTCTCACGAACAAAGAAGACATTTCAAAACTCGCGAGTGAGGATTATCGTGATCAGATTGCCGCAGCTGTTACGGACGGCATTTTGCGGTATCGTGATGCGGCGAGCCGGCGGAAGTCAGCGCTGGCGGTGACCGCGCCAGGAAGTCGCTGAATAGACCGAAACGCAGGGCGTCAAAATAGCATCGGGGATGAACACGAGGATCGCAGCACTGATCTTCCTTGGATCGATGATGCTAACGCGCGCCGATCAGTTGGTTGAACGTGTGCAGCAGGCCCTGAAGGATCAGGGCTTCTACTATGGCGAAGTCACCGGTGAAATGAACGCGAATGTAACTGCCGCCATTCGCCGTTATCAAATTCGGAACGGATTACAGGTTAGCGGCGAGCTCAATAACGAGACACTCCAGTCGCTTGGACTTAATTCTTCGGGCTCAGCGCGACCAGCAACCAAGCCAGCATCGCCCAGCCCTGCTGCGCCTTGGAAGCCCGACGAACAATCGCCCAGCGACAGGGCAGACGTTACTCCCGCGCCACCAACTCAGCCTTTCGGAGGTGCGCCGGAAGACCAACAAGTATATCCATCCAATCCGGTGGCGCCGGGTACTTCGACCGGAGGCGTGCTTGCTGGCACACCATTCGAGGCCGCGCCCCCGGCTGTGCAACGCAATGTGTTACTCTCGGCCCAGATAGCGTTGGCCCGCCGCGGCCTTTATCATGAGGAGATTAATGGGGTCTATGGACCGGCAATGGAATTTTCCCTGCGCGCCTACCAAGCGCGGGCCAGACTCCCTGTAACGGGGCGACTGGACTTGGAAACACTCGCGGCGCTTAGGTTATTGCCCGGGCCACGGGGGCCGGCTTTTCGTCCGCCGCGCTACGGACGTCCTCATCCACCAGTTCGCGGTGAATGGGTTCCTGAATACTAACTGATTTTGCAGGATTCAGCCGTCATACCTCTCACGACCGTGGACTGTCGAAACGCACCGATTGTAGTTCGGCGAAAACTGTGCCGACAAAAATTTGCGCTTCAATCCGAAGCAAAAGTCGGTCCGCATCATCCGACACCCAGATTGTGCCGCGACGAAACTTTCGGTGCGGCTCCAATTCGAGATGCTTGTTGATACGCTTTAGTTGCAAATCGAGTTTGATTGCATTGTAAGTGCCGGCGTGCACGGAGATTTTCTCCCGCCCGACCACTGTGACAGTAGCTAGATAAGCACTGGTCGTCGGGAAAACCGCAATGCGGTAAACACTGCGATCCTTGAGGGGCTGACTACGCAAATAAAGCGCCGCCGAGTGAAGATCGAACAGGTTGGGT
>Ga0164302_10000575_pt1 | contig 10506 bp, 11 predicted proteins | sample Whisoiple_202_MG_FD_109714 | JGI IMG/M metagenome (GOLD analysis project Ga0164302, IMG submission 109714) | Soil microbial communities amended with pyrogenic organic matter from upstate New York, USA - Whitman soil sample_202_MG | ecosystem: Environmental > Terrestrial > Soil > Agricultural... | reverse complement strand
GGGATCAGCTGGCTCAACCACCCTGATTGGCCGCAGCTGCCGGGGCGGGTGCTGCAGAACGCCGACACCTTCGGCGCGCTGATGGCCCTGGCCCTGCTGGCGTGGTCCCTCAGCCGCACCATCCCGCTGCGCCCCCACCACCGCCACCACGCCCCGGTCAGCGCACCGGTGGACTCCACGCAGCCGTCGGGCGCGACCCGCGCGTCCTGATGGCCTGAGCGCGGCGGGGGAGCTCAGCCGCCGAGGACGCCGGCGATCTGGAGGGTGCTGACGGCAGCCAGCAGCAGGCAGACCCCACCGCCGACGCGGCGGATGGTGGACAGCCTCATCTGCGTCAGCAGGATCCGGCCGATCACGGCGCCGAGGCCGGAGACCGCGGCCAGGGCGGCGAACGCACCGACCCCCACCGAGACGGGGTCGTCGTACTTGATGACCAGCGACGCGGTCAGCAGCTGCGAGAGGTCGCCCCACTCGGCGAGGAAGAGCACCATGAAGCTCGTGGCGATCACCTTCAGCCCGTGGGCGGTCGCGGCTCCCTTGTGCGAGAACTCCTCCACCGTCTCCAGCTCCTCCTTGTCGGCGTCCGCAGCGCCGCGCAGCAGGAGGAAGCCGCCGATGAGGAACATGATGGTCGCGAACACCTCGACCGGCGTGCGCGGCAGCCTCGCCAGCAGGCCCCCGAGCAGGACCGCGACGACGGTCTGGACGAGGAACGCGGCCGTCACGCCGATCCACACCAGCAGCGGCCGGAAGCGGGTGGCCAGCACCAGCGTCGCGATGAACGTCTTGTCGGGGAGCTCGACGACGAAGATGAGGCCGAAGACGATGGCGGCGGTGGCGAGACTGAATTCCATAGCGCGCCGACCATATCGGCCGGGCCGAGCACCGGCTCGCATAGGCTTCAGCGGTGCAACCGAGTGAGACCGTGACGACGCTGCTGGGGTTCGCCGCCGGAGTCCTCCTGGTGTTCCTCGGGGCCGGGCTCGCGGTCGCCCTCGTCCGCATCGGGCGCCTCCGCCAGGAGGTGAGACGGCTCGGCCACGCCCGCCCGGTCGGCACCGGGGACCTCGCGGCCCTGCGCTCCGACCTCGAGCAGGCGCTGCGCCACGTGGCCGTCGTGCGCTACGACGCCTTCGGCGACATGGGCGGCAGGCTGTCCTTCAGCGCCGCCCTCGTCGACGACCGGGGCGACGGCCTGGTGTTCAGCTCCATCCACGCCCGCGGCGAGTCCCGCACGTACGCCAAGGGGGTGGTCGGCGGCTCCAGCGACGCCACCCTCACCCCCGAGGAGCAGCAGGCGCTCGCGGCCGCCCGGACCGGCTCGCAGAGGGCATGAGGCACCCGATGGCCAGCCACACCGCCGTGAACCCCGCAAACAGTGAGGCCGGAGGCGCCCGCTACGGCTACCTCGGCCCCGAGGGCACCTTCACCCAGATGGCGCTCGACGCCTGGGGCCCCGCCCGCGGCGGCAGCCACCAGCCCTTCGGGTCGGTCGACGCCGCCCTGGGCGCACTGCGCTCGGGCGACATCGAGGCGGCCATGGTCCCCATCGAGAACTCGGTGGAGGGCGGGGTCAGCGCCACCCTGGACGCGCTCGCGAGCGGCGACCCGCTCGTGGTGACCGGGGAGGTCCTCGTGCCCATCACCTTCGTGCTCGCCGCCCGACCGGGGCTTGCGCTCGCGGAGGTCCGCGCCGTCGGTACCCACAGCCACGCGTGGGCGCAGGTCCGCACCTGGATGAGCACCCACCTGCCGGAGGCGGCGTACGTCCCGACGCTGTCCACGGCGGCAGCCGCCGCCGCCCTGAGGAACGGGGACTCGGCGGCATACCAGGCGGCGGTGTGCGCACCGGTGGCCGCGGCGAACCACGGGCTGCAGGTGCTGGCCGACGACATCGGCGACAGCTCGTCGGCGGTGACGCGGTTCGTGCTGGTGTCCCGGCCGGGCCGGCTCCCGGAGCGCACCGGCGCCGACAAGACCACCCTGGTCCTCTACCAGCGCGAGGACCACGCGGGCGGACTCCTCGAGCTGCTCGAGCAGTTCGCGGTGCGCGGGATCAACATGTCGCGGCTGGAGTCGCGCCCGACGAAGGAGTCGATGGGCAGCTACTGCTTCTCCATCGACATCGAGGGGCATGTCCTCGACGAGCGGGTGGGAGAGGCGCTGGTCGGACTGAAGCGGGTCTGCGCCGACGTGAGGTTCGTCGGCAGCTACCCGGCGGCCCACGGCACGGCCGTGCGGGTCAGCCCCCACACCACGGACCAGTCGTTTGCCGAGGCGCGGGCCTGGCTTCGGGGGCTGCGCGCCCAGCACGACGTCTGAGGGAGTGCGCCGGCTCACACACCCAGATGCCGGCCCGAACTTGACTGCCCTCCTTAGGTAAGGCTTACCTTGTACCTGATTACGCAACATCCCCGTGTCGGAAATCAGGTCCCATGCTTGTCAGCAACGCCCTCATCGGGCTCCGTGAAGGCCTCGAGGCCGCCCTTGTCGTCGTCATCCTCGTGGCTTTTCTGGTCAAGACCGACCGCCGCTGGGCCCTGCGCTGGGTCTGGGCCGGCGTCGGGGTGGCCATCACGCTCTCGGTGCTGCTCGGCGCGTTCCTGACCTACGGCACGCGCCAGCTGTCCTTCGAGGCCCAGGAGCTCGTGGGCGGCTCTGCCTCGATCCTGGCGGTGGCCTTCGTGACCGGCATGGTGTTCTGGATGCGCTCGGCGTCCCGCACCATCTCGGGGGAGCTCAAGGGCAAGCTGGACCGGGCGATCGACGTCGGCCCGTGGGCCGTGGCGCTCGTCGGCTTCCTCGGCGTCGGCCGCGAGGGTCTGGAGACAGCGATCTTCTTCTACGCCACCGCCCAGGCCGCCGGCGCGGGCACCACGCAGCCGCTGATCGGCTGGGTCATCGGGCTCGGCGCCGCGATCGCCCTCGGGGTCGCGATCTACCAGGGCGCGGTGCGCATCAACCTGGCGAAGTTCTTCCGCTACACCGGCGTCCTGCTCGTCTTCGTCGCCGCGGGCATCCTGGCCTACGGCCTGCACGACCTGCAGGAGGCCTCCTTCCTTCCCGGCCTGAACACCCTCGCGTTCGACGTCAGCGCCACGATCGCGCCGCAGTCCTGGTACGCGACCCTGCTCAAGGGCATCTTCAACTTCACGCCGGCCACCACGGTCCTGCAGGCGGTCGCCTGGGTGCTGTACGTCGGCATCGTCCTGACCCTCTTCCTCCGCCCGCAGCGCCAGAAGGCGCCGACCTCCGCAGCGGCACCCTCGACCTCCACGTCCGCGGCGGCCTGACCCGCCCCACGTCGCCCGGCCACCCGGCAACCTCGCCCGGCACCCGGCACCCGTCCCCCCGGCACACCTCAGACGCCCCTTTACAGGAGAACCATGCGCATCACCCCTGCCCACGCTGTCCTCGGAGCGGCCCTCGTCCTCGGCGCCGCCGGCTGCGGCGGCTCGGAGTCCACTGGCACGTCCTCGGGCAAGGGCGCCATCACGGTGGAGGCCACGGACACCGAGTGCAAGGTCTCGCGCACCCAGGCGCCCGCTGGAGCGGTGGAGTTCACCGTGACCAACAAGGGCAGCAAGGTCAACGAGTTCTACATCTACGGTGAGGGCGGCCGGGTCATGGGCGAGGTCGAGAACATCACGCCCGGGCTGTCCCGCTCCTTCACGGTCGAGCTCACCGAGCCGGGGACCTACCAGACCGCCTGCAAGCCCGGTATGAAGGGCGACGGCATCCGGGCGGACTTCACCGTCACCGGGTCCGGCACGGCGACCGGGGCCGCCAGCTCGGACGAGAAGCTGGCCGCCGCGGTGACGGCCTACGAGAAGTACGTCGCGCACGAGGCCGATGAGCTGCTCGAGCACACCACGGAGTTCACGGCCGCGGTCAAGGCCGGGGACGTGGCCAAGGCCAAGAGCCTGTATGCCGACGCTCGCGGCCCGTGGGAGGAGATCGAGCCCGTGGCGGAGTCCTTCGGTGACCTCGACCCCAAGATCGACGGCCGCGAGGATGTCGTGGCCGAGGGCATGACGTTCACCGGGTACCACCGCCTCGAGAAGGACCTGTGGAAGGACGGCCTGCAGAAGGACAGCGGCGCGGTCGCCGACCAGCTGCTGGCCGACGTCAAGCAGGTGGTGGCCAAGGCCAAGACGGTCGAGCTCAACCCGCTCCAGATCGCGAACGGCTCCAAGGCGCTGCTCGACGAGATGGCCACCGGCAAGGTCACCGGCGAGGAGGAGCGCTACAGCCACACCGACCTCTACGACTTCGACGCCAACTACGAGGGCTGCAAGCAGGCCATCGCCGCGCTGCGCCCCGCCCTCGAGGAGCGCGACCCGGCGCTGCTGAAGGCCATCGACGCGCGCTTCGCCGAGCTCGACGAGGCGCTCGACGCCCACAAGGCCGGCGAGGGCTTCAAGGCGTACACCGCCCTCAGCAAGGACGACGTCAAGGCCCTCACCGTCGCGCTCGACGCCGTGAGCGAGCAGGTGGCCAAGGTCCCGGGAGTCGTGGCGGCGTGAGCCAGCCAGGCGCGAGCCAGCCCGGCGTGAGCCAGCTGGGCGCGAGCCAGACGGCCGGGATCAGCCGCCGCGGCCTGCTCGGTGCAGGGGCCGGGGCAGCCCTGGGCGGTGCCGTGGCCGGCGCCGCCGGGATGTATGCCGCGCAGCGTGCGGATGCGGGCCCCGCGCCGGCCAGCGGCCCGGACCTCGCGGCGCAGGTGCCCTTCCACGGGCCTCACCAGGCCGGGATCACCACCCCGGCCCAGGACCGCATGCACTTCGTGGCGCTCGACGTCACGACGACAGACCGCGCCCAGCTCGTCGAGACCCTCCAAGCCTGGACCGCGGCCGCCGAGCGGATGACCGCCGGTGCCGAGGCAGCTCCTGGCGGGGTCGTGGGCGGCGGCCCCTACGGGGTCCCGCAGGACACCGGCGAGGCGTTCGACCTGCCGCCCTCGGGCCTGACCATCACGGTCGGCTTCGGTCCCTCGCTCTTCGACGGCCGCTTCGGGCTGGCCGGAGCTCGCCCGGAGGGGTTCGAGGACCTCCCGGCCTTCCGCGGCGACGACCTCGACCCGGCCCGCTCGGGCGGGGACCTGTGCATCCAGGCGTGTGCCAACGACCCGCAGGTGGCGGTGCACGCGATCCGCAACCTCGTGCGGATCGGCTTCGGCACTGTTGCCGTCCGGTGGAGCCAGCTGGGTTTCGGCCGCACCTCCTCGACCAGCCGCAGCCAGGTCACGGCCCGCAACATGTTCGGCTTCAAGGACGGCACGAACAACCTCAAGGCCGAGGACGCCGACGCCCTGGCCGAGCACGTGTGGGTTCAGCCCGGGGACGTTCCCGGTGCGGGCGCCTGGATGGCCGGGGGCTCCTACCTGGTCGCGCGCCGCATCCGCATGCACATCGAGGTCTGGGACCGCACCACGCTCCAGGAGCAGGAGCAGGTCATCGGCCGCAACAAGGGAGAGGGAGCACCGCTCGGCCGCCGACGCGAGTTCGACACGATCGACTTCGCCGCCGAGGGTGCTGACGGGGCCCCGGCCATCCCGGACACCGCACACATCCGGCTGGCGTCGGCCGAGCACCTCAAAGGCATCCGCCTGCTGCGCCGCGGCTACAACTTCACCGACGGCACAGATGGCGTCGGCCACCTCGATGCCGGCCTGTTCTTCATCGCCTTCTGCCGTGACGCTGCGAGGCAGTTCGTGCCGATGCAGCGGGCGCTGGCCGCCACCGATGCGCTCAACGAGTACATCGAGCACACCGGGTCGGCGGTCTTCGCCTGCCCGCCCGGCGTCCGACCGGGCGAGTACTGGGGGCAGGCCCTCTTCACCTAGCGACGGCGTCACTACCTGACGACGGCGTCGGCCCGCCGCTGCACCCGGTCGCTCTGCCGTGCCCGGTGGCGGTACCAGCCGTAGGCCAGGAGCGCGCACAGCAGGCCGTTGAGCATCCCGACGCCGACGTCCGTGATGTGGTGCATGCCGCGGTAGAGGCGCGCGTAGGTCACCAGCAGGGGCATGAGCAGGCAGACCACGATGACGCTCCAGCGCAGCCAGGCACGCTGGATGCGGGTCGCGAGCAGGGCGAAGGCGACGTAGAGGGCGGTGGAGGCGCCGACGTGGCCGCTGGGGTAGCTGGAGGTCGGCGGCGCCGGGTCGAGCTTGGGCACCGGCGGGCGGTCTCGACCCACGATGTTGGCCGCGATGACGAAGATGGTCGCCTGGAGCGCGATGGCGATCGCCGGTACGGCGGCGAAGCGCCAGTCGCGGGTTCTCCACAACAGGATGGCGACGACGACCACGCAGACGCCGATCACGATCTCGGTGTTGCCGATGTGCGACCACACCAGGGTGATCTGGTTCCAGGTCGAGGTGCGCCCGGAGGCGAGGTCTTTGCTGACCGACTCCTCGTCGCGCGAGAGCCCGATGAGCGGGCCGGTGAGGGCGAACCCGATCCCGACGATCAGCCCCCAGAGCGCTATGCCGGGGCCGACGGCCCGGGTGAGGAGGTCGCGGCCGTCTTCCCTATGAAACCGATCCATGAGGAGAAGGTAATGCCTAGACCGAGAATGAACCCTGCCGCGACGTCCGAGGGGAAGTGCGCGCCGAGGAAGACGCGGTCACATCCCACGGCGAGGACCAGCACCGCGGCCGCTGCCACGAGCACACGTCGGGCCTGCGCGGAGGTGACCAGGGGCCACAGCAGGAACACCATGACCGAGGCGAAGACCGCGATGTTCAGGGCGTGCCCCGACGGGAACGAGAACCCGGGTGAGTGCGATACCGGGTCGGTGACGACGGGGCGTGCCCTCTGGACGACGAGCTTGGAGAAGTAGCCGACACTCCAGCCGACCATGAGGGTGGCGAAGGCCCACAGGGCGCGGTTGCGCAGCCCCTTGGCCAGCCAGGCCCACAGCGCCACGAGCGTGCCGACCACGTGCACCCACTTCGGTTGCGTGGCCTCCTGGAGAGCGATCAGGGCAGGGGCCGCGCCGGTGCTCCGGGTGAGGTCGGTCGCCCAGATGATCACCGCCTTGTCGAGGCGGATGAGCGGGTCGAACTGTTCGCGGACGGCGAAGCCGAGCAGGAGCACCGGCAGGGAGAAGAGCACGATGGCCGCGACAGCGCGCAGCAGCCGGGTCCAGCGGGACGTGCCCATCAGCGCGCGGCCCCCACCCGGACGACGAGGGAGAGCGGCACGACCTCGGCGCTGATCGCCCGGGCCTTGCCGATCGTGTCCCCGTCGAGCTGGACCTCCTGGGGGCGGTCGGCGCGGATCTTCACCTCCGCAGCAGTGCGGTGGTCGACCCGGGTGTGCCCGCGTCGCCTCTTGGAGGCGATCCGGGCCGCAACCGCCGCCCAGCCCACGACGCCCCTGGGCGAGATGACGACCATGTCCAGCTGACCGTCGTTGATCTCGGCCTCGGGCATGAGCACCAGACCGCCGAGCAGCTTGCCGCAGTTGCCGATGACGACCGTCCGGGTGCGGCGGGTGAACTCCTCGGTCTCGTCGACCTTGACCCGCACCTTGAACTGGGGGCCGCGCAGGTTGCGGGCACCGGAGACGACGTACGCCGGCCAGCCCACCCTCGCCTTCAGCTTCTCAGGCGCGTCAGCCATGATCGCGGCATCGAAGCCGAGCCCGGCCATGACCAGGAAGATGTGCTTCTCCGGGCGCTCGTGCTCACCCGAGGCGTCGACGGTGAGCCGTCCCACGTCGATGCGCTTGTTCTGGCCGGTCAGCGCGACCGTGAGGGCGTCGCCGAGCGAGTCGACGGGCAGGTCGAGGTTGCGGGCCAGCAGGTTGCCGGTGCCGCCCGGGAGCAGGCCCATGGGGGTCTCGGTGCCCACGAGGGCCTCGGCGACCGCGCGGACGGTGCCGTCGCCGCCCAGGGCGCAGACCACGCTGACGCCCTGCTCGACGGCCTGCTTCGCCGGGCCGGTGCCAGGGTCCTTGATCGTGGTCTCGAGGTAGAGCGGTTCGTCCCAGCCGAGCTCGCGGCACTGGCGGGTGATCCGGCGCTGCACCGCCGCGAGGTCCTCGAACTTGCTGGGGTTGACGATGATCGCCGCGCGGCGCTTGGGGGTCTCGGGCTCGACGTGGCCCTCGGGACGGAACTCGTTGCGGTGCGGCCGGCGCCGGCGGCGCGCGCGGTGGACCCCGCCGGGGATCGGTCGGCCCGAGGACCGAGCGGCGATGAGCCACGCGGCGGCGAGCACGAGCGCGACGGCGCCCAGCGCGATCCATCCAGCATTGTCCAGAAGCACAGCGCGACGCTACCCCACGGTAGCCAGCCACGCGCCGCACTCAGGAGCGCGCCCAGCGCGCGTCTCGGCGCACCTGGCCGGAGCGGGGTGGAGCAGGGCGAACAGGGCGGAGCAGGTGGCTCAGAGTCGGAGGCGGTAGGCGAGCAGCCGGATCCCCGGTACCGGCTGCCAGTCCCGTTCGGGCGTGCGGGTGAAGCCCAGCCGCTCATAGACCCGGTGGGCCGGGCCCATCGAGGGCTGGGTGGACAGGGCGACGCCGGTCAGGCCGAGCTCGCGCGCCCGGTCCACGCACTGCCGCACCAGCGCCTCCCCGACGCCACGGCCGCGCGCCCCGTGGGCGACCGCGAGCATCCGGAACTCGCCCTCCTCACCGTTCGAGACCTCCGCGTAGGACGTCCCCGGCGGGGCGAACGTGACCGAGCCGAGCACCTCGCCCGACTCCTCCACCGCCACCCACAGCTCGGCGCCGGCTGCCCGGGCGCCGGCATCGGCGAGCACCCGGGCGTAGTCCGAGCCAGGCGGCAGGTGTCCGTCCTCCACGTATGACCGCACGGTGATCTCGCCCACGGCGGCGAAATCCGCCGGGGTGGCCCGTCGGATCAGGAAGGGCGCAGGGGCGGCGGGCAGCGGCATGGGCCCATTCTCCCCGGGCCGGCCGGCAGTCGGCCCTGCGGGCGTGGGGCGCGTGCCGGGCCTCGCCCCGGGGTGAGAGGGTTGGCGCATGTCGTCCGACCTCGTCTTCCTCCTGGGCGGGGTCTCGCTGCTGCTGGCGGTCGTGCTGCCGACCGTCCTGCGGAGGGCGGCCCTGTCCGCGCCCGTGGTCCTGATCGGTGTCGGTGCGCTGATCGGGCTGCTGCCCATGCAGGGCGCATCCCCGTTCGACCCCCGCGAGCACCGGGCCGTCATCGAGCACGTTGCCGAGGTCACCGTCCTGATCGCCCTGATGGGCGTGGGCCTGGCCCTGGACCGGCCGCTGTCGCTGCGCGACCGGTCGGGCTGGAGACGCTGGTCGAGCACGTGGAAGCTGCTCGGCATCGCGATGCCGCTGACCATCGGGGGCGTGGCCCTCCTCGGCTGGTGGGGGCTGGGGATCGCCCCGGCCGCCGCGCTGCTGCTCGGGGCCGCGCTCGCCCCGACCGACCCGGTGCTCGCCTCGGACGTCCAGGTGGAGGGCCCGAGCGTCGACGACGACGCCGAGGAGATCGACGAGGAGGACGAGGTGCGCTTCGCCCTGACCTCGGAGGCCGGGCTCAACGACGGGCTCGCCTTCCCCTTCGTGTATGCCGCGGTGTTCCTCGCGGGCCACGGAGCGGTGAGCGGCTGGGGCCTGCGCTGGCTGGGCTGGGAGCTGGTCGGCAAGTCGGTGATCGGGGTCGCCGTGGGCGTCGCCCTCGGCTGGATGCTGGGGCGGATCGCGTTCCGCTCGAGGGCCCAGTCGCTGAGGGTCGCCGAGACGGGTGAGCCGCTCATGGCGCTCGCGGCGCTGCTGCTCGCCTACGGGGCCAGCGAGGTCGCCGGCGGCTACGGCTTCCTGGCGGTCTTCGCCTGCGCCATGACCATCCGGTCGGCCGAGCGCTCCCACGACTACCACGCGCTGATGCACCAGGTGGTCGAGCGGCTCGAGCGGCTGCTGACCCTGCTCGTGCTGCTCTTCCTCGGCATCGGCCTCACGCACGGCCTGCTCTCCCACCTCGACTGGCGCGGTGTGGTGGTGGGCTTGGCCCTCGTCTTCGTCATCCGCCCGCTGTCGGGTCTGCTGGCCCTGTCGGTCGGCGGGGACCGGATGGGCCGCAACCGGGACCTCTCGCTGGGGCGCCGCGAGCGCTTCGCCACGGCCTTCTTCGGCGTCCGCGGCGTGGGCTCCATCTACTACCTCGCCTACGCCCTGGGCCTGGCGGCCTTCGCCGAGGAGCGCTGGCTCTGGTCGACGGTCGCGTTCACCATCGTGCTCTCGGTCATCGTGCACGGGGTCGCGGTGACGCCGGTGATGCGCGCGCTCGAGCGCAGGCGGGAGACGGCCGGCGCGGCGTAGCGTTGGGGCGTGACCACTCCCCTCGAGCCCGCGCCGATCGAGCCCGACACCAAGGACTGGACCTGGACGCTGCGCGAGACCTGCCCGGACTGTGGGTTCACGGCCAGCGCGGTGGACGGACCTTCGATCGCCGAGCGGGTGCCCGCGCTGACCGAGGCCTGGCAGGAGGTGCTGGCCCGGCCCGACGCCCGCGAGC
>Ga0164302_10000571_pt1 | contig 10510 bp, 8 predicted proteins | sample Whisoiple_202_MG_FD_109714 | JGI IMG/M metagenome (GOLD analysis project Ga0164302, IMG submission 109714) | Soil microbial communities amended with pyrogenic organic matter from upstate New York, USA - Whitman soil sample_202_MG | ecosystem: Environmental > Terrestrial > Soil > Agricultural... | reverse complement strand
CGAGTGCTGGACGCGGTAGCCCGGGAAGATCTCGATCGAGCCGTCGTCGCGGCGCACCGGGACGGTGACGATCACCGCGCGCTCCGGGAATCTCAGCCGCTCGGCGACCATCTCCGAGACGTCCGCGTACGGAAGCGCCTGCTCGAACTGGGTCTGCGCCATGCGAAACAGGTGCGTGTCCCACTCGAGGACGGGCTCCGCGGCCGACGCATCCAGCTCCGACACGGGCCGGAGTGTACGGGCCCACCTATCCCGTCGGGATACCCAGGCCGTCTGCCACGGTGCCTGCGAGCTCGCCGGCAGACATGCACGCGCCACCTCGCTCCCGCACGGCGTCGATCACGTCGAAGTAGAGCCTGTCCCAGCCGCGGGCGCTCGGCGCGTCGAACCGCTCGGGATGCCAGAGGATCGAGAAGCCGCCGCCGTTCTCCGCGGCCCAGTCGAGCAAGGGGAGGATGCGCGCCTTCGCCGCTTCGGCCGAGAGCCCCTCGTACCGCTCCGCGGCGAGCGTCGCGTCCATCACCGCGAGCGGCACCTCGACGAGGTCGGCCGGCCGGTCGCGCTGGACGTCCCACGGCCGGAAGGGATGCGCGATCCCGGCGCGGAAGCCGAGGGCGTCGGGGAAGCCGAGCGAGGTGTCGTAGCGAAAGCCGATGTCCACGAGCGGCGCCAGGTTCCGGTGCGGATCGACGCGGAGGTAGTGGTAGCGGTGGCCGACGAGAGGACCGTCGAGCTGCGCGAGCAGGGCACGCTCGCGGGCGAGGCGGTCGAGATCATCGGCGGCGAGATAGCTGCCGTGGAGGCCGATCTCTGCGCCCGTCTCGACGAGCGTCTCGACGAGTCGCGGCCGGAGCCGGTCGTACGACTCGGGAGCGGCGCCGTCGGCGCGGTGGCCGTGGCCCGCCATGACGAAGAAGGTCGAGCGCGCGTGGTGTTCGCGCTCCTCCGCGACGATCTCCTCGAACCGCCAGTTCGGATCGCTCCCGCGGAGCTTGTGGAGAGGCACCAGCGCGAGCCCGTGCGCCTCGTGCAGCGCCGGCCCCGCCTCGCGCGCCAGCGCGTGACCCTTGAGACGCGCCGCGGCGCCGCGCATGCCGATCGGCGTCCACTTCCACGGCACGTCGACGTCGTGCGTGAGCGCGACGGCGAACTTCGCATCGCCGTACCGAGGCGCAGGCACGCCGAGCTCGCGGCGGAGCCGCTCGAGCGGAGGGTCGAGCGGGTCGAGGCACGACGAGGAGGCGAAGAACCGCCCGTGCCGGTCGCGCTCCGCACCCCGCTCCTCGAGCCTCGCGACGTGGAAGAAGGCTGCGGCGAGCTCGTCCCCCTGCGGCAGCTCGCCGCGCTCGGCCTGCTCCCAGGCCTCGGGCCGGTACGGGACGTCGTCGCCGAGGCGGAGATCGCCTGCTCCGAGCGTGTCGAGAACCCAGCGAGCGCGGCGCTCGACGCGATCGGAGATCTCCACGACGCGCGAGTGTACGGAAGGAGGGGCGACTGACCTCGGGGCTACCATCGAGCCTCGATGAGCCAGGACGCCAAGCCGCAGCGCGAGAGCGGCGGACACCACTCGCTCGTCTCGCAGCTGCGTGAGCTGACGCGCCACTCGTTCATCTACGGGGTCGGCGGCCTCGTCTCGCGTTTCCTCGCGGTCCTGCTCCTGCCGCTGTACACGCACTACCTCTCGCCCGCCGACTACGGCGCCATCGCAACCCTGATCGCCGGCTCGGCCGTAGCGACGGTGCTGCTGCGAGCCGGAGCCGGCTACGGCTTCATTCGCTTCTGGTTCGACACGGACGACCCCGACTACCGGAAACGGCTGCTCCGCACCATTTTCTGGTTCCAGATGTTGATGGCGACGCTGGGCCTCCTCTTCTGCGTCGTCTTCGCGAGCGAGATCGCGAGCTGGCTCAGCCTGGACAGCCACAAGCTCTCGAGCAGCGGCACGAGCCTCGTGATCGCGACCGGCGTACTGCTCTGGGTCAACGTCAACTACGCCCAGCTGACGAACCTCTTCCGCGCCGAGCAGCGCGCGGTCGCCTTCTCGGTTGCGACCCTCGCGAACATTGCGATCACGGTCCCGCTGACGATCCTCTTCGTCGTCCACTACGACCTCGGACCGCTCGGAGTGCTCGTCGGCAACTTCAGCGGCACGCTGGTTATCTACCTCGTGCTCGTCGCCTACCGGCGCGAGCAGCTCGGGCTTCAGTTCGACCGCAGGCTCCTGCGCGCCGTCAACCGCTTCGGCTTGCCGCTCGTCCCGTCGGCACTCGCCCTGTGGGTCACGAACTTCGGCGACCGCTTCATGCTGATCAAGCTCACGCCGGCGGCCTCCAACCTCACCCAGGTTGGCCAGTACGCGCTCGCCGTGAACATCGGCTCGGTGATGGTCCTGCTCTTCACGGCGTTCCAGACGGCGTGGCCCGCCTTCGCCTACGGGATCCGCGATGAAGGCGCGGCCAAGCGCGCCTACGCGTACGTACTGACATATCTCGTGCTCCTCGCCTCCTGGGCCAGCATCGCGCTGAGCCTCCTCGCGCCGTGGATCGTCCGCATTCTCGCCCCGAGCAACCACCACTTCTGGCCGGCGGCGGACGCGGTGCCGGCGCTGGCCTACTCGAGCGTCTTCTACGCCGGCTTCATCGTCGTCACGGTCGGGGCCGGCCGCACGAAGAACACGCAGTTCAACTGGATCGCGGCCGCTGTCGCCGCGGTCGTCAACTTCACCCTCAACCTCTGGCTGATCCCGGCCTACGGGATGCTGGGCGCCGCGTACGCGACGCTCATCGCCTACGCCGTACTCATGGTCGTCAGGACCTGGAACGCACAGCACATCTATCCCGTCCCCTACCAGTGGCGGAGGGTCGGGGTCGTGCTCGTCGCGGCAGGGGCCTTGACCCTGGCCGGCAAGCTACTGCCGAGCTCGCTGGCGCTCGCGATCGGCCTCACAATCGTCTACCCGCTCGCGCTCGCGGTGCTCGGCTTCTACCAGCCCGCCGAGCGCGCACGCATCCGCAGCCTGCTGCACAGGCCGCGGGTGGCCGCGACATAGACTGGCCGCCGATGTCGGAGAGGGGAACGGCCGTGGTCGCCGAGGTCGCATGGGTGAACGGCCTCGCGGCGATCCGCTCGCTCGGCCGCCACGGGCTACGCGTGCTCGCGCTCGACCATCGGCCCTACGCGCTCGGGTTTCGCTCGCGGTATGCAGAACCTCGTCTCGCTCCTGATCCACTCGACGACGAGCCGGGCTTCATCGCGGCGCTGCGCAAGATCGCGGACGAGACGGACGGCCCGCTGCCGGTCTTCCCGACCCACGACGAGCACGTGAACGCGATCGCGCGGCACGCGGACGCGCTCTCGGACCGGTATCGCTTCCCCTTCCCGAGCTGGGAGGTGCTGGAGCGGATCCAGAGCAAGCGCCACCAGCTCGAGACCGCGGAGGCGGCAGGGCTGCCGGTGCCGCGCACCTTCCATCCCACGTCGCGCGACGAGGCGCTCGCAGCCGGCGAAGAGCTCGGCTTCCCGGTCATCGTCAAGCCGTCGGCGAATGTCGGCTTCCGACGGAGCCACCGGCGCCAGCTCTTCCGCTGCGAGAGCGCGAGCGACCTCGAGCGCGCCTACGAAGCCGCCGCGCCGTTCGAGCCGATGGTGCAGGAGCTCATCCCCGGCGGCGACGAGGAGCTCTACACGCTCGGCAGCTACGTGAGTGGCGACGGCGAGGCGCTCGGGCTCTTCTCCGGACACAAGCTCCGCCAGACGCGCGGCTACATGGGCAGCGCCCGCATCGGGGAGGCGGTCTGGGTGGACGAGGTCGTCGAGCAGGGGCTCGCCTTCCTGCGCGCGCTCGGCTACCACGGGATCTCGCAGGTGGAGACGAAGCGCGACCCGCGCGACGGCCGCTACAAGCTGATGGAGATCAACCCGCGCCTCTGGCAATGGCACAGCCTCGCCGCCGCGTGTGGCGTCGACCTCCCCTACATCGCGTATCGCGACCTGGTCGGCGACCCGCTGCCGCCGGCGCGGATGCACGGCGACGGCAAGCGCTGGGCGATCACGCTGATGGCCGGGTCGTCTCTCGCGCTCGAGCGTCCGCCGTATGTCGACGCGGTCTTCGCGCGAGACGACCCGAAGCCGGCGCTCGTGCAGATCGGGCGCTTCGCCCACCGTGGAATCCGGCGGCTGAAGCCGGCAGCGACCGTCTCTGGAGGTGTCCTTGGCAACTGACAAGCAGGCCGTCGTCGGGCGGGTCAAGCAGTACGTCCCGATCGGGGTGAAGCGGCGCGTGCGGAAGGCCCTTCCGGACCGCTACCGCCGCCTCTGGGACCCGAACTGGCACCGCGGCACTGTGCGAGGGACCGACGCCTTCTGGGACTACCTCGGGAAGCTCCAGCTCGACTACCTCGTCGGTCAGGGCCTCCAGCCGTCGCACTATGTGCTCGACGTCGGCTGCGGGCCGCTCCGCGCAGGGGTGCACTTCATCGGCTACCTCGAGCCCGGCCACTACGCGGGCGTCGACAAGCGCGCCGACACGCTCGAGCGGGCGCGCGAGGTCGAGCTGCCGCGCTACGGCGTCGAGGACAAGGATCCGCTCCTCTTCGTGAACGGCGCGTTCGAGTTCAGCAAGCTCGGACGCGAGTTCGACTACGCGATCGCCCAGTCCGTCTTCACGCACCTGCCCATCAACACGATCGTGCGGTGCCTCGTCGAGATGGCGAAGGTGCTCGCGCCCGGCGGTCGCTTCTACGCCACGATCTACGAGAACCCGCAGGGGAAGACGTACCTCGGCGAGATCCAGCAGTCCGAGCGGGTCGTCTCCTACCCCGACCGCGACAAGTACCACTACGACCTCGACACGCTCCGCTGCGCCTGCCAGGGCACCGGCCTCGTGATGTCGTACCTGGGCGACTGGGATCATCCCGACAACCAGAAGATGGTCGTGTTCACGCGCGAGGTGGACGGTGGCTGAGAACGGGAAGCTCCGGATCCTCGGGATCGGCGACGCGAAGTCGCGCCACTTTGCCCGGTGGGCAAACCGGCTGGCGGAGAAGGGCCACGACGTGCACGTAGCCTCCGGCCGCGCCAACCCCCGCGGCGAGCTCGAGGGGATCGAGGTACATCGCTTCCAGGAGCTCGACCCGCTCGTCCGCGTCCCCGTGCTGCGGCGCTACCGCATGGCGCCGGCGCTCGCGAGGCTCTGCCGCGACGTGCAGCCGGACGTCGTCCACTCGCACTACCTCCTGCCGTACGGCTACTGGACGTCGCGCGCCGGGCTCGAGCCGCTCGTCGTCAGCCCGTGGGGGAAGGACGCGATCGTCGACGCGTGGCAGTCGCCGGAGGCCGAGGAGCGGGCTCGCGTGGCGATCGCGCCCGAGCGCGCCCTCGCCTACGTCGTCAACTCGCAGGCGCTCGAGGACGCAGCTGTCAACCTCGGCGCGGACCGCTCGAAGTTCCACCGGATCCTCTGGCACGCCCGCATCGACAACTACTCGCCCGCCAAGGCCGACCGCAGCCGTTGGCAGGCGCTCGGCTGGCCCGACGACGCAGTGGTCTGCCTCTCGCTCCGCAACTTCCGCCCCTACACGAACCTCGATGTGCTGCTGCGGGCTTTCGCCCAGGCGCGGGAAGACGTCCCGGAGCTACGGCTCTTCTCGAGTGCCGGCGGCGGCTGGACGCGCGGGGAGTTCGAGGAGCTCGTCGCGCAGCTAGGCCTGGCGCCGTACATCGCGGTGCAGGACGTGCCCGCCGCCGAGCTGCCGTCCGTGACTGCGTCCGCAGACTTCGCGGTGACGCTGGCCGACGTCGACTCCTCCCCCGCCTCGCTGCTCGAGACGATGGCGAGCGGCGTCCCGCTCGTCGTCGGGCGCGCGCCGTCGATGGAGGAGTGGATCCAGCAGGGCGAGGGCGGCGAGGTCGTCGAGCGGCGTGACGTCGAGGCGGTGACCCAGGCGATCCTGCGGCTCGCGCGCGACGCCGGGCTGCGCCGCAGCTACGGCGAGCGGAACCTGCGGGAGGTACACGCGCGCTTCGGCGACCCGACCTCGCAGCTCGAGGAGGTCTACGCCGAGGTGCTCGGCCGCTGAGCTGAGGTGGCGGTCGAGCCGGAACACTGGCGGACGCCGTCGCGGCGCTTGCTGCTGCTACGCCGCTGGGAAGTCGCGGTGCCGGCCGTCGTACTGGCTGCGATGGTGGCGCTCGTCGGGGGCGGATCCGGCTGGGCGCTCGGCCTGGCGCTCGTCCCGCTTCTCGCCGGGGCGATCCTGTGGGGGGTCGTCGGCCGGCGCTACGCGTCGTGGGGGTACGCGGAGCGGGACGACGACCTGCTCGTGCGCCGCGGTGTTCTCTTCGCACGGCTCTCGGTCGTGCCCTATGGACGGATGCAGTTCATCGACGTCGCGGCGGGACCGCTCGAGCGCGCCTTCGGGCTGGCGACCGTGCACCTGCACACGGCAGCCGCGGCGACGGACGCGCGGATTCCCGGCCTGGAGCGCGAGGAGGCGGCCCGCCTGCGCGACCGTCTGGCCGAGCTCGGCGAGGCACAGGCAGCGGGGCTGTGACCCCGGAGCGCGCCGACGGTTGGCACCGGCTGCATCCGCTCTCGCCGGTGGTGCGCGGGGGGCGTGGGACGATCGCGATCGCCATCCTCCTGCTCCCGATCATCTTCAGCGGCGGGCGGATCAGCGACGCAGTGCCGCAGGTCGCGATCATCGCAGTGCTGGCCCTCGGCGGCTTCGTCTCGTGGCTCGTCACGCGTTGGCGGATCGAGGACGACGACCTGCGGATCGAGACCGGGCTGTTCCGGCGGCAGTCGCTCCGGTTCCCGCTCGCGCAGGTGCAGGCGATCGACGTCGTCCGCCCGGGTCTCGCGCGGATGTTCCGGGTCGCCGAGCTGCGGCTGCGGATGGCCGGCGCCAGCGGCGCGACCGCGCGTCTCGCCTATGTCGGCGAGCGCGAGGTCGACCCCTTGCGCGACCGGCTCCTGGCGCTGGCGCGCGGCGCTCGCGTCCACGAAGGGATCCCGGCCGGCGAGGCCGAGCTCGAGCGGCCACCGGAGAGGGTGCTCGCGGTCGTCGCCACCGGGCCGCTCGTCGCGTCGATCCTGCTCGAGCGGGGCTGGCTGATCGTGATCCTGGCGGGGCTCCTCTCCGGCTTCGTGGTGTCGCCGAAGACGGCGGCCGCGCTCATCGGCGGAGGCGGCTTCGTCTGGGCGATCAGCATCGTCACGGTGCTGTGGCGCCGGTTCAACCAGCAGTACCACCTGACCGTTGCGGAAGGCGCGGAGGGACTGCACCTCCGCGGCGGCCTGGTCGCGCTGACCGCGGAGGTGATCCGGCCCGGCCGCGTGCAGGCCGTCCGGCTCGTCGAGCCGTTCCTCTGGCGTCCGCTCGGCTGGTGCCGGCTCGAGGCCGACCTCGCCGGACGGCAGCGGCGCAAGGGAGAGGGAGAGGCCGAGCGAGGCCAGCTCCGGACGCTGCTGCCGGTCGGAAAGCGGGCGCTCGCATACGAGCTCATCGACCGGCTCGTGCCGGACCGGCCCCGCGAGCTGTCGCCGCCGCCGCGGCGCGTGCGCTGGAAGAGCCCGCTGCGCTACCGGGTGCTGCGCTGGGGACGGAGCGACAGTGTCGTGGCGACCGTGAGCGGCAGGCTGCGCCGCGTCACGTGCTGGGTGCCGCTGGAGAAGGCGCAGAGCCTCCGCCACGTGCAGGGCCCGGTGCAACGGCGTCTCCGGCTCGCCAGCGTCCACGTGGACACCGCGGGCAAGGGCGTCCACGCGACGCTGCGGGACCGGGACGCCGGCGAGGCCGCCCAGGCACTCGCAGAGTTGACCGACCTGGCGCGCGCAGCGAGGAGACGAGCCGCGGCAGCGTAAGCTCACGACCCCGTGGGCTGGGTCGATCTCGAACTGGTGCTCATCTCGCTGGCGGCGATGCTGTCGCCGACGACGCTGACGTTCTCGGTGCTTTCGCTCGTCCTCGCGAAGCGCCCCCTGCGCACCGGTGTCTGGTTCTATCTCGGCGCCTTCACGGTCACGATCGCGATCGGCGTTGCCGGGGCGTTCGTCCTCGGCGACGTTGCGGCGCCCTCCTCGAACGGCGAGAGGAAGACCTGGGTCTCGATCTTCGATCTCGTGGCGGGCGCAGTGCTGCTCGTCTACGTAGCGCGCACGTGGCGGAAGCCCATCGGCGAGAAGACGACGAAGGGCATGGTCGAGAAGATGACCACGGTCGCCTCCTCGAGGTGGATCGCCGTCTTCGCTGCCGGGGCAACGCTTGCCAACCCCGGCGGCTTCATCCCGCTCGCGCTGAAGGCGATCTCGGAGATCGACCCCACGACGGCCGGCTACGCCGCGGACTGGCTCCTGTTCACGGTCGTCTCGCTCCTGCCGCTGAGCCTCGCAATCCTGCTCCTGCTGGTCGCGCCCGCCCGGGCCGAGCGGATCCTCAGGGCCGCTCGCGTCTGGCTCGAGGGGCACCTTCGGCTGATCGCGTCGGTGATCATCCTCTTGCTCGCGGTGTCCCTCCTGCGCAACGGGATCGCCGGGCTGACGGGATAACGCCCGCGACGGGCAGACTTTCGGCACGGATGACCGTGCAGGCCGGCACCGAGAGAGTCGCCACCGCGCCACGCGAGCTCCTCGGGCGCGATCGAGACCTGGCGGAGCTCTTTGCGCTGGTCGACGCGATCGAGGAGCGCGGCGGCACGCTCGTCGTTCGCGGCGAGGCCGGCATAGGCAAGTCCTCCTTGCTCGCGGCTGCACGGGAACGGGCGCTGGACCGAGGAGTCACCGTCGTCTCCACTGCGGGCGCACTGTCGGAGGCGCAGATCACCTTCGCCGGACTTCACCAGCTGCTCCTCCCCCTGATCGGTGGGCTCGATCTCCTTCCAGACCCACAGCGCCAGGCCCTCGAGACGGCGTTCGGGATTGCGGAGGGCGACGCTCCCGACCTGTTCCTGATCGGCCTCGCGACGCTGGGGCTCGTCGCAGAACGGGCCGCCGAGACCCCGCTTCTCTTCGTGATCGACGACGCGCAGTGGCTCGACCGGCATTCCTCGGAGGTCCTCCAGTTCGTGGCGCGGCGGATCGAGTCGGATCCGGCCATCCTGCTGTTCGCAGTCAGGGAAGGAGTGCCGAGCCTGTTCGACGACGCCGGCCTCTCCGAGCTGGCCCTTGCCGGACTGGACCAGGATGCTTCGAATGCGCTCCTCGACGTCGGGGCGGCAAGCCTGCCGGCCGAGCTCAGGCGCCGGATCCTCGACGAGGCTGCAGGCAACCCGCTCGCCCTGATCGAGCTGCCGGCAGCCGCAACTCAGCTCGGGACGGACACGCCTCAGTCGGGCCCTCTCCCGCTGACAGCCCGCCTCGAGCAGACATTCGCCTCGAGGTTCACGACTCTCGACACCGGCGTCCAGCGGCTGCTTCTCCTCGCAGCCCTGGACGACGTCGACCTCGCCGAGCTGAGCCGGGCGGCCAGGAGGCCCTTGAGCCCCACAGACCTGGCGCCTGCCGTCGACGCGGGCCTCGGGACGCTGGACTCGGGAGGATTTCGCTTCCGGCACCCGTTGATCGTCTCGGCGGTCAAGCAGGCGGCGACGGCCGACCAGCTCCGGAGTGCCCACGCTGCCCTCGCCGAGGAACTGGCCGACGAGCCGGACCGCGCCGTCTGGCACCGCGCCGCGGCCGCTGCCGGGCCGGACCAGACAATCGCCGACGATCTCGACGCCGCAGCGCAACGAGCTTTGAATCGCGGAGCCCGCGATGTGGCGGTCTCGGCCTTCGAGCGAGCCGCCAAGCTGACTCCCGAACCGGAGCGCCGCGCGTTGCGGCTCTACCTCGCAGGTGAGCTAGCGCTCGAGCTCGGCCGTTCGAGCGAAAGTGCGCGACTCCTCAGGGCAGCGCAGCAAGTTGGGCTTCCTGCGGTCGAGGGGGCCATTGCTTCGTTCGACCTCGAGGTGGCCGAGAGCGCGTGGTCGGGCCCGGCCCTGATCCGCGATTTGGCGGGGATTGCGCGCGAGCTCGTCGCTACCGGCGACGGAGAGCGAGCCATGGAAGCACTCGTCACGATGGCCGTGCGCGCTTACTGGGAGCCGCTGGACGACCAGACGCGGCGAGAGGTTGCGGCGATCTCCGACGAGATCACGCTCCCTGCCGACGACCCCCGTCGCTTGTACGTCCTCGGGTTGATCGATCCCCTCGGCAGAGGCAAGCAGATCGTCGAGCAGATCGGACGAATGTCTCCAGTTGGGATGTCCGATCCGGAGCTTCTCTTTCGTGTCGGCGTCGGAGGTGCGTCTGCCTGGGCCTGGAATCTGGCACTTCCCTTTCTCCGGAAGGCCGCGACCACCGCTCGAGCACAGGGACGCGTAAACCGGCTCGGGCATACGCTCGTGTTCGAGTCATGGGCCGACCTTCATCGTGGAGCCGTGCACCACGCGATCACCCGTGCGGCCGAGGCCGTGCGAATCGCGGAGGAGATCCGTGCCCCGCGATACGCGGTCGCCGCACGGCTCGCTCAGG
>Ga0164302_10000567_pt1 | contig 10526 bp, 9 predicted proteins | sample Whisoiple_202_MG_FD_109714 | JGI IMG/M metagenome (GOLD analysis project Ga0164302, IMG submission 109714) | Soil microbial communities amended with pyrogenic organic matter from upstate New York, USA - Whitman soil sample_202_MG | ecosystem: Environmental > Terrestrial > Soil > Agricultural... | reverse complement strand
GGAGACAAGCAATGACAAATGCTTTCATGATTCCCTCCAGTTAGAGTTCCGTCACAATTACGCAAAGCCTTTGCCATTTGCGAAGGAGTTCTCGTAAGAGATTCCTCTCTCAAGTAATCCGGGTCTTTTGTTAAAATCGGTGAATCTAATCGGGCGATTGGCGGGAATTACAGAAGTCGTTAATTGGGTCGATTCTACAATGCGGCAACTTATTGACGCACAATATTGCCCATCAGACTCGCTTTCGTGAACCGAGTCTTACACTTTGCTGATGGATTTCTGCGATGGACAAAGACACAGCAAAGGGTCAAAAGAACTGGTTATGCCTAACTTACAAAGCAAGCACGACAGCGCTGTATCTTATTCATCGGTAGTCAATACAGTTAAAGGTTCAGTTTGAACGATCTCGCCGCATCGAAACAGAGATAAACTTTGCGCAGAGGGTACTTGATTTAAGTTCTTACGGTGTTGTATTGAAACTCATGAACATAACAGATCTAACACCCCACCAACTCAGACGAGCTGCTTCAATCAAAGAGAGGCTCGAGAGCTTGAATAAAGAACTTCGCAGACTGCTCGATGGCGCGATCGCCAATGGCGCTATTTCAAGTAAGAAGCGGACCATGAGCGCGGCGGTAAAAAAGAAAATTGCGGCTGCCCAGCGGGCGAGATGGGCCAAGCGCAAACGGGCAAAAGCCTAGTACCCAAACGGTGAAGCTGGTTTCAGATCACCCTCGCGTCCACGTCGTCCATTATTCCGTTCGATTCTGTTGCCTCTTATATGCCCAGTCACACCGTTTCACTCCGGAGCATGACGTTCCCACTAGTCGCTAAGACAGCTACAAACACTGACATCGGCAGCTGACGTTTCTCTCCCAGTGTGAGGAGAAAGCATATGGGGCGACGATCAGTTGCCCTGGTAGAGCCGATCGATGAAGCCGCTTTGATCGAGCTTCGTCAGATAGCTGAGATTAAAAAGCTCTTCAGGTTTGAGTTTTTTCACCGCCGGTTCACGCACGCTCATGACATCGATAGTCGCTTTCACGGCAGCCATGTCGGGATAGGGTTTACGCCCCATGGCGTGCTGCGGATGATTTTTATATGCGAGCTCGATCATGTCGCGGTCCTTGGTCCGGAGCAGGTCGGAAAGATATTGCATGCTCGGTTCCTTGTCACTCAAAAAAAATCTCACCCCGTCGAGATAACCGCGCATAAAGCGAGTCATGGCGTCGGACCTCTTTGCGACAAGCGCGGGAGTCGTAACGATCGTGCTTCCGAAAAACGGCAGAGTCGGCATATCGAGCACGCGAAAGCCGTTGCGCTTGGCGAACGCCGACTCCGCCGAGGCAAGCACGGTCGCGTCGATGGCGCCTTTTTCCAGCGCGACAAAGCGCGCCTGGCCGACTTGAATGATCGCGATATCCTTGTCCGCGTCCAACCCGATCTTTTGAAACAGATAGCGCACCATCAGCTCGGAAATGCCCCCGAAACGAATGATGCCGACTTTCTTGCCCTTGAGCTGCTTGATATCTTTGATTTCCGGCCGCGTGACAATGTCGTATTCGAGCGTGTTCGATTGAGAAAGCAGAAATGTAAGTTTGACGCCGTGCGCCATCCCCTGCAATGCGGCAATTGGCGCGCGCATATCCAGGTCGACGTCGCCATTCAATAGAGCGCTGATCGACGCCGGCCCGCCGGTAATGAGAATAATCTCGACATCGAGCCCTTGTTTTTCAAAGAGCCCCGCTCGTTGCGCGATGTAAGTAATTCCAGCCGTATTGCCGGTGACCGAAGCGTAGGAGATGCGCAATTTCTCAATGGCGAATGTGATCGATGTGAAGAGAGCCGTGGAAGCCACCAGACAAGTAACGACGGCTATAGAAATGCGCATTCGAACCGAGCATTCCAACAGTCCACCACTCCAAGCTCCACGTTTTCTGCTTCGCATTGGTTATCCCGAGCCTAACGCCGCATACGTAGCACACCGCGGAGAGTTTGGAAATTCTCTATTGGCAACGGAATTAGAATATCGAACGTGGCGACGCAACCTCATGCGGCAAATGGTTAAAAGTCGCATTAAAGGACGCGTTTCCCACTGACGGGGGTGGCTTCGCTGACCGCGTTCAATGTTTGTGTTAATCAAACGCCATTGAACTGCCAAGGGTGGACATGCAAAAGCACGGTGCGCTTGGCAGATTCCGGATGGTCGACGAGATCAAGTTACGCAGCGTTGCCACAAAAAACGGTTTCGTGGTAATCGACGGGAAGAAAATTTCGCCGGAGCAGATCAAGATACGTGCGCGAGGGAAAATGCTCTAGAGCACGTCGGGAGTTATTAAATGGCTGTGCCAGATTTTCAAACTATAATGTTACCCTTACTGGTTTACCTGGGGGACGGTGCCGAGCACAGTCTTGCGGAAGTAATTGAAGTTCTTGGCGATCGCATGGGATTATCTCCCGAAGACAAGAAAGAACTCTTACCAAGCGAGAGTGACGTTAAATTCGATAATCGAGTCCGATGGGCGGCTTTTTACTTGCGGAAAGCCGAACTGGTGGAAAGAACGGGCCGTGGAAGAATCCGCATAACTGAGCGCGGGCGGCAAGTCCTGGGGACAAAACCTGAAAGGATTAATATCAGATTTCTCAGACAATTTCCTGAGTTCCTGGAATTTCAGCAAGGCACAAGGAGAACAGAATCCGAGGACGGCGTCGGTACTACTGAAGAAGCCCAAGCGACTCCAGAAGAAACATTGGAAGCGAGCTACCTTAATCTAAGGCGAACCTTGGCACAGGAACTATTGGACCGAGTTAAAAAATGCCCTCCAAAGTTTTTTGAAAAGCTTGTCGTCGATTTGCTCGTGAGTATGGGTTACGGCGGGTCCAGAAAAGATGCGGGTCAAGCCATCGGTCAGAGCGGTGACGATGGCATAGATGGTATCATCAAAGAGGACAAACTTGGCTTGGACGTCGTTTATCTTCAAGCAAAACGATGGGAAGCGACCGTCGGACGACCCGTCGTCCAAGCTTTTGCTGGCAGTCTGGAGGGACAGCGAGCCAGAAAAGGCGTGTTGATAACTACATCGCAATTTTCTCAGGAAGCAAAAGATTATGTCAGTCGAATTGAGAAGAAAATCATACTCCTCGGAGGAGAAGAGTTAGCGCAGCTCATGATCGACCACGGCATCGGGGTTGCGGAAGTTAGAACTTATAGTGTTAGAAAAATGGATTTGGACTATTTCGAGGAGGAGTAACATTCCGGAATCACTCGGTTATTGATTTCTTTGCTGTCAAGCAACTTTGAGAAAGGAGTTGAATGTTGAGGGCCGTATACAAAAAGAACATCTTTGCTCAGGTGCGGCTGTAGTCTTTCCAAACAGAAATTTTCGCGGAGACGCCACTGTTTCTTGTGAAAGGCGCGATGAGCCGAATTCATTTCCTCGCTTGTGTCAGTTTCAGATGAAAACTTTTCCACTGTTAAACTTTGTTTCGCTGCTTAATACGTTGATTGAGCGACTGTAGCACGCCAGCATCGACAGCGGCGATGACGTCCACTGCCGCATCGAGTTCCTCTTCCGTCATCCCTGCTTTCCTTGCGTCCGCAAGGCGGCGATCCACTCACGGATCGCAGAGCCGCATCATTGCGACTGTGAGTCCGATCAGCATCTTTTCCCGTTCGGTGAGACATTCGACAGCGTGCGCGTCGCGGTAAAAAGTTCGAAAATCAGCTTTTTTCATTGCTGCTGCTCCCCATATAAAGGGCACCGCACGCCGTATTCCGACGAATCCGAAACCTCAGCACTCAGCACTCATAGCTTAGCACTGAACTCACGCTGGCTTCACCCCGGTGATCAGTGCGTAAGAAAATGCGCCCTTCACGTGCGTATGATCGCCGTGGGAATGCCAGGCGAAATAATTCTTCTTCATGCGCTCGGCCAGCTCTGGGTTTTCCTTCTCGATTTCCAAAGCCGCTTCGAGCCAGTGCCGGCCGGTGGGGATGCCATCCATGCCTTCCTGATTGAATGAATAGGACAAAATGTTGGTGCGCGGCACGCGGTAGCCGGCTTTGGTCAGCAAACGCTGAATGCTGCTCGCCGTGTGATAGCGAAAATCTTCGCCGTGGGTGCGGCGGAAAACCTGGTTGATTTTCGCTTCGAGCGCGATGTCCACCGCATCCTTGCCTCCCTCGATAATCGGATCCACCACGACGAAACGCCCGCCGTTCTTGAGCACACGCAGCACTTCGCCGACGACCCCGGACGGATTGCCGAAATGATGCAAGCTGAACGACACAAACGCCCGATCGAACGTATTTGTCTTGAATGGCAATTTGTCCGCCTCGCCCGCGCTCTGAAGATAATGTGGGATGGGATCTTTGTGCTGATGACCGACATTGAGCATCGCCAATGCTTGATCCACGCCGAATACCTTTCCGTCTTTGAGTTGCTTCGAGAGCGGCCGCGCGACGCGACCCGTCCCGGTGGCCAAATCGAGCACCAGCTCGCCGCCTTTGAGTGTGAGCATTTCGATCAACTTGTCCGTCAACGAAGCACGAATGCCAGACAGCCCGCGCTCATCGAATTCCGCGGCGTGCGCGGGATCGTGAAACCGGGTCTTGTGCTCCTGACTATGCGAGTGGCCGTGAGCGTGCTCATGGGTGTGATCATGGCCATGGTCGTGCACATGGGTGTGATCATCCTCCCGACCGTGCTCGTGATCGTGATGATGGTGATCGTGGCTGAGGTCCGTCGCATGTGAATGTGGGTGCTGATGGCCGTACGAAGTACCATGCGCGTGGCCGTGTGCGCCGGATCCGTGCTCATGAGCTTGATGCTCGCGATTCTCGTCATGCTGATCATCGCTTTTGTGTTCGTGTTTGTTTTCGTCCGCCATTATTGGCTCTCCCGGTTTTTTCTTCTTCGCCTGCGTCAAGCTATCGCAGAAACGTCGGTTCCTTCAAGGCATGAACACTCTGCTGATAAACTTTGCTCGGAAACCGCGAAGTCTTCTGGTAAAGTACCGCAAGCATCAATTGTTTCTAATCGAATCAGCCCGGCGCGGCGCCGATCCATGGCGAAGCAACTCTCGACCCGCACCGGCATGCTCGCACATGATGGTCGAGCGCCTTCATCTTTGACAACCCTCGATGGCAATCGTCATCGAGCCACACGGCGGCGACTAAACGTGGGAAGCCAAAAACAGCGAAAAATAAGAGCACGGCCGGACAAAACCTCCGAGAACTCCCCAGGGAAAGGCAACTGGAGCGTCGCGGAATCAGAAGAGGCGATTCGTCTGCTACTCGATACAGCCAACGATTATTCCGTGATCACCGTGACACCGAAAGGAGATATCGCGAGCTGGAATACCGGGGCTGAGCGGCTGCACGGGTATCAAACCGATGAGATCATCGGCAAGCACTTTTCTTGCCTGTATTCGCCCGATGATCTCGACGGCGGCCTGCCAGATCACGCGCTCGAGATGGCGACCCGCCAAGGTCGCCATCAAGCGCAGATCTGGCAAGTGCGCAAAGACGGATCACGTTTTTATGGCAATGTGATCATCGCGCCGGTGAAATCGAAGGATGGAAGACTTATCGGATTTTGCAAAATCACTCGTGATCTCAGCGAGATTCAATTTGCCGAAATGGCGTGCGCCCTCTTCGAAGCTTTCCCAAGCGCAATCGTGGTGATCGATCATGGTGGCCAAATCATACAAATGAACGCGCAAGTCGAAGCAATGTTCGGGTACAGGCCCAAAGAACTCCAGCATCAGCCGCTAAATATTCTGATTCCAGAGCGACTCCGGGATCGGCATCTCGAACACGTCGCCGGCTACCTCGTCGATCCCCATACTCGCCCCATGGGACTTGGCCTGGAGCTCTCGGCCCGGCGTAAGGACGGAACCGAATTTCCCGTTGATATTCTGCTGAACCCCATCCATTCCGGCAAGGACAGCATAGTCATGGCGGTGATTCGGGACATCACCGAACCCAAACGGGCAGCCGAAGGCGTACGGAAAACCAATGACGAGCTGATGGCTTTGGTAACGGAGTTACAGCGGCGCGATCGGGAAATGCAGTCGCTCATCAGCATGGATGACCTGCTGCAGAGCTGCACTTCCCAAGACGACGCTTACAAGGTCATCGGCTTTGCTGCGGGAGAGCTTTTCGAGGGCCACGCCGGCTGTCTCGCGGTTTTGCAGGCCTCCAGTCGATATCTCGAAATTGTCGCGCGCTGGGGCACCGACTCCCTTGGGGATCCCATTTTCTCGCTTGACGACTGCTGGGCGTTGAGACGGGGTCAGTTGCACGAAGTCGCGAACGCTGAGACCGGTTTGCTCTGCCGTCACTTTGTCAGTCACCCGAACACCCGGTATCTCTGCGTGCCGTTGACCGTCCAAGGTGAAATTCTCGGGGTATTTTGTCTCGCCGGAGCACCAGCCCATACCAGTGATCATCAAATCGGTCAACTCCAACTGGCGGTCACCGTGAGCGAGTCGATCAAGCTCTCATTGTCAAATCTGAAATTGCGCGAGAAACTCCGCGCCGAAGCGATTCACGACCCGCTGACCGGATTATTCAACCGCCGTTACCTGGAAGAAATGTTGGTGCGCGAGTTGCACCGCGCGCGGCGGCGAAAATCGCCGCTTTGTCTCACCATGCTCGATTTGGACAATTTCAAACGCTTCAACGATACCCATGGACACGATGCGGGCGATGCTCTGCTGCGGGAATTGGGCCGATTGATGCGCGCAAAACTCCGTAAAAGCGATATTCTCTGCCGCTACGGCGGCGAAGAGTTTGTCATTGTTCTGCCGGATTCATCGCTGCTCGACGCCGAGCAGCGCATCGAACAGATCCGTGCCCAGCTGAAGGAAGTGCAGATTCCGCACGGCGGCGATTTCCTGCCGGCCCCTACGCTTTCGGCCGGCATTGCGCAGGCCGACGAGCATGACTTCGATCCCGGCGAATTATTACGCGCCGCCGACAAAGCCTTGTATAGCGCGAAAAACGCCGGCCGTGACCGGGTCATCCGCTACGGCGCGAAAGAAAAAGACCGAGAACACAGTCCTGAAAACAAAAGTTCGGCATAATTTCAAACTCTTGATACACCACACTAGCCCTTGGCCATGCCTTCCATGATTTCCCATTGTTCGTCGCTGACCTTCATGATCGATAATCGCGAGTTTCGTACGAGATCAAAATTCTTCAATTTGGGTTGAGCCTTCACGTCGGCAAGAGTCACGGGCCGCTTCAACGCGCGTACCGGTTCGATATCCACCACCAGCAATTTGGGATCCTTCTTTTCAGGGTCCGAGTAGGCACCGCTCAGCGCCCGCGCCACTCCCACCGCCGCTTTTTCGTCGCCGGTATGGTAAATAAAAATCTGCTCGCCCTTTTTAATATCTTTGAGATTTTTAAGCGCGAGATTATTCGCCACGCCATCCCAGACTGTTTTCTTGTCCTTCTCCAATTGCTGATACGAGTAAACGCTCGGTTCCGTTTTGAACAACCAACGAGTGGCCATGCTTCCTCCTGTCGATGCTCATGGATAAATAGGACTGCTACTGCCTATCTCAAGCTGAAGATCTGCTTCCAAATTTTTTCGTATCTGGCAAATTCCCGGTATTCTTTTTCGCCCAAGCCGTACACGGTCGTGACGCCGATCGGTTCGGCGGGCTCGACTTTCGGATTTGCTGGTATGCGACCCTCAATGCCGAAAGCTTTTTGACCTTCGTCCGAAGCGGCCCAGCGATGAAACAACCATGCCGTGTTCGGGTGGGGCGCGTTTTTGAAGACCGCCGTCGCGCTGATCAAACCGACACCCAGGTTGCGCAAATAGTTGAGCGGCGCGCCTTTCTGCATTCGCGGCAGTAGATGATGAGTATAACAGGTGAGGCAAGCCGAGCCTTGTCCGGCCATCATGAGTTCGACCAGCTGAGGATGACCGCTGTGGAACTCAACGCCGTTCGTGGCAATTTTTTTGAACAATGCGATCGCGGTGTCGGCGTTTTTATATTTCTGCTCGGCCAGGGCGATCAAAATCTCGGCATCCCGCGGCTCGGCCAGAAGCTTTCCTTTCCATTTCGGGTCGGCGAAGTCTTCGAAGTTTTTCGGCTCATCGCCTTTGCCTACCAATTGAGTATTCCACGCCGCCACCAAAGTATTGAACCGGGTCGCCACCCAGTAAGTGCCCTTCAGATGATTGGCAAAAACTTCGGCTTCCGGCGGCAATTTTTCCAGCACCAGACCCTGTTCATGCACCTGGATGATATTTTCAAGATTCATGTGGAAAACGTCGCCGATGGTTCTGCCGCCGCGTGCTTCGGAAATCGCCCGCGCGACGATTTTGTCCGAGCTCGCGCCGGTGTTGACGGTCTTGACACCGGGAAAGCGCTTTTCGAAGACCGGCAAAACTTTAACCGCCGTGTCCGGCGTCAAGGTGCCATAGACATTCAGCGCGCCGCCTTCCTTCAACGCCTGCTTGTAGGTCTCATCGATAGTCTGAGCGTAGCCAGACACGACGAAAGAGACTGCGCAGCAGAGAACCAAAGAGCAACACAGGGTTCGCGCGGGGATTTTGCCGTTTAGCCGCATTAGACCGCTCCGTTTATGAATGGTCTTCCTTCGTAACAAAGCGCCTTTCGAAATGTCAAGAAACAGCGTAAACCCTCTCGGCGCCATCCGACCGCTTGACCGCGGCTGGCCATCCCTGTATCCACAATCGCATGACAAACTTGAACACTGCGCGCTTCAGCCTGTTCCTGCTGCTGTTGGGTTACTGTATCGGCGTCGCCCGAGAGAATTTTGCCGCCGACAAGCTGCGCATTTCGTATTCAGCGGTCAATGCCACCCAAGCATTTCTTTGGGTCGCGCAGGAGAAAGGCATTTTCGCCAAGCACGGACTCGAAGGCGAATTGCTCTATATCAACAGCGGCACCATGAATATCGCCGCCTTGGTCGGCGGCAGCGTGCAAATCGCCGGCGGAGGGCCGGTATCGATCGAAGCGCGTCTGAGGGGAATCAAGCTCACCATTCTCGGCAACCCGCTGCCGTGGCTTGCATCCAATCTTGTCGTGCATCCGGACATCAAAGCGATTCCCGATCTGGCCGGCAAATTTGCTGGAATCTCGCGCTTCGGATCGTCCACTGACCAAGGATTTCGTTATCTGTTCCGGAAAAACGGACTGAACGTCGAGCGCGATTTGAAAATGCTGCAGATGGGCGGCGATTCGAGTCGCGTCGCCGCGCTCAAGGCCGGCACAATTCAGTATACCTTCCTTGGCGCCGCCGCTACCGATAACGCCCGCGCGCTCGGTTTTCGCGTGCTCGCCACCGCACAGCAAATGGCCATTCCGTTTCCTTGGACGTCCGTGGTGGTAGAAGAAAGTTGGTTGAACAAGAACCGCGAACTCGCCTATCGCTACATGAAGTGCGGCACCGAAGCGATCGTGACCTTGAAGCGAAACCGCGCCGATAGCGAGCGCATCATCGGCAAATACATGAAAATCACCGATCCCAAGTTGATGGCGACGGAATTTGATTTCGTCGCATCGCTGATGCCGGATTATATCGCGCCGACGCTAGACGGCATCAAGCTGATCCTCGAGAATTTTGGCAAAGAATATCCTGACGCGCCGCGACGGGACCCGAAGGAATTCGTCGACGGTTCCATTATCGAGCGGCTCAAAAACGAGCGATTTGTCGAGGGACTGAAGTCCTAGTAGTATCACGCTTTGAAATAGAAGCCTGGTTCCGTAAGCTGGACATCTCCATCGACGCGAGGAGGTCAGACGATGCATCGTGCTCTCATACGACTGGCGTGCGTTATCCTGCTTGCCCTTTCGATCGCAACGGCTTTCGCTCACGCGCAGCAAAGCCCTAAACTAACGCCGATCAATTACGGCAACATCGTTCTGACGGCGTCCACGTGGCCCTTTTTGATCGCCGAGCAGGAAGGCTTTTTCGTCAAAGAGAGCATCGACTTCAAACGCGTGATCGGCGGCAACACCACCGCCACCACGCAGGCACTGGTTGGCGGTTCGACAGATATCGCTCAGATGAATCTGGTGAATCTGCTCGGCGCCAATTCGGCGGGAGCCGATCTGGTCGTCATCGCCGGCGACTCGACCGTACCAATCTATACCTTGATCGTTCATCCGTCGATCAAGAGCTACGCTGACCTGAGGGGAAAACGACTGGCGGTTACGGGACCGACCGATCCGCTGAATTATATTTTTGTGCGCATGTTGGCAGCCAACGGCCTGACACCCGCTGATTACGAGTTGATCGGTCTCGGCGGTGCGCCCCAGCGTCTCGCGGCGGTGCAGAACGGAGGAGTGGCGGGCGCGTTGGTCAACCAACCGTCGGATTTCATCGCGCTGGCGTCCGGGTTCAACTCGCTCGGCCTCTCAACCGATTACGTCGACAACTTCCAGTACACGATCACAGGCGCGCGGCGCGAGTGGGCGCAAAAGAACCGCCCGCTCGTGGTGCGCTTTCTGCGCGCCTATCTGAAAGCCTGCGAGTT
>Ga0164302_10000566_pt1 | contig 10536 bp, 9 predicted proteins | sample Whisoiple_202_MG_FD_109714 | JGI IMG/M metagenome (GOLD analysis project Ga0164302, IMG submission 109714) | Soil microbial communities amended with pyrogenic organic matter from upstate New York, USA - Whitman soil sample_202_MG | ecosystem: Environmental > Terrestrial > Soil > Agricultural... | reverse complement strand
CCCGAGGCGGCCGCGCCATTCATGCGCCTGCCGTGGACGGCGTGAAGGAATTCCCGGACCGCTATTTCACCGGCATCTTTCTCCGCTCGTTCCTCGAGCATGAGAAGCAACCGAAGGAGCTGCTCGAGCAATGCTCCCGCGTGCTGGCGCCGGGTGGCGCCATTTATGTGCGGGTGCCAAACTACGGAAGCCTGAACCGGCGCATGCTCGGCGCCAAATGGTGCGGCTTCCGCTATCCGGACCATGTGAACTATTTCACCACGACGTCGCTCGGCGCCATGGCCGGCGATTGCGGGCTAAAGCTGAAACTGCTCAATCCCATCCGCCTTCCGCTCGATGACAATATCAATGCGGTCCTCTTGTCAGAGGCAGGCCGCGGCTGAAGGCCCGAGTTTTGCATTCATTCCGCCAAGCGAATTCCAGAGCCATCCTACAATGTCAGTCCTTGTCGATAAGAATACGCGCGTGATCTGCCAGGGCTTCACCGGCGTGCAAGGAACCTTCCATTCCGAGCAGGCCATCGCCTATGGCACGCGCATGGTCGGCGGCGTCACGCCGGGTAAGGGCGGCACTATGCATCTCGGCCTTCCGGTGTTCGACACGGTGCGCGAGGCCGTGCGGGAGACCGGGGCCGACGCGAGCGCGGTCTATGTGCCGCCGGCCTTTGCTGCGGACGCGATCCTAGAGGCCATCGATGCCGAGGTGCCGCTTGTAGTGTGCATCACAGAGGGCGTGCCGGTGCTCGACGTGGTGAAGGTGAAGCGCGGGCTTTGCGGCGCAAAGACGCGGTTGATCGGGCCGAATTGCCCGGGCATCATCACGCCGGACCAATGCAAGATCGGCATCATGCCGGGACATATTCATCGCGCCGGCAAGGTGGGCATTGTGTCGCGGTCGGGCACGCTCACCTATGAGGCGGTGGCGCAGACGACCGCGGTCGGGCTTGGACAATCGACCTGCATCGGCATCGGCGGCGATCCCTTGAACGGCACGAATTTCATCGATTGCCTCGCCCTGTTTCTCAAGGACGACGGCACCGAGGCGATCATCATGATCGGCGAGATCGGCGGCAGCGCTGAGGAAGACGCCGCGGATTTCCTTGCCAAAGCCAAGACCAAAAAGCCGGTGGTTGGCTTCATCGCCGGCGTGAGCGCCCCGCCCGGACGCCGCATGGGACATGCCGGCGCTGTTATCTCCGGCGGCAAAGGCGACGCGCAGCACAAAATTGAGGCAATGCGTGCCGCCGGAATTGTCATGGCCGACTCGCCTGGTGCCCTTGGAACCACACTCGCCCGCTTATTACATGGAAGTTAGGCCGGGGTCCAAGACTTGCCTTTTTTGCCCGGCAGTCCGGTAGCGGCTAACACCGGCAGGGTGAACCCATGACCAGACATGAATTGAACGATGTGTTTGCCACCACGTCGTTTCTGCAAGGCGCCAACGCCGCCTATCTCGAGCAGCTCTATGCAAGTTACCAGCAGGCGCCAAATTCCGTGGGGCCCGAATGGCAGGCGTTCTTCGCGAACCTCAAGGACGACAAGGACGATGTGCTGTTTCAGGCGCGGGGACCGTCGTGGAAGCCATCGAACGGGCTTGAGGCCCGCGTGCTCGCACCAACTGCCTTCACCGAGGAACAGGCGCTTGCCGCGGCGAAGGATACGCTTGCCGCCCGCACCCTGATCCGCAACTACCGCACCCGCGGCCATTTAATCGCCAAGCTCGATCCGCTCGAGCTCAGTACCCGCAAAGAGCATCCCGAGCTGAGACCCCGGACCTACGGCTTCACCAAGGCCGACTACGACCGCCCGATCTATCTCGGTGGTGCGCTTGGTCTTCAGTTCGGCACGCTGCGTGAAGTGCTTGCCATCTTGAAGCGTGTCTACGGCCAGCATATCGGCACCGAATACATGCATATCTCCGATCCGGAGCAGCGGCAGTGGATCCAGGAAAGGCTCGAGGGACCCGACGCCGAGATCCGCTTCACGCCTGTAGGCAAGAAGGCGATCCTCAAGAAGCTCATCGAGGCCGAGATCTTCGAGCGGTTCCTCGATGTCAAATATACCGGGACCAAGCGGTTTGGCCTCGACGGCGGCGAGTCCTTGGTGCCGGCGCTCGAGCAGGTGATCAAACGCGGCGGCCAGCTCGGGCTGAAAGAAATCGTCATCGGCATGCCGCATCGCGGGCGGCTCAACGTGCTCGCCAATGTGATGGCGAAGCCCTACCGTGCCATCTTCAACGAATTCAAAGGCGGCTCGGCACATCCGGACGAGGTCGAAGGCTCGGGCGACGTCAAATATCACTTGGGCGCATCCTCTGACCGCGACTTCGACGGCAACCGCGTGCACCTGTCGCTCACCGCCAACCCGTCGCATCTTGAGATCGTCGATCCCGTGGTGCTCGGCAAGGTGCGAGCGAAGCAGGATCAGTTGCACGACAGCGAGCGGCGGGAAGTGCTGCCGCTGCTCATGCATGGCGACGCCGCCTTCGCCGGCCAGGGCGTGGTCGCCGAATGTTTCGGTCTCTCCGGATTGCGCGGCCACCGCATCGGTGGCTCGCTCCATTTCATCGTCAACAATCAGATCGGCTTCACCACGGCGCCGCGCTTTGCCCGATCCTCGCCCTATCCATCCGACGTCGCCAAAATGATCGACGCCCCGATCTTCCATGTGAACGGCGACGACCCTGAAGCCGTGGTGCATGTGGTGAAGATCGCCATGGACTTCCGTCAGCGCTTCGGCAAGCCGGTGGTCATCGACATGTTTTGCTACCGCCGCCACGGTCATAACGAGGCAGACGAGCCGGCCTTCACCCAGCCTTTGATGTATGCCCGCATCGCCGAGCATCCGCGCGTCACTGAGATCTACGGCACGAAGCTGGTCGAGGAAGGGCTGATCACCGCTACGGAAGTCGAGCGCATGCACGCAGATTTCCGCGCTCTGCTCGAGGAGGAGTTCGCTGCCGGCGACTCTTATCGGCCGAACCGCGCCGACTGGCTTGACGGCAAATGGTCCGGCATCGGCCATGCTGAGGAGGGCGCGCGCCGCGGCGTGACCGGCGTCGACGTCGAGAGGCTGAAAGAGATCGGCCGCAAGCTCACCAACTTTCCGAGGAGCTTCACCCCGCATAAGACGATCGCGCGCATCATGGCCGGCCGCCGCAAGATGATCGAGGATGGCGCCGGCATCGATTGGGCAACGGCGGAGTCGCTCGCCTTTGGTACGTTGGTCACCGAGGGCTTTCGCGTTCGGCTGTCGGGCCAGGACAGCGAGCGCGGTACATTCTCGCAGCGGCACTCGGTGCTCATGGATCAGGAGAACGAGAAGAAGTACACGCCGCTCAAGCACATCGCCAAGACGCAAGGCCCGTTCGAGGTGATCAACTCCATGCTGTCTGAGGAAGCCGTGCTCGGCTTCGAATATGGCTACAGTCTCGCCGAGCCAAACGCTCTGGTTTTGTGGGAGGCGCAATTCGGCGATTTCGCCAATGGCGCGCAGGTGATCATCGATCAGTTCATCTCCTCCGGAGAGCGCAAATGGCTACGAATGTCGGGTCTCGTGTTGCTGCTGCCGCATGGTTATGAAGGCCAGGGCCCCGAGCACTCGTCTGCCCGGCTCGAGCGCTACCTTCAGCTCTGCGCCGAGGACAATTGGCAGATCGCCAATTGCACCACGCCCGCCAACTACTTCCATGTCTTGCGGCGCCAGCTGCACCGCCAGTTCCGCAAACCGCTGGTGCTTATGACGCCGAAGTCGCTGCTCCGTCACAAGCGCGTGGTATCGACTCTCCCCCAGTTTGGGCCGGGAACCAGCTTTCACCGGGTGTTGTGGGACGATGCCCAGTTTCTCGAAGGCCAGGCGATCGAGCTCAAGCCCGACGCCGAGATCAAGCGCGTGGTGCTCTGCTCAGGCAAGGTCTATTACGATCTTTACGAGGAGCGCGAGAAGCGTGGGCTTGACGACGTCTATCTGCTGCGCATGGAGCAGCTTTATCCCTTCCCAGCGCGGGCGCTGATCCAGGAGCTGACGCGGTTTGCCGAGGCCGAGGCGGTGTGGTGCCAGGAGGAGCCGAAGAACATGGGGGCGTGGACCTTCATTGAGCCGAACCTCTCCTGGGTGCTCGACCATATCGGGGCGAAGCACAGGCGGCCGCGCTATGCCGGGCGCCTGGCGTCCGCCTCGACGGCGTCGGGGTTGGCGCGCAAGCATCAGTTGGAATTGACGACACTGCTCGAAGAGGCTTTGGGCTAGATTTCACGGCAGGCAAGGGGACGACTGCTCATGGCCACTGAGATCCGGGTTCCTGTCCTTGGCGAATCCATCACCGAGGCGACCGTCGGCAAATGGTTCAAGCAGGCCGGCGACAGCGTCACTGCCGACGAGCCGCTGGTCGAGCTTGAAACCGATAAAGTGACGGTCGAGGTGCCGGCCCCGGCGTCCGGCGTGCTGTCGGCGATCATGGTCAAGACCGGAGATACGGTTGCCGTGGGCGGCATGCTCGGCGCCATCAGCGAGGGCGACGGCGCGGCGAAACCTGCACCAGTCAAGGCCGAGACCGTGGTGCCGCAGCAGCCCGTGCCGCCACCGGTCCTGCAGCCTGCACCTGCCCCGCTCAAGCCACATGAGCGACCCAAAGTCCAGCCCGCTGCGCTTGAGCGCGAGCCGATGCGTCGCGAGGAAGTAAGCGACAGCAGCAATGGCAATGGCAACGATATTGGCGGGATGCCGCCGTCACCGGCCGCGCGCAAATATCTCGCCGAGGCCGGGCTACCGCCGGCAAGCGTCGTGGGCTCAGGCCGTCGCGGCCAGGTGCTGAAGCAGGACGTGCTTCCAGCCCAGGCCCCCAGCGCTCATGCGCCCTCTGGTCAGGTCGCCACCGCCACCGCGGCACTGCTCGCCCGGGCGCCAACGCCGAAGGCGCCGCCGGCGCCACGTCCACCGATCATGCCGCAAGATGAGACTCGCGAGGAGCGGGTGCATATGACGCGGCTCCGCCAAACCATCGCCAGGCGGCTCAAAGAGGCGCAAAACACCGCCGCCATGCTCACCACATTCAACGACGTGGACATGAGCGCGGTGATGCAGTTTCGGCGCGACTATCGCGACGCCTTCGAGAAGAAGCACGGGGTGAAGCTCGGGTTGATGGGGTTCTTCGTGACGGCCTGCGTGCAGCCGCTGAAGGACATCCCGGCGGTCAATGCCGAGATCGATGGCACCGACATCATCTACAAGAACTACTACCATATCGGCGTTGCAGTCGGCACCGAGCACGGGCTCGTGGTCCCGGTGCTGCGCGACGCCGACCGCATGGGCCTTGCCGAGATCGAGAACGCGATCGCCGATTTCGGCTCCCGGGCGCGGGAAGGGAAGCTTGGACTTGAGGAGATGCAAGGCGGTACCTTCACCATCTCCAATGGTGGCACCTATGGCTCGCTTTTGTCGACGCCGATCCTGAACGCGCCGCAATCCGGCATTCTCGGCATGCATAGGATCGAGGAGCGCGCCGTGGTGCGGGACGGACAGATCGTGGCGCGGCCGATGATGTATCTCGCGCTCTCCTACGACCATCGCCTGGTTGATGGTAAAGATGCAGTTACCTTCCTGGCGCAGATCAAGGAGGCAATCGAGGACCCGAAGCGGCTCGTGCTCAACCTTTAACAGCGACGCTGGAACGGCGCACCGGTCACTGCTAAGTCTTGCCAGAGCCAATCTGGGAGTCATGCAATGATGCGTCAGCTCAAGATGTTGCTTCGCGAACTTGTGTTGCTCGGCGTCGCTCCTGTGGCTCGCGCTGAAGGGCCGGCGCCAGAGGCGCGGACCGCTCTGATTATCGGCAATGCCGCCTATTCCTTCGCGCCGCTAAAGAATCCGCTCAACGATGTCGAGGCCGTGACCAAGGCGCTCGAAGGCGCTGGCTTCGAGGTCATTAAGGAAACCGACGCCGATCAGGCCAAGATGGTGGCGGCGGTTCGCTACACGAGGAAACTCTGACGCCTGAGTGAGTGCAGGGAATGTCATGACCTACGACGTGATTGTCATTGGTACAGGGCCTGGCGGCTATGTCGCCGCCATCCGCACCGCACAGCTCGGCAAAAAGGTCGCCGTGGTGGAGAAGCGCGCCACCCATGGCGGTACCTGCCTCAATGTCGGTTGCATCCCCTCGAAGGCGCTGCTTCATGCGAGCGAGCTTTATGCCGAAGCCGCCAACGGCTTCGCCGGCATGGGCATCAAGGTTCAGCCTGTGCTCGATCTCGCCGCCATGCTCGTCTTCAAGGATGAGGGCGTGAAAGGCAACGTGGAGGGTGTCGAGTTTCTGCTCAAGAAGAACAAGATCGACGCCGTGCATGGCGCTGGCTGCATCGTCGCGCCGGGCAAGGTCCAGGTGATGGGGAGCGAAGGCGGCAAGCAGAGTTTGGAGACCAAAGCCATCGTCATCGCCACCGGTTCTGAGGCCGCAGCCATCCCCGACCTTGTCATCGATGAGAATACGATCGTCTCCTCGACTGGCGCGCTGTCGCTGCCAAAGGTGCCGAAGCGTCTCGTGGTGATTGGCGCGGGTTATATCGGACTTGAACTCGGCTCGGTGTGGCGAAGGCTGGGTGCCGAGGTGACCGTGGTCGAGATGCTCGACCGCATCGCCCCCGGCCTCGACGGCGAGGTGGCCAAACAGTTTCAGCGCATCCTCGAGAAACAAGGCACTGCCTTCAAGCTCGGCACCAAGGTCCTGGGCGTCGAGACCAACGGCACCGCCTGCAAAGTGAGACTCGAGCCTGCCAAAAGCGGCGCGCAAGAGACCTTAGAGTGCGACGTGGTGCTGGTCGCGGTCGGCCGTGTGCCGAACACCCAAGGGCTGGGCTTGGCCGAGCTTGGCGTCAGATGCGACAATCGTGGGCGCATCATTGTCGACCCGCGCTTTTCCACGAGCGTACCCGGCATATATGCCATCGGCGATGTCATCGCCGGGCCGATGCTTGCGCATAAGGCAGAGGACGAGGGCATTGCTGTCGCCGAGATCCTGGCGGGGCAGGCCGGCCACGTGAATTACGACGTGATCCCGAGCGTGATCTATACCGCCCCGGAAGTTGCCTCGGTTGGCAAGAGCGAGGAGGAGCTGAAGGAGGCTGGCATCGCCTTTAAGATCGGCAAGTTCCCCTTCACCGCCAATGGTCGCGCTAAGGTCAACCGCACCACTGAAGGCTTCGTCAAGATTTTGGCCGACGAAATGACGGACCGCGTGCTCGGCGTGCATATCCTAGGCGCTGACGCCGGCACCATGATCGCCGAAGCCGCGGTGCTGATGGAGTTTGGCGGCTCGGCCGAGGATTTGGCGCGCATCTGCCATGCGCATCCGACGCTCAACGAGGCGGTGAAGGAAGCAGCGCTCGCCGCGGACGGCCGCGCCATACATATATGAATTGACGTTGGCTATTGCCCTGAATCGACGCCCATCGCGGGGTGACCGACTTCGATGTCGCCCCCGGTGGCATCCGGCGGGACGACGTCGATCTGGGCTAGCGGATAGACCGGCGCCCAGGTCGAAGCCGGCACGGCATAGTCCATGGCGGGTGACATGAAGGCGACGCCGGGCTCGACATAGACGCCGGCGCCGAGCGGGCCGACATCGACATCAACATCTGGAAGCGAGGCCACGCCGGGACCGATATAGCGGTAGGTGCCGCCGAAGTTGCTATCCTCGGAGAAATCCGTGGCGAAGGCAGGGCCCGACAGAAGCGCCGCGCCGAGCAATGCGAGGGCGACAGGACTCCGGGAAAGACGTCTTGGCATATGGATAGCCTCCTTTGAGCCTTCCCTCTCCAGAGATATGGGGAAGCCAGGAGACCAGAAAAAGGTTCCCAATTGATGCGTGGAGGGCTCAGGCCTCGCGGGGCGGGCCTTGATGTGGATCAAGCTGGGTCGCGCTCTTATGGGTAGCCCTTCATTCACCACTGGCGCAATTTCCCATTGGTCGCAACTCCCGGTTAGCTCTCGGCTGACAGGCTGATCCCAACGATAAGGGAGTGCTGTCATGTTTGACCGTTCAGGACGGCAGGAGCTTGCGTGGGCGTCCTTGGCTGCCGGGGCAACCATCCTGGTTTGCGCCGGCGTGATGCTGATGACCGCGGCCTGCGGAGTCAGGGTCTCGGCTCAGGATTTTCCAGTGCTGAAGCTCGCAGGCCCAGAGGACAAGTAGCGCGTTGCGGCGCGGCTAGCGCTTCATCCCGGAAGAAGAAGTGAGGGGCCGACGTTGCGCCGCATCCTCAGCTGGACCCTCTCCCAAGTTTGAGAGAGGTCCTCCCAAGCTGTGACGGCTTGGCCTCCTCGCGAAGCATCGGCACCGAGCGTGGCAGCAGCACGAGCGGGATCGCGCCTGACTCATCGGCGACCTTGAGCCACCCAATCCTCGCCGGTCTCAGCCGCATGCTCGCCAGGCGATAGACCAGGCGCGTGCCGTGCCAATGAGCGGCGGCGAGCACGGCAAGCTCCACTCCGGTTCGGTCCCGCACCGGATTGGTCGGCGCCAGAGATGAAAGTAGTAGCGCGGCATGATCCCCCCTCGACGCGAATTGGGAGGAGCAATAGTCATCGATGTTGGCTCAATTGCGGCAGGTAAATAAAGGATAGGAGGTAGATTTAAGGATTCTCCGCGAGATTAGTTAAGAGAGCCAAGGATATAGCAATAATTAATTTCAAAATTAGCAAATTAAGTATTGCATAATGCTCATGGACTGGCGAAATTTATCATGGTTTACTCGATTTAATCATGAACACCAGCCGCGGCAAAAGGCGCTGTTGAGGCTGCCCTAGATGCACTTGCAAATTATTCGCATGTAAGCTAATTTCGGAAATCAACGAGCCCGCGGCCGAGACGGCCGAAGCATTCCCGCTAGAGAGGGATCCATGTTGAGCCCGGTCAAGCCGGTCCACATCCAGATTGTGGCTGATCTCGACGACGATCAGTGCCTGGACGGCTGGCGGCGCCCACAGACCACGCCCTCGCTCGCCGAGGTGTTCGGCTCGATCAAAACCCGGCCGACCGGCCCCTTCTGGCGGAAGCTCCTGGCCTTTCTCGGCCCCGGCTATCTCGTCGCCGTCGGCTACATGGACCCCGGCAACTGGGCGACCTCGCTCGCCGGCGGCTCGAAGTTCGGCTACGCGCTGCTCTCCATCGCGCTCCTCTCCAACATCATGGCGATCATCCTCCAGGCGCTGTGCGCGCGACTCGGGATCGGAGCCGGGCGCGACCTCGCACAAGCCTGCCGCGACGCCTTCCCGCGCTACGTCTCCTGGCCGCTTTGGGTGCTTACCGAGATCGCCATCTGCGCCACCGATCTCGCCGAGGTGATCGGCACCGCCATCGGCCTCAATTTGCTGTTCGGCATTCCGCTCGAGATCGGCGTTATCCTCACCGCGCTCGACGTGTTTCTCATTCTGTGGATGCAGCGACTCGGCTTTCGCTATGTCGAGGCCTTCATCGTCTCGCTGCTCGGGGTCATCGCCATCAGCTTCGCTATCCAGATCGGCCTCGCCGACCCGCAATGGGGCGCCGTGCTTCGCGGCTTTCTGCCCACCACCGAGATCGTGAAGAACCCCGGTATGCTCTATCTCGCGATCGGCATCATCGGCGCCACGGTGATGCCGCATAACCTCTATCTTCATTCCGGCATCGTGCAGACGCGCGCCTATGGCAGGAGCGTGGCCGACAAGCGCGAGGCGATCACGCTTGCCACAACGGATTCCACCATCGCGTTGATGTTCGCGCTGATCATCAACGCCTCGATCCTGATCCTCGCCGCCGCCACCTTCAACCGGACGGGTCAGGTCAATGTCACCGAGCTCGGCCAGGTGCATTCGCTGATCGCGCCCCTCCTCGGCTCGGCTATGGCACCGACCCTTTTCGCGATCGCCTTGTTGTGCTGCGGCATGAACTCGACAGTGACGGCGACTCTGGCGGGGCAGATTGTCATGGAGGGCTTTATCGACATCCGTCTGCCACCCTGGGCACGGCGGTTGATGACGCGTGGGTTGGCCATCGTGCCGGCCGCGATCATCACCATCTGGTACGGCGAGGCGGGTACGGCCAAGCTCCTGATTCTCAGCCAGGTTGTGCTAGGCCTTGCGCTGCCCTTCGCCATCGTGCCGCTGGTGATGTTCACCGCCGACAGGCGCAAGATGGGCGCGCTGGTAGCGCCGCGCTGGATGACGGTGCTCGCGGCGATCATCGCCACGACCCTCATTGTGCTCAACGTCAAGCTTCTCTGGGACCTCGTCACAGCGCTCTAGGCCCCTCCTCTTCTCGCCCTGCCGGGCTTGAGCCGGCGATCCATTCCACTAGCCCTTGGGTATATTTGGCCGAAACGGCGCAGATGCCCGGATCAAGTCCGGGCATGACGAGATTGCCTGCCCCCGTAGCCCTCCCCGCAAGAAGGGGGAGGGTACCAATCCATTTGCCACTCTGTGCGCGCAATCTGCGCCCAATCGACGGGGCGGGAAGGAGAGCGGGGATCGATGCGCGTAGCCAATACTTTGCTGGCAATCTTGG
>Ga0164302_10000564_pt1 | contig 10545 bp, 9 predicted proteins | sample Whisoiple_202_MG_FD_109714 | JGI IMG/M metagenome (GOLD analysis project Ga0164302, IMG submission 109714) | Soil microbial communities amended with pyrogenic organic matter from upstate New York, USA - Whitman soil sample_202_MG | ecosystem: Environmental > Terrestrial > Soil > Agricultural... | reverse complement strand
GGGCGAGTTGTCGTCGACGACGAGTACCCGCGCGTCGGCCGGCAGCTTCGGCAGGACGGCGGTGAGGAAGGGCTCGAGGTTCTCGGCCTCGTCGTAGGTGGGCAGGACCAGCCAGGCCGGGCCCCGCGGCTCGTCGGGCGTCACCGCTCTAAGGCCTGGCCCGCCCGCCCGTGATCTTCACAAAGGCGTGCCAGGCCGGCTTCGGCTTGAAGCGTTCGCCTTCGCGGAAGAAGCCGACCGAGTCGCAGAAGTTGCAGAGCAGGGCCGTGTCTTTCCAGGAGAACCAGTACACCTGCTTGAGGTTCAGCCGCCGCTGGTTTTCGATCAGGTAGCCGTAGGCGCCGCGCAGCTCGCGCACCTGCCCGCGGATCCCCTGCTCGAAGGCGACTTCATCGAAGTTGTTCTGCGACCCCCACCCCATCTCGGTGATGTAGAGCCCGGGGTGGTCGTGGTTTTCGCGGGTGACTTCGTGCACCCCTTCGACCATCCCCTCGAGTTCTTCGGTGTCGATTGCGTACGGGTGCAGGGCGACGGCGTCGAACCTGCTCTTGATCCCGGGAACGCGATAGAGCTGTTCGAGGAAGGTCGAGGCGGGCATCCCTTTCTTCCCCTTCGCGTTGGGCTCGCCGAAGAGGCCGGTGAGGAGGATCTTGGCCCCGGGCTGGACCGATTTGATCGCCTGGCTGGTGATCTTCAGCAGCTTCGCGTAGTCGGGTGGAGAGACCGGGTAGGCGAAGTAGAAGAAGTTCGCCTCGTTCCAGATCTGCCAGGTCCGCACCGGTTTCGGCACGGTGATCGCCGGTTCGTAGTTGATCCCTTCGGTGCTGTGCTCGCGCCAGAATTCGCCGCCGGGGCCGTAGCGCGCGGCGGCCGCCTTGACGAAGGCCGTCCAGGCGGCGCGCTGGCGCGCGTTGTGGACCGGCAGCGTCGTCAGCCGGCCGAGCCAGGGTGGAGTGCCGGCGAGGAAGGGCAGGACTTCGAGCCCGCCCCGGGTCGCGGTTTCGATCGTCGGGTCGATCGAGGACCAGTCGTAGCCGCCCTTGCGGGTCGGCTGCACCGCCGACCAGGCGATCGGCATCCGCAGTGATTCGATCCCGCCGGCGCGCATGTAGCGCACGTCGGTGTCGGTCAGCGGGGTCTGGGGGGCGACGCCGAAGAAGCCGCGCGGCAGCCGCGGCTTCGGCGCTGCGCTGCCGCCGCTGGCGACCGCGAGGAGCCCCAGAGCCGCCACCAGCGCGACGGTGACGAGAAGACGGAGCTTCACGAGACGAGCGCCGGGGTTAGAGAGATGCCGGCACCCTCGAGGGCACGGCGCACACGTTTGTCAAAAGAGGCCACATCCGCTCCAGCACGCTCTGCGGTTGCGAGGGCAAAGCCGTCCGCCAAGCTGATGCCGAGGTTCCGCCGCCTTGCCGCGAGACGGGCGATGGACGCACCGGGGGCTTGGACCCGTATCCCGAGTCCCGCAATGGCCTCGCTCGCCTGACGCAGGGTCCGTTCGTCTTGCGCCGGCCGGACCAGCACCTCGGCGTAGTTGACGCTGCAAATGAGAAGTTCCGCGCCCTCGGCCTCGAAGCGTGCGAAGACCGCGGCGGCGGCGGGATGGTGGGCGTCCGAGCGGTCAAGCGCGGCGATCACGACATCGGTGTCGAGCACACAGGGATTCAATCCGCTGCCCTAGTCCCGCTCTTCAGAGCGGAGACGCTCCAAGTAGCCCGGATCGTAAAGACCGTCGAACACTCCGAGAGAGGACGCCAGGTTGGCCGGGGCACGGTGGACGACGATGCGGTCCACCCCTTCAGCCTCCACCATCACCTCGTCCCCCGCCCGCAAGCCGGCTGCCTCCAGCGTCTCGACTGGCAGCGTCACTTGATGCTTTGAGGAGATTTTCGGCATACCTTTACTTTAGCGTAAAGCCCTGGTGGATTTGGAGGCGGAGCTTCACGCCTTGACCACCCAGCGGTCGAGGTTCTGCTCGTACATCTCCCGCAGGATCTCCTCGATCCCGTAGCGCAGCTTCCACTCGGGGTAGTCAGCCTGGAAGGGCGCCAGGTCGGAGATCCACCAGCGGTGGTCGCCGATCCGCGGCTCCTCGCCCATCTCCCACTGCAGCTCCCGCCCGGCGATCCGCTCGCAGGCGTCGATCGCCTCCAGCATCGAGCAGTTGCTGAAGCGGCCGCCGCCGATGTTGTAGACGGCCGCCGGCTTCGGGGCCTTGCGGAAGGCGTCGAAGGCGGCGATCAGGTCGGCGCTGTGGATGTTGTCGCGGACCTGTTTGCCCTCGTAGCCGAAGACGGTGTAAGGCGTGCCGGTGACGACGCACTTCATCAGGTAGGCAAGGAACCCGTGCAGCTTGGCGCCGGCGTGCTGTGGCCCGGTCAGGCAGCCGCCGCGGAAGGCGACGGTGGGCATATCGAAGTAGCGGCCGTACTCCTGGACCAGCAGGTCGGCCGCGGCCTTGGAGACCCCGAACAGCGAGTGGGTCGAGGAGTCGATCGTCATCGAGGTGTCGATACCCTTGTAGTAGGGGTGGTCTTCCGGCAGCTCGAGCCGCTTCTCCAGGCTCTGCAGTGGCAACCGGTTCGGCGTGTCGCCGTAGACCTTGTTGGTCGAGCAGTGGACGAAGGGGGCGTCGGGGCAGTGGGCGCGCGCCGCCTCCAGCAGGTTGAGGGTGCCGTTGGCGTTGACGCCGAAGTCGGTCTGGGGGTCGCTGGCGGCCCAGTCGTGCGAGGGCTGCGCCGCGGTGTGGACGACGAGCTCGATCTGGCCGGCCTCGCGGAAGATCCGGTCGACCGCCTCGGCGTCGCGGATGTCGGCGTTCTCCCAGCGGAACTCGCCGGGGTGGGCCTCGATCAGCCGCTGGGTGACGTGCGAGGTCGAGGATTCGGGGCCGAAGAAGCTGGCCCGCATGTCGTTCTCGATCCCGACGACGTCGAAGCCCTCACGGACGAAGTGTTCGACGGCCTCGGACCCGATCAGGCCTCCCGCGCCCGTGATGATCGCAACCGGCATACGTTTATTCCCTTCCCTTCACTGGGGTTGAATTTCGAGGGCGGCGGCGATCCGCGCCTCGTCGGCGGAGACCCATTCGTGGATGTCCGCCAGCACCTGCTCGGCGCTGCGTCGGGGTCGCCATGCGTCGAGGCCGAAGAGCCTCGTGCAATCGGAAAGGTACACAGGGACGTCCCCGGCGCGGGTCGCAGCCACGGCTGCAATCGGGACTTCGTTGCCGGTCAGCCGCTGGCAGATCTCGGTCGTCTCCAGCAGGGAGAGGCTGCACTCGCGGCCGCCGCCGACGTTCACGGTGCGCCCGTCCCAGGCCGCCGGGTCGAGCAGCTGCCGCTCGACCAGGTCGACGAGGTCCTCGACGTGGAGGAGATCCCGGACTTGCTTGCCATGCCCCCCGAACCCGATGTAGCTGAGCGGGTTGCGGAAGTGGTGGGCGAGCATCCAGTGGGTGAAGACGCCCTGGTCGACCTTGCCCATCTGCCAGGGGCCGGCGATCACCCCGCAGCGGTCGGCGACGGCGGGCAACCCGAAGGCGGCCCGGTACTCCTCGATCAGCAGCTCGGCGGCGAGCTTGGTCGTCCCGTAGAGGGTGCGGGCACCCTGCAGGGGGAAGTCCTCGGAGATCCCCGCCGGCGAGACCCCGGGCACCTCCTGCTCGGCGGCGAGCTCAAAGCGGGTCTCGGCCTCCTCGAGGTTGAGCTCGACCTGCGGCGCCACGGGGTAGACGCGGCTGGTCGAGAGGAAGACGAAGAAGGCGCCGTCGCGGCGGGCCAGCTCCAGGCAGTTGTAAGCGCCGGTCAGGTTGGTGTGGAGCAGGTAGGAAGTGTCGCCGTCGACCCCGCTCATCACCGACGGCTCGGCCGAGCACTCGACCAGGGCCGTAAGCGGCGGCAGCGCCGCGAGGTCGTCGGGCTCGCGGACGTCGCCGCGGACGAACTCCACCCCCGCCTCCTCAAGCCGCGGCAGGTTCAGTTCCGAGCCCTTGCGGTAGAGGTTGTCGAGCGCGATCACCTCCCACTCGGGGTGGCGGGAAGCGAGTGAGACCGCGAGGTTGGAGCCGACGAAGCCGGCGCCGCCGGTGATCAGCAGCCGGGTCAAGGCTGGCGAAGCTATCACCTAGGATCGACCCGTTTGGAGTACCCGCCGGCCCCCAGTCGCCCGCCTTCCCCCGCCGCCGAGGTGCACGTCTGGCGCGCCGCCGCCGCGGCCGTCCCGGCGGACGAGGCGCTGACCCGGGTCCTCTCTCGCTATCTCCTCCCCGAACTGCATCAACTTGTCCACCCAGTGGATAGACAAGTTGATGCAGTTCGGTCGGCGATTGAGCTGGTCCGCGGTGAGCACGGGAAGCCGCGCCTGGCGGCCGAACCCGAGCGGTTGGCCTTTAACCTCAGCCACTCGGGCGACCTGGTGCTGGTCGCGGTCACCCGCGGTCGCGAGGTCGGCGTCGACGTCGAGCGCGAAAAGCCGGGGCGCGACCTGGTCGCGCTCGCCGAGCGGGCGCTGAGCGCCGAGGACGCGACGGCGGTACGCGACGCCGGCGAGGACGAGCGCCCCCACGTCTTTTACGCGCTCTGGACGCGGCACGAGGCCCGGCTCAAGTGCCTCGGCATTGGCCTCGGCCGCCCCCCCGCCTGGCCCTCTCCCCCGGTCGCGGTCGAGAGCTTGCCGATCGACCCCGGGTACGCCGCCGCGGTCGCGGTCACCGGCGATGCGGTGCCGGTCCGCCGCTGGACGTTGGATTGACCGCTACCCGTTGACGGGTAGCGGGTTAGCTAACTTGACGACCTTGGTTCGGGCAGCGGCAAAAGCACTGGCGGCGGTGGCGCTCCTGACGGGGCTGTGGTGCGCGAGCGCCCAGGCGCTGACGCTGCAGTCAATCGGCAGCTTCGACCAGCCGATCTTCGTCACCTCGGCGCCCGCGAACCCCGACCGCCTCTTCGTCGTCCAGCGCGACGGGCGGGTGATCGAGGTCGAAAACGGGGGCCGTACCCTCTTCGCCGACATCAGCTCGGTGGTCGAACCCAGCGGCGAGGGGGGCCTGCTCTCGATCGCCCTTTCGCCCGACTTCCAGTCCAGCGGGCGGCTCTTCGTCTACTACACCGGCAAGGAAGAGAGCCCGCCCGAGATCCACGTCGCCGAAATGGTGGCGAGCGGCGGCACTGCTCCGCTCTCGAGCCTGCGGAACCTGCTGACGATCTCCCACCCCAACAACACCAACCACTACGGCGGGCAGCTGCAGTTCGGCCCGGAAGGGAACCTCTTCATCTCCACCGGGGACGGCGGCGGCGAAGACGACCAGGAGCACAACGCCCAGGACCTGAGCAGCCAGCTCGGCAAGATCCTCCGCATCGACCCCGACCCTGAGGGATCCGGCGTCTCCAGCATTCCGCCGGGCAACCCGTTTGCCCTAACCCCCGGAGCCCAACCTTCGGTCTGGAGCTACGGCCTGCGCAACCCCTTCCGCTTCTCCTTCGACCGCCTCACCGGCGCGCTAATAATCGGCGACGTCGGCCAGGGCAAACGCGAGGAGGTCGACTACGCCCCGGCCCCCGGCCTCGGCGCCGGCGCCAACTACGGCTGGAACTGCCGCGAGGGGTTCGTCGCCGGCCCGGCGACCGACGAAGGCTGCGGCAGCGGCTCCTTCACCGACCCGATCTTCGACTACCCCCACTCCGAACCGAGCGGCGACGTCGCCCACGGCTGCGCGATCATCGGCGGCTACGTTGCCCGCAATACCGGCTACGGCGACCTCTACGGGCGCTACGTGTACGGCGACCTCTGCGTCGGCGAGATCCGCTCGCTGATCCCGGGCCTGCCGTTCGCGGCGGGCGATCGCTCTGAGGGCGTCACGATCGACTCGCTGAACTCCTTCGGCGAGGACTCCTGCGGGCGCCTCTACGCGATCTCCGGGGAAGGCCCGGTCTACCGGCTCGTCGGGCCCGGCGGCGACGGCTGCGGCGCGCCCGCCGCGCAGCCGGTGCTGAAGAGCTCCTTCGTCGGCATTCGCGCCCTGCGCCGCAAGGTGAAGCGCAACAAGCGGGCCTTGGTCACCGCCTTCATCTCCCCCTGCGAGGGGCGCCGCGGCGAGCGGGTCAGCCTCTGGCAGGGCAAGCGGCGGATCGCCGTGCGGCGGGCGGATCGCGTCTGCTCGGTACGGTTTAGGCCGCGGATCAAGCACCGCGTTCGCTTCCGGGCGAAGGTGTTGTCGGACGGCACCTACGCGGAAGCGGTCTCGCGGCCGCTGAAGATCCGCATCCTGCGCCGGCACAAGCACTAGCCACCGCAGTCGGCCGTCTCGTCCTACTCGATTCACCGGTCTCCCGTGGGCACAACCCATTTCGATCACGAAATAGTCAACCTCCGCACCGCTCCCGGCGAGCTGTCCTTCGACGCCCGCATCGGCGGTGAGACGACCCCCGTCTGGCTGCGCACCGACTCGCCGGTGACGCCGAGCGCCGACGCGGCCCTGGCGGCGGTGGCGCTGCCGGCGATGCTCCACGGCGGTCGCCTGCGGATGACCGACCCGGTCAGCCCGCGGGTGCTGCGGGGCCAGCGCGAGTTCCAGACCGTCCAGCGGGCATGGTCGCTCGACTGGCCGTTCACGGCGCCGCTGCAGGAAGTGGAGGTCGCGGCCCCGGTCCGTGAGGTGGGCGCCGTCGAGCCGGGAGGACGGGTCGCGGCGCTGTTCAGCGGCGGCGTCGACTCCTGGGGGATCATCCTCGAAAACCCCGAGATCACCGACTTGGTCTTCGTCCGCGGGTTCGACCTCGCTCATGAAGGCCCTGGCGCCGCGCTCGCCGACGAGGTCGAGGCGCGGCTGCGCGAGGCGGCAACCGAGCTCGGCCTGCCGCTCCATGTCGTCACCACCAACCTGCGCGAGCTGAGCGACCCGCGGCTGCCGTGGGACGTCTACTTCGGCGTCGCCGACGTCGTCATCGCCCACTCCCTCGCCCCGCTCTTCGATCGCTTCCTGATCGCCGGCGACGCCGACTACGAGGTGCAGGTCCGCTTCGGCGCCAACCTCCTGGTCGACCAGCTCTGGAGCAGCGAGGCGCTGGAGATCGTCGACGCCGGCAATCGCTCCAGCCGCCAGCAGCGGCTGGAACGGCTGGTCGAGCATCCGGCTGCCTGCCGCACGCTCCGCGTCTGCTGGGAGATCCCCGACCAGACCTACAACTGCGGCCGCTGCCGCAAGTGCCTGATGACGATGATCGCCCTCGAGGCGATCGGGGCGCGCGAGCGGGTCACCTCCTTCCCGGCCGAGCTGGACCTCGACCGGGAGGTGCTGGCGGGGATCTCGATCACCCACGTGGTCTCGCTGACCCTCTGGGAAGACCTCCTCGACTCCGTGCGTGCCGCCGGCCGCGCCGACCTCGAGGCCGCCGTCGCGCCGGTGGTCGCAAAAGGAAAAGCCGAACTTGGCCTACCGCGGGATTTCCGTCGCCGTCGCCTCCCCGGGCCGCCGCCGACGGGGGCGGCTCAGAGCCGGACGCTGTTCCCGGCACCCGCAGCGCCGGCGCTCTTCGCGTCACCCGAGACGGCCTCGGCGATCGCCGAGGCCGAATCGCTGGCCTTCCTGGTCGGCGGGTACGACGGTTCGGGCAACTACGGAGACGTGCTGATGCTCGACGCGGCGCTCGAGCTGCTCTCCCCGCTGGAGCCGGGGCTCGTCGTGTTGCCGGTGCTGGAGCGGCGCTACGGAGCGCACCACCCGGAGCTGGCGGAGCAGATGATCCGCGCCCCGCGCCACCAGGTCTACTTCGACCCAGAGGGAGCAGAGGACGACGGTCTCGTCCCGATCGCCGCCGGGCCCGGACTCGACTCCGCGGTGAGCTACTTCTACGGCGGCGGTTACTTCAACGGGCTCTGGGGCGATCGCAAGCTGGCGATGATGCGCGCCGCCGAGGCGGTGCTCGCGGCGGCTGCACCGCGGGAGATCCGGCGGGTCGGGTCGGGGCTGCAGGTCGAATCGCAGTGGCTCGCGAACCTCTCCGCGGAGGACGCCGCCCTGCTGCGCGCCTTCGAGATGCTGGGAGCGCGAGACCCCCGCTCGGGTGACGTGCTCGCCGGGTTCGGCTCGGCGATCGTCCCCGAAACCGGCGACGACGCGGTCGGGGCTCTCGGCCGGCTGCGGCCGTCCGAGCCGCGGAGCGGAGGGCCGCTGCGGGTCAACCTTCACTTCAGCGAGCACGACTGGGTGACCGCCGAGGCGCCGCCGCTGCGGGAGTTCCTGGTCGAGCTGATGGCGGAGCTCGACGGCCCCGTCCAGGTCCAGCCGCTGATCGCCTACCTCGACCGCAGGGTCGACGAGCGGCCGGCGGCAGAGGGCCTCGCCACCGACCTCTCGAGTCGCGGGATCGAGGTGCTCGACCCCATCGTCCTGCGACCGGCCGGGCTCGGTGCCGCCGCCGCGGAGATGGGCAAGGCTTCCCTCACCATCGCCTGCTCCTACCACGCCGCCCTCACCTCCCTGATGCTCTGCCTGCCGACCCTGACGGTGACCCACAACCCCTTCTACGAGCAGAAGACGGCCGGCCTGCTCGACGCCTTCGGACAGCCCGCTGAGTACGCGATCCGCCCCGACAGCGATCCCCGCGCCTGCGCGCGAATGCTCGCGACGACCGCCCTCGACCCCGAGGTGGGGGCGCTGCTGCGGGTGCAGCTCGCCCTCGACGCGCGGCGGATGCGCCGCCTCCGCGCCAACGCCCGGGCGGAACTGTTCGCGCGGATCGCCGCCACCGTCGCTGGAATCGACGCGGGCTCGCCGCAGTGGGTCGGCCCCGAAGCCGAAACCGATCGCCGGGTGCGGGCGGCGGAGGGACGCGCCCGGGCCGCCGAGGGGCGCGCCGCCCATGCCGAACTTCACGCCTCGAACCTGGAAGCCCAGATGGCTGAGCTGAGGGGCTCGACCTCGTGGCGGCTGACCGGGCCCCTGCGGCGGCTGATCCGGAGGGCACGGCGGAGCGGATGAGCTCTGAGGCGGCCAGCGCAGTGACCGGCCTCCGCGCGGAGGCCGGTGAGCTCTCCTTCACCGCCCGCGTCGGCGAGCGCTCGGAGCGCCTCTGGTTTCGCGGCGAGACCTTGCCGGCAGCGAGCGCCGACGCCGTCCTGGCGACGGTCCTGATGCCGGCGATGACGCGAGGTGGCGGCCTCGCGATCGAGGGACCGCTCAGCGCCCGGCTGCTCCGCAACCAGCTTGAGTTCCAGGCGCTGCAGCGCTCCTGGTCGGCGCGGTGGCCGTTCGGGCTCCCTCCTCTGCAGGAGGTCGCGGTGAGCGCCCCTTCGCGGGTGGCCGCCGCCCCGCGGTCCGGGCGGGTGGCGACCTTCTTCAGCGGTGGCGTCGACTCCTGGGCGACGGTGCTCGCCAACCCCGAGGTCACCGACCTGGTCTTCGCCCGCGGCCTCGACCTGGTCCCCGGCTGGCCGCAGCACGAGCGGCTTGCCGGCGAGGTCGAGGCGCGACTGCGGGAGGCGGCCGGCGACCTCGGCCTGCGCTTCCACGCCGTCGAGACCAACGTGCGCTCCTTCTCCGACCCGCTGGTGCGCTGGGAGACCTACGCCGCCTCGGTCCTCGCCGCGATCGCGCTGGCCTTCGAGCCGCTCTTCGACCGGGTCCTGATCGCCAGCGACCTCGAGTTCGATCGCCAAGTGGAGCTTGGGGCGGCCTGGCTGGTCGACCACCTCTGGAGCACCGAGGGCCTGGAGATCGCCGACTGGGGCGGTCGCTTTAACCGCACCGAGCGCCTGCGGCTGATCGCCGACCACCCCGTGGTCCAGAGAACCCTGCGGGTCTGCTGGCAGAACCCCGGCGGCGCCTACAACTGCGGCCGCTGCGGCAAGTGCCTGCTGACGATGATCGCCCTGGAGGCGATCGGCGCCCGCGAAAAGATCGCCACCTTCCCAGCCGAGCTCGACCTGCGGCCCCTGGAGGGGTACGAGATCTCGACCCCGCTGCAGGTCGCCTTCTGGGAGGAGCTGCTGGAAGCGACGCGGCAGGCCCGCCGTGAGGACCTCGCGGCACCGGTGGCCGCCGTGGTCGAGACGGGGCACCGGGCGCTCGGCGGCCCCGAGCGCGAGCTGCGGAGGGTCCTCAACTCCAGCTCCTGGCGGCTGACGGCCCCCTTGCGGCGGCTCGGCAGCCTGCGCAGGCGCTAGTACGTGCCGCCGAGCTTGCGGTGGTCCCAGGTCGCGGTGCGGACCGGGCGGAAGCGGATCGCGACCCGCTTCGGGGCCTGCGCTTCCAGCGCCGCCTTGGCGTCGCCCTCGACCGAGGAGATCCCCTCGGCGTAGCGCAGGGTGAGGTCCTCGGCGAACCCGATCACGGTCTCGAAGTCCCGGTGGATCTCGGCCTCGGCCTCGATCATCGCCCCGTGCAGCTCGCCGTACTCGTGGCCGGTCTCGACCAGGATCGTCGCCCGCGGGTCGCGTTCGAGATTGCGCACCTTCTGCGACTTGGCGTAGGTCCAGATCCATATCTCTCCGTCGCGCGGCACGAACCACATCGGCATCGAGTGCGGCCATCCGCGCGGGCCCAGG
>Ga0164302_10000563_pt1 | contig 10549 bp, 7 predicted proteins | sample Whisoiple_202_MG_FD_109714 | JGI IMG/M metagenome (GOLD analysis project Ga0164302, IMG submission 109714) | Soil microbial communities amended with pyrogenic organic matter from upstate New York, USA - Whitman soil sample_202_MG | ecosystem: Environmental > Terrestrial > Soil > Agricultural... | reverse complement strand
GTGAGCGCGTCGAAGATCAGCGCCTCGGGCTCGAGGCCGTGCTCGTCGCAGGCGATCTCCTTCAGCCGCTGGGCGATCTCGACCTTTCGCTCCGCCGTCTTCGCCATCCCGACCTCGTCGATCGTCAGCGCGATCAGCGCCGCGCCGTGGGCCTTGGCCAGCGGAATCACGACGTCGGCCTTGTCGCGCCCGGCCTCGAGGTTGATCGAGTTGACGATCGCCCGGCCGGGGATCGTCTCCAGCGCCGCCTTGATCACCTCGGGCTCGGTCGAGTCGACCTGGATCGGCGCCGGCTGGGTCAGCGAGATCCGCTTCACCACCGCGCTCATCTGCTCGTCCTCGTCCTGGCGCTCGGTCAGGGCGACGCAGGTGTCGAGCACGTGGGCGCCGCCTTCGACCTGGTCTTCGGCGACCTGGACGAGGCCGTCGTAGTCGTCGGCCAGCAGCAGTTCCTTGGCCTTTTTCGAGCCCTGCGAGTTGACCCGCTCGCCGACCAGGGTCGGGCGCGGCTCCTGCACCAGCGGGGTGGAGGTCATCATCGAGGAGACCTCGATCGGCCCCGGCGCCGGCCGCTCGCTGGGCGTGCGGCCGTCGACCCGCTCGCGAATCGCGGCGATGTGCTCGGGGGTCGTCCCGCAGCAGCCGCCGACGATGCCGACGCCGTAGCGCTCGACGAACTCGCCCAGCGTCGCCGCCAGGGGCTCGGGCTTTTCGGGGAAGATCGTCTCGCCGTCGGGGCCCTGCAGCGGCAGGCCGGCGTTGGGGATGCAGTGCACCGGCACCGGGCAGGTCTCGCCGAGGAAGCGGATCGCGTCGCGCATGTCCTCGGGGCCGGTCGAGCAGTTGAGCCCGATCACGTCGACGTCGAGGGCGGTGAGGGTGGTCAGCACCGACTGGATGTCGGTTCCGAGCAGCATCTTGCCGCCGTTGGGCAGCAGCGAGACGCTGCACTGAATCGGCAGCGCCCGGCCGGTCTTCGCGAACGCCTCGCGGGCGCCGAAGATCGCCGCCTTGACCTCGAGGATGTCCTGCGCGGTCTCGATCATGATCAGGTCGGCGCCGCCTTCGACCAGGCCCTCGGCCTGCTCGGCGAAGACCTCGACCAGACGGCCGAAGGAGATGTCTCCCAGCGTCGGGTCGGTGGAGGCGGGGAGGAACCCGGTCGGCCCGATCGAGCCGGCCACGAAGCGGTCGTCTCCGGCCGCCTTGCGGGCGATTTCCGCCGCCTTGACGTTGATCTCCATCGTGTGCTCGCCGAGGCCCCACTCCTCGAGCTTCAGCCGCGAGCCCTGGAAGCTGTCGGTCTCGACCACCTCGGCGCCGGCTTCGAGCATCGAGCTGTGCACGCCCTCGATCACGTCCGGGCGGTTGAGCACCAGCGCCTCGTGGCACTTGCCCTCGAGCCCGCCGTAGTCCTCCTGCGTGAGGTCAAACATCTCCAGCGTCGCGCCCATGCCGCCGTCGAAGACGACCACGCGCTCGCGAGTTGCTCTTATGTAGTCACGCTCCGGCATGAACCTAAAGAGGCTACCGAGGCAGAGACGCATGCCTGTTTGTCGCTCTGGACTTGTTCGGTAGGGAGGGAGGGGTGTCCCCTGACCTCCCTGGGATTTTCGCCGTTAACTCCTTAGCTCTCGCCAACTGGTCAGTGCGAAAATCAGGGACGCCGGTCGGCCAGGGGACACCCCTCCCTCCTAGCGACAGGATTTGAGGCTCCGGTCATCTGCCGAAACCGCAAAAAAGCTCCCTCAGGGTGCCTTTTTGCGGTTTCGCGGATCAGCGTCTGCTGAGGCGTGTTGAAGAGGACTCCCTCCCCGGGCTAGCGCTTGAGCCCCAGTTTTCGCCGCCAGTCTCGCGCCCCGAAGAAGCGGGAGATCGGGGCCAGGAAGCGGCGGCGGGCCTTGCTGTAGGGGTACCAGGTGGGCTCGCGCTTGCCGCCGAAGCGGGTGATGACGAGGGACTCCGAGCGGCAGAACTTCTTGATCCCCGGCTCGCCGTGGCGGTAGCCGATGCCCGACTGCTTCCAGCCGCCCATCGGCACGTCGGTGGCGAAGTAGTTGACCAGCACGTCGTTGACGTTGATCGCGCCGCACTCGACCCGGCGGGCGACCTGCTCGGCGTGGTCGCGCTCGCCGAAGACGCAGCCAGAAAGCCCGTAGCGGCTGTCGTTGGCGAGCTGGATCGCCTCCTCGGAGTCGCGCACCCGCATCACCCCGACCACGGGGCCGAAGGTCTCGTCGCGCATCACCTTCATCGAGTGGTCGACGTCGACCAGGACGGTGGGCTCGAAGTAGTCGCCGGGGCCCTCGACCCGCTTGCCGCCGGTCAGCGCCCGGGCGCCGGAGGCGAGGGCGTCGTTGACGTGGTCCTCGACGATCGCCGACTGGTTCGGCGAGGTCATCGCGCCGACGTCCTTCGGGTCGGAGCCGTCGTCGGGCCCCTGGCGAAGCCGCCCGACCTCGGCCGTCAGCTTGTTGACGAACTCGTCGTAGGCGGGCTCCTCGACGTAGATCCGCTCGACCGACATGCAAGTCTGGCCGGAGTTCATCATTCCGCCCCAGGCCGCGGCGTTGGCGGCACGGTCGAGGTCGGCGTCGGCGAGGACGATCATCGGGTCCTTGCCGCCGAGCTCGAGGCTGACCGGCGTCAGCGTCTCCGCCGCCCGGGCCATCACTTTGCGGCCGGTGCGGTCCGAGCCGGTGAACTGGATGAAGTCGACGGCGTCGACCAGCGCTCCGCCGGTCTCGCCAATCCCCTGCACGCAGTCGAAGACCTCAGGTCCGCCGATCTCGTTCTTCCAGGCCTCGACGACCTCGGCCAGGCCCAGCGGCGTGAACTCCGAGGGCTTGATGACGACGGCGGCGCCGGCCTGCAGGGCGGGGATCGCGTCGCCGAGGGCGAGGATCAGGGGGAAGTTCCAGGGGCTGATGATGCCGACGACCTGGTGGGGCCGGTACTGGACCCGCAGCTTCTTCGTCGCCAGCAGCGGCGTGTGCGGGCGGATGCTCTCCTCGCCGATGAACTTGGCGGCGCGGGTGCCGTAGAAGTTGATCAGGTCGGCGAGGTAGGCCGGCTCGTTGCTGGCGTCGGCATAGACCTTGCCGGTCTCCGCCTGCATCGTCGCCAGCACCCGGTCCTGGTTGTCGAGCAGCCAGTCGCGCAGCTTGCCGAGCCAGTGGTAGCGGCCCTCGATCCCCATCGCCTCCCACTCGGGCTGGTTGGCGCGGACGCGGGCGACGGTCGCCGCGACCACTTCGGGCGGGTCGACCGGGATCTCCCGAATCAGCGTCCCCGTCGCCGGGTTCTGAACCGCGATCGTCTCGGCGGCAGGGGCTGGCGCCCCGTTCGTCTGCTGCTCCGTGCTCCGTGCCGCCGTTCCGCTCTCCACCACAGCTCCCTTCGCCCGTTTGGCTGGTCAGCCAACTCTAGCGGCGATTCAGACCTGGGTGGCGATCAGGCCCAGCAGGCCGAGCATGGCGGTCATCACGCCGCCGACGATGCCGAACCCGATCTGCATGGTTCGGTTGATCCCATCGAACTTCGCATCGAACTTCTTCTCGAGCCCCTTAATCTCGGCGCGCACTTCACCGAGCTTCGCGTCGAACTTCTTCTCGAGCCCTTTGATCTCGGCACGCATTTCACCGAGCTCTTCCCGGAGCTTGGGCTCGTTGGTCCAGCTCTCTTCTCTCGGTGCCATCAGATGCATGAAAGCAAGTGTAGACAGAAAGTTGCAACGAGATGCGCGCGGAATGTAAATTCTTCTGCGCCTCAGCGGGAGACGAGCCGGTACACGGGACCTTCGAGCGAGGTCACGTAGAGCCGGTGGCGCTGGTCTTCGCCGAATGAGCTCGGGCTTGCGACCTGGAGGCCGAGCTTGCGGTCGTCGCTGGCTCGCTTCAGGTGGGGGACGAGCGAGCGCAGCTGCCCCTCGCAGAGGTCGGCGTAGACGTAGCGCCCGCGCAGGCCGCGTAGGCGGGGGTCGCGGACGACGTAGCCGCCGATGATCGAGCAGCTGCCGCCGCGGCTGTGGGGGTAGGCGAAGATCGGTTTGACGGTGCCGCCCGGGTCGGGCGTGCCGCTGTTTTCGTCGGTGTACTTGGAGAAGCCCTCGAAGGCGTCCCAGCCGAAGTTCGCCCCGCGAGCCCTGCCGACCGTCGTGTAGTCGAGCTCCTCGAACTGGTTTTGGCCGACGTCGCCGATCGCGATCCGGGGCTGCCCGTGCGTGGTGTCGAAGGAGAAGCGGAAGGGGTTGCGCAGGCCGTAGCTGTAGATCTCGTCGCGACCTGGCTTGCCGACGAACGGGTTGCTGGCCGGGACCGAGTAGGGCTTGCCGCCCGAGGCGCGCGGGTCGATCCGCAGCAGCTTGCCGAGCAGGACGTCCTTGTTCTGGGCGTTGTTCGGCGGATCGCCGCCGGAGCCGCCGTCCCCCGTCGCGAAGTAGAGGAGGTTGCCGAGGAACTGCAGCTGGCCGCCGTTGTGATTGCTCTGGCCGGGGTGCGGGATCGTGATCACCGGCCGGCGGGAGCCGCTTGCCGCCCGGGTCGCGCTGCGGCGCCTGAACTCGTCGATCTGGATCGAGCCGTCGGCGTCGGTGTAGTAGACGTAGAAGCGCTTGCTGCGGGCGTAGTCGGGAGGGAAGGCGACCGAGAGCAGGCCGCGCTCGCCGCCGTAGTTGACGAGGTCGCGGATGTCGAGGAAGGTGCCGGCGCGCCGGCCGCCGTTCAGGACCGCGATCCGTCCCTGTTGTTCGACCACGAAGAGGAGCTTCGGAAAGCCGGGGGCGCCGGTGACGTACACGGGCGCGTCGAAGGAGCCGATTCGCTTCAGCCCGACCCCGCGCTTGGCGCTCGGGGTCGCGGTGGCGGCGGTGTCCCCGGTCTGGTCGCTGGCCGAGCCGCAGGCGGGCAGGGCGAGGGCCAGGGTCGCGGCCAGGGCGGCCGCGAGCGCGTAGGCCCTACTTGCCTTTCTGGATTTCAACGATTTCGCCGCTGTCGGTGACTTCGGTTTCCGGCAGGCGGTCGCTGATCTCGGTCGTGAAGGTGCCGCCGGGGGTGACGCCGCCTTCGGTCTGCGCCTTCGCTTCGCCACCGATCCCGGCGCCGACGTCGTAGAGCAGGGTGTACTTCCCGGCCCGCACGGCGTTCAGCTTCCAGACCGCGCTGGTCGTCTCGCCGGGTTTCAGCGGCCCGAAGGCAAAGGTCTTCGGGCTCGAGGTAGAGGCGCCGCCGGGGTCGGAGGAGTCGAGTAGGCGCGGGTAGGTCGCCGAGAGGACCCAGACCGGGCGGTCCGGCTGGGCGATTTCGGGTCCCGGGTCGCTGACGCCGAAGGGGAGCGAGGAGTCTTCCCCCTCCTGGCCCTTGATCGTGAAGCTGACCGTCAGGTTCGGCACAGTGCGGTCGCCGGTGTTGCGAACTCCCAGCTGCAGGATCGAGGTCTGGCCGAGCCGCTGCAGCGAGGGGAAGCTCGCGTCGGTGACCTTGACGTCGAAGGTTCCGCTCGCTTCCTTGGAGGAAGCGGAGCCGTCGCCCCCGCCGCAGGCACCGAGCAGCGCCGCCACCGCCAGCGCGGCTAAGCCCGTCGCGATGGCCTGGAGGCGGGTCCGCCGGGAATGTCGTCCGGTCCCCCGCAAAGCGGCCCGAACATAGCACGGGGTTTGGCCGCTTTCGCAGGCATTTCCACCCCTCTTGGGGGGTTAGCCGGATCTCAACACGCGGCTAACGGTAGGCGCACCGGCATCCCCTAGACTGCTGCCCACCGGGTGGGGTGCCGCGCGCGTGCGGCGCAGCCCGGATGGAGGAGCTAGATGGTCGGATCCGCGGTCAACAGGGCTTTCTTGCCCGCCAAGTCGCTGTTCGAAGTGGTGGGGGAGATGATGATCCTCACCGCGCGAACGATCGTCTCTGCGGTCAAACCGCCCTATCCCTACGGGGAGGAGTTCATCGGCCAGTTCCTCTTCGCCCTGCAGCTCTGCTGGTTCCCGCTGCTGGTCTCGACCGTGGCCTTCGGCTTTGGGGCGCCGGGCCTGCAGGCAGCCAACTTCCTCTCGCTGTTCGGCGCCCTCGACCGGCTCGGCGGCTTCTTCGTCCTCGCCTCGATCCGCGAGTTCGCGCCGTTTGTGACCGCGGTGGTGGTAGCTGGCGTTGCCGGCACCGCGATCACCGCCGACCTCGGCGCCCGCAAGATCCGCGAGGAGCTCGACGCCCTGCAGGTGCTGGGCGTTGACCCGATCAAGAACCTGGTCGTGCCGCGCTTCCTGGCGCTGATGCTGATCACCGGCCTGCTCGACATCTACGCGCTGGTCTTCGGGATCAGCGGCGGCATCCTCACCGAGGCCCTCTACAACCAGCCGCTAGGCGGCTTCTTCGCGACGCTCTTCTCCAACGCCTCGATCACCGACCTCTGGGGCTCGGTGATCAAGTGCACCCTCTTCGGCGCCCTGATCGCGGTGGTCTGCTCCTACAAAGGGATGACCGCCTCCGGCGGCGCCGCCGGAGTCGGCCGCGCCGTCAACGAGGCCGTCGTCATCTCCTTCATGGGCGTCTTCGCTTTCAATTACGTCTTCACCCAGACCCTGCTGGCAACCAACCCGGAGCTGCAGACGATCCGATGAACGCCTGGCTCGCAATCCCGCGCGGCTGGCTCGACTCCGCCGGCGAGATCGCCCGCTTCGGCTCCCGGGTCGCCGGCCTCGTCTACTCCGGCCGGGTCCTGCGCTTCTTCGGCGAGAGCCTGCGGCAGGCCGGGATCCTGATCCTCGGCTCTGCTCTGATCATCTGGGGCCTGGTCTTCACCCTGGGCCTGCAGTGTGGGATCGAGGGTGCCTACCTGCTCCGCGCCCAGGGCGCGCCCGCCTACGCCGGCGTCTTCTCCGCCTGGTGCGACCTGCGCGAGATCATGCCCTACGCCTTCGGCTACATGTTGGCGGCCAAGGTCGGGACCGGGATCGTCGCCGAGCTTGGGGCGATGCGGATCTCCGACGAGATCGACGCGCTTGAGGTGATGGGCGTGCCCCCGGTCACCTTCCTCTGCGCGACCCGCCTGCTCGCCGCCTGGATCGCCTTCCCGTTCATGTACCTGGTCGGGATCGGGATCATGTACCTGGCCAGCTACCTGGCGGTCGTCGAGCAGATCGGCGACGTCTCTTCCGGCGGCTACCTGCTGATCTTCTGGATGTTCCAGAACCCGCCCGACCTGATCTTCAGCTTGATCAAGGGAATGGTGATGGCGACCGCGATCGTGCTGGTCGGCTGCTACTACGGGTACACCGCCGCGGGCGGGCCCGTCGGGGTGGGGACCGCGACCGCCAAGTCGATGGTCCTCAACATCGTCTTAGTCCACATCATCGGGATGCTCGGGACCCTGGTCTTCTGGGGTGCCAATCCACGCGCGCCAATAGGAGGCTGAAGTGTCGATCGAGGAAGAGAACCGCTTCGAGGCCGAGGAAGATCGGCGCGAAGAAGAGGAGCTGCGGGACGAGGCGACCTCGAGCGCCGAAGCGCCGCCTGAGGTCGTCGCCGAGGACGAGATGCCCGGTCATCCCGAAAGCGCCACCGACGAGGGCCCTTATGTCAGCGAGGACGGCGCCACGATGGGCCGCGATTTCGTCATCCCCGGCGTCAACCCGCGCGAGCATGACCCCTACAAATTCCACACCGGCCGCAAGCGCGACCACGGCGGCGAGGACGCGATCGAGATCATCGACCTGGTCAAGCAGTTCGGCCGGGCGCGGATCCTCAACGGCCTCAACCTTGGACTGCCGGAGGATCAGGTCTCGATGGTGCTCGGCCCGTCGGGCACCGGCAAGAGCGTGCTGATCAAGCACATCGTCGGCCTCCTGTACCCCGATTCGGGTGACGTCCTCGTGCACGGGGAGTCGATCCCGAACATGACCGACGACGAGCTCTTCGACGTGCGGAAAAAGTTCGGCCTGCTCTTCCAGGATGGGGCGCTCTTCGGCTCGATGAACATCTACGACAACGTTGCCTTCCCGCTGCGGCAGCACACCGACAAAGGCGAGGAGGAGATCGGCGAGATCGTCAACCGCCGCCTCAAAGAGGTGGGGCTGAGCGAGGCGACCTACAAGATGCCGAACGAGCTCTCCGGCGGGATGCGCAAGCGCGCCGGATTCGCCCGGGCGCTGGTGCTGGAACCGGCGATCGTGATGTTCGACGAGCCCGACTCGGGCCTCGACCCGGTGCGCACCGCGCTGCTCTGCGAGCTGATCCGCGAGGTCCACGCCGAGAACGGCGGCTGCTACCTGGTGATCTCGCACGACCTCGGCACCGCGCGGCGGATCGCCGACTTCATCGCCGTGCTGTGGAGCGGCAAGATCGTCGAGTCCGGCCCGAAAGAGGAGCTGTTCGACTCCAGCAACCCGTTCGTCAGCCAGTTCCTCAACGCTGACGTCAGCGGGCCGCTCTCGATGGACTGAGGTTTGGGCTCTGGGGCGTGGTTCGGGCGCGTCGCGGCGTGGGCGGCACGCCACGCGCGGCCGTTGCTCGCGGTCACCGCGGTAGTCGCGGTGGCCGCCGCGATCGGGGCGACGCAGCTGCCGACCGACGCCGGCGTCGACACCCTCGCCGACGCCGACTCGGCGACGGTGCAGGCGACCGAGCGGGTCCGCGAGGACTTCGGCGAAGAACCGATCGTCGTCCTCGCCAAGGGTGAACTGTCCGAACTGCTTCTCACCGACGACCTCTTCCGCCTCCTGCGGCTCGAGGGCTGTCTCTCGGGCAAGGTGCCGAAGGGCGCCAGCTCGATCCCCGGCCCGTGTGAGGAACTGGCGGAAACGGGTGCGGTCGAGTTTCTGACCGGCCCCGCCACCTTTCTCAACGAGTCGGTGGTCCAGATCGACAACCAGCTCCGCCGCCTGGCCGAAAACGTCCCCGCCGACCGCTTCCGCGAATACCTGCTCGCGGTGGCGACCAAATACGGGATCACCAGCGCGCCGAGCATCACCAACGAAGACTTCGTCGCCACCGTCGTCTTCGACTTCTCGCGCCCGCGTGGGACGCCGAAGGCCCGGCTCGCCTATCTCTTTCCGAACGCGAAGTCCGCCCAGATCGTTATTCGGCTGCGGCCGGACCTGAGCGAAGCCGAGCGGCGGCGGGCGATCGGGCTGATCGAAGCCGCGGTCGAGGACACGACGCCGCGCAAGGCGTGCAAGGAAGGGGGGAAACCGGCGCCCTGCTTCGAGCTCGAGCACGGGACCTACGTCGTTTCCGGCGCGCCGGTGGTGATCGACGGCGTCTCCAGCGCGCTGAAGAACGCGCTGCTGCTCCTCTTCGCGGTTGCCGTCGCGGTGATGGCGCTTGTCCTCTTCTTGGTCTTCAAAGCCCGCTGGCCCCTGCTGCCGTTGCTGATCGCGCTGTTCGCTGCGGCGATCACGTTCGGGCTGCTGGCGCTCGTCGGTGGTTCCTTGACCATGGCCTCTATTGCGGCTCTGCCGATACTCATCGGCCTCGCAGTTGACTACGCGATCCAGTTCCAGGCGCGTTCTGCCGAGTCCGGCTCCGTGGTCGAGGGAGCTACGCGGAGCGGACCGACGATTGCGGCTGCTTGCGTTGCGACGGCCGCGGGATTCCTCGCACTTCAGCTTTCTCCGGTTCCGATGGTTCGCGGCTTTGGCTGGGTGCTGACGCTCGGGGTCGGCATCGCTTTTGTCCTCGCGTTGACGGTCGGCCTGGGGGCATTCACGCTCCTCGGGCGGGTGGCGCGGGCGCAGGGGACCCCGAGCATCCAGCGCAGGGGTCCCCTAAAAGCCCGTGACAGGACCCGCCCGCCAGAGCGCCTCCTGTCCCTCGCTCGGACGTATCCGGAGGTGGTCCTGGTCGTTGGGATCGGGCTGGCCGTTATGGGGTGGGCCGCCGGGACGCAGGTGGAAACCGTCAGCGATATCCGGCAGCTGGCGCCTCAGAACGTGAAGGCGGTCGAAGGGCTGAACGAATTGCAGGACACGACCGGGGTGTCGGGGGAGCTGGATGTGAGCATCGAAGCTGAAGATCTGACGGACCCGGCAACCGTCGAGTGGATGGCGGGGTTCAAGCGGCGGGCTCTCGAGGCGGGTGGATTCAGCGGCGAAAGCCCCAATTGCCTCGAGGCGGAAATCTGTCCCGGCCCGGCTCTGTCGGACTTCTTGGTCAAGGGCGAAGAACAACCCACTGCGAGGCGGATCGACGCGACGCTTTCCGCACTGTCGCCCTACGCATTGCGGCAGGTCGCGCCTATCGACCCGAAGACGGGAGAAGTCGGCACTCAGGCCCTGATCTCGTTTGGGATTAGGGCGCAGTCGTTGGACGATCAGCAGAAGCTGGTGGATCGGGTGCGGGACGCGATCGGGGATCCGCCGGACGGGGTGAAGGTGCAGCTGGCGGGGCTGTCGGTGATCGCGGCGGAATCGGCGGGTGAGCTTTCGAGCAGCAGGTACTGGCTGACGCTGGCGGGGATCGTGCTGGTGGGGCTGGCTCTGCTCCTCATCTATCGGTCTTGGCGGCGAGCGCTGGTGCCGCTGGTGCCGACCGTGCTGGCGACGGGATGGGCCTCGCTGCTG
>Ga0164302_10000559_pt1 | contig 10610 bp, 8 predicted proteins | sample Whisoiple_202_MG_FD_109714 | JGI IMG/M metagenome (GOLD analysis project Ga0164302, IMG submission 109714) | Soil microbial communities amended with pyrogenic organic matter from upstate New York, USA - Whitman soil sample_202_MG | ecosystem: Environmental > Terrestrial > Soil > Agricultural... | reverse complement strand
GGGCCGATCGACGCCTCGCCGACCCACCTCCCCGCCGTCCACTCCCTCGCTTCCGGCCGCGCCTGGGTCGCCGCCGGCTACACCGGCAACGGCGTCGGGCCCTCGAACATGGTCGGCCGCACCCTCGCCTCGCTGGCCCTCGGCCGCGACGACGAGGACGCCCACCTCGCCTTCGTCGACCCCAAGTCGCCGCGGGTCCCGCCCGAGCCCTTCCACTGGGTCGGCGGCGAGGCGATCCGCCTCGGCATCCTCAGGAAAGAGGAAGCCGAGATGGAGGAACGCCGTCCCGGCCGCCTCGCCTCGGCGGTAGCCAGGGTGCCGGAGCTGATCGGCTTCCACATCGGCCGCTGATCTGGGGCGCTCAGGCGGCCGCGGCGGTCCCGGCCGGGACGCCGACGCCGGCCTCCTGCTCGGGGCGGACGCTGGCCATCTTTTCCGCCCGGCGCTGCTGCCAGGTGGCGAAGCCCATGGTGGCGACGGTGAAGAAGAAGAGGATCATCGCGATCACGTTGACCTCGACCGGGATGCCGCGCTGGGCGGCGCCGAAGATGTAGAGCGGGAAGGTCACGGTCGTCCCCGAGTTGAAGTTGGAGATCACGAAGTCGTCGATCGAGAGGGCGAAGGCGAGCATCGCGGCGCCGAAGATGCCGGGCATGATCAGCGGCAGGGTGACGAGGCGGAAGGTCTGGAAGGGGTTCGCCCCGAGGTCTTTCGCCGCCTCTTCCAGGTGGCGGTCGAAGCCGATCAGACGCGAGCGGACGACGACGACGACGAAGCTGATGCAGAACATCACGTGGGCGATCAGCAGCGTTTCGAAGCCGAGGCTGAAGGTGCCGATCAGGAGGAAGAAGGAGAGCAGCGCCGACCCCATCACCACCTCGGGCGTCGCCATCGGGATCACGATCAGGAAGTTGGCGGGCCGGCGGCCGAAGAAGGCGTAGCGGACCAGCGCCATCGCCATCAGGGTGCCGATCACGGTCGAGATCACCGTCGCCAGGACCGCCAGCTTGAGGCTGGTCACCAGCGCTTCGTTCAGCTCCGGGATCCCGAAGGCGTTGCGCCAGTGGTCGAGGGTGAAGCCGACCCAGGTGAAGTTGTAGCGGCCGGCCGGGTCGTTGAACGAGAAGGCGAAGATGACGACGATCGGGATCAGCATGTAGAGGACGACGAGCACGCCGACGATCTGGACCGCGTGCTCGCGCAGCCACTGCCAGGCCCCTCCTCCTCGGCGGACACCCATCAGATCGCCTCCTCGCCCATCAGCGCCTCGGAGCCGGCGAAGCGGATGTAGATCAGGACGAGGACCAGGATCGCCGCCATCAGCACGAAGGAGAGCGCGGCGGCGGCGGGGTAGTCGGACTGTTTGAGGTAGAGCGACTGGATCACGTTGCCGATCATCTGGTTGCTGGCGCTGCCGAGAAACTGGGCGTTGACGTAGTCGCCGGAGGCGGGGATGAAAGTGAGCAGCGTCCCGGCCACCACCCCCGGGGCCGAGAGCGGCAGCGTCACCCGGAAGAAGGTCTGCGCCGCCGAGGCGTAGAGGTCCTTGCCCGCCTCGATCAGCCGCACGTCGAGCCGCTCGAGGCTGGCGTAGATCGGCAGCACCATGAAGGGCAGGAAGTTGTAGGTGAGGCCGGCGATCACCGCCCCGCCGGTCGCCAGCACGTGCCCTTCCGGCGCCAGCCCGACCGCGTCGAGGACGCTGACCACCGGGCTCTGGTCGGAGAGAATCGTCTCCCAGGCCAGGGTCCGGATCAGGTAGGTGGTGAAGAAGGGGGCGACCACGGCGAACAGCATCAAGTTGCGCCAGCGCCCCGCCTTGAAGGCGATCGTGTAGGCGAGCGGGTAGGCGAGCAGCAGCGCGAACAGCGTCGCCAACCCGGCGTAGACGAAGGAGCGCACGAACTGGGTGTCGTAGAGCCGCAGCGCGTCGGAGTAGTTGGCCCAGTGCCAGCTGAATTCGTAGGAGCCGAAGACGCCGGAATTGAGCGACAGTTCCCAGAGGAAATACAGGGGAGCTACGAAGAACAGAAGCAGCCAGGCCGCTCCCGGCCCGAGCAGAAAGTAGGGAGCGACCCGGCGTCTCATCGGCTCAGCCGTTGAGCACCGCGTTGAATTCGCGGTTCAGGTTCTGTTCTTCTTCGCCGGTCGGCGAGGGCTGGATCGTGCAGTTCTTCGTGAACGACTTGCTCGGGAAGATCAATTTGTTCTTCGCGATTTCCGGTTCTTCCTTGAGCAGGATCTCTTTGGTGCCTTCAACCGGGCTGACGTAGTTCACGTAGGCCTCAATCTGCGCCTGGTTCTTCGGGTCGTAGACGTAGTTCATGAACGCCTCCGCCGCGGTGGGATTGGGTGCCCCGACCGGGATCACCATGTTGTCCGACCAGAGGATGCAGCCCTCGGTGGGCATCCGCCATTCGATGTTCGGGTTGTCGGCCTGCAGCTGCACCGCGTCGCCCGACCAGCCGATTACCGCGACCGCGTTGCCGCTGGTCAAGTCGGCGCCGTAGTCGTTGCCGGTGAAGCGGCGGATCTGCCCCGATTCAGTGGCGCCCTTGATTTTGTCGATCGCCTTAAGCCAGTCGTCTTCGCTGGCTTCGCTCGGGTCGATGCCGAGGCACTTCATTACCAGCGGCACCGTGTCGCGGAGTTCGTTCAGCATCTCGACCTTCCCCTTGTACTGGGGGTCGAAGAGGTCGCAGATCGATTTCACATCCGGCGCCAGGTCCTTGCGGACGATGATCCCGGTCATGCCGCTCTGCCAAGGAGCGCTGAATTCGCGGTTCGGGTCGTACTTCGGTTCCCGCAGGTTCGCGACGAGGTTCTTTTCGAAGTTCGGCAGCGCCGACTTGTCGAAGTTCTGCAAATAGCCGAGTTCGTGCATTTTGTTCGCCATCCAGTCGGTGACGACGAACATGCTGCGCCCGCCCGATTCCCCCTGTTTGAGCAGCGGGTCCATCTTCGCGAAGAACTCTTCGTTGGCGTTGACGTCCTCGATGTATTTGACCGAGACCCCCGTTTCCTCTTCGAAATCCGGGACAGTCTGCTTGTCGATGTAGAGCGGCCAGTTGGAGATCGTCACGTCGCCCGAGGCCTTCTTTTCGATTTTCACTTCTTCGGCTTCGGTGTCGCTGCCGTTGATGCTGCTGCCGCCGCCGCATGCCGCCAGCCCGAGGGCCAGGACCGCGACCGCAACAAGGACGGCGAGGATCGCCGGGCTCCTGCGTTGGTCCTTCGCGCTGCTCATCTGAGGTTCAACCTCCCTGGCTCGTTTCCAGTTGTTGTGACTGGTCGGCGGCGCTGGCGCCGTCGGTGCTTTCCGCGGGGGCGCCATCTGGCGACTCGCGGACAAGGTGCATGTGCTCGGGCTCCCAGCTGAGCGCGATCCGGGCGCCGCCGCCGGGCAGCCGCTGGCGCTCGGACTCGTCGGCGTTGGGGACGAGGACGGTCATCCGCACGCCCTCGCCGAGGTCGACCGCGATCTGGGTCGCGGTGCCGAGGTAGAGCGAGCTGGTGACCGTGCCCTCGACCCGGGGCAGGTCGGCTCGCCCGCTGCCGTCGCCATCGGTCTCGACCCGCAGCTTCTCCGGGCGCACGACCGCGTGGCAGCGATCGCCGGAGGAGAAGCCGGCGGTCGAGGCCGAGATCGTCGTCCCCTCGTCGAGCTTGATCTCGTGGCTGCTCGTCACCGTCGCCGGCATCAGGTTGGAGACGCCGATGAAGCCGGCGACGAAGGTGGTTGCCGGACGGTCGTAGACCTCCTCGGGAACGGCGACCTGTTCGACCCGGCCGCGGTTCATCACCGCGATCCGGTCGCTCATCGTCAGCGCCTCCTCCTGGTCGTGGGTGACGTAGACGAAGGTGATGCCGACGTCGCGCTGGATCCGCTTCAACTCCACCTGCAGTTCCTTGCGCAGCTTCAGGTCGAGGGCGCCGAGCGGCTCGTCGAGCAGCAGCACCTTCGGCAGGTTGACCAGCGCCCGGGCCAGCGCGACCCGCTGCTGCATCCCGCCGGAGAGCTGGGCGGGGCGGCGGTTCGCGTGGGAGGCGAGCCCGACCCGCTCCAGCTCCGCCTTGACCCGTTCGGCGATCTCGTCCTTGGCGACCTTCTTGCGCTTCAGCCCGAAGGCGACGTTGGCCTCGACGCTGAGGTGCGGGAAGAGCGCGTAGCTCTGGAAGACGGTGTTGGTCGGGCGCTTGTGCGGCGGCAGCTGCGCCACGTCCTCGTCCTCGATCCGGATCTCCCCCTCGCTCGGCCGCTCGAAGCCAGCGATCATCCGCAGCGTCGTCGTCTTGCCGCAACCGCTCGGTCCCAGCAGGGTGAAGAATTCCCCCCGCCCCAGCTCCAGGCTCAGGTCGTCGACCGCCACGAACTGGTCAAAGCGCTTGGTCACGCCTCGCAACTCGACGCTGGGGGTATCTCCGTGGGCGTCCATCGGTGCTGTTCGGGCCTCCTGTAGGTGGCCAGCCACTACCCGAATGTGCGGCTGTCTACCAGCGACCGTAAGCCCCGGTGGCAGACCGCGCAAGTGGCGAATGTCCTAAAAGCACAGGAACCGCTTATACATCACGTATAAGCGTTCCTCCAGTCCTTGACCCAAAGACCACTTGCCATTGTCGCGACCTGGCTCTAGCTTTGTCCATAACGTCGTAATCCGAGGAGGAGGGCCGTATGGCCACCGCGTCGCAAGCTCCCGCAGGAACCGATCTTCAGCAGCTGGCCCGCCAGCATCTCTGGATGCACTTTTCGAGGATGGGCGCCTACGGCCCCGACCACGAGGTGCCGATCATCACCCGGGCCGAGGGCTGCTACGTCTACGACGAACACGGCAACCGCTACCTCGACGGCCTCTCCGGCCTCTTCTGCGTCAACGCCGGCCACGGCCGCACCGAGCACGGCGAGGCGGCCGCGCGCCAGGTCGAAGAGCTCGACTTCTACACCCTGTGGTCCTACGCCCACCCCAAGGCGATCGAACTGGCTGCGCGGATCGCCAACCTGGCGCCCGGTGATCTCAACCGCGTCTTCTTCACCTCCGGCGGCTCGGAGGCGGTCGAGTCGGCGCTGAAGCTGGCCCGCAACTTCCACCGCATCCACGGCAAAGGCCAGAAGCACAAGGTGATCGCCCGGGAGGTCGCCTACCACGGCACCTCCCTCGGGGCGCTCTCGGCCACCGGCATCACCGAGCTGCGCAGCCAGTTCGAGCCCCTTACCCCGGGTGGCTGCCACGTCCCGAACACCAACATCTACCGCTGGCCCGAGGAGCGCGACCCGCTCTGGGCGGCGGATGCGATCGAGGAGCGGATCGTCTTCGAGGGCCCCGAGACCGTCGCCGCGGTGATCCTCGAGCCGGTCCAGAACGCCGGTGGCTGCTTCGTCCCGCCCGACGGCTACTTCCAGCGGGTGCGCGAGATCTGCGATCAGTACGACGTGCTGATGATCTCCGACGAGGTGATCTGCGCCTGGGGCCGCCTCGGCCACTACTTCGGCTGCGAACGGTTCGACTACATCCCGGACATCATCACCGTCGCCAAGGCCCTGACCTCGGCCTACGCGCCGATGGGCGGGCTGATCGCCTCCGACCGGGTCGCCGAGCCCTTCATGCAGGGCGACGCCTCCTTCTCGCACGGCTTCACCTTCGCCGGCCACCCGATCGCCGCGGCGATCGCGATGGCCAACCTCGACGTCTTCGAGCGCGAGGACCTCTGCGGGCACGTGCTGCGCAAGGAGGGCGAGTTCCGCCAGATGCTCGAGTCCCTGCACGACCTGCCGATCGTCGGCGACGTGCGCGGCGCCGGCTACTTCCACGCGGTCGAGCTGGTCAAAGACAAGGAGACGAAAGAAAGCTTCAACGACGAGGAGTCCGAGAAGCTGCTGCGCGGCTTCCTCTCCGGCGAGCTCTACAAGCGCGGGCTGATCTGCCGCGCCGACGACCGCGGCGACCCGGTGGTGCAGCTCTCGCCGCCGCTGATCGCCGACACCGAGCCGTTCGAAGAGATCCACGACGTCCTCCACTCCGTGCTCGGCGAGGCGTGGAACCAGGTAGTCGGCTAGGAGCGGACGGTGCTCACCGTCCAGAGCCTGCTCGACGAGCTCGATCTCGAGCTGGCGGCCGGCGCTGACGCCGCCGCGGCGCCGGTTCGCTGGGTCCACATCTCCGAGCTGGAGGACCCGACCCCGTGGCTCTCCGGCGGCGAGCTGATGCTGACCACGGGGATCCCGCTGGACACCGCCGCCAAGCAGCGGGCATTCATTCGCATCCTCGCCGACCGCAACCTTGCCGGGCTCGGGTTCGGCACCGGCTTCAACCACAAATCGCTGCCCAAGGCGCTGGTCGACGAGGCCGAGAAGCACGAGTTCCCGCTCTTCGAGGTGCCCTACTCGACGCCGTTCATCGCGATTACCGAGAAGGCCTTCGCCCGCCTCGTCAACGAGCAGTACGAGGTCCTGCAGCGGGGGATCGCAGTCCAGCGCCGGCTCGAGCGGCTGGTCCTGGAGGAGCGGGGTCTGGAGGAAATCGCCGCCACCGTCGCCTCCGCCGTGGGCGGCACTGTCGCGGTCCTCGACGCCCGCGGCGAGCGGCTGGCCGGCAAGGGCTTCCGGCGCCAGCTCTCGGCCGAGGCGATCGCCGCGATCCGCAAGGAAGCCCTGAGCCACGCCCACGACGGCCACCCCTTCGTCCCCTCGCATCCCAACGTCGCCGGCCGCGCTCTCGCCCATCCGGTGATCTCGCCCGGCGGCGGGCCGCCCCAGGCCTGGGTCGTGATCGTCCGCGACTCCGGCGGGCTCGGCGACTTCGAGCGGTTGATCCTGCAGCAGTCGGTGGCGGTGGTGGCGCTGGAGCTGATGCGCCGCCGGGTCGCCCGCGAGACCGAGCGGCGCCTGGCCGGCGACGTCCTCGCCGCCGCTCTCGGCGGGCGCATGGAGGCGACCGAGCTGCGCCGCCGCCTCGAGCCCTTCGGGATCGGCGAGGAAGCGGCGGTGCTGGTCTTTGCGCTCGAGGATCCGGGCGAGGCGGCCGCGGAGCTCGAAGCGGCGCTCGCCGCCGACGCCTGCCCCGCCGTCGTCGCCCCTCACAGCACCGGCGGCCGCGAGCTGCTCTGCGCGGTGATCGACTGCGCCGACCGCGACCCGATCGAGGTCGCGACCGCGGCCCGGCGCGAGCTCGCCCGCGACCGCGGCGGCATCCGCGCCGCCGCCAGCCGCCCGGCGCTGCCGGAGCGCCTGCGTCACTCCTTCCACGAGGCGCGCTGCGCCCTCGAGGCGACCGCCTTCGAGAACGGGTCCGCCCCGGAGGTCGCCTCCTGGCGCGACCTCGGCGCCTTCACCCTGCTGCTCTCGATTCAGGACGACGACGCGCTCGACCTCTACTGCGACAGCGTGCTCGGCCCGATCGAGCGCGGCGACGAGGAGTACGGCGGCGAGCTGCTGCGATCGCTGGAGGCCTTCATCGAGCAGAACGGCCAGTGGGAGCGGGCGGCCCGCCAGGTCTACTGCCACCGCCACACGCTCCGCTACCGGATGCGCAAGGTGGAAGAGCTGACCGGGCGCGACTTGTCTCGCGCCCATGACCGCATCGAGTTCTGGCTGGCCCTGCGAGCGAGGGAGCTTGTCGCATGAAAATAGGAGTGCCCACCGAGATCAAGTCCGACGAGTACCGCGTCGCGGTCACCCCCGCGGGGGTGCGCGAACTCTCCGAGCACGGCCACGAAGTTCTGGTCCAGGCCGGGGCCGGGGAGGGCAGCGCGATCACCGACGCCTCCTACGAGGCGCAGGGAGCGACGGTCGTCCCCGACGCGGCCGGGGTCTTCGAGGCGGCGGAGATGATCCTCCACGTCAAGGAGCTGCAGCCGAGCGAGATCGAGATGCTGCGACCGGGGCAGCTGCTCTTCACCTACCTGCACCTGGCACCCGACCCCGAGCAGACTCGCGGGCTCTGTGGCTCGGGGGTGACGGCGATCGCCTACGAGACCGTCGAGGACGCCCACGGCCGGCTGCCGCTGCTGGCGCCAATGAGCGAGGTGGCGGGGAAGATCGCCACCCAGGCGGGCGCCTTCATGCTGGAGAAGCCGATGGGCGGCAGGGGGATCCTGCTCGGCGGGGTGCCGGGGGTCGCGGCCGCCAACGTGATGGTGATCGGCGGCGGCGTGGTCGGGATGAACGCGGCCTTCATCGCGATCGGGATGGAAGCCGACGTCTTCGTCTACGACCGTTCGATTGACCGCCTGCGGGAGCTCGAAGTCGACTTCGGCGGTCGCTGCTCGACTGTCTACTCGACGACCTTGGCGATTGAGGAGATGCTGCCGAACGCCGACCTGGTGATCGGCGCCGTGCTGGTCCACGGGGCGCGGGCGCCGTACGTGATCCGCCGCGAGCAGCTAGCGCTGATGAAGCCGGGCGCGGTGCTGGTCGACGTTGCGATCGACCAGGGCGGCTGCTTCGAGACCTCGCGGCCGACGACCCACCGCGACCCGACCTTCGAGGTCGACGGGATCACCCACTACTGCGTCGCCAACATGCCCGGCGCGGTCCCGATCACTTCGACCCACGCCTTGACCAACGCGACCCTGCCCTACGCGATCGCGCTCGCCGACCACGGCGTCGCCGAGGCGATCCGCCGCGACCCCGGCCTACGGCCGGGCGTCAACGTCGCGGGCGGCAAGGTGACTCATCCCGCCGTCGCGGAGGGAGTGGGGATGGAGTACGTACCGGTCGAGGACGCCCTCGGGCTAGAGCAGCCCGTTCAGGGGTAGAACGAACTTGGAAACCAGAGCACCCATGGGGGGAGTCGAATGAGCAGCTATGCGGTAGTCAACCCAGCCACCGGCGAGACGATCAAGGAGTACCCGGAGATCTCCGACGAGGAGCTCCGCGGCGCGATCGACCGCGCCGACAAGGCCTCCAGGACCTTCCCGAGTTCGACCTCGGTGGCCGACCGCGCCGCCCTGGTCCGCAAGGTCGGCGAGCTGCATTCCGAGCGCCGCCAGCAGCTGGCGGAGATCATCGTCCGCGAGATGGGCAAGCCGATCGAGCAGGCGCTGATGGAGGTCGACTTCGCCGGGATGATCTACGTCTTCTACGCCGACAACGCCGAGAGCCTGATGGCCGACGAGCCGATCGAGCTGCTCGGCGGCGAGGGCACCGCGGTGATCCGCCGCAGCCCCTTCGGGGTCCTGCTCGGGATCATGCCCTGGAACTTCCCCTACTACCAGGTGGCCCGCTTCGCCGGCCCGAACCTGGTGATCGGCAACACGATCCTGCTCAAGCACGCCCCCCAGTGCCCGGAATCGGCCGAGGCGATGCAGCAGATCTTCGACGACGCCGGGGTCCCGGAGGGCGCCTACGAGAACATCTACGCGACCAACGAGCAGATCGAGTGGGTGATCGCCGACCCGCGCGTGCACGGCGTCTCGGTCACCGGCTCCGAGCGCGCCGGCGCGGCGGTCGCCGAGGTCGCCGGGCGCAACCTGAAGAAGGTCGTGCTAGAGCTCGGCGGCTCGGACCCGTTCATCCTGCTCGGCACCGACGACCTCGATGAGGCGGTCACCGCGGCGGCCGAAGCGCGGCTCGACAACACCGGCCAGTCCTGCAACGCGGCGAAGCGGTTCATCGTCGTCGACGAGCTCTACGACGAGTTCCTGGAGAAGTTCAAGCAGGAGCTGGAGGGCGCCAAGCCGGGCGACCCGACGGCGGAGGACACCGCGGTCGGCCCACTCTCCTCGCAGACTGCCGCCGACCGGCTCGAGGACCAGGTCAAGCGGGCGATCGAGAATGGGGCCGAGGTGGTCGTCGGCGGCAAGCGCGACGGCAACTTCTTCGAACCGACGATCCTCACCGGGATCGAGCCCGGCAACGAGGCCTCTCAGGAAGAGTTTTTCGGGCCGGTGGCGCAGGTCTACAAGGTCGGCTCCGAGGACGAGGCGATCGAGCTCGCCAACCAGACGCCGTTCGGGCTCGGCTCCTACGTGATGACGACCGACAAGGAGCAGGCCGACCGCGTCGCCGACAGGATCGAAGCGGGGATGGTCTACGTCAACCTGGTCGGCGCCGACAGCCCGGAGCTGCCGTTCGGCGGCTTCAAGCGCTCGGGCTTCGGGCGTGAGCTCGGCCGCTACGGCGCCGACGAGTTCGTCAACAAGAAGCTGATCCGCAGCGCCTAGGCGCTGGGGGCCTGAGCCTTTTAGGCTGGGCGAGGGTTAACGGGTCAAACGACGAACAGGCGGGCATGAGAAAGGTCGTAGTTCTGGCAGCGCTCGCGGCGCTGCTCATAGTCGGCACCGCGTTGGGTGCCACGCCGGCGGAGGAAGCCGAAGACGTGCCCCGCTGCCACGGGCGCAAGGCGGAGATCGTCGGCACCGACGGTGACGACGTGATCCGCGGCACCCCGGAGCGCGACGTGATCCAGGGCGGCAAGGGCAACGATGTCGTCTTCGGCAGCCTCGGCAACGACCTGATCTGCGGCGGGCCAGGGACCGACCAGTTGCACGGTGGCCGCGGCAACGACGAGGTCTACGGCGACGCCGGCGACGAGGACCAGGTGAGAGGGGCGCTCGGCGACGACAAGGTCGTCGGCGGCCCCGGCGACCGCGACGAGGTCGCCGGCGACCTCGGC
>Ga0164302_10000558_pt1 | contig 10614 bp, 9 predicted proteins | sample Whisoiple_202_MG_FD_109714 | JGI IMG/M metagenome (GOLD analysis project Ga0164302, IMG submission 109714) | Soil microbial communities amended with pyrogenic organic matter from upstate New York, USA - Whitman soil sample_202_MG | ecosystem: Environmental > Terrestrial > Soil > Agricultural... | reverse complement strand
GGGCCGGCTCTCGACCCACATGCAGAGCGTCGGCGAGGTGATGGCGATCGGGCGCACCTTCCGCGAGTCCTTCGCCAAGGCGATGCGCTCGCGCGAGCTCGACTCAGCGGCGGAGATCCCCGAGTCCGACGCGGACCTGCTCGCCGCGATCGAGGTTCCCTGCGCCGAGCGCTTCGACCTGATCCACGCCGCCTTCGAGCGCGGCCTCGACGTCGAGGCGGTGCACGAGGCCTGCCTCGTCGACCGCTGGTTCCTGCGCGAGCTGCAGGCCCTCGCGACCGAAGGCGACGGCACCGACGGCCTCGTCCGCACCTACAAGGCGGTCGACACCTGCGCCGCCGAGTTCGAGGCGGCGACGCCCTACTACTACTCCGCGCACGAGCGTCCGCGCCACGACGGCTCGCCGCCGGCGAACGAGATCCGGCGCGGAGAGAACGACTCGGTGGTGATCCTCGGCGCCGGCCCCAACCGGATCGGGCAGGGGATCGAGTTCGACTACTGCTGCGTCCACGCCGCGATGACCGCCCGCGAGCTGGGCCGGGACGCGGTGATGGTCAACTGCAACCCGGAGACCGTCTCCACCGACTACGACACCTCGAACCGCCTCTACTTCGAGCCGCTGACCGCCGAGGACGTCCTCGCGGTCTGCGAGCAAGAGCGACCGGAGGGCGTGATTGTCCAGTTCGGTGGCCAGACGCCGCTGAAGCTCGCCCGCACTCTGGAAGAAGCCGGCGTGCCGCTGCTGGGGACCCCGGTCGACGCGATCGACCTGGCGGAGGACCGCGGCCGCTTCGGCGCGCTGCTGGAGCGGCTCGGGGTGCAGGCGCCGCCCTACGGCACCGCCCACTCGGCCGAAGAGGCGATCGCGGTGGCCGAACGGGTCGGCTTCCCGCTCCTGGTCCGCCCCTCCTACGTGCTCGGCGGCCGGGCGATGGAGATCTGTTACTCGACCGAGGACCTCAAGATCTACCTCGACAAGCACGTCAAGGCCGACCCCGAGCACCCGCTGCTGCTCGACCGTTTCCTCGAGAACGCGATCGAGGTCGACGTCGACGCGCTCGGCGACGGCGAAGAGGTCTACGTCGCCGGGATCATGCAGCACGTCGAGGAGGCCGGGGTCCACTCCGGCGACTCGGCCTGCGTGATCCCGCCGCTCAGCCTCGGCGAGGAGATGCTCGAAAAGATCCGCGCCACCAGCGAGCGGATCGCGCTCGAGCTCGGCGTCGTCGGCCTGATCAACATCCAGTACGGCGTCGCCGGAGGCGAGCTCTACGTGATCGAGGCCAACCCGCGCGCCTCACGCACCGTGCCCTTCGTCTCCAAGGCGATCGGGGTGCCGCTGGCGAAGCTCGCCGCCCGGCTGATGCTGGGGGAGAAGCTGGCCGACCAGGACCTGCCCGACGGCCTGCCCGAGCACGTCAGCGTCAAGGAGGCGGTCCTGCCCTTCGCTCGCTTCGCCGGCGCCGACTCGGTGCTGGGCCCAGAGATGAAGAGCACCGGCGAGGTGATGGGCGTCGCCACCGACTTCCCGACCGCGTTCGGCAAGGCCCAGGCCGCCGCCGGGGTCAAGCTGCCGGAGTCCGGCTCGGTCTTCATCACCGTCACCGACACCGACAAGGCGGCGGCGACGCAGCTGGCGACGCGCTTCCACGACCTCGGTTTCGAGGTGATCGCCACCCGCGGCACCGCCCAGGCGATCGAGCGGATGGGGGTACCGGTGACCCCGATCAACAAGCTGCAGGAAGGCTCCCCCCACGTCCTCGACCTGATCCGCAAGCGAGAGTGCGACCTGGTGATAAACACCCCGACCGGCTCCGGCGCCCGCACCGACGGCTACGAGATCCGCTCCGCCGCGGTCCGCCAGGGGATCCCCTGCGTGACGACGATGACCGGGGCAACCGCCGCGGCGCGGGCGATCGCCGCCGCCAGGCAGGGCGATGCCGAGGTCCGCTCGCTGCAGGAGATTCACGCCGGTCAGGCAAAGGCCGCGGAGGCGCGATGAGCGCGCCGTTCGGCCGCCGGCTCTGCGAGGTAGCGACCCACCAGGCCTCCGGCGGCTACCGGATCTTCTCCTTGATCGACCGCGAAGGCTCCGCTCCCGAGCCGGGCCAGTTCTACATGCTGGCCAGCGAGAAGGGCTGGGGAGAGGGGGGTGGGCGGCCCTATCTACCCAGAGCCATCTCGGTGGCGGAGACCGCGCCATCCAAGGACGGGGTCCGCCTGGACTTCCTCGTCGAGGGTGTCGGCCCGGGAACCGACAGGCTCTGTGAGCTGCAAGCAGGAGAGAGCGTTTGGGTCACCGGGCCGCTCGGCAACGCCTTCTCGACCCCGAAGCAGGTCAAACCCGACGCAGCGGGAGCAATCCTCGTAGGGGGCGGCATCGGCATCGCCCCGATGGCGATCTGGCGGCGGCGCCTAGTTGAGCAAGGAATCCCGCTTCGGGTTCTGCTCGGCTTTCGCAACCAAGAGCACTCCGGTGGCCTCAATGAGCTTTTCTGCGCCGCCGGCACCCTCTGCCCCGACGTCCGGCTCGCAAGCGAGGACGGTCACGCTGGTCATCAGGGCTTTGTCACCGACCTTCTCGTGACCATGCTCGCCGGCGATGACGCCACCTCGGCCGTCGTCTACTCCTGCGGCCCACCGGCGATGCTTGAGGCGGTGCGGGCGTTGTGCGCCGACCGCGGAGTCGCCTGCGAGCTGGCGATGGAGTCGCCGATGGCCTGCGGCTTCGGCGCCTGCTTCGGCTGCGCGGTCCCGAAGCCCGAGGGCGGCTACATGCGGCTCTGCGTCGACGGGCCGGTGGTGCGCGGCGACGCCGTCGCGGAGGTGGCCCATGCCTGACTTCTGCGGCATCGCGCTCGAGCACCCCGTGCTCAATGCCTCCGGCACCTATGACGCGATCGCCGCGCGGAAGGTGTTCGGCGATGAGCTGCTTGAGGACTTTCCTTTCTCGGCGTTTGTCTCGAAGACGATCACTCCGGAGCCGCGAGCGGGGAATGAGCCGCAGCGGATCTGGGAGACGCCTGCGGGGATGATCAATTCGATCGGGCTGCCAAATAAGGGGTTGGAGAGATTCTTGGCAGAGGATCTGCCTCAGTTGGCCGAAATGCCGGTGCCGCTGATCGTTTCGGTGATGGCGACGAATCGGGAGTTGTTCTCGAGGCTGGTTCGTGAGGTCGGGGAGCGGGACGAGATCGCAGCGATAGAGCTCAATGTGTCCTGCCCCAACGTGCACTCAGGGCTGATCGTGGGAGAGAACCCCGATGAGACGCAGGCGTTGCTGGAAGCTCTGCGGCCGCTGACTGAGAAGCCGTTGATCGTGAAGCTCACTCCCAACGTCGCCAATCCTGAGGCTGTTGCTGTTGCCGCAGAGGAGGGAGGAGCGGATGCTGTTTCCCTCATCAACACGCTGAAGGCGAGCGCTCTCGATCCGGTGACGAAGCAGCCGGCGCTGGCGGCCGGGCATGGTGGGCTCTCAGGTCCGGCGGTGCGGCCGATCGCTTTGCAGCAGTTGCGAGCGGTGCGCGCTGCCGTCGAGATGCCCTTGATCGGTATGGGCGGGATCTCCTCTGGGACCGATGCGACCGAGTTCTTGGAGGCGGGCGCGACCTTGGTGGCGGTGGGGACCGAGAGTTTCCGCGACCCGCGGGCCGGGTCGCGGATAGCAAAAGAACTGCAAACCGGCGTGTCGGATGACCCCCCACGCGTGGGGGCGTTAGACCTGTAGTAGAGGTTGAGACGAATTTTGGGGCAATTCGCCCCGGTCGCCTTGCACGCCCCCTAACCGCGGCTATACTCGCCGCCCACATGACGGCCTCCTCAGTCAAATCTTCGCTCGCAGCCCCCGAACGATCGCTCGATCAGAGGATGGAGGCGCTGAAGCGGGCGAACGACATCCGCACCGCCCGGGCCAAACTGAAGAAGGACCTGAAGGCGAACCGGGCCAGCATCCAGACGATCCTCCTCGACCCACCCGAGTACGTCCTCACCGCCAAGGTGTTCGACATGCTCCTCGCCGTCCCGAAGTACGGCCGGGTGAAGACCAACCGGATCCTCAACCAGTGCCGGATCTCGCCGTCGAAGACGATCGGCGGCCTCTCCGAGCGCCAGCGTACTGAGCTGATCAACCAGCTCCGCCGTTAGCGACCGCCGCAGCGGTCAGTATCCGCGGCCGCATGGCCAAAGTTTTCGTCATCACCGGCCCTTCCGGGGTCGGCAAGGGGACCCTGATCAAGGAGCTGCTGCAGGCGGTTCCCGATCTCGAGCTGTCGGTCTCGGCGACGACGAGAGCGCCCCGTGCGGGTGAGGAAGACGGCCGCGACTACCACTTCCTCACCCCCGAGCAGTTCGAGCAGCGGGTCGAGGAGAAGGACTTCCTCGAGTTCGCCACTTACAGCGGTAATCGCTACGGCACCCTGCGCAGCGAGGTCGAGCGGCGGCTGGAGGCCGGACACTCGGTCGTGCTCGAGATCGAGGTCCAGGGCGCCCAGCAGGTGCGGGCGGCGAAACCGGACTCGGTGCAGATCTTCATCGCCCCGCCAGACCCGGCGGTCCTGCGCGAACGGCTCGCCGGCCGCGGCACCGACTCCCGCGAGGCGATCGACGAGCGGCTCAAAGTCGCCGAGCAGGAGCTCGCCGCGCAGGGGGATTTCGACCACTGCGTCGTCAACGACGAGGTTGCCCGCGCCGCCGGGGAGCTGGTCGGGATCGTCCGCGCCGAGCTCGGCCGCTGAGGGCCCGGCGGGCCGATCATCTAGACTGCCCGGCCGATGATCAAACCACGCGTAGACAAGCTTCTCGAGCACGCCGACTCCCATTACGCCGCCGTCGTAGTGTCGGCCAAGCGCGCTCGCCAGATCAACAGCTACTTCCACAACCTCGGCGAGGGCGGCTTCGGCGAGTACCCGCCGCCGATGGTCGAGACCAACGCCGAGCGGAACTACCTCTCGATGTCGCTCGAAGAGCTCGCCGAGGGCAAGCTGAAATACGAGTACCGCACCTAGCTTTCTCAGCGCCCCGCCAGCCGCGGGGCGCTTTCATTAGGGGTCCATGGCCCGAATTCTCCTAGGCGTGAGCGGCGGCATCGCCGCTTACAAGGCGCTTGAGCTGGCCCGGCTGGCGACGCTGGCCGGTCACGGCGTGCGCGTGGTGATGACCGAGACCGCGACCCGCTTCGTCGGCGCCGCCTCCTTCGAGGGGATCGTCGGCGCCCCCGTCCTCACCTCCGAGTTCGAGCGGGACCCGCTGCGCGGCGCCTTTCCCGGCGAAGCCGCCGAAGGCCACGACCCAATCGGCCACCTCGAGCTGGCCGGACGCTGCGACGCCTTCCTGGTCGCGCCCGCCTCGGCCAACACGATCTCCAAGCTCGCCGCCGGCGCCGCCGACTCGATGCTGACCACCTCTTTCCTAGCCTGCACCGCGCCGCGCCTCCTCGCCCCGGCGATGAATGACCGCATGTACGCGGACGCCGCGACCCAGGCGAACCTCGAGACCCTGCGGGCCAGGGGCATCGAGGTGATCGAGCCCGACGAGGGCAAGCTCGCCTCGCGCGGCGAGTTCGGCCGGGGCCGCCTGCCCGACCCCGAGCTGCTGCTGGCGAAGGTCGAAGCCGCCCTGCCGGCGGGCAGCCGCCCCTGGGACGGGCTGCGGGTACTGGTCACCGCCGGCGGCACCCGTGAGCCGATCGACCCGGTCCGCTTCATCGGCAACCGCTCCAGCGGCCGGATGGGGATCGCCCTCGCCGCCGCCGCGGCCCGGCGCGGGGCGGAGGTGACCCTGATCGCCGCCAACGTCGCCCTGCCGGCGCCGGCGGGGGTGCGCCGCCTCGACGTCGAGACCGCCGCCGAGCTGGCCGCCGCCGCCGGGGAGGAGTTCCCCGCCGCGCACGTGCTGCTGATGGCAGCCGCGCCTGCGGACTTCCGCGCCGCCGACCCCGCGGCCGGGAAGCTGCAGCGCTCCGGCTCCCTGGAGCTCTCCCTGGAGCCGACCGAGGACATTCTCGCCGGGCTCGCCGCCGGCCGCCGCGAGGGCCAGACGGTCGTCGGCTTCGCCGCCGAGCACGGGGGGGAGGCGGTGGAGCGGGCCCGCGGGAAGCTGCAGCGCAAGGGTGCGGACCTGATCGTCCTCAATGACGTCTCCAATCCGGAGATCGGATTCGAGAGCGACCGCAACGCGGTCACCCTGATCGCCGCGGAAGGCGAGACCGAGGTGCCGATCGACTCCAAGGACGCCGTCGCCGAGGCGATCCTGGGCGAAGTCGACCGCTTGCGGGAAAAAGCGCGCCGGCCGAGTGCGTGAGAGGGCTATACTCACTCCAAGCTTTTCTGTCCCCTATGCGCGTCGAGAAGTGGGCCTGGCCCACTTTTTTTACGCCTACACCCCAGGCATGACCGACCTCAAACAGAACATCGAACAGCAGTTGTCCGAGCTCGACGGCGAGATCGAGCTGGTCGCGCTCGAGCAGCCGCGGACCGACTCGCTGCGACTCTTCGTCGACCACCCCGGCGGCGTCGACCTCGCCCTTTGCGAAAGGGTCACGGCGCAGCTGAGGGACCTGCTGGCCGATTATTCGCTCGAGGTCTCGTCGCCTGGGCCGAAGTACCGCCGCAACGCCACCGCTTCCGAAACCAAGGAGTCCGCGCAGTGACCAAAGAGATCGTCGACGCAGTCAAAGCGCTCGAGCAGGAGAAGGGAATCTCGGCCGACAAGTTGATGGACGCCCTCGAGGACGCCCTCCTCTCGGCCTACAAGAAGACTCCCGGGGCCGCCAAATACGCGCGCGTCGACCTCGACCACGAAACCGGGGACTTCCGCGTCTTCGAACTGATCCTGCCCCCCGAGCTGGAGGAGAAGCTCCTGGCCGAAGCGGCCGAGCTGCAGGAGGAGCCCGAAGTCGATCCCGAGACGGGCGAAATGAAAGAGCCGGAGGAGCCCGAGCTCGACCCGGAGATGATCGCCCCCTACGAGGACCAGATCGAGACCAAGGACGTCACCCCCGAAGACTTCGGACGGATCGCCGCCCAAACCGCCAAGCAGGTGATTCTGCAGCGGATCCGCGAGGCCGAGCGGCAGATGATGTACGACGAGTACCAGGACCGCGTCGGCGAGCTGATCACCGGGATCATCCAGCAGTCGGACAAGCGCTACACGCTGGTCCAGCTGCGGGAGCGGGTCGAGGCGCTGCTGCCGAAGTCCGAGCAGGTCTACAACGAGCGCTACGACCACGGGATGCGGGTCAAGGCCGTGATCACCGACGTCTCCGACTCGACCAAAGGGCCGGCGATCGTCGTCTCCCGTCGCAGCCCGGAGCTGATCAAAAGCCTGTTCGAGCTCGAGGTTCCGGAGATCGCCGACAAGCTGGTGGAGATCGTCGGCGTCGCCCGCGAGCCCGGCTACCGCTCGAAGATCGCCGTCGTCTCGCACGCCGACGGGGTCGACCCGGTCGGCGCCTGCGTTGGCCCGCGCGGCTCCCGGGTGCGGATGGTCGTCTCCGAGCTGCGCGGCGAGAAGATCGACATCATTCCCCACAACGACGAGCCCGCGCGCTTCGTCGCCAAAGCCCTCTCGCCGGCCCGCGTCCGCGAGGTGATCGTCGACGACGACGAGCGCCAGGCGACCGTGATCGTCCCCGACGACCAGCTCTCGCTGGCGATCGGCCGCGACGGCCAGAACGCCCGCCTCGCCGCCCGCCTCACCGGCTGGCGCGTGGACATCAAGTCCGAGACCGAGTTCGCCTCCGAAGAACACGAGGTTGAGGTCGAGGGCGAGGAACACTTCGACGGCCGCTGCATGGCGGTCCTCTCCAACGGCCGCCGCTGCCCGAACGCGGCGATCCCCGGCTCGACCTACTGCGGCCTGGAGCCGCACCAGGCGCTCTCGCGCTTCGCTACCAGCCAGACCGCGATCCTGGCCACCCTCTCCGAGACCGAGATCGCGATCCTCGCCGATCCCGACGCCGACGAAGGCCAGGTGACCGAGATCGTCGAGCGGGCCGAGAGCGAATTCGTCGAGCCGGTCGCGGAGACCGAGGAGGAGGCTCCCGAGGAGGAGACTGCCGACGAGGTCGCGACCGAGGAGGCCATCGAAGAGGACATCCAGCAGGAGGCGACCGAAGCCGAGGAAGTCGAGGGTGAGACCCTCGGCGAGGACGACGAAGCGGCGGAGCCGGTCGCCGAGGAGGCGGAGCAGGCTTAGTGGCAAAGAAACGGGTTCACGAGATCGCGAAAGCGCAAGGCGTCAGCTCGAAAGAGCTGCTGGCGGCGTTGAAAGCCGCCGGAGTGGAGGCGAAAGCCGCTGCTTCGAGCGTCGAGGAGGCCGATGCACTGAAGGCGATCTCGGCTGCGAAAGGCAACGGCGGTGCCGAGGCAAAAAAAGCGCCCGCTCCGCAAGCCGCGCCGCCGCAACAGCAGGCTCCCGCCGCCCCCAAAGCGCCCGCGGCCCAGGCCAAACCGGCCCCCGCGGCGCCGAAAAAAGCCCCGACTTCGACCAAACCCGTGCGTGCCGCCGGTGCCCAGCAGCAGGGCGGCGGCGGAGGCGGCGGGGCCGCTTCGAAAAAACGCCGGGTCGTGATCGACTCGCAGGCTTCCCGTCGCGAGCAGGGCGGCGGGCCGCCGCCGCAGCAACGTCCGCCGCGACGTCGCGGCGGAAGGCGCCGCCGGCCGCTGCTCGAGGAGCCGCCGATGGGCCCGGCGACGCCGGCTGAGCCCGAGGCGGTCAAAGTCAACTCGGGCGCAACCGTGCGGGAGGTCGCCGAATCGCTCGGCCTCGCGCCGGCCGAGGTGATCAAAAAACTGATGATGATGGGCGAGATGGCGACCCTGACCCAGACCCTCACCGACGACTCGGTGAAGGCGATCGCCGACGAGTACGACCGCAAGGTCGAGATCCTCCACGCCGCCGACGAGGAGCCCGAGGAGCCGCAGTTCTCCGATTCCGACGAGGACCTGGTCGACCGCCCGCCGGTGGTGACGATCATGGGTCACGTTGACCACGGCAAGACCTCGCTGCTGGACGCGATCCGCGAGACCGAGGTTGCCGCGGGAGAGGCCGGCGGGATCACCCAGCACATCGGCGCCTACCAGGTCCACCACGACGAGAAGACGATCACCTTCCTCGACACCCCGGGCCACGCCGCCTTCACGGCGATGCGGGCCCGCGGCGCCAAGGTCACCGACGTGGTCGTCGTGGTCGTCGCCGCCGACGACGGCGTCATGCCGCAGACCAAGGAGGCGATCGACCACGCGCGCGCCGCCGACGTGCCGATGCTTATCGCTGTCAACAAGATCGACAAAGAGGGCGCCAACCCCGAAAAGGTCCGCGGAGAGCTCGCCCAGATGGAAATCAGCCCCGAGGAGTGGGGCGGCGACACCGTCTTCTGCGAGGTCTCGGCGAAGACCCGCGAGGGCCTCGACAACCTGCTCGACATGATCCTGCTGGTCACCGAGCTGGAGGAGCTCGTGGCCAACCCGAATACGACCGCCTCCGGGCACGTGATCGAGTCCCAGCTCGACCCCGGCCGCGGCCCGGTCGTCACCGTCCTGGTCGCGCGCGGCACCCTCCGCGTCGGCGACTCGCTCGTCGCCGGTCCCCAGTGGGGACGGGTGCGGGCGATGCAGGACTTCACCGGCAAGGCCGTTGCCGAGGCGGTGCCCGGGATGCCGGTCGAGGTGCTCGGCTTCGACGGCGTCGCCGACGCCGGCGAGTTCGTGCAGACGGTCGACGGCGACCGCCAGGCCCGCCAGATGGCCCAGGAGCGCGCGCACCGGCTGAAAACCGAGGCGCTGGCCCGCCGCCAGGGCCGCAAGGTCAGCCTCGACGAGGTCTTCGCCCGGGCCCAGGAGGGCGAAATCAAGGAGCTCAACATCGTCCTCAAGGCCGATGTCGCCGGCTCCCTGGAGGCGCTTCAGGACGAGCTCGCGAAAGTGCCGCAGGAGCGGGTCGCGATCAACATCATCCACTCGCAGACCGGCGGGATCAACGAGTCCGACGTGATGCTCGCCTCGGCCTCCGACGCGATCATCATCGGCTTCAACGTGCGGCCCCTGCTCGACGCCAAACGGGCCGCCACGCGCGAGGGCGTCGACGTCCGCACCTACTCGGTCATCTACAAAATCACCGAAGACCTGCGCAACGCAATGGAGGGCCTGCTCGACGCGGTCGAGGTCGAGGAGACGATCGGCGAGGCACTGGTCAAACAGACCTTCAAAGCCTCCAAGGTCGGCCGCATCGCCGGCTGCATCGTCGCCGAGGGCAAAGCGGTCCGCACCGCCAACGTGCGCCTGATCCGCGAGGGAACGGTGATCTGGACCGGGGAGCTCGGCTCACTGCGCCGCTTCAAAGACAACGTCCAGGAAGTCGAGGAGGGCCAGGAGTGCGGGATCGTCCTCGAGGGGTACGCCGACGTCAAGGAGGACGACGTGCTCGAGTTCTTCCAGACGAAACAGGTCGAGCAGACCCTGGAGTAGCATGGCCGGACCCCGCATGCGGCGCATCAACGAGGTGCTTCGCGAGGTCGTCGGTGCCGCGATCTCGGGCGACCTGAGTGATCCTCGCATCGGCTTCGTCACCGTGACCTCCGTAGAGACCAGCCCCGACCTGCGCACCGCAAAGGTGTAT
>Ga0164302_10000554_pt1 | contig 10626 bp, 15 predicted proteins | sample Whisoiple_202_MG_FD_109714 | JGI IMG/M metagenome (GOLD analysis project Ga0164302, IMG submission 109714) | Soil microbial communities amended with pyrogenic organic matter from upstate New York, USA - Whitman soil sample_202_MG | ecosystem: Environmental > Terrestrial > Soil > Agricultural... | reverse complement strand
TTTGGATGACTTTATCCGTAGTATTAATTTTATTAATTTCATTTGGAACACTTAAAATAGCTGTAGCTCAGCAACTGCCAGATAAAATAGGATCTACAAATTACAATAGTAGCAGTGCAATTACAGATCGTCTAGATAAAATAATCGATCTTTTAAACCAATCCAGACACGGAAGCCTAATTGCACTATACCTTACAATAATAGCATTCTTGATGGGATTAGCATTTGTAATATTTGGATTGTATATTGGACAAGAACATAAACTTACTACATTCACAAAGAGATTATACCTAAGTGCATACTTTGCACTTATTGTTCCTGTCACAGTAATAGTAATTCGATATATAGTCAACGCTATGCTATCAGGAGAACTTGATGACCCTATTTTATCAGTTGCATTTCTACTTCTTATTCCCATAACAGCTTCATACATACTAATGATAGTAAAAAGCAAACATGCTATTTTACCCCAGTCTTAATTTGCTATGAGTTTATTTACATTACATATGATTGTTTTGAACTTTTTGTTAGGTTAGCTAAGAACTTGCACTTAATTTAATAATAAAGGAATCAGTGGTAAGGAGATTTTACAAAATTGGAATATGAATATCAAATAATTCTTCAAAAGGGTGATTTCATGGGGTCTTACATCCAAATACCAAAGTAGCGCTAAAGCTGCTTTATTGCTTGCATACTTTTCTTATTTTATTGTAGATAAAAGCTCAACTTTTTCCAAATTTCTGTTTAAGAATATGGAGTTATTATTTTAGTTTTCTTTGGATTTATAGTTTTAATAAATTTAATGTTTTCATAAAAATCCATTGATATTGCAACTTCTTTTTGATATTGGTTATGGAGACAACTAAACATATTTTTATCTATGAAGATAATCGTTATTGGTTGTTATCCATTTTTGATCAGGATCCTATTCTTTACTTTTAATTTTAGTTTGAAAAAATAAACCAAAATTAACCTGTCCTATAGATATCTTATGGGCCTAAGGAGTTTAGTAAAATGTATGTCATAGATCCAAAACGTCAACTTATAATCTTTGATATCCTGACGATATCATAATATATGAAAATAGTAAATGCTAAAATAGAAACTTTTCGAATATGAAAAGCAATAGTACAGGAATTTAAATTGCAAATATTTCTGACAAGACTTTAAGTTCTTTTGAAAACCTGGCTCTAATTCTAATGGGTTAAATCTATTTTTAACTAATGGGGCTTGAGTTGAAATTGTAAATGGGTTTAATTAATTTTATTATAGTTTGGGTTTATCTATTTACACTAATTTGCTTCCCCTTTATTAGAAATGTTGCGATTGTTCTAAGAAAAATAGGTTCTTGAAAATGATCTAAAATGAAACTAGTATTTTCAACAATATCTTGGTGATGGCAGTAACAAGTGGCTTTTTTTTCAGAAACAATATTACCAAAAGAAATATTATCTTCTAAACTATTGCAAAAAATTTTTTCTACCATTACTATAATATTTAAATCTCATTTCTTTATTCTGGGTTTTAAATTATTTTTTCAAATCTTCTATGGAAGGATATGCAATTTTTTCGTCATGAAATAATATAACTTGTTTTTCATATTCAGTCTGATTATTTATTGGAATAAAAGCATAACAATAGTAACATTCATTCAAACAGGATTTATCTGAACCAATAAAGGTTTTTTTTATTATATGTTTATATTTATTACTCTTACACATAGGATATGAACAATAAATTTCAGATAACCATTCTATTGGAATCCTTGAAGCAATGGGTTGTTCGATTTGGAATGCATTGATGGCAACAGCAAACGCACAGTCAAATTATACAATAAATGTAGCAAAAACTACACAAGGCGATTTTACTGTTACCGAAGAGCAAGCTATGTTGATTCAAACTTTGACACAACATATATTATGAGAGGCACAGGAACTAACTTTATCAAGGCTAAAGATGCATTAACATCTTTCATACTTGAAGATTTTGGTAAATCTCCTACCATTGGATTCGTAAAAATGAACACACTTAAACTCAGACAAACACAAATGTGACTGGTATTGCTAATCAATTTGTAAGCAAAGAACAAATTAATGAAAAAGTAAAATCAGTCCTCTCTTATGCACTAGACAAGATTGAGCATCCAGTGGGAATCACACCGAATATAGGCGATTCAAGATAGACCAAGTGTGAATTTGGCAATGTCTTAAACGACTTTTGGTGTGACATTCCGACTTTTGTAGTTAAGTAAGAAATATGAACCTCACCTGAATTTTTTTATTGCAGATCTAACAATTATTTTCTTCAGTTAATCGCAATGCCAATATTTCTCTAAACTATAAAAAAATTGATTTTTTCCCCAATTACTAATCCCTTGATTGGTATTTAATCAATAAATATTTGTAATCTCTTTGGATACTATCTTTTTAATTCGAGTATAATGCATAAACAAACGTTTGATATGGAGAAGATTTTCACAGATTTGAATAGTTATAAAAATAGATATATCACATCTACTTTTAATTTATCCCGCATTGACCTATTTATTAAAGAATTATCATTTGAATATCTTTTATTATTTTCCCTATGTTAACAAATTAAATATATTTCTAAAATAAACAGAATTGAGTTCTACCTTTGAGTAATGAACTCAAAAGGATTTTGAAAAGATAAATCTATGTTAAAGAAACAAATAAACAAATTTGAAAAAAACAAAAAATTATAATCCTATATTTTCAACTATCAGGGATCCTAGACCTACAACAATCCATATCACAGACACTATCAAGGTTATACTCCAAGCCCAATTTAGCCCTTTCACAATCCTTAAGTCACAGCAAAATAAGCTAATCCAATTATAACTAGAATTATTCCTATCTTCTAAATATATCTTCTAAATAATATTTTCAATCATCTTCTCTTTCTAGGTTGTAATTTATTCCCTCTGCTTTTAACCAGTAGAAAATAAGATTGAATCTCATATTATTAGTGGTTTTAACCCAAGGGGACGCATACCTATTTTGACTATAAATATGGTTCATAGTGTATCAGATTGTATCTTTTAATTCTAATACAAATATTATAAATGATAATCACCCATTATCTTTATTTCTATCCAATCTTAACTCATTTGAATCAAAGAGGCAATATCCAAAAAGATTGCAGCATTTCTTTGACTTTTTAAAACTAGAAGAAGAGATTGAAGACCAACCTTTTTCTTTTGTCAAGAAGTTCAAAAACAAAGATGATGATGGAGAAGAACTTGAAAGAAAATTCCTTGCATTTGCAAGGTATCAAAAAGAGATGGTAGCCAAAATGTAAGTATCTCCAACAGCCCACAAATAATTTATGGCGTTAAAGCTATTCTGTCAAACCAAACCTATATCAATGAACATTGAATGGAGGAATGTTACAAAGGCTATGCCAAGAGGCTTAACAGCAGACGACGATAGAGCTCCAAGACTTAAGAAATACAAAAACTACTTGAAATTCCTGGTAGACGAATTAAACCTTTGGTGTTAACTTTGGTCTCCTCAGGTATAAGGATGGGAGCCTTCGGGAGCCTAAAATGGAAGTATATAACACCTATAACTAAAAATAACGATATAGTTTCAGCAAAAATCCTAGTAAATCCTGGAGATAAAGGACAATATTAATCCATTCTAACGCAAGAAGCTTATACCGCACTAAAATAATGGATGGACTATCGTCTTGCTTGTGATGAAAACATAGCTGAAAATAGCCTTGTAATGAGAGATATTTGGCAGACTGGCGATAAAGAAGTAATAGCCAATCCTAAACCAATGAATTCATTTTCCGTCACTCGTCTTTTGAATAGAGCGTGGCAGACGCAAAAGATAAGACCAAACCTACAGTAAGAAGAAAAAAGCCATGAATTTAAAACTGCAAATGAATTTCGTAAATACTTTAAAACACATGCAGAACAGGCTAGAATACCATCAATAAAGATAGATACTATTGAGTCATAGTCTTGGGGTTACAGATTCATACTCAAGGTTTAGCGAAGAGGAAATGCTGGAGGATTACTTGAAGGGTGTTGGGCATCTTACAGTTAACCAAAATTTAGTTATGATTCGTAAAAATTCCAAAAAGCAGCAAGAATACATGCAACAAACCTTCAAAGATATGGAAGAGAAATACAAGAAGGGTATTGATGATTTACTTTTCTTACCTTTATTTATACTATGTTTCCCTTAATTAGTTATGAGTTCGAACATTGATTGAAATGATACTATAAAAAAAGAATCTAGAGGAGTTAATAATGAAGATTTAGGAGAAGTTCAAGAAGTTACAGGCGGTTATGTTTTGGTTCAAAGAGGTATTATTAATAAAGAAAAATTCTACATTCCACTAGACCAAGCAAAAAGCTATGATGGCTCGGTTCTAATATTTGGAATTTCCGAAGATGATATAAAAAGTAAGTATATGTCAGATATGCCTCCACCTCAATCATCTTTTACAAAAGAGGCTAGCAGTAGAGTGCAACGATCAGAAGGACAGGAAGAAGAAACAAAAGTTCCACTAACAGATGAAAAACTGAATGTATCAAAACAAACCCAACAAAGTCAAGCTACAATAACTAAAGAACCCGTAAAAGAAACAAAAACAGTAGAGGTTCCATTAACCCATGAAGAAGTGACTATAGAAACAAGGCCTCCTAGTGGACATACGCAAGCAAAGGAACCTGTTTCCTCAAAAGAAGATATAACAATACCTGTTAAAAAAGAAGAAATAAGTGATGTAACAAAAACTCCATATGTAAAAGAAGAAGTAGTAGTTAAAAAGAAACCAGTAACAGAAACAAAAGAGGTAACAGAAGAAACAACTTCAGAGAAAGTCAATACATTTGGTGAATAATACAAATCATTTGCATCAAATATGCATAGTCAGATAACAACAATTTCTTCTTTTATTTATAAAAGAAACAAAAACTTTTATGGCTCTGTTCACTTAACGATAAACCCATAGCTTGTAAATACTCTATTTCGTAGTGACCTTCAGAAACAAAAGAACATCCACTTAGTGTACATTGACTATTCATTACATTTTTATTTTTCCGGTTTATCTTTAAGACGGAGAACCGCACTGAAAGACTGATGTCATCCTGCTTTATTAAACGAAACCACGTTTCAATTTGGAACTGATGGATTCATAAATTCAAACCAAGAAAGGTATTATCAAAAAGAAAGAAGATTAATGAGTTTGTCATCTTGATGAAACTTTGATTAAGATGGGTTCTTCAGAATATATTTGGTTATGGGTTACTATTGAGGGGCCTTAAAACAAAAGGATACTTGGATTCAGTGTAATAAAGGAGCGAAACATGCTCATAGCTGAACAATTTATTTCAAAATTAGTAAAGACGTATGGGCCACATACAGTTTCGACAGACGGTATTACATGGTATCCACCACAAGCATGTATATTTGAAATTGAATCATCATCTTCATTCTTTTTACCAGAAAAGCATTATAGAAAGAACGATACAATATATAAAAAATATGATCAAGTGCTTTGATGACTATTTTCTTCTTGCAAAAGAAAAGAGAAATGCAAATTGAAACATGTGATTAACTGGTTTAATCTTTTTATATGTTTTCATAATAAAGAAACTTTTCTTAAATGAACAGAGTCTTATGGTTAATAGAATAGTTTACATAAAATGATGGTAAAAGTTAAAAGCATAATACTTTACATATATGAGGTTTTTAAAAATAATATGATTATTTGATGCCTTTGTATTCTTATAAAGTACATTATCATCTTTGATATTATTATCATCAAGTAAAATCATTGATTTGTTATCTCAACGGCTTTATCTATTTAAATGAATACGACATAAAATTAAAAGATACCACTAGATATCAATTAAAATATATAATAAACATTTTAAAAGTTATAGGAAAACATATCGATAATTAAAATAATTCAATAGATAATGATATAAATGTATTAGTTAATTTTCAAAATCTAACGAGAATTCTTGCCTTGTTTCATTTCTAATATATCCTAGTGCTAACTTTTAAATTAATATATGTAGATATATTTAAGTTTTTAAATTGAAATTCTAATAATGACAACAATACAGAATCAAATAGAAATAAATGCTCCAGTGGAGCGAGTTTTTGAATATTATACTAATCCAGATAACATAAAAGAATCTTGGCCTCATGATATTGTTAAAGAATCAGAAAATTTATCAGGTCAAAAAAGTGAAGAAGGCTCTGAGATGAAAGTCACAGGTGAATACATGGGAAAGAAAGATGAAATGATACTTGAAGTGGTACAAAAAGAACAAAATAAAAGATTAGTTACAAAACAAACAGATGGTCCATTTCAAATATGGGAAAGCATACAAGAATTCCAAAGCAATGGAAATAATTCTACAAATGTAAATCATACTATTAATTATGAATTGGCAACAACAGGAAAAATAGCCAATGTTTTAACTGGAAGTCAAGCAGAAAATAAAATAAGACAAGGAATAGAGCAAGCTGCTCAAACAGTAAAACAAAAATTAGAATCAAGTCAAAATTCTCATTTTATTATTTCTGTCTAGTATAATATAATTATTGAACAATTTATCTTGATATATTTTTTTGAATGTGTTTTTAAAAATTAATTACTATAGGCATAATTAAAGAGAGAGCAATTGCGAATGGTGGATGTTTTACTACCATTTATAGGTTTTATGGCTACAGGTTTTGCAGTTGCTAGTTCTATTCCGCAGATAAGAAAAGCAAAAAGAACAAAGAAATCTGATGATTTATCAATACGATTTATAATAGTTTTAATTATCGGTCTTTCATTGTGGGTTGTTTATGGAATTGGAAAAAGAGATATTGTAATAATCATAGGCAATCTCACTGCAGTAGCATTAAATACTTATTTGTTATTTTTGAAGATAAAGTATTCTAGAAATCCATTGGAGGACGAAGAATGAATCCAATTTTTAAAAGATGGTTTATATGGTTTTTTACAGTTTCCTTAAACCTGTTCTCTGAAAAAGATTTTAGTCGGAAAGTTGAAGTGAATGAATTGTTCAAAGTTAAATTTATGCAAGGGTATCCTATTCTCTTAGTATGCTCTTTTGTTTATAAATACCAAACATCTGTTTCATACAAATTTGGATAAAAAATTCTCTTTCCTTTGTGTAATTGTTATTAAATTAGTAAAATAATATACATCTATTGCTAATGCTTTGCTTAATTTAATGTCATATAATGATGAAAAGATGTAATTTAAAAGTTAATTAAATCGATATATTATCTCTCCAAAGAAGCATTATACTTGAGAGGCATTTTGTAACTAACACTCTAACACATTAACACTTTGGAACAATATTGAAAGAAATGACATTTATAATGATAAATTAAATATTAGAAGAAAATATTTTTAATAACCAAATCAATGAGTATTTTACACGGGTTCGGTGGTAACAATTACAAATTTAACTCAATTATTCCAACCATGTTGTTAAAGACATGAATTTACGAAACAAAAAACAGCATATAATAACCCGATATATTTATCTACTTAATGGTAGGCTGAAGTAAAAAATAGCTCCTTTACCATATGTGTTATTTTAAGCACATATAAGGAGACCATGAGCTTCTACGATACTTTTTGATATGGATAATCCTAATCCATTACCTATTGTTTCTGATTTAGTAGCAAATTTTGTAAATAGTCTTGGAAATATCTCAGGAGCAATTCCAGAACCAGTATCTTTGACTCTAACTACAACGTCATCTTTTTGATCTTCCTTTTTTATTTGTGTACTGATGTCAATAGTACCGACGTTTGTGAATTTAACCGCATTATCTAATAGATTGTGTATAACTTGACTTATTCTTCCCTTATCTGCTTTTATAAAAATGTCTTGGGGTTGATTGTATTGTAATTGTATTAAATTTTTTTCAATCTTGGATGACCGTTTATTTGTCATTGTGTCGTCTATAGAGTTTACTACAACGTCATATAGATTAAACCGTGCTTTCTTCAGATCTAATGACTGACTTTCAATTCTTGTTACTTCTAATATATCTTCAGTAAGTTGCTTAAGCCGTCTTGCATTCCTGACAACAACCTCTAATAATTTTGCCTGTTCTATATCATTTGTATGAGATAGAATGTTATCGGTTAGGCCAAGAATAGGCTGTATTGGAGTGCGTAGTTCATGAGCAGCTATATTGATAAACTCTTTTTGCATTTTGTCATGTCTTTTTAGTTGTTCATTTGCTTCTTTTAATTGTGCGTATAATTCGATTTGTCTCCATAAATTCTCAAATATAGCAACATATGATAAAACTCCAGCTTTACTATTAGAATAAGTTGATAATCCTATAGATTCGATAAAAGTTGTCTTTGAATCGTCCCTCAACTCCATTACCAAAGACTCTTTCCTGTCAACGACTAATATTGTGGCTTTAGCCTGTATCATTTGTTCAACATATCTAACATCAATGTGATTAGGATAGTGTTGTATTAGCTGGGTTGTTATCTGTTCTATTAAGCTGTTTATCGGTACTAATAGCCTAACTTTTATGTTTCGTTCTTTAGCCGCTTGTTTTACTAATTGTATTACTCCTATTTTTTCTTGACGTATAAAAGCACTAGTAGTAGGAAATATCAATAGTATCTCTTCTGAAGCTGATTTTACAATATTCAAGTACTTGTCCTGTGCTTTAGCGGAACTTGGAATAACCTCGATGTCTGCTAAGTCAATCCCTGCCTCAATATCTCTTATTCTATCTTTAGCATCAACACCATTCTTCCATAACTCCTCAAATAAAGAATTAAATTGATTTACATACAATGGTTCATTACTAATTAAGAAATTCTGGCTTACAATGCCACCTTTCATCTTCTCTATCGTAAGAGCCACTTCTTTGTCCGACACACCAAAACTTAATGGAGGCATACTTTTGATATGTCTAATATTCATTCCTGTTTGTAAGAATTTTTTAACCAGATTTAGACTATTTCTATCTAAATTGGTAATCCATCTTAATCCAAAATCCTCTTCTTGTGTTCTTTTTTTCTTAGATTTGTTGACTACATTCTTGTATGAATCAAATAGGTAATTATAACTCATTTGTATTCCACCAAATCCTGTGCATATTGATAACTTATTTGCAGCATTGTTCTTGCGTTTTATTTCTTTGATAATTTCATCCTGCTTTTCTAATAATCTTGTTCTAATGGGTAGTACTCCCTTTTCTAATTCTCTTATCTTCTGCTCAGCAGGAGTTGCGGTATTCCACAAGGTATCAAATATGTATTGTCCCTGTTTTACGACTTCTTTAATACTGCTGAAAAAAACTTGTGTCAATGGCTTTACTTCTTCTAACAGTGTAGTAGCCATATATTCAGATTCACTAACAGCTATTCCTCCCTTAACTCCACTCAAATGACGTAGTTCATCGACTAATTTAATTAATTCCTTGCAATAGTGAATATTGTCTTTTGTAATTTCAGTAAAAGCTCTTATTTTTCCTCCTCTTTTTCTTATGTCGATATATCCATTGTTATATTCTGATAACTCTACTACTATAGATGGACCATTATGATCAAAATATATATCCATTCCTCTCTTTACATTAGACATAAAATAAATCCCTCTTCCTACGGCATTCTCTACACCATATAGTATCTCAGATCTTTTCTGGAGAACTCGATGGGGGAAACGGATTAATGCCCAATATAATTAAGATGCAAATGTTACTTATAAAATTAGGAAGTAAGAAGCAAGCATTCACTCATCAATAGTAGGTATAATAAGTAATACATATCTGAATCATCAGACGATACTATGTATGCAGGTTAGACAAAGTGTTGCTTTTAGTATTTCGTTACTATATAGAGAAAAAGACATGTCATATCAGGGCCTAAATTGTATTATTGCAAAACCAATTGCAATAGAAGATTTGGTAGAAAGAGTAAAAGAGATAACAATGACGAAAGCAGAATAAAAGTGTGAGTGTAATATTGTGATTATATCTATCAGTTTATATTGATACTAACCATGATATTTCACTAAATTAGCCAGTTCCTTTACTCTTGTATTCTACTATGTCATTCATTCGTTTCACTCTAATTTTTGTTTATAAATGTAATTGTTTTTTAAAGAATAAAAAAAGCCTTTATTCTTTAAATACTTAGATATTTCTTTTGTGGAGAAAGTTTAGTTACCGTTAATTTTGAAATAGTGAAAAATTTCCATTATACTATTTAGATTTAACTTTTTATTGCCAATAGTATTTTTCATTTGTTAGTATGACTGTTTTAATAACTTGTTTTCAATCCTTTATTATAGAACATAATTTCAATGTTTTCTTCTGGAAGATTATATTGTAGTTAAAAAGTCAAAGTTAGAATCCTGTCCTTTTTTGTTATTTTATATTCGAAAAAATAATTATATTTTCCATAACTTTAAAATCAATAAAAAGATCATATTCTCTAATTATGATTATTTGTCTATTTTAATTATAATCTTAAATAGTTGATGCATTATGAAGAGTTAAAATGGATGTTTTTATATATATTATTGCACCATTTGCTACAGGCAACTATCTTGATATAGAATTGTTACAGCAGATGGAA
>Ga0164302_10000552_pt1 | contig 10646 bp, 8 predicted proteins | sample Whisoiple_202_MG_FD_109714 | JGI IMG/M metagenome (GOLD analysis project Ga0164302, IMG submission 109714) | Soil microbial communities amended with pyrogenic organic matter from upstate New York, USA - Whitman soil sample_202_MG | ecosystem: Environmental > Terrestrial > Soil > Agricultural... | reverse complement strand
CCGGTACCCGCTTCGGTCCGCGCGCGATCCGCCTGGCTGACCACTCCGGCATCGGTGGACGGACGCACATGGAGGTCGGGATCGATCCCAAGGCCGCGCTCAACATCGTCGACTTCGGCGATATCGAGGCGCCACCGAGCGACCTGCTCAAGTCCCACGCCCTGCTCCGCTCCCACGTCGGCATGATCCTCGCCAAGGGCGCGATCCCGGTCGTGCTCGGCGGGGATCATTCGCTTTCCGCCCCGATGATGCAGGCCATCGCCGACTGCCACCGTGCGGACGGATACGCGGTCATCCACTTCGATACCCACGCTGACACCGGCTTCCTCGATGAGCCGACGCCATACAACCACGGCACGCCCTTCTACCGCGGCGTCAACGAGGGCTTCATGCGCGGCGACCACATCTTCCAGATCGGTCTGCGCGGGACGTGGCCGAATCCCGGCGAGTTCGATTGGATGCGCGAGGTCGGTTTTCGCTGGCGGACGATGGACGAGGTGATGTCGCTTGGCCTGAACGCGGTGGTCGAGGAGGCGATTGCCTACGCCGCGAGCAGGGCGCCGCGCGTCTACCTGACGGTCGATATTGACGTGCTCGACCCGGCCTTCGCTCCGGGCACTGGCACGCCTGAGCCGGGTGGGCTGATGACGCGGGAGCTGCTGAGCGCGGTTCGCCGGATCGCATCGAACGTCGATCTCTGCGCGATGGACATGGTCGAGGTCTCGCCGCCGTACGACGTGGCCGAGATCACGGCCCAGGCCGCGCACCGCGTCGTCCTCGAAACCCTGACCGGCATCGCCCTCCGCCGCTCAGGCGCTTGCCCGAAGCCGCAGCGCTCGCATTGAGACGTGAGTTGGTTAAGGGTTAAGAGTTAAGGGTTAAGAGTTAAGGGTTGAGGGTTGAGGGAACGAAAAACCCAAGACCTAAAACCCAAAACCTAAAACCTAGCTTTGGTGATCGGTGGCTAGTTGACCGCAGGCGGCCGAGATGTCGACGCCGCGGGAGTATCGGACTGTTACCGGGATGCCGGTTACGGAAGCAAGCTGCGCGAAGCGCTCGATTCGCTCCGGCGTCGGCCGCTCGTAGGGCAGGACCTGCACCGGGTTGAGCGGGATCACGTTGACGTGGCAGAGCCGACCCTTGAGCAGGCGCGCCATTTCGAGCGCGATCTCGTCGCTGTCGTTGATGCCGCTCATCAGCGCGTACTCGAACGAGACCCGCCGGTGCGTCTTGGCGGTGTAGCGGTCGACCGCCGCCATCAGATCGGCGATCGGGTGTTTGCGGTTGATCGGCACCAGCTGCGAGCGGAGCTCGTCATTCGGCGCGTGGATGGAGATCGCCAGATTGACCTGCAGCGGCTCATCGGCCAGCTTGTCGATGAACGGAACAACACCCGAGGTCGAGACGGTCATCCGCCGCGCGCCCATCCCGAACCCGTTCGGATCGTTGAGCAGGGTCAGGAACTTCATTGTGGCCGGGTAGTTGTGGAATGGCTCGCCCATCCCCATCATGACCAGGTTGCTCAGCTCCCGGCCCATCGACCGCGCCGTGCGGGCCGCATCGATCACCTGCGCCACCATCTGGCCGGTCGTCAGATTCCGGTCCAGTCCCATCAACCCGGTCGCGCAGAAGGCGCAACCGACCGCGCAGCCGACCTGGCAGGAGACGCAGACGGTCGCCCGCGACCGGTAGAGCATCAACACCGTCTCGACCAGATCGCCGAGCTGCGTCCGGTAGAGCGTCTTGATGGTGTCGCGGTTGTGCGTCGAGACCTCGTTGACCGGGACCATCGCCGTGATCGGCAGGGAGTCGGTCAGATCCGCCCGCAGCGCCTTGGGCAGCGCCGTCACCTCGTCATATGACGTGACGAGCTGCTTGTAGAGCGCGTCGAAAAGTTGCCGAGCGCGATAAGCCGGATAACCACGCTCGGTCATCCAGGCGGTCAACTCGGCTAGTGTGAGGTCATAGACCGAGGTCGACGTCGCGCGGCGCAAGTGGATTGTCGGGGGAGTGGAGCGGGGCCGCTCGGTCGCAGTTTCCATAACCGACGAATTCTAGCATGCGCCTGGTAGTACACTCGGGCCATGAGCATGCGCATCCTCGTCGTCGGCAGCGGAGGTCGCGAGCACGCGCTCTGCTGGCGACTCGCCTACAGTCCATCGACCGAGTCCCTCTACTGCACGCCGGGCAATCCTGGCACTGCGCGCTACGCTGAAAATGTCCCGATCCGCGCAACCGACATCGACGAGCTGACGCACTTTGCCGTCGACCGGGAAATTGACCTGGTCGTCGTTGGTCCGGAGGCGCCACTCGCGGTCGGTCTGGCCGATCGGATGCGCCGGCGCGGAATCGCGGTCTTCGGTCCATCGCAAGACGCGGCCCGGATCGAGACCAGCAAGCAATGGGCCAAAACCCTGATGAAGGATGCCGGAGTTCCGACTGCGCGGTACGTGGCAGTGCGCGAGCTGTCGCAGGCCCTGATCGCGCTCCAGCAATTCAGTTACCCGGTCGTCCTCAAGGCCGACGGACTAGCGGCGGGCAAGGGAGTCGTGACAGTCGGCTCCTACGAGGAAGCGGTCTGGGCGCTGACTTCGATGCTCGAAGAGCATTCGCTCGGCCCGGCTGCTGAAACGGTTTTGATCGAGGAGCACCTGACTGGTCCCGAGGTCTCGATCCTGGCCCTGACCGACGGCGACGCGATCCGCATCCTGACACCCTCTTGCGACCACAAGCGCGCCTTCGACCGTGATCAGGGCCCGAACACCGGCGGCATGGGCGCCTATGCGCCGACCGGACTGGTCGACCGGGAGCTCCTGGACCGTATCGAGCAAACAATCCTCCGCCCGACCGTCGATGCCATGCGCGCGCGTGGCTGCCCGATGCAGGGTGTGCTTTATGCCGGATTGATGCTGACAGAGCGCGGACCGATGGTGCTCGAGTTCAATTGTCGTTTCGGCGATCCCGAGACCCAGGTCGTATTGCCCCTTATCGAGGGCGACTTCGCCGAGCTCTGCCTGGCCGTTGCGACCGGCACGCTCGGCCGATCCGATCTCCACCTGATTTCAGACCGGGCGGCGGTCGGTGTCGTGGTCGCGTCGGCCGGTTATCCGGGACCGTACCGCACCGGCCTGCCCATTGCCGGGCTGGACGCGGCGGCCGAGGATGCGCTCGTCTTCCACGCCGGGACTGATCGCAATGCCGATGGCGAGATCGTGACCTCCGGCGGTCGCGTACTGACCATCGTCGGCATGGGCGCGTCGATTCCGGAGGCGCAGCTTCACGCCTACGCCGCCGCCGAGCAAATCAGCTTCGAAGGCGCCTTCTACCGCCACGACATCGGCGCCCGCGAGCACATCCACGCCCGAGCCCGCTGACGCGCCAAAATTGGGGTTCGCCGCGGCAAGCCCTCACCTGTCGCAGGCAACCCTGTAAATGATGTGGACCTCTGGAGGGATTTGCCGTGGCAAATCCGCCCGCCTCCGGATCGAGCACAGCCTGACGTTGGATCATGGAGTGGCACTGGTCACGGGATTGGGACCCGGGCGCGGACTTGCCACGGCAAATCCCTACATTGATGCGGCGATGATCGTGCTGCCGGTTCGTTTGGCACCCGGGCAGGCGGCGCGAACGCACTGATCCAGGTACCCGAGCGAATCGTCGATTGCCGAATCCGGGACGCCGGCGGGGAAGTAGAAGCAGTACGCGACCGCCGTCGTCTCCGGCGTGACGAGACCGAACGCGGTCGGACCCTGGGCGATGCTGGTCAAGACGTTGCCATCGGCATCGCGCATGAGCTGATCGCCGGCCTTGCAGAGCTCCTCGACGCCGTCGTACCGCGTGTACTGCTCGGAGCCATCGGCACTATCGACCGCAATCGGGAACGCGATCTGATCCGCATCCTGCGCTGAGGCCAATACACCGGTTTTCAGCTCGGTCATGAACATGGCTTCGATCAGCGGGTTGCGAGTCGGGATCGATTTCCCCTTCTGGGCGATCGACATGATCTGCATCGCGACGTGGTAGTTCTGGCCGAAGCGCTGGTCATGGCGCTGGTAGGCAGCCAGCGTCGGATCGGCCAGCAACTCCTGCTTTGTCGCCGAACCCCAGCGCGCCCGCAGCTCCGCTTCGAGTTCGCGCTTCATGGCGGCGAGCACGTCAGTCTCATCGCCTACGGTCAGTCCACGGTACAGGGCAACCGCCGCGCTCGAGCCGGGATGCTCCTCTCGCCAGCGGTCGGTTCCGATCATCAATGGGTCCGTCATGCGGGTAGCGTACCCCGCGTAAACGAAACGCGGGCGCGCCAGCTGCGCCCGCGTTTCGTCACGTAACCTGTAGCGCGATTAGGCAGACCGCGCCATCTCAACTTGCGCATACGGTTGCGGACCGATTTCGATCCAGCCGTTCTTGACCGCGTAGAGCACCGCCTGAACCCGGTCATTGACATCGAGCTTGCGGAGCACGGAGGTCATGTGGTTCTTGACCGTTTGCTCGGTCACGTAGAGCTCGTCGGCGATTTCCTTGTTCGAAAGACCTTGCGCAACGCAATCGAGCACTTCGATCTCGCGGGCAGAGAGCGGCAAGGCGGCGAAAGCGACCTCGCGCTCGCGACCCTCCTCGTTATCGCCGGTCAGCTGCCGGAACTCCGAGAGCACTTTCCAGGCGAGCTGCGGCCGGGAGAGGATGAGCTGGTTGATCAGGTTCTCGCCCTGGGCTACCCGGCGGAGTGAATCAACCAGCGTCTCCTGGTCGATGTCCTTGGTCAGGAAGGCCATCGCGCCGGACCGGATCGCATCGAACAGGCGCTCGTCGTCGAGATGCATCGAGAGGAACACGATCTTCATGTTGTGGTGCTGCTTGCGGAGGACGCGGGCGATCTTAAGCCCGGTCACGCCGGGGAGCTGAATGTCGATCAGGACGATCTCCGGCCGATGGACGTCAGCCTGGTGAATGGCGTCGTGTCCATTGACTGCCTCGCCGACGACCTGGAACCGGCCGGTGTCCTCGAGGAGCCGCTTGACTCCCTTGCGGTACATCGGGTGATCCTCAACCAACAGCACGCGTCGCTTCAACATCTCGAACTCACTCCCCTACCCAAGGTAATGCTGCACAACTGCGAGTGGGATCTCTTGTTCCGGCGGGAACCGGCTTCGGGGTCGGCGGCGAGGTGTCTCGCTCTTCCAGGGACAAGAGTAGGTTTACCCAGAATCTAATGGAATAGCGCATTTTGGCCCCTGCGTACTGGCGAACAGTACTAAGGTGCGAACTGCGATAGGTCCTATGTGCCAGTCTGTCACAGGAATAATCTTGGTTGGTTGCCTTTGCATGCTTGCCGCTTCGCCCGATCCGTAGACTGAATGGCGCACACGGAAAGGAGAGCCCCATGAATCGCCAAGCCAACGAGCAGGTCGTTGTCATTACCGGAGCGTCGTCCGGCATCGGCCGGGAGACTGCACTCGAGTTCGGCAGGCGCGGCGCGTCGGTCGTCCTCGCCGCCCGCAACGAGACTGCGCTGAACGAAGTTGCCAACGAGATCGACCACGCAGGCGGCATGGCCCACGCGGTCGTGACCGACGTGGCCGAGTGGCCACAGATCGAGCGGCTCGCGCAGGAGGCAATCACCCGCTTCGGCCGGATCGACACGTGGGTCAATGATGCCGCCGTTGCCGAGTACTCGACCGTCGAGGAGATGTCGATCGAGGAGATCGATCGGATCATTCAGGTCAACCTGCTCGGCATGATCTACGGCATGAAAGCGGCCCTCCCGCACCTCAAGCTGCAGGACAGCGGCACGATCATCAACGTTTCCTCGGTCCTCGGCGCCCGGGCCGTACCGCTCCAGGCCGCCTATACCGCCGCCAAGTTCGGCGTCCGCGGATTTGCCGATTCGCTGCGGATGGAACTCGAGCACGAAGGCAGCCAGGTCTCCATCACGACGATCCTGCCGTCATCGATCAATACCCCGTTCTTCGACCACGCCCGCTCCAAGATGGGCGCGGAGCCGAAGCCGATCCCGCCAATCTATGAGCCAAGCGCGGTGGCCGAGGCGATCCTGTTCGCGGCCGAGAATCCGCGCCGGGACATCATCGTCGGCGCGGCGGGCAAGATGATGACGATGATGCAGAAGGTCAGCCCGTCATTCACCGATCGCTACATGCTGCTCGGAGGTCAAATGTTCAAGCAGCAGAAGTCCGACCGGCCGAACGGGCATAAGGACAACCTCTTCACCCCGTCGACCGGGATGGGTTCCACCACCGGGGAGTTCGGCGGCCGGATGACGCAATCACGCAGTCTGTACACGCACTTCCTCGGCCTGCACCCCAACCGGGGTCGAGCCGCGTTAGCCGCCGGCAGCGTCCTCGGCGCTGTCGCCCTCAAGCGCCGCACCTCGAGCTGACGGCACGGCACGAAGGCTTGCCGTTCCCGGATCGCGCACAGCCTCGCGCGATCCGGGCGATACCTGGACGAAGCGTGCTCACCGAGTTTGAGAGTCGGACCAGCTTCGGGTAATGCTCGCCGGCGCCGCGGAGCCAACCCCCGGAGCCGCTCACCACTGACGTGGCGCAGATGCTGAGCGGTTCCGGGTTATTGAAGACGTGCCCATCACCTACCCGGATCGCCTCCGCATCCGGATAAAGGCGTGCCGCTTTCCAACCGTCTCGTCGCCGGCGCCGCGGCACCGGAGAGCGGAGGCCGCGGCTGCCCGAACGAAGGTGTCCCGGGCAGGGTTGCGCCACTATTCGTCGACGAAGTCCTGTTCGTTGATCATGAGATTGCGTGTTGATGATCGGGAACTCACGCTGCCCTTTCCGTTGGCAGGCGATTAGTTCCTCCCAAGCACGCGGAAAGGCACCTGTCTGCCGTCGCTATGAGGACCACGCGGGCTACCGCGGCGATTTGCCGGATCGTGCCGGGTCTTTATGGGATGTTGGGGAATCGTTGCTCACAGAGGCGCCAGCCGGATTCGAACCGGCGGTCAGGATTTTGCAGACCCTTGCCTTACCACTTGGCCATGGCGCCGCATTGCAGCGTTTAAGTTTACCATCCCGCCATGGCCAATTCGCCGTCTCGCACAGGCAGGGGTACTTCATTGACACCGTCGATCGATTCCGCGCGCTCCCGACTCTTCTCCGCCATTGATTCTCGCACCGATGAACTGATCGCCACGGTCTCCGAGCTGGTCCGCGAGCCATCGGTGCTCGGCAACGAGGCCGGCGTTCAACAAGTCGTTGCCCGCCACCTGATAGACGCTGGCATGCGCGTGGAGACATACGACCTGCCGGACGATACGCCGCAGCAACCGAACGGCGGCAACAGCGGCGTCCCCTTCGCCGGTCGTCCGAATGTGCATGGCTACCGCACCGGCCAGGGCGGCGGCCGCTCGTTGATCCTGAACGGGCACGTCGATGTGGTCAGCCCGGAGCCGGTCTCGGCCTGGACGCACGACCCGTGGGGCGCCGAGATCGTCGGCGATCGCATGTACGGTCGCGGCGCCTACGACATGAAGAGCGGCGTCGGGGTCAACCTCTTCCTCGCGCGTCTACTCAACGATCTCGATATCCCGCTCCAGGGCGACCTGACGATCCACAGCGTGATCGAGGAGGAGTGCACCGGCAACGGCGCGCTCGCGGCCAGCCTGCGAGACACGGCCGACGCCTGCCTGATCCCGGAATCGACCAATTACAGCCTGACCATCGCCCACCCGGGTGTGATCTGGTTCCGGGTCCGGATCGAGGGCCGCTCCGCGCACGCCGGCTGGGCGTGGCAGGGTGTCAATGCCATCGTCAAGGCCGTCCCGGTCATCAATGCGCTGGCCCAGCTCAACGACGACCTCAACCTCCAGGTCCACCCGCTCTGGGCCGACCAGCACCACCCGATCAACCTCAACATCGGCGTCATCCAGGGCGGCGACTGGCCGAGCACTGTCCCCGGCGCCTGCGAGCTGCACTGCCGGACCTCGTTCTTCCCCGGTACGACGGTCGAAGAGATGCAGGCGAGAATCGAGGGCGCGGTCAATGCCGCGGCCGAGACCGACGAGTGGCTGCGTGAGCACCGCCCGATCGTCAGCTACGACGGCTTCCGCACCAACGGCGTCATCGTCGAACAGGATGAGCCGATGGTGCAGATGCTCCGCTCGACGTACACCGCGATCACCGGCCAGGAAATGGAGAACAAGATCGGCACCGCCGTCACGGATCAGCGCTACTACAACTTCCGCGGCATCCCTTCGCTCTGCTTCGGCGCCCGTGGCGACAAGGCCCACGCCGCCGACGAGTGGCTCGACCTGACCTCCCTGCCGACCGTCGCCAAGGTCATGGGCAGCTTCATCCTCGACTGGTGCGGCGTAGCGGGTTGAGGGTTGAGAGTTAAGGGTTAAGGGAGACAAAAGTGAGTGGCGCGGGGAATGGATCGACGCGCGGTCAAAGCTACCGAGACTTGATCGCGTGGCAACGGGCAGTTGATCTTGTGGAATTTGTGTATCGAATCACGCAGGCGTGGCCAAAGGAAGAGCAATACGGTCTCACGAATCAAATCCGTCGAGCCTCTGTCTCGGTTCCAGCCAACATTGCAGAAGTGCAAGGACGCACCGGCAAAGCCTTTGCGCAGCACTTGTCGATCGCATATGGGTCGCTCTGTGAAGTCGAAACGCACTTCATCGTCGCGCAACGGCTGGGATTCATTGACGCGGAAACCGTCGATCAAGCGCTGGCGCAAACCACTGACGTGGCCCGCCCACTACGCGGCTTCATGCGCAGCCTCGAATAACCAACCCATTTTTCACCCTTAACCCTCAACTCTTAACCCTTAACTCTCCACTACACTTCGTCCGATCCCGGACGCACCGGGCGAAATGATCAGAGGGTCGCGTCCACGGGGTACGTGGCCGACCGTTCGAAAGGACTGAGATCGATGGATCTCGTTGCTGCTGACACCCGCGTCTTCCTCTTCCACTCACCGGACGCCGCCGGCGACCCCGGTGGATCGATGGACCGGGTCAATTCGTGGCTGGGCAAGGATCGGGCCGACTCGCAGTATCCGAATCTGCGCGTCAAGGACATCTCCGTCACGCCGGATGGCAAGGGTGGTGTCTATACCGTCGTCATCGTCAGCCTCGGCAAGTTCTCCGAAACCCTCTAATCATGACTGATCGACCAGCAGTCCTGTTGCTGGCGACCCCGAGCAGTTACCGGCTGGCCGCCTTCGTTCGGGCGGCCAGCAATCTCGATCTCGACGTCATCCGCGGGATCGATACGCCCGGCGCGCCCGCGTCTCGATCGCCGGACACCATCCATCTCGACTTCACCTTTCCGCGCGCGGCAGTGTCCAAACTGGTCGGTTTGGTCCGGACCCGGCCCAATACCACCGTCCTCGCGATCGATGATGCAGCGGTCGAGATCGCCGCCTCGGTCAATCACCGCCTGCGTCGAAGCCACAACTTGCCCGGTGCGGACGTCGCCAGCCGCGACAAGGCGGTGATGCGGCAGCGCTTCCACGACGCCGACCTGCCGACCCCCGAGCGCCGTCCGCTCGAGCTCGACCTCGACCCTGCGCGCATTTCGGCCGCGCTTCCCTACCCGGTGGTCGTCAAGCCGACTCGACTCAACGGCAGCCGGGGCGTGATTCGGGCCGACGACCGAGCCGAGTTTGCGGACGCATACGAGCGCATCCGCTCGATGTTGGCCGACGAAGGATTCGCGCCTGGCGAGTCGGCCATGCTGGTCGAGGCCTTCATCCCCGGCTTCGAAGTGGCGGTAGAGGGGCTGATGACGAACGGCAGCCTGACGGTGCTCGCTCTGTTTGACAAGCCAGACCCGCTCGACGGTCCATATTTCGAAGAGACGATCTACGTAACGCCATCCCGCCTCCCCACCGGTACCCAGCTGGCCATCGCGGCGACGACGGAGCGGATGGCGGGGGCGCTCGGCATCCGGCACGGTCCGGTCCATGCCGAGATGCGGATCAACGAGGACGGCGTCTGGCCGATCGAGGTTGCCGGCAGATCAATCGGCGGGCTCTGCTCGAAAATCCTCGAATTCGGGGCCGGGATGCCGCTGGAGGAGATCATCCTCCGCCACGCGGTCGGCCGGGAGATTCCGTCGACTGAGCGGAGCGATCAGGCCGTCGGCGTGATGATGATTCCGATACCCGGCGACGGCGTGCTGCGCGGCGTGGACGGGATCGCGGAGGCAAGTGCCGTCCCGGGTATCACGGGGATCGAGATCACCGCGCCGGTCAACCAGCCAATCCAGCCGCTTCCGGAAGGCTCCAGCTATCTCGGCTTCATTTTCGCCCGCGGCAGCCACCCGGCCGAAGTGGAATCATCACTCCGGAACGCCCACGCTCTCCTGGACATTGCGATTAGTCCGATGTTGCGCATGGCCGTCGTGTGAAGAGGGGTCGTTGGTCGTTGGAAGAGCGTACTGGCTACTGACTACTGGCAACCTTTTCGTTCCCTCAACCCTTAACTCTTAACCCTCAACCTACTTCTTCCGCGGCCTCGCCGGGACTTCCGCATCCGGTGCGACCCAGCCTTCAGGCATTTGGGCGCCGGGACCGAAGAAGAAATCCTCCATCTGCTGGCGCAGGAAGGTGCGGGCCTCGGGATCGGCCGGGTTCAGTCCGTAGTGGTTAATCAGGATCGTCATCTG
>Ga0164302_10000548_pt1 | contig 10664 bp, 11 predicted proteins | sample Whisoiple_202_MG_FD_109714 | JGI IMG/M metagenome (GOLD analysis project Ga0164302, IMG submission 109714) | Soil microbial communities amended with pyrogenic organic matter from upstate New York, USA - Whitman soil sample_202_MG | ecosystem: Environmental > Terrestrial > Soil > Agricultural... | reverse complement strand
GCCCGAGCGCGACGTGATCTGGGGCGGCGGCGGCGAAGACCTGATCTACGGCAGCCTCGGCAACGACCTGATCTGCGGCGGCCCCGGTGACGACCAGATCAACGGCGGCCGCGGCAACGACCAGGTCGAAGGGGGCGGCGGCTCGGACCAGGTAAACGGCGACCTCGGCGACGACAAGATCGTCGGCGGCCCAGGGAACAACGACGAGGTCGCGGGCGACCTCGGCATCGACGTCGTCAACGGCGGCCCGGGGAACGACGACCTCGTCCACGGCGACTACGGCTACGACCGCATGTCCGGCGGCGCCGGGGGCGGCGACATCGCCTCCTTCGCGACGGCGCGGGCGGGCGGCAAGGGGAGCGGCGTCTGGGTCTCGCTGCGGACGCACCGGGCCCGGGGCGACGGCCACGACAAGCTCTTCGGCTTCGAGAGCCTCGAAGGCTCGGCCTTCCGCGACACCCTGATCGGCAGCCCGCAGGCGAACGTGATCGACGGCGGCCTCGGCGACGACCACCTCGTCGGCGGTGGCGGCGCCGACGTGATCGACGGCGGCCAGGGGACGGACGGATGCGTCGGCGCCAAAGGCCGGACGACCTCCTGCGGCAAGGAGGCGCCGCCGAAAGCCTCCGCCTACGTCGAGCTGAACCAGACGCCCGGCGGCGGCGCCGGGCTGCAGATCGTCGGCGGCGGCGGGCGCGACCAGTTCGTCGTCGCCTTCGACGAAGCCGGCCAGACCTTCGGCATCACCGCGAAAAAAGGGCTGGCGATCGGGCCGGGCTGCACCCACGCGCCCCACACCGCACTGACGGTCACCTGCCCGGCGAACGGGCCCGGGCGGTGGCTGATGGCCGACCTCGGCCCCGGCAACGACAGCCTGCGGGTCGAAGGGACGCTGGAGTCGATCGGCAGCGTCCGTTTCGCCGGCGGCTTCGGCAACGACACGATCAAAGCCGGGCCCGAGGACGACCTGGTCGAGTCCGGGCCGGGGGCGGACAAGCTATACGGAGGCGACGGCGCCGACGGGCTGGTCGGCGGCCTGCCGGGGCCGACCTACCTCTACGGCGAAGGCAGCGGCGACCTGCTGGCGGCCGGCGGCGGCTGCGCCGGCGGTGCGCTGGTCGGCGGTCCCGGCCGCGACGACGCCTCCTTCGCCGAGACCCAGGCGCATCCCGGCCTGCTGATCGTCTCCTTCCTGGCGCACGCGGCCTGGGTGACGACCGTCAAGGGCTGCGACCACGTCCACCTCTCCAAAACCGACGAGGACATGGAGGGCTCCTTCGACTGGGACGTCCTGATCGGCGACAGCGGCCCCAACGCGATGCTCGGACAGCCGGGCGCGGACCGCTTCTACGGGATGGGCGGCGACGACATCATCGACGCCCGCGACGGGGTCAAAGACTTCTCGATCCAGTGCGGCCGCGGCGAACCGCCCCGGCAGATCAAAGTCAAAGGCAAGAACGGCAAGCCCCAGGTCAAAGAAACCGAGGGCACCGGCGAGCCAGCCGGCCGCGCGATCACCGACTCCTTCGACCCCAGCCCCTACAACTGCGCCTTCGTCAAATACGGCACCCCCGTCCCCGGCCTAAACGGCTGACCCGCCCCAGCCGCAATAGCGGCCGAGCACGCAACGAGCGCCCAAGCCGCCGCGAACCCCGCCCGAGGGACCGGCCGCGGGGGAGAACCTGGGTGGCGTTCGTCCTTTATCGGGATATGGCCGATAAAGGACGAACGCCGGCGGTGCATGTGCCGCTTGGAGAGCTCGCGACGCGACAGCACGGAGTTGCCTCCACCAAGCAGCTGCTGGCGCTCGGCTATTCGCTCGATTCCATCTCAGATGCGTGCATCGGCGGCCGTATGTACCGAGTGCACCAGGGTGTCTACGCGGTGGGGCATCGCCGGCTGACCTGGCATGGCAGATGTTGGGCCGCTGTGCTCGGGGCGGAAGCGAATGAGACCGACGAGGTTGTTTGGCCGGCGGTGGCTAGCCACGGGTCCGCGGCTTATCTGTGGGGGCTCTATCGGTATGCGCCGGAAACGATCGACGTGACGGCTCCGATTCGGCGCAGGGCGAAGCGGGAGTTTCGGGTGCACTTCTCGTCCATCCTCGCGCCGGAGGACCGCGGGGAGCGGGAAGGGATTCCGGTCACCTCGGTGTCGCGGACTTTGCTCGACCTCGCGATTCGCGCCAGGCCCGACCGGGTGGACCGTTTGCTGGAGCGGGCCGAAGAACTCGAGCTCCTCGACCTCCGCGCCGTCGAAGACGTGTTGGACCGCGCCGGCGGCCACCGCGGTCGCGGGCGCCTGCGCCGTGCGCTCGCGCTGTACCAGCCGGACCCCTCCTTCACCCGTTCGCGCTACGAGAAGAGCTTCCGCCGCCACGTGCTCGCCGCGAGCCTCCCCGCCCCCTCGATGAACTTCAACTACGGCGGCTACGAGCTCGACGCATACTGGCCGGAGCTCCGCTTCGTCGTCGAACTCGACCTCTACGAGACGCACGGCACCCGCGCGGCCTTCGAGCGCGACCACGTCCGCCAGGAGGAGCTGAAGCTGATCGGCGTCGAGATGATCCGCGTCACCCGGCCGCGCCTGGAGCGCGAGCCGGAGGCGGTGATGCGCAACCTCGCCACGCTTCTCGCGCGTCGCCGCCGCGAGCTGGATGCGGCTTGATCTAGGCTTGTCCCATGGCACCGAAGACCCCCCAAGGGGACGAGGCCGCGGCCGTCGCCGCCGCGATTGCCCAGTTCGAGGCCGAGTTCGCCACGGCCGCCGCGCCCGAGCAGCCGCAGACGCCCGCCTGGCAGCGCGCCGCCCTGCTCGAGGGCATCGGCACCAAGGAGACCATCGAGGACCTACGAGGAGGATCCGCATGGCTGTCGTGAAAATCATCGAGCTGGTCGGTAGCTCCAAGACGTCCACCGACGACGCCGCCAAACAGGCGTTGCAACAGGCCCAGGGCTCGCTGCGCAACATCCGCGCGGTCGACATCGTCTCGACCGGGATTCGAGGCGAGAACCTCGACGAGTACCGCGCCCACGTCCGCGTCGCTTTTCTGATCGAGGGGACGGAGGTCGACTGATGGCCGACGCGCCGCAGGGGGAGACCCGCGAGGTCTCGCGCGAGGAGGCCCGCAAGCTGATCGACGAGGGCGCCCAGCTGGTCGACGTGCGCGCCGACCACGAGTGGGAGGCGGGCCGGATCGCCGGCGCCACCCACGTGCCTCTGCCGGAGCTTCCTCAGCGGCTCGGCGAGATCGACAAGGACCGCCCGGTCGTCGTCTACTGCCGCGGCGGCAACCGCTCGACGATGGCCACCGACGCCCTGACTGAGACCGGCTACGACGCGGTCAAGCTCAGCGAGGGGATCGTCGGCTGGAGCGAGGGCGACCTGCCGCTCGAGCCCGAGGGCGGCTACGTCGCCGATTCCGGCGAGGCAGCGGCAATTCTGCAAGCGCAGAAAAAACCCTCACACAGCTAAAAAGAGGCTGGGGAGCCGGGGGTGGTTCTCGCCGGACCCTCCCCGCTGTTGTCCGCCGAGAACCACCCCCGGCGCCCCCCTCACCAATGCTCAGGAATTTAAATACCTGAATCCCAATCGGGTTTGCTACCTTTCCACCCATGGAGGTAGCCGTCGCAGAGAACAAGGAGCAGCGGGGCAAGGGCCGGGTCGGGACCCCCCAAAACCCCGAGACCTACGAGAACGTCCCCGGGTACGTCATCCCGATCATCGAGCGCGAGTTCGACGACTTCGACAACGAAGCCGAGCAGTTCCTCTCCGGCCAACTGGAAGAGAACCAGTTCATCGGCTTCCGCCTCAAACAGGGCGTCTACGGGCAGCGCCAGCCCGACGTCCAGATGATCCGCATCAAGCTTCCGTTCGGCGGGGTCACGCCCGAGCAGATGGACACCTTCGCCAGCGTCGTCGAGAAGTACGCGCCGCTGAACAAGGGCCACATCACCACCCGCCAGAACATCCAGATCCACCACGTGCCGCTGCGCGACACCGAGCTGCTGCTGCGGGAGATCGCCGAAGCCGGCCTCTCCTCCCGCGAGGGCTGCGGCAACACCGTCCGCAACGTCACCGGCGACCCCTGGGCCGGCGTCGCCGCCGACGAGGTCTTCGACCCGACCGCCTACGGCACCGCCTACGTCCGCTACTTCGTCCGCCACCCGACGACCCAGCTGATGCCGCGCAAGATCAAGACCTCGTTCACCGGCTCCGCCGAGGACCGGGCGATCAGCGGCATCCACGACATCGCCTTCCTCTCGGTCGAAAGGGACGGCGTCAAGGGCTTCGAGGTCCGGGTCGGCGGCGGCACCTCGATCATGGCCCGCGTCGCCCCGACCCTCTACGAGTTCGTCGAGGCCGACAACGGCGACTACCTCAAGGTCGCCGAGGCCGTCTTCCGCATCTTCGACCGCCAGGACTGGCTGCGCGTCAACCGCGCCCGGGCCCGGATCAAGGTTTTGGTCGACAAGATCGGCATGGACGCCTTCCGCGAGCTCGTCGACGAGGAGCTGCAGGGCGACTGGGTGGCGGAACGGGAATTCGGCCCCGAGCTGGTCGAGCGCCTCAGCTTCGCCGTCGACGAGGAGGAGAACGCCCCCGAGGCGCCGCTCTCCCCGTCCTCGCCGAACGGCGACCGCACCGAGTTCGAGCGCTTCCTCGCCGGCAACGTGCAGCCGCAGCGCCAGGAGGGCTTCTCCACCGTCGAGGTCAAGGTCACCCGTGGCGACCTCACCCCGGAGCAGTTCCGCGGCCTCGCCCAGATCATGCGCGAGTTCACCGGCGGCGCCGCCCGCTCGACCGTGCAGCAGAACTTCGTCCTGCGCTGGGTCCGCGACGAGGCCCTCTATGACGTCTGGGAGCGCCTCGGCGACCTCGGCCTCGACGAGGCCGGCGCCCGCGAGATCACCGACGTGGTCTCCTGCCCCGGCACCGACAGCTGCAAACTCGGGATCACCGCCTCGATGGGCCTCAACCGGGCGATCAAGGAGCGGGTCACCTCGATGCAGATCACGGATGAGCTGACCAAGCGCATCCACATCAAAATGAGCGGCTGCCCCAACGGCTGCAGCCAGCACCACATCGCCAACATCGGCTTCTACGGCGCCTCGCTGAAAGTCGGCGGCCGCCAGATGCCGGCCTACATCCCGCACATCGGTGGCAACTTCGAGGGCGGCGAGGTCATCTTCGGCACGCGGCTGAAATCGCGGCTGCCGGCCAAACGCGTCCCCGAGGCCGTCGAGCGCTGGATCCGCCTCTACGAGGCCGAGCGCAACGAGGGCGAGGAGTTCAACGCCTTCGCCGAGCGGGTCGGCGCCGAGCCCTTCGAAGCCGCCGCCAAGGAGCTGACGCTGCCGGCGGAGTTCAGCCTGGAGACGATGGAGCAGTTCATCGACTGGAACCGATCGAGCCCGTACGAGGTCGTGCGGGGAGAGGGGGAGTGCGCGATCTGAATCGCGCCCCCACGATGAAGCCGCCTCCCGTCACCCTCTCCGGCACCGTGCCTACACCGGCCGACCTCGACCACGAGGCGATCGCCGCTGACTTGGAGCAGGCCACGGCGCAGGAGGCGCTGGCGTGGATGTTCGAGAACTTCGGCGCCCAGCACTACATCGCCTGCTCGTTCCAGAAAACGAGCTCGGTGACCGCCCACCTGGCGAGCACGGTTAACCCCGAGGCGCGCTTCTTCTACCTCGACACCGACGTCCTCTTCGAGGAGACCTACGAGACCCGCGACCGCCTCGCCGAGGCGCTGGGAATCGAGTTCGACCGGTACCACAACCTGACGCTGGACGAGCAGGAGGCCGAGCACGGCCCCGAGCTTTGGAACCGCGATCCCGACGCCTGCTGCGGGATCCGCAAGGTCGAGCCGATGCGCCGGGCCCTATCTTCCGTAGACTGCTGGGTCGCCGGCGTCCGCCGGGCAGACTCCAGCTCCCGAGCCAAAACCCCGAAGTTCGGCTGGGACAAGCGCTTCAACCTCTGGAAGCTGAACCCCCTCGCGGACTGGACCGAGCGCGACGTTTGGAACTACATCCGTGAGCACCACCTCCCGTACAACCCGCTTCACGATCGCGGCTACCCCTCGATCGGCTGCACCCACTGCACCCGTCCGGTCGAACCGGGTGGGGATCTGCGCGACGGTCGCTGGAGCGGCCTCGCAAAGACCGAGTGCGGGATCAACTAGCGGCGCCGGCAAGCCGCCCAAGACCCAAAGACCCCTTCCCCGAATCGATAGGTGAGATGAGCGAGACGATGGCTGAGTTGTCCCTGACCCTTTCCGAGCGCCACACGGCGGACTTCGAGATGATCGGCAACGGCGGCTTCGCGCCGCTGACCGGCTTCCAGGGCTCCGCCGACTGGGAGCGTGTCTGCAGCGAGATGCGGACCGTCGACGGCGATTACTGGCCGATCCCGATCACCCTGGCGAGCGACCTCGAGTGCGAGGTCGGCGACGTCGTCGAGCTCTCCTCCGACGAAGGCAAGAAGCTGGGCCGCCTCACCGTCGAGGAGATCTGGGAGCGCGACGTCAAGCGCGAGGCCGAGCAGGTCTACGGCACCACCGACGAGGCCCACCCGGGCGTCGCCGCGATCTACGAGGAGGGCAACCGCATGCTGGCCGGCCCGATCGAGGTCGACGCGCTGCCCGACCACGACGAGGCCTTCATGCGCCGCTACAAGACGCCGGCCGAGCACAAAGCCGACTTCGAGGCACGCGGCTGGAAGAAGATCGTCGCCTTCCAGACCCGCAACCCGATCCACCGCGCCCACGAGTACCTGACCAAGGCCGCGCTGGAGACCTGCGACGGGCTCTTCATCCACCCGTTGATCGGCAAGACCAAGGCCGGGGACATCCCCGCCGACGTGCGGATGCGCTGCTACGAGGTGCTGATGGAGAACTACTACCCGGACGACCGGGTCGTGCTCGGCGTCAAGCCGGCGAAGATGCACTACGCCGGCCCGCGCGAGGCCGTTCTCCACGCGATCGTCCGCCGCAACTACGGCGCGACGCACTTCATCGTCGGCCGCGACCACGCGGGCGCCGGCGACTACTACGGCACCTACGACGCCCAGAAGATCTTCGACACGATCGACATCGACGAGCTCGGGATCGAGCCGCTGATGTTCGAGCACACCTTCTGGTGCAACGAGTGCGAGGGCCTGGCCTCGAACAAGACGTGCCCCCACGACCAGGACGCCCACCTGTTCCTTTCCGGCACCAAAGTCCGCGAGATGCTCGGCAACGGCGAAAGGCCGCCGCATGAGTTCTCCCGCGACGAGGTCGCCGACATCCTGATCGACGCTTACAAGGAGGACTGACGACGTATGGCTGGTGAGAAGGGCTTCACCCTCTGGTTCACCGGGCTCTCCGGAGCCGGCAAGACGACTATCTCCCGAGTTCTCGAGGGACACCTGCGCGAGCGCGGCTCGAAGCTGGAGATCCTCGACGGCGACGTCGTTCGCGAAAACCTCTCGAAGGGCCTCGGCTTCTCGAAGGAGGATCGCGACACCAACATCCGGCGGATCGCCTTCGTCGCCGACCTGCTCAGCCGCAACGGCGTGCCGGTTATCACCGCGGCGATCTCCCCCTACGCGGAGATCCGTAATGAGGCGCGCCAGCTGATGGGCGACCGCTTCGTCGAGGTCTACGTCGAGGCTTCGGTCGACACCTGCGCCGAGCGCGACGTCAAGGGTCTCTACGCGAAAGCCTTCTCCGGCGAGATCAAAGAATTCACCGGCGTCTCGGATCCCTACGAGGCCCCGGAGAACCCGGAGTTCGTCTGCCACACCGAGAGCGAGTCCCCCGAGGAGTCGGCCGAGAAGCTGCTGGCCTACCTCGAGGAGCGGGGCCTGGTGCCGTCGGCTGCTGCCGCGGCTTAGCGTTCGGCCCGCAGAAGCGCTTTGGGGAGGGGCCGGGAGACCGGCCCCTCTTTCTATTTCGCCAGACGTTTGAGGACCCTTTGGTCCTCTTCCAGAAGCTCCTTCAGGCGCTTCTGGAACTCCTCGTCGGCGCGCCGTTCGGAGATGTGCTTCTCGATCGCCTGGCGCACCGCCTCTGAGATGGGTATGCCGTCGGCCCGAGCGACGGCGGCGAGTTCCGCAGCCATCGGTTCAGGAAGTCGGAGGCTCGTTGCTTTGGTGGACATCGTGCGTTAAAGGTTAGCGCATATATACCGCAACAGTTGCGCCATCTGGTTTATGTAATGCGGCAGCACCTATTAATAGAAAAAGAAATCTTTTAGCTTGCGGCATTAAAGCGGTAATATGTAAAAACGATGCCAAACCGAGTGACGCTGATCGGCCATCTGCTTATTGTCGCGGAAGCGCAGCTGGGGACCCCTGCCGAGGAGCTGTTGCGGACTACCTCTCTTGACTCCGACCCGGCATTCGGTGCCCTCCTCACCGGGCTCGAAGAGGCGGATCCGCCGCCGATGGCCGTTGAAGTAGCCGCCGTGAGCGCAGCCTGGATTGTGCGGAATCAGCCCTTCCCTGAGGACAACAGCAAGATCGCCTACCTGTTCATGTGCCTGCTGCTGGACGATGCAGGACAGCCATGGAGGACGTCGCAGGAGGACGCTTTCGTGGTGCCGCCGATATTCCAGGCCCTGGAAGCCGGGGAGATCAGCGAAACCGAGTTCGCCGACTGGGTTCGGCTGCGGGTCGCTACGGCCTAGGCGGCACCTGGGGCTTGCCGAGCCCGAAGGTGTCGTAGTCGCCGAACTTGGAGAAGGTCTTGTGGGTGGGGCCGTGGTAGTCGGAGCTGGCGGTGGGGACTAGGTCGAGCTCCGAGCAGAGGGCGAGGAGGTGTTCGGTCTGCTCCTTGGAGTGGCTCGGGTAGAAGGCCTCGACTCCGTCCGGCTGCAGGGAGCGGATCAGGTCCTCCACCTGCGCGGGGTCTTTGACGTCCCAGTAGGGGTGGGCGACGACCGCGACGCCGCCGGAGTCCCGGATCGTCGCCACGGCCTCCTCCGCGGTCGGCCAGCGGCGGGGGACGAAGGCCTTTGCGCCCGGGACCAGGTACTCCTCGAAGAAGGGGCCGAGGTCGCCGGTCGCGCCGGCCGCCCTGGCGATGTGCGGCCGGCCGATCGAGTCGGCGGCGCCGGCCTCGCGGATCGCGTCGTCGAGGGTCAGGTCGAATCCCTCCCGGCGCAGGTTCTGGACGATCTCGCCGGCCCGGTCGCGCCGCTCCTGCTGGGCGCGCTCGCAGGCCGGGGCGATCTTCTCCAGATCGATCCAGTAGCCGCAGACGTGCAGGTCTTCCGCGTAGCGGTGCACGCAGGACATCTCGATCGCCGGCACCAGCTCGACGCCGAGCTTCTCCGCCGCCGCCTGCGCCTCGCCGACGCCGGCGATCGCGTCGTGGTCGGTCAGCGCCAGGGTGGTGACCCCGGCCTCGGCTGCTTTGGCCACCACTTCGGCCGGGAGCAGCTGCCCGTCGGAAACGGTCGAATGGCTCTGCAGCTCGATAAGCATCGGCCGCGCACCCTAGCGGCCCAAATAAATAGACTGCGCCGCCGTGTTCCAGAAGGTCCTCATTGCCAACCGCGGCGAGATCGCCATCCGCGTCGCCCGCACGCTGAAGGAGATGGGCATCACCTCGGTCGCCGTCTACTCGGAGATCGACCGCGACGCCCCCCACGTGCGCGAGGCCGACGAGGCCTACCTGATCGGCCCCGCGGTCCCGGCCGAGAGCTACCTGAACATCGCCAAGATCATCGAGACCGCCAAGGAGGCCGGCGCCGAAGGGATCCACCCCGGCTACGGCTTCCTCGCCGAGAACGCCGAGATGGCCCGCGCCTGCGACGAGGCGGGGATCACCTGGATCGGCCCCCCGCCGGAGGCGATCGAAGCGATGGGATCGAAGACCCAGGCGCGCGAGATCATGGAGCAGGCCGGGGTGCCGATCGTCCCCGGCTCGACCGAGGTCGCCCCGGACCTGGAGGCTGCGCGCAAGCAGGCCGAGGAAGCCGGTTACCCGGTCGCCTGCAAGGCCGCCGGCGGCGGCGGCGGCAAGGGGTTCCGGGTGGCGATGACGCCCGACGACCTGCAGGAGGCCTTCGAGGGGTCCGCCCGCGAAGGCGAGAAGTTCTTCTCCGACTCCCGCGTCTATATCGAGCGCTACCTCGAGGACCCGCGCCACGTCGAGGTCCAGGTGCTGGCCGACGGCCACGGCAACGTGATCCACCTCGGCGAGCGCGACTGCTCGATCCAGCGCCGCCACCAGAAGGTGATCGAGGAGGCCCCCGGGCCGCACGTCGACGAGGAGATGCGGGCGCGGATCGGCAAGATCGCCACCGATGCGGCCGCTGCGGTCGGCTACCGCGGCGCCGGCACGATCGAGGGCATGCAGGTCGGTGACGAGTACTTCTTCCTCGAGATGAACACCCGGGTCCAGGTCGAGCACTGCGTGACCGAGATGGTCACCGGCGTCGACATCGTCCGTGAGCAGATCCTGGTCGCCGCCGGCGAGCCGCTCTCGCTCGCCCAGGAGGACGTGAAGCTGAACGGGTGGTCGATCGAGTGCCGGATCAACGCCGAGGCCGCGCACAAGAAATTCGCCCCCGCTCCAGGTCCGATCAGCGACTCCTACCGCGAGCCCTCGGGCCCCGGCGTGCGCGTCGATTCTGGTGTTGAGGGCGGTTCCGAAGTGACGCCGATGT
>Ga0164302_10000547_pt1 | contig 10668 bp, 6 predicted proteins | sample Whisoiple_202_MG_FD_109714 | JGI IMG/M metagenome (GOLD analysis project Ga0164302, IMG submission 109714) | Soil microbial communities amended with pyrogenic organic matter from upstate New York, USA - Whitman soil sample_202_MG | ecosystem: Environmental > Terrestrial > Soil > Agricultural... | reverse complement strand
TACGACCTTGCCTATCCTTGTCGAGATGACCGGGCGGTACTTTTGGTCAGCAGGCCGGTCGGCGGCTACCCTTGAACTTTTGGCCGTCAGGACCTAGCCCGCGTAAACGTCAGAATGCGGTTCAAACCGGTACGCCTAAAAGTTCGGGCGGTCGTTCGGACCGCCCGATACGTCTTCAGAGTTTTGTCTGAGCGACCAGGCCGGCTCAGCAACGGCAATCAGTTTCGGGCGACGACTGCCGCGGGACCACTAAACCGGTAGTTCACTCCGATCTTGACCTGGCTGATTGCGCCACTGTCCTTCAAGAAAGTCACGCCATCGTTTGCAAGCGCCGTGCGGGAGCCCGAAGTCGATGTAGTTGTACTCAGCCTTTGCAGACCAGTTCCTTCCGAGGTCGAACTCGGTGCCGTAACCAATCAGCCAGCCGCTACGATTACCGCTGGGGCTGAAGCCGTTGGTCAGCGCGTTCCTCTGATTCAAGCAGGGCCCCAATTGTGCCGGGAAGGGCGGGGGCGTTATTGTTCCGTTGACGGGACCCCAAATGCAGCTGACGTTCACACTGTCATCGGTCCAGGCACCACCAGCCTTTACATAGAATAGCGTGCGGTCCCATGCATAGCCGATCCGGGCTGCGGCAGTCGCCATCCAGTTCGCCGCGTTCTCACAGTTCAGATAGGCCGAGCTGAATCCGATCTGGCCGCCGAAGGCATCCTTGCCATTGGCAGCTCCGCAAGTTCTGGCTCCATGGATATTGGCGGCACCGACGTCGCCTTCCACACCCAAGACCCACCGGTTGATCTGATAGTTGTAGCCGATCTGACCGCCACCCAGCCCGCCGAACACGCGTGGATTGTTGCCGGCACCGGTGGCATCGCCGACAAATCGTATATCGGTCTTTCCAAAGCCCACGCCCAGGAAGCCGCCGACATAGAAGCCGGTCCAGTAAGTGGGCGGGATCACCGTGCTCGCCCTTACCGGCGCTTTGGTCGGCATGACCGCAGCGACCGTCTCAGGTGTGAACTGGTAGCGGATACCGCCATTGCCGGTCCAGCCCTCGATATTGTTGCCATTGCGGTAGTCGACGCGGACGAAGCCGAGCCAGCCGGTGTTTGCAATCTGCGCGGCCAGGCCCAGCGAGTACTGGCCATAGGTGCCGACGCGCGTCGTGCTGTTGGTGCCGGTAAGACTGATCGGAGTGACTACGCAAGCGGGACAAATACCGACCGCGGCGAATGCACCGTTCGGGAGCGAGGCGGCCGTGGAAGTTACATTGCCGGCGAATTCATGGAACACGCTGGCCGATGCGAACGGCTGCCAGATCATGTAGCCCGACGAGATCGTCGTTCCGCCGCGCAAACTCAGACGGCCGATCTGGCTCTCGATCGGGTTCGAGGTAAAGGTCGAGACGATTCCGTTCGCACTGGGGCCACCACTGATATTGAAAGGATCCACCTCGGTTCTGGACCAGATGAAGCCTGCAGATGGTTCGATGAACCAGTTATTGGCCAGGGCGAAATTGTACCCGGCTGATGTCGCGACCGACCAGCCATTCGCGCCGATCTGCTGGCCGAACAAGCCTACCGTCGTATTGGTCAGGTCGGCACTGTAGAATTCCCTGCGCACCATGAGGTCGGCGAAAAACCGGCCATAGGTCGCAACCAGGTAAGTGCCGAGGAAAGGTACCTCGAAGTTGGTCGAGCCGCCGGTGTTGTCGGTGGCATGGGACGACAAGTAGCCAGCGGTGGTGCCCCAATGCAGATTCCAGCCGTTCCAGTTTAACCGGGCAATGTCCTGCCCGACCTGAACGCCGGCAAAGGTCTCGCGCACACTGCCCGGGCAATTGGCTGTCGCCTGGGTATTGAAAGCGGCAGCAAATGCGCCGGGGGCAACGACCGTACCGGTCGCGCTAGATGTGAACTTGTTGGTGACTTCGCCACCGACGCCGCGAATCCAGACACCGCCGCCGGGCTGGTAAGGTTTTGGGTCACCCGGCGCCGAGACGAAAGCGCTGCCTTGCTGGCTCAGAAAGGCGGTAATCATGTTGCCCAGAGTGCCGGCAAAAGAGACGGCCGCCGCGCCGCCGGCTGCGGCCGCAGCCTGCAGTTGGCCTCCGAACAGGGACGCACCAGGACCAGTGGCAGTCGTTGCGCAATTTTGTGCGAATGCCCCGGAGCCCGTCGAAAGCGCTACTGCGAAAGCAAATCCCGCCAGAACACGGCCTTGGCGCCCCTTTGACCGGAGATTCATGGAAACAGCCCCCGAATTTCAATTCAGCAAAAAATCAAATTTCAGGCACTTTGTAAGGGAGACTCGCACACGCTGGAAGTTCGTAAACGTCCCTCGCGCCGCGTGCCCGCCATGATTTCCGCAGGCTGTGCTATAAGGGCAACATGATCACAGGTCCCGAGCCACGCGGCTGGCGCCCGAGGTTCCGGCTTCCAGAAACCGCGTGATGTACCTCACATTATTGCGGCGGGTTTCGGATTACTGTGCCCATGGGCATCAGGGGCGTTCCCGAGGCATTGAGTAGTGCGGATGCCCATAAGTCCAAGTTTGAACCGTCGCGCCGAATCATCGACGAAACGGAAAATCTGCCGGGATATTAAGGCTCAAGCGCGCGATGGAGATTGATCGGATAAGGCGAAAAACATACAGTCAAGTCCTCGGCGCGTTGCTGGATTTTAAGACAGGTCGCCGCAGGGCGACGTATTGGTTCATATTTTAGTTGAACTCTTGAAGGGATCTGTGCGGTTGAGGATTTGCCCCGCGCGGGAATGAAAATGATCAGGCGTCTGGTCCCAATGGCGGCGATCATCGGGGGAGCCATTTTATCAATGGTTCTGGGGCCGAATTTTGCCTGGGCTGCCGACAAGCGAGTGGCGCTGATCGTTGGAAATTCGACTTACCAGACCGTTCCGCAGCTGCCGAATCCCTCCCGTGATGCAAGCGCCGTGGCGAAAATGTTCAGGGATGCGGGCTTCGATTCGGTCGACATCCAGCTCAATGTCGGCAATCTCGAGTTCAAGCGTTCCATTCGCAAGTTCGAAGCGCTCGCCGACCAGGCCGACATCGCGGTGGTCTACTACGCCGGTCACGGGCTTGAAATCGGTGGAACCAATTACCTCATCCCGGTCGATGCGAGACTGGCGAGCGATCGCGACGCCGATGACGAGGCCATCCCGCTGGAGAGGTTGGTATCGTCAGCGGACGGCGCCAGGCGATTGCGTCTCATCATTCTCGATGCCTGCCGCGACAATCCCTTCATCAGCATCATGCGCCGGGAACGCAAGGTTGCGAGCCGCGCGGTGGTGGCCGGTTTGGGGAAGGTCGAACCCACCAGCACCGATACGCTGATCGCCTATGCTGCCAAGGCCGGTTCAACGGCTGATGATGGCAATGGCGATCACAGTCCTTTCACTGCCTCGCTGTTGAAGAACCTGACAGTCCCGGGCCTCGACGTACGCCTGGCGTTCGGACGGGTCAGGGACGAAGTGTTGAAGATGACCGGAAACCGGCAAGAACCGTTCGTCTACGGCTCGCTCGGAGGCGGCAACATCTCGCTAGTGCCGCCGCCGCCGGTACCGCGCGAAACGCCCGTCAGCGACATCAAGACCGACTACGAACTGGTCGAGAAAGTCGGAACGGCGCGCGCCTGGCAGGTATTTCTAGCGACTCATCCGAATGGCTTTTATGCCGACCTGGCGCGCGCGCAGATCGAAAGACTAAGCACTCAGCAGCCTCGGCTCGCCTCTCTCGAGCCCTCGACACCTCCGCCCAGCCGCGAATCCTCCTCGAAGGAGGCGCTGGAGTGGGAAAAGGTCAAGAACAGCACCGATCTGTCGGAGCTGCAGAAATTCATCAAGCGCTTTCCGGATGCGCCACTGGCGATCAACGCCCAACAGCGCATCGATGTCCTGAAGCAAGCTGCCCGGGAGCGCGAGGATAATGCTCGCGCCGAGCGCGAGGCAGCGCGGAAAGCCGCCGAAGAGGCGGCCCGGCAGGCCGAGCAAAGGAAAGCCGAACTGGTGGCTGCAAAAAAGCGCGAGGAAGACGAGCGCCGCGCCAGGGAAGCGGAAGCCGAGCAGAAGGCCAAGGCTGCCGCGGCCGAACTCGCCGCGGCAAAGAGGCGCGAGGAAGATGAACGCCGTGCCAGAGCCGCGGAGGCCGAGCAGCAGGCCAAGGCTGCGGAAGCCGAACGCAAGGCCGCGGAAGCCAGACAAAAAGCCGAGGAGGCGGCGAGAAACAAGGCGGCCGCTGAAGCCGCCGCCCTCCGCGCGGCCAGCGAAAAGCAGGCAAGACAGGCCGAGGCAGAGCGCAAGAAAGCCGAGTTGGCTTCGGCGCAGGAAGCCGCCTGCAAGAAGGAACAAGGCAAATTCGAGGAGCTGGTCGGCAAGGGCAGCGAAGGCTCGGGCATTGCCGACCTGAAGTCTTTTTCCAAGACCGTCACCTGCGATCGATTGGGACCTCAGGTGGTCGCCGCCCTCGACAAATTCGCCGCCGAAGCGGCGAAGCGGGCGGCTGCTCTGCCCAATTCGCCCGAGCTGATCCGCTCCGCTCAGACCCAGCTCGCTCGCCTCGGCTGTCTCGCGGGCAATGTAGACGGCAGCTTGAGCACGACCAAGAGCGCACTTGGACATTACATGTCGATCCAGGGCAAGTCGTCTAGCGGCCACGACGTGACCGAGGCTCTGGTCGCCGATCTGAGCAAGCAGACCGGCCGCGTCTGCCCGCTCGAATGCAAGACGGGCGAGACGGCAAAAGGAGAGACCTGCGTCGCCAGCGAGAAACCGGCGGTACCGGCGACCGCTTCGCGCCGCAACAACGACGACGAGGACGACGCACGGGTGCGCCGCAAACAAGCCAACCGCAAGAACGACGAAGAGGACGATGCGCGGGCGCGCCGCAAACAATCGAACCGCCAGGCGGAGCGCGAAGAGCCACGGCGAGCTCGGCCAGAAACACCCCGCGCCCGCCAGCAGGTCTTTGCCCGTCCCAGCATCGTAAGCGGCGGTGGTGGCGGCGGCGGAGGCAGTCACACCATGATCGGCGTGGGCTTCTGATCGACGGGCTGTGCGCGAGGCAGAGGCCCGCGAATAGTGCCTGACGATCGCCGTTATGCTGATTGCGACTTTCCAAACAACGAGGTTCTCGGAATGAAAAGCATGTTTGCCGCGGTTGTTGTCTTCGCCGGTCTCACGGGGCCAGCGGCAGCGCAGGCACCGGTCGCCGTCGTTGAGGAGGTGCTGGGCACCGTTACCGGCGTCGAGTTCATGGACTATGTCGCCCCCGGCAAGGTCATCAAGCTCGGGCCGAATGGCTCGGTCGTGCTGGGCTACATGAAATCCTGCTGGCGCGAGACGATTGCGGGAGTAGGAACCGTGATCGTCGGCGCCGAAGAGAGCATGGTCCATCTCGGCCAGGTCAAGGCCAACAAGGTGGCTTGCGATTCAAGCAATTCGCGGCTCGTCGATCGCCAGGTGGGCGAAAGTGCCGCGACCGTGGTCCGCAGCATGGACGGAAAGGCCTCGATGTCACCGCAGTTTACGCTCTACGGCCTTTCGCCGGTCGTCGAGACCACGGGCCGGGGAAGGCTGGTCGTTGAAAGGCTCGATGCAAAGGGCGAACGGTACGATGTGGATCTCACCCCTGCTTCTGTCGTGCGGGGCAAGTTCTACGACTTTGCCAAGACCCGCACGACCTTGAGGCCGGGTGGTGTGTACGCCGCGAGCCTTGGCTCGAAGAGGGCGGTTTTCCTGGTCGATCGGCAGGCCGAGCCCGGCCCGAGCCCGATCATCGGCCGCCTGGTGCGGATGGAATAGGCGAACGAGTTCGATCATCCGGATCCCGCCATGGGCCGCGGCATCAGACGAGATGCAGTCGCGATCATCCTCGTTGCCGTGGCGTCGGGCCTTGTTTCCGCGTCTCCCCCGGTCAGCTTCGCCCATGGCTGGTCGATCGACGCGCTCACCGCGCTGCGCTGGCAGTTTTTCGGCCAGCGCCGTGATCCCGCCTCCACGCCGGTCGCCGTGATTGCGATCGACGAGGAGACGTATCAAACTCCGCCGTTCAAGGGGTCGCCGACCCTGACGTGGACCACGGAAGTTGGTCGGGTTCTGAATGCGATAACCGACGGCGGAGCCGAGGTCGTGGGCTTCGACATCGTATTTCCGACCTCGATTGAAACAATCCGAGATTCCTTTTGGCGATGATTTGCTGGGCGGCCGAATGCGCGGCTTTGACCGCGCATTCCTGCGCTCTCTCGCGACGGGAGCTTCCGCCGGCAAGGTGGTGCTGGGTGAGATTCTCAGCGGCGATCGATCGATCCGGCCGTCACCTGGACAACGCATCGCGGTAGGTCAGCAGAAGAATATACGGCCGCTCAACATATATTCGGACCCCGACGACGTGGTGCGCAGAATACCCCTGACGTTCCCGGCTGGCGGAAAGAGAGTGCCTTCGATGGCGCTCGAGCTGGCGTCGCGCGCGCTCAACACCGAACCAAAGGTGGGCGAAGATGGAAGCGTGACGCTTGCCGGCTATCTCATTCCGAGTACGGTGCCAAATACACTGACTCTTAATTTCGAGGGTGGCGGTAACGATGTTCAGACGTTTTCGTTCGCCGATCTGCATGCCTGCGTTGAACGCAACAACACGGATTTTTTCCATCGCGAATTCGCCGGCAAGGTCGTCATCTTCGGCGCACTTCTCGATTCGGAGGATCGAAAAATCACCTCCAAGCGTTTTGCGACCGGGCTTGATGGGTCGCGAGCGCCGCGTTGCGCGCTGCCCTTGGCCTCGCCGACCGCCGGGCAATTCAAGCGCAGTTCGATCGCCGGCGTTTATATTCACGCGACCGCGGTCCACAATCTGATGGCCCGGGACGCGATCATCGAGCCCGGGGCGGTGCCGGCGGCAATCATCGCAATCATTTTTGCCGCGCTGGCTGGGCTCGCGACACGCATGCTGGCGCCGGGCGCCGCCGCACTGGTTTATTTCGGAACGGTTGCGGCATGGACATGCTTTGCGACATTTGCATTTACCCGCTCGCTGGCGTTGCCGCTAACCGAGCCGTTTCTTGCTGGCTTGGCCGCAATGGCTGCGATCGTCGCCTACCGCCTCGTCGTTGCCGACAAGGGCGAACGATTGCTGCGCAAGAGCTTTGCGCTTTATCTGGCGCCCCAAGTGATCGACAAGATGCTGTCGTCCAACAAACTGCCGGAACTGGGCGGTGAAACACGCGACGTCACCGTGTTCTTTTCGGACCTGGCCGGTTTTTCGTCGATCTCTGAAAAAATGACACCGGCGGAACTGGTTATGTTCATGAACGAGTATCTTTCTGCCATGACCGACATCATCGAAAGCAAGGGCGGCTATATCGACAAATATATCGGCGACTCGATCGTGGCGGTGTTCGGCGCGCCAGCCGACGATAGTGACCATGCGAGCAATGCGGCGCGGGCTGCGCTGGGTTGCCGTGCGCGTCTTGACGAACTCAATCAAGGCTCCGCCGCTTTCATGGGTTACAGGGTGGCACATCGCATGGGGCTTAATTCCGGCGAAGCGCTGGTCGGCAACATCGGCTCGCGGCGGCGCTTCAATTATTCCGTGATGAGCGATGCGGTGAACGTCGCGTCGCGGCTTGAGGGCGCCAACAAGTACTACGGCACCACGATCGCCGCATCGGAAATGACGGTCGCGCTGACGGGATCGGCATTCATATGGCGCGAACTCGACGCGATCCGGGTGCAGGGACGCTCTGGACCGGTGAAGATCTACGAACTGCTTGCGGTGGCCGGGCAGGAGACCCCGCAGCAGGTTGCGGCTGCGGCTGCCTATGCCGAAGGTCTCGCGCGCTGGCGCCGCCGCGAATTCGATGCCGCAGCAAAGTGCTTCGCGCGTGCCGCCGATGTCGACAAGCCGTCCGCGTTGTTTCTCAGCCGGGCTAACGCATTTGTGAGCCATCCGCCGGGTCCGGATTGGAATCCGGTCACTACATTGGAGGGCAAGTAGGAAACTGCGCGGGCGCCGGCGGCCAGACCATCATTGGCGTTGGCTTTTAGACGGCAAATTGCTAACTTGCGCGGACAAATCCGAACGTAATTCAAACTTGTCCGAATAGAGAAGGCATAGTCCGATGACCAGCAACTCCCGCTTGATGTTGCAGTTTGCCGCAGCCACGGGGATTGCTGCCATGCTTTGGGTTGCAGCGCCGGCCATGGCTGCGGAGAGCCCTGCCGACAGCACTACACCCGCGGTCAGTACGAAGACCGTGCGCCATGCTTCTCTCAATCGCCATGCTCCGCGGCGAACCCGGCTCTCGGCGTCCCATTATCGCCGTGGTTACGAACGGATTAGCCCGGTCCGCAGCAATGTGGAATGTTCCGGCGTCTGGTGCGGGCGACAATTCGTTTTGATGATCGGCATTGGCTATTGAAGGTGGTTTTCCGGAACCGCCGCGGCCAATATTACCGGGGCGGCTTACGATAGATCCTGGATAGGCCTAGCGCCTTAGCTCCGGTACAGCGTTTGTACCATCAATCCGCCACCGCTGGCCGCTAAAGCGATGTCCGCGTCATCGAGGATTATTGCCGTGGCTACCTTGTCGCCGACAACGCCAGGCCGTCGCCGTTTCAGGCGAGGACCGGCCTCCTTCGTGTTCGCGTGTCTCGCACTCTCCATGATGGCCGTTGCGCGCGCCGATGATGCGCCGGAGCCGCCCCCGAATCAGCCCGCCGCAACGCCCTCGGCACAAAAACCCGGAGCAACGGGCGAACACGGTGGCGCTGCCCCGAATTCGCCGGCCCCCGAGCAGCACCGCCTGCCGCCGGATTCCACCACCAAGCAAACGCTGGTCCTTCCCGGCCGCACGCTCGCCTTCACGGCCACCGCGGGGTCGATCCGCCTCTTCAACGACAAGCGGGAGCCGCAGGCCGATATCGTCTATACCGCCTATCAGCTGGATGGCGCCCAGCCGGCGACCCGCCCGGTGACCTTCTTTTTCAATGGCGGCCCGGGTGCAGCCTCGGCCTATTTGCAACTCGGCAATGCCGGACCCTGGCGACTGGCCATCAATGCAGATGCGCCGATTTCGTCCGCTTCGCCCGACCTGCAGGCCAATGCCGAGACCTGGCTCGACTTTACCGATCTCGTCTTCGTCGATCCGGTCGGCACCGGCTACAGCCGCTTCGTCGCCACCGGCGAGGACGTGCGCAAGCGCTTCTTTTCGGTCGACGGCGACGTCAACTCTCTCGCAGCGACGATCCGCCGCTGGCTGGAAAAATACGATCGGTTGCTATCACCCAAGTTTGTCGTCGGCGAAAGCTATGGCGGCATCCGCGGCCCGAAGATCGTTCGCGAACTGCAAACCCAGCAGGGCGTCGGGGTGAGCGGTCTCATTCTCGTCTCGCCGCTCCTCGACTTCCGCGAATTTTCGGGCTCCAGCCTGCTGCAATATGTCTGGAGCCTTCCAACCATGGCGGCGGTAGCGCGCGAAGCGAGAGGTTCCGTTACCCGGGCCGACGTCGCCGACGTCGAAAGCTATGCGAGGAGCGATTTCCTGGGCGACATCCTCAAAGGGCAAGCCGACGCCGAGGCCACCACACGTCTTGCCGACAGGGTGGCGCAATTGACGGGGATCGATCAGGCCGTCAGCCGCAGGCTGGCCGGGCGTTTCGATGTCTCCGAGTTTCGCCGCGAACTGGACCGGCGCAATGGCAAGGTAAGGGGACGCTACGATGCCTCGGTCTCAGGCTTCGATCCCTATCCGGACTCGAGTTCCCATCATTTCGACGATCCGTCCGGCGACCCCTTGATCGCACCATTGACCAGCGCCGCGGTCGACCTCACCAAACGCAAGCTCGATTGGAAACCGGACGGGCCCTATGAGTTGCTCAGTCGCACGGTCGAAAGATCCTGGGATTTCGGGCGCGGCCTAAATCCGCCCCAGTCGATCTCCCAATTGCGAGAGATCCTCGCCCTGGACCCAAAACTCAAGCTGCTTGTAGGCCATGGGCTGTTCGATCTCGCCACGCCGTATTTCGGCACCAAAATCCTGCTCGACCAATTGCCGGCCTACGCTTCGCCCGAGCGCGTGAGGCTCGTGGTGTATCCTGGCGGACATATGTTCTATTTGCGCGATGCTTCGCGCCAGGCTTTCCGCGCCGAGGCGGAGGCGCTGATGAAGTGAGAGGCGCGTCAAGACAACGCCGGCGCAAACCCTGAGGTTTGCGCCGGCTAACTTGTGTCAGTGAACTCAGTAAACGAGTCCGGTGCCGGGCGGTTTTTCGAGGGCTGCGGCGAGCGAGCGATATTCCTCGCTGTTGGTGCCGGCCAAAGCGGCGATCCGGTTCAGGTGATACTGCGCCTGCTCGCGGTTGCCCTGTTCGACCTGCCACAGTCCATAATACTGCCAGGTCTTGACGTGGTTCGGGTCCGCCTTCAGCGCGCGCTCGTACCAGATCTGCGAGACCTTGTAGTCGCCGAGCTTGCGATAGGAATAGCCGATCAGATTGGCGACAGCGGCGCTGTCGTCGTGACCAAGCGCCTTCAGCTGCCCGATGGCGGCAGCATAGTCGTTGCGGTCATAGATCGTGGCATAGGCGGCGCGATAACCCTTGGCAAACGCCGCGTCCTCGATGCTTGGGGGGATCTCGCTGGTCTTCTTCTTTG
>Ga0164302_10000546_pt1 | contig 10674 bp, 9 predicted proteins | sample Whisoiple_202_MG_FD_109714 | JGI IMG/M metagenome (GOLD analysis project Ga0164302, IMG submission 109714) | Soil microbial communities amended with pyrogenic organic matter from upstate New York, USA - Whitman soil sample_202_MG | ecosystem: Environmental > Terrestrial > Soil > Agricultural... | reverse complement strand
GCTGCTTCGACTTTTATAAGAACTTGATTATACTTGATTTTTGGCACGTCTATATCTTCTATATTTACAACTTTTCTTGGATCCTTATCATGTTCACGATAGATAGCTGCCTTCATACATCTAAAGAAAACAATATGAAATTTAAAGAAATAGGTTTAGAGAAATGTTATTATAGTAGGCGCGTGGCCGGTCAGCGTACGCTAGTTGATATGAGTGCAATATTTAAGGTGCTATAAGGTGATCATAAAGTGATATCTATAGATAGTAGCAATTGATGGATGGGAACCAGTGTATTTAATTCAGTCAATCACCAGTAAGTCTTAACACATTGGACAGCATCAGATTCTTGAAATGCCCATTATAATTATATCAGAAAAATGCCTTCTAATACAGATGTGCGGCGCGCTAGATTATAAACATTCTAAATTGAGGTACCATCTGTATAGACAGACATCGTTCGACGGACAGAGACGATGATCGGACAAAAAGTTTCATGAGTAACTCGGTCATCCGGCGGCGTATAAAGAGATATTAATGTCCAAACTTACTCGTAACCAGCGGATCCTATTGATAGGTAAAACTATCACACTTGTGATGAACTTAATATCTTCGACTTTCCAAATCGATGGATTAAGGTCTGAGCCCTTACAGAAAACCACAACAAGTTCAACTTGTGATACTATGATGACAGAGCTCGCAATCATATAGCCGACCGATCAATTGCATGAGTCGCGTCTGCTCATCATCATCATCACCTGCACCTGTTGTGGGACGAGAGAATACCATTACCTCGCCAAGACCTGCATCCAGAAGTTCGGCAAGCCGATCAGCCACTATTGATTCATTTCCAGAAATAACCAAGCTATCTACAAGAGCATCGGGTACCGTCTGGTCTGATGTCAATGAAAAATCTGCATTAGAGAACATGTTAGCATAGAAAGGGATCTTAGCATAAAAGTCAAGCATTTGGTGTCCTGCGGCTAGAACAGCACGCCGATCTTCGGTAACTGCTACCGGTACATAGGCTACCAATGGAGGCGGTGAACGTCCAACTGCAGCTGCTGATGTAAGTAAAGCTGGAATTCCAGTATGAAGCAGATACGGAACAGGATATACCCATGTAAGGCTCCATCGGCAATTTGTCCAGCTAATTGAAATGCTGATTTACGTCTTTACTTTCTTTCTTTCTTTCTCAATCTATCCGATAATGCTGCTGCAAGAAGATTTGCAGTATTCACTCTATCTTTAAATCTTGGATGAAAATTGAATTTGCAGTTTAGCGTGTCGAACATTTGATTACATTCTGAAGGCTATTTAATTATTGATATTGTTATTGCGGATTGTTCACAGCTTCTAATTGTGGTGTCAGACTCAATAATGTAATAGTTAGCCCTCCGGTTATTAGTGGTCCAAATATTGCGACTAGTTTTCTTAGTTTTGTTATAACTCTAGAGAACTACGATCGAAGTACAAAATATAGACAGGATAGTGCCAATATCTGACTCATATCTTCAAACGGTGTGGTTATAATGTTTCATCCAGTAATGGCATTGGTTTTCCGTCCTGTGAGACTAGTCTGTTACGTACACATAGATTGGAGAAAGTAGTGTTTCTTGCGAAACAGTAAATATGACTTTGAACAAAAAATCATTTCGAGGCTTGAGGTCGATGATGATAGGGATGTTGTTTTAAATCTATAACTATTTGTGCAGCGCAAATTGCGGTCAAAATACAGACAAGTGAAAGTGGTGGCAACGGGATACGTAAAATGGGGATTAGAAGAATCATGCCAGCCGAAATTATTCTATATGTTGCCCATCTTATACTGATGCGATAATCCTGAACAGATCCAGTATACAAGTAAGAATAAGCAGATGAGAGATGCAATACCCCTTGAGCACCCAATGCCAATGCAACACTGCCACAGACAAGCCACTGTTCAATGTATGATAGAACTAACGCATGTGCTTTTGATATGATATAACTTAATGCAACCCCAACTGATGTTATTGCAACAACAAGGGGAAAATGTCCAAACAACCAAAGTGAGTACACGCCAATCTTACCTTTTTCTCGCAGAGCACTAATAGGTGCACCATCTACACCATCAAAATACAGCCACCACAAACTAAAAGATATACTAAGACTTAGGCCCAATATTAACATAGAATAAAAATTGGAATCCATGTTTGAGATTCCTGGCACAACTCCTAGGATAGACTCTCCCAGTACTAGTATTGTGAAAAGGCCCATACGTTCAGTTATATGTGATATATGTGGTGCAAATTGTGGATGCAATCTTCCTACTATTATTGGTGTTGCAAAATCTATTACCAGCCCGACTCCCCATAAAACGAACCGAAATGGTGTAGGAACAAACGCCGAGATAATCCACATAATTGCAGCAAATAAGTAACCTATGCTATTTTGTCGTATAAGTGGGGTAGCAGATGAAAATGATTTGCTAGTACCTGTTCGTACATATTCTAAAACAAGAATAATACGAATTGCTGCATACGAAAGAGCAAAACCAACAGAACCATCCCCAAAAGCGTCGGACACATAAACCGCCAAGAAAGCAGCGCCTACCATTTGCAAAAGTACTAAAATTCTGTGTCCCAGATCATCAGTGTCAAATCTAGTAGCATAAAAGACAGCACCGATCCATGACCACCACACAGGAACGAAGAGTGCTAAAAAACCAAGAAAACCTTTTAACGAGATATCATCCTCTAATTTATGAGCAAGTTGAAAGATAACGACTACAAAAACAAGGTCATAGAAGAGTTCTAACCATGTTGCGCGACGGTTTGCATTGTTACTGGTGTTTTCTTTTTCACTCAAAGCCTTTGTACCACGATTTTGACAAGAAATAGATCGTTGAAAGCATAGAACAGGAGACCAGTATTCTCATTCCTACAAACCATGAAGAATATTATTATACTCAATATGAATTTACCAGGAAGGAACTTAATTACATTCGACTTGTCAGTACCGAATCTGTAGATACTCGATATCCCAAAAGCGTTATCCGTAGTCAAAAGATATAATGATCAAGACGAACATAAGCAAAACCTTATAGCGTTAGACATAGTTTGGTCGCACTTACAGGATAGATTTAGTAAGACGCACTATCAAAATATAATTGGAGATAATGACAGCGGCAAGAGGTACCGTATTTGAAGCATCGGCCTATAGATGTGTTAATACCACAAATCCAAGCACGGCAATCGTCTTCCGAATTTTAGGAACAGTCGAGCCAGGCCAGTGTAACGTAGTATGTGACAAGTCGCGCAATATTGATGAATCAGAAGATATGATGGCTATTAAGTACTGGATAGGACTTCTCAAAAAAGTTCCAAAAACGAATATAAATACATGGAAGCAAAGAATTCTTCACATATAGTCTGAAAATACTAATCGGCGAAAGCTCGCTTAATCAGTATAGGGCTAGGGGGATCTTCGATAGGACCTTCCAATCCATTGCATATCGGTAACCTACAAGGAGATATTGAGGAAGCCATGAACCCACAAGGAGATCCCTATCGGAAAAAAGAATTGGATGAATCGATGCATTTCAGAAAACTGATGCTGATTTATCGTCTAGTCCATTACAAGGATATCATAACCGAAATACATATTGGTATCAAGAGACGAAATAAAGAGCTCTGTAAATCATACATTCAACTATTCTATGGAAGTAATGTCCAGCAGGAGATAGAAGACACATTACAGAAATTCTTGTACTCAGAATAACAGAAAATCTACAAGTCAAGAATCGGTACTGCTTCCAATCGTAATGGATCTCATATCATCTGGGAATTTAACAATATCAGTATCAGCAATATGGTATAAGATAACAAATACATTAGAAGGTAGGGAAGATGATTGAGGAGCATTTCATACATCTGATTGGGTGTTTTATGGGAACACAATTACAAAACTGATGTGCAACAAGTTTGGAGCTATCAAGTGCACGCGAATAAGGAAAGTGTATCAACATTTAGTCTGGATAAACTAGAAAAGATACATAGATCGTATAAGGCAGAAATTAAGATAAAGACTATACTCAATCATTTACTGAGCGAAGGCAATAGCACAATTGAAATATCTAATAATTATGATGTAAATCCCGAAAATATGGTTACGGCCAATGACGGCAGTGACTGCTCTAGAGATAGTGCCAAGGATATTATTGAAAATGATGCCATAATAGTAACTGCATCAAATCAACAAGAAATTAGTACTAACATCATGGACAAAGTACAGGACACTACCCTAGAAGCCGTCACATCTGCGGAGACTCGGGATAATACTATTGATACACAGACGTCTCTTCCTTCTAGGATAGCCCTTCAACAAACAAGGTCCGAAACAATTCAAAATGCCGGAGAAATTTACAGATCTGATGCTAACTGGTATTGTAGGCATTGCAAGCTATCTGGTGACAGATTCTATATTGACGTCCATGTTTGTAAAGGGTGCGTACCTATGTGATCATAAAAGCGTTCGAAAAGTGGCATTTGATACAAGACGAAACACCTCAATTCTTTCCAAGAGATGGAAATAATCCGGGTGTCTAGGATGTTGATGATACTAGATCCAATTCTATGGATAAGATCTTCTGGTTATTAATTCGATCTCACGCTGGTAATAGCACATGATGCGCAATGAATAGAGGGTATGCATAATAATATTCTTATAATCTCAAAGGCTTCATATTGCTCATCTCAATTGAATTTCTATTTGCTTTCAATGACTATACAAGTAAGTGGTATTTGCCACCAAACTACTGATTAGTAAGTATTTCCATTTCCTAATGCCCCTCCAATGCATCTCGATCCCAGCCGGCAGACTCAGCGGCTGCCTCATATGTACTCTGTAGGAAACTAAGCAAGACCTCATCGGGTGACTTTGCAGTACGAACCACTTCGTAGGGCAGCAGGAACTCGTTTATTCCAGTATGGTAAAATGCCTCAACCGGCTGAATAGGGTATTCTCTGAAGTGCTGCGGCTCCGGATAGGCATATGAATAGAAAGCCGGTTCATCAAGTAGACCGCCGCCAGGCCAGAAACCACAACTACTAACTTCCTGCGAATAGGCTTCCTGCATCACAAAAAGGCCACAGTTTGGTGCACCCGGATGAGCAGGTGCTGGACGTCCGGAAAAGCGGGTGACGGCTAGATCAAAGGCCCCCCAGAAAAAATGTACTGGGCTCACTTTGCCTGTAAATCGAGAACGAAACTTCATAAGCACTCTACTTGCCTGTGCCAGAATTAGCCAGAACCGCTGCGCATATTCAGGATCATAGGTGACATGCTTCTCATCATTCTCAAATGGAGTTCGATCCGGCACTTCTACAGGTGTAGTCCAGATAGTTACAGGCATTCCAAGCGAGTTCAGAGCGGCCATCACTTCTTGATAAAAATCAGCGACTGAACGCGAGCGCAAAGCGATAGTCTTGGTAGAACCATCGATCGTTTCAATAATTAGGAGGTGGGAAATGAAATCAAAGTCTATCTGAAATAGTCGATCATCGTATGGGATAGCAGATGTCGTAAGTCCACGAGGTGTTACATACAAAGTAACATTCCACCAGTGATTCACTAGCGGAGTGAGTCTGAGCCGGATCTTGCCAACAATCTGGGTCCACATGTGCAATGTTTCATAGGTGTCTTTCCATTCTGCTAGCGGTAATTCAGGCCATTGGTTTATTGTAGTCATTGATTTCTCCTCTTATGGTATAAGCCATCCGGTGTTTGTGCTAATACTAAACCGTAACTGTTGACCATTTATGTCATAGCAATTGTCATCGTAATTAAAGATAAGGCTATGGTGATAGTAGACAAGATTACTATTTGATCTTTGTGGTTGGAGATATACTATAAGGTCTATTTGTCATCGAATGCCGAGGAATGTATAATTGAGTTTGCGCTAATTATAAAAACAGGCTTTAAGAATGGCTGCTAGTTTATGAAAGATATAGAGTCCTTTCAAGCTGATAATCGCAATAGTGATATGGTAGCCATAGAAATCAACAATCTAACAAAACGTTTTGGAAATTTCACAGCCATTGATGGCCTCACACTAACTGTAAAATATGGTGAAATTTTTGGTTTGCTTGGCCCGAATGGATCCGGAAAGACTACAACAATTAATATTGTCAGCGGTCTGTCGAAACCTACCTATGGGCAAGTCATAGTACTTGGTCATGATATTATGAAAAATACTCGTTCAGTACATGCAGCTCTTGGAGCTGTGCCCCAAGAGACATCTTTGTATGAGGAACTTAGTGCTTGGACAAATATGTCAGTCCACGCTGATCTTTATAGGGTGGGAGGCGCTCATCGTGACAAGCGTATCACAGAGATGCTTAATCTAGTGCAACTATACGAACGCAAGGACAGTCGAGTTAGTACCTTCTCAGGTGGCATGAAGCGTCGTCTGGCTCTTGCACGGGCACTACTTCATGATCCACAGCTACTTTACCTCGATGAGCCAACCCTAGGAGTGGATGTACAGAGTCGTCGGGCTATCTGGGACTATATTCTCGATGTCAAGCAAGACAAAGGCAAGACTGTTCTACTAACAACTAACTATCTTGAAGAAGCTAATGCCTTATGCGATAGAATTGCGATTATAGATCATGGTAAGCTGGTCGTACTAGATACACCGGCGGAGTTGAAACGAAGATACTGTGATACAGTTATGGAAATAGAGACCGCATCATCTGCATCGTCACAACTTTTAGTTCAGCTTCGTAACATTCCTGGCATAAGCCAAGTGGCTCAGGACGACAAGATACTAAAAGTAGCAATGAGTGGCAATGATCTTTCAGCAACAGGAAAGATTATCACACTTGTAACTCAGGAGAGTAACATCAGGAGAATCGCCCAGCGAGAACCAAATCTCGAAGAAATATTTTTAAGTTTGACTGGAACTGGTTTGAGAGACTAGATGAGGGAGGAGTCAGATGTACATTGAAGACGTCCTTTGCTAGCCACATACGTGTTATTTGGGCAATGGCTGTAAAGGATATCCAAAGCTCTTTAACTGAGCGGGCCTTTATGCTAACAAGTATTATTATTCCAATTAACTTTTTGCTGCTTTTTCTTCTATTTGCTCTTACAGGTGGTCAAGCACCCACGGCTGTTGTTCTTGAAGATAAAGGTCCTTACGCACAACAATTACTCTCAGCTATGGAACATTCTCATTCCTTTATCATCCAACAAACTACAGCTTCAAATGCACAGAACCTGATGCAAAAAGGCCAGATTGTGGCGATAGTAACAGTGCCTGCTAGCTTTGACGCTGCGTTGGAGCATGGTAAAGAAATTGAGTTACCAGTCGTAGTCAATAACCTCGATGTAGACTTTACAAATGACATACGTAGAGCAGTGCCATTGGCTATTACCTCATTCTATGCGAATGCTTTCCCTAATCAGGTCGTTGTTAGAGCTCATGAAGTCGATACATACTTTCAAGACACAGGTTATATTCAGTATATAGTTGTCAGCCTTATGGTTGTCAGTATAATGCTCGGCGGGCTGCTTCAAGCAGGATCAAATGCAGCCAGAGAATATGAAAAAGGAACAATCAAGGAATTGATACTTGCACCTGCCAACCCATTGGCTATCCAAGTTGGAAAGATTCTCGGCGCCCTTGTACTCAGTTCATCTTCGGTAGTAGTTATGATAATCGTCATCGTATTTTTGATTGGTGTTTGGCCATTACACTGGGAAGAATTAGTTGGCTTTGTATTGTTACTCATGGTAACATTTGTAGCTGCCGGAACACTCATAGGTACTTTGATTCGTAGGCGTCAAGCTGTCATCCCACTTAGCATTGGTCTGTCAATCCCAATCTTTTTCATAAGTGGAGCCTTCGGCCCAGCCATATGGGGGGATCCGGTCACGGCAGCCATAGCCCAGTTGCAACCAATCTATTACGGCATTGCCATATTTCAACATGCGTTTCATAATTTTACGACTACATCTACAGGTCCTGGAGTTGATGAATTCATCCTGATAGGGTTTGCTGCGGCCATGGTGGCCATAAGTGCTATTGCACTAGGTAGTAGTAGAGGAAGAGGTGTTACACATTAACTAAGATTATGATTATTACGTCTTCGATTATTCCTATCTTTGCTATAGTACGAAAAGACATTGGAGTCTGGCTAAGACAGCCAACAGCAATAGCTGCCACTGTTCTTCCAGCAATTGCGTTTATGATTATCTTGTATTTTGGAGCTCAAGCAGTAGGACGTAACCCGGTGGCGCTAGTTGTACAAGATAATGGTCCACACGCACATGAACTAGTTAAGATTCTTAGTCAGTCTGACGCCTTCAAGATTGTTATGACAAGCTCAACGCCTGAGAGGGCTGATAAAGCATTGAAGCAACTCAAAGTCGCTGCTGTCATAACAATCCCGAATAACTTTGATGAGGATTACAATGCTAAAAAATCAGACCCAATTACTATCCACATCAACAATCTAAACCTTGATTTTACAAACGATCTACGCCGGTCTCTCCCAGCCGCCATCACAGAGTTCTATGCTGACAAAACTGGTAGTAATGGAAACACTAGTCCAATCCAGATCCATGTCAAAGAGACAGATATAAGAACTCAGGACATAGATCTCATGAGATTTGAGCTAGTACCAAATCTGGTACTTCTATTGACTACAGCAGGCATGGTCAATGCAGGACTGGCTACAGCAAGAGAATGGGAAGATTATACTATCAAGGAACTTCTTCTCGCACCCATCTCTAGAACGATTCTTATCGTTGGTAAGCTACTATCAGGTTGGCTTACGACGCTACTTATCGCTGCAGTTGTCCTTCTGATAGGTGCAGCTTCAGGTTATCTGAGACCTGAAAATCCAATTTATTGGATTTCTACTCTAGTGATAATACTTCTAATAGCACTGGCTAGTGCTTGTCTTGGAGTGGCTATAGGCGCTGCCGCACGTCGATTCCAGATAGTTACAGCAATCGGTATCCCTCTATCCATAGATCTTTTTTTTCTTAGTGGTGGCATCACGGTGGCAGCATTCCTACCAGGTTGGCTTCAGACGATTGCTCATTTTGTCCCTACGTTCTATGGCACTCATGCGCTACAGATGGCGATCTTTTATAATTCTACTGAAGGACTCGCAGTGGATATATCTGTACTCGGTGGAACCGCTCTTGTTGCTGGAGTGCTTGGTGTTTTGTCGTTACGCAGAAGCATGCTTGTATAGGAGTCGATATCTTTCTCTAGTTTGGCTCTAAATCTTTTGTAATCATCATCTACTTCTATAGCTGATGTTAGTATGTTCTACTGCTATTCTTATTGAAATCGTGGTTAGCATATGATTTTACCTGTTCAGAGCAATCCATTCGGACCAACTAACAATTCCTAGATCCGGCCTCCTTACCTTATCATCTAGCATTGTTAGATACTCAATTAGGTGACCATTAAGATCCTTAAAATAAGAACCCATCCGAAATAGGATTATTAAGTTACAAGCAAAGTGTGTTTGATCGATAAAGCTAAGCTGTACTGCAAGAAGTATATTACGATACGTTGAAGAAAGATTATCCTGGGTTAAATGTTGGGGTGGTTTATCAAGAAGCCAATAAGTACTCAACAGCTAGTAAAAGAGATCAAATCAAAGCTAAATCCATGAGCTTATGAAATATTACTATTCTTACAAATGTTGTATTTTCATATAATATGACTAATTTGTGAGGCATAAATCTTTCCAAATATCCATATGCTGTACGTTAAATGTCGGCGAACAGATGGACATACACCGTCATTATTCTAGCTTTTCTTGAATCCAGCTGCATTACAAGCTCCACTAGTACTATTGTCATCGCTTGCTTGTTATGACTTCAATAAAATATTGATATTCTGACTGCAAGCCTGCTCTTCTATTTGTCAGGAGGCGGCGAATTGCAGCTGTGATAGTCACATGCCATTCTGAAAGAAGAATCTCTAATGTATCTTGAACCACGTCACAAGAAGGAATAGATAAGTGAACTGGAGTGTGTTAACGCCTTGATTTCTATCTAGCATTCAAGACACAGAAATACAGCAGCCAACTAAGGTTGGTCTACATGCTATCACCGGATATAAGCAAGAAGCTTCTTATTTGTCAATGATGAAAGGTATCGATGGATGGCAATCTATTCTTTGTAATTCAAACTGGGTGTTAGCCCAAGTCGTAACGCTACCAGAAGAAATCTCATTATGATCTATAGTGATACCAATAACAAAGATGATATAGGCTACTTGAACATTGTTATTTGATGGCCGCCGGCTTTTGATCTAGACTTATGATGTTACAGCGGTCGGCTTACTGAAAACGAATCTAACAAGAGTATCCTAGCCGGCGAACAGACCAAGAAAACAATGAAGTCTCGTGAACCATCCGGTAATGGTGGTCAATTATTTATTTCATGCACTAATCCAAAGAAATCAAAGTCAAATAAATAACCAAACAAATTAAGGATTTGCCTATACTACATTGAAAGCTTTTTGTAACTTTGAATCATAATTGTCTTTTTTGATTTCTAGATTGGTATTATAAATTCCACTACTTGATCGAGGTCCTATTTGTACAGTAAATGTCGCATGTCCATCTTTATCCGTATATGCCGTTTGAGTTGTTGTTGTTGTTGTTG
>Ga0164302_10000545_pt1 | contig 10685 bp, 12 predicted proteins | sample Whisoiple_202_MG_FD_109714 | JGI IMG/M metagenome (GOLD analysis project Ga0164302, IMG submission 109714) | Soil microbial communities amended with pyrogenic organic matter from upstate New York, USA - Whitman soil sample_202_MG | ecosystem: Environmental > Terrestrial > Soil > Agricultural... | reverse complement strand
GCGGCAACAGTGTTGTCGCGGCACAGGTGAGGCGGGCAGTCTTGCAAAAATGGCTGGATGCACGCGGCGTTTCGCTTAGAGATTTCAAGCAGAAAATCGATCGCACCGGCAAACCCGCTTCTATGGCGATTCCCGGTGCGATGGCCAAATTGCAGATGACTCTCAAGGAGGATCATGAACGTGCCGAAAATGTAGTCGGCATCCTGCCCGGCGCAGATCCCAATCTCAGAGATCAACGGGTGGTCATCGGCGCTCATTATGATCATCTTGGGTTCGGGCACTTCGGAGCGCTCGACCGCCAAGCGGAGGGCAAAGTTCATCCTGGCGCCGACGACAATGCATCAGGCACGGCTGTGCTCCTGGAGCTCGCTCGTCGCATGGCAAAACTGCCGGTGAAACCTGATCGCACGATCGTTTTCGCCGCGTTTTCTGGGGAAGAGCTCGGACTCTACGGCTCTCGTCACTACATCGAGTCCAGCAACTCGCCTTCTGCGATCAAGGCCATGATCAATTTGGATATGGTCGGGCGTTTACGGGAGAACCGGCTCACCGTGTTTGGCGCCCGGTCGGGCGAAAACTTGAGCGATCTGGTAACTAAAAACGCTCGCGCACTCGGCCTCGATATCACCGACTCCAACGACGTGGGTCGGAGCGATCACATGTCATTCTATAGTAAGAAAATTCCCGTGCTTCATTTCTTCACTGGCACCCATGGAGACTATCATCGTGCCACCGATACATGGGACAAGTTGAATTTCGAAGGAATGGCGAAGATCAGCGATCTGGTTCTCGTGACCGCGCTCGAGATTGCCAATAGAAAAGAACCCATCCGCTTTGTGAGCTTGCCTTCACGGCCTTCTGAAACCGCTGGCAGTGCGCGCGGAGTTCGCGTCTATCTCGGCACCATTCCGGATTACGGCGCGGTCGCCACCGGCGTTCTACTGGCGGGCGTTTCCAGCGGCAGTCCGGCGGCCCAAGCTGGGCTCCGCGAAGGCGACGTTATTGTCCGCCTTGGCGATAAAGACATTCAAAATATCGAAGATCTTACCGATGCTCTGCAAGCACATAAGTCGGGCGACCAAGTGAACGTCGTGGTTCTGCGCGGCGGCGCGCCGATTACGTTACAGGCGACGCTGAGCAGCCGCGGTTAAGCTACGTGTTCCGCTATGCAAGACGTGCTTAACTGCGCGAAAATTCAAAAATTTGCTCGCAGGCGGCGGTAATTTTATGCTAATATGCGCTCAAGTGGTGCCGGCAAGGAGGTCAGCTGTCGATGATCAAGTTGTATACGTTTCCGCCCTCGACGAACTCCCGCAAGGTGCGCATTGCGCTCCTCGAGAAGGGACTTGAGTTCGAGCGCATCAATATCGATCTCACTAAGCGGGAACAGAAAAATCCTGAGTACTTGAAGATTCATCCGTTTGGCCAAGTGCCTGCACTGGACGACGAAGGTTTTATCATTTACGACTCCACCGTCATCAACGAGTATCTCGAGGACGAGTATCCCTATCCCGCGCTGATGCCCAAAGATTCGGAAGGTCGCGCGCGAGCGCGCCTTTTGGAAGATTTTCGGGATACTCGTTTCAATCCCTATTTTGTTCATTTGATGCAGGAGATCCGCAAGCCGGAAGGCGAGCGCGACAGCCAGCGCATCGACGCCGCAAGAGGGGAAATCATCAAGGCGTTTGATCGGATCGAAAAGGAGCTAAACGGTAACGAATACTTGGTGGGCTCCTTCAGCCTCGCCGATGTCGCCTTCATGTCGAATATTGAATTGCTAGATCGGTTTGTGATTCCCGTCGATCCCGGCACGTACAAGCGTTCCGTCGAGTGGATCGCTCGCTTGAAAGCCAGACCGAGCTTCGCCGCTTCGGCTACATAGCTCCGCGTGGATGACCAGGAGTCTCATATTCGCCTGGCTCGTTCACCTCTATACCACACTCGGCGCCTTCGTCGGTTTCATTAGCCTTCTTGCCATTGATCAAGGGTCTTTCCGAGAGACCTTTTTCTTAATGGCCATCGCGGTCCTTCTTGATGCCACGGACGGCACACTAGCCCGCCTAGCGCGGGTAAAAGAAGTTCTTCCCCGGTTCGACGGCACTTTATTGGATGAGATCGTCGATTATTTCAATTACGTTATCGTGCCGTGTTTTTTTGTTTTTCGTGCAAACCTTCTGCCGCCCGCGGACGCATTATGGCTTGCCATGCTCCCATTGCTGGCGAGCGCCTACGGTTTCTGCCAGATGAACGCGAAAACCGCAGATAATTTTTTTCTCGGCTTTCCTTCCTACTGGAACATCGTGGTTTTTTATCTTTACGTCCTCCAGACACCGAAATGGATCAATGCTTTCGTAATTCTAGGCTTATGTGTTTTAGTTTTCGTTCCGATCAAATATATCTATCCGAGTCGCAGCCCGCGATTTCGTTTCCAGACCAATTTCTTGGGATCGCTCTGGGGCGCGGCGATTTTTTATATTGTCTATCGCTTGCCCGAGCCGTCCACGAGACTCGCAATGACGTCACTGCTTTTCCCGGCTTATTATACCGCGCTATCACTGTGGCTTGATTTTCGTCGATCGGCGACAGATGCGCCGAGGAATCCACATGTCTGAATTTCTACGAAGGCCAATGTTGGTTTTGCGCATGGGATTGCTGCTGATTTTCGGTGCGCTTTTCTCGCCATCGGACCTAACGATAGCTCAACCGCGTTCGCCAGCTACATCTCCAAAGTACGTTTTTCTCTTTCTCTCGGACGGCGGCGGCATGGCGCATCTGGAAATAGCCCGGCAATACCGCCGGCAGATTCTCAACGAAGACTTTGTCATCGTCGATAAAATTATGAAGGAAGGCAGCGTTGGTGTAATGACGACCCATGCCGCCAATTCGTTATCCACGGATTCCGCCGCGGCGGCAACGGCTCTTGCGGGTGGTTGCAAGGCCAATATCGGCGCTCTTGGCGTTTGCGCCGACGGCACAATTCCCGTGAGTGCGATGGAGTTGGCGCGCCGGCGCGGCATGCGCCTGGCTCTTGTAACTAATTCCACAGTCTATGATGCCAGCCCCGCCGCTTTTGTCTGTCACGTCCCCAACCGCCGCGATTTTGCGGCGATTATCAGCCGTTATTTGGATCTCGCGCCGGATGTTTTGATGGGCGGCGGCAAAGAACAATTTTTACTCAAGGGGCAAAATGGCGCCTTCCAGGCTGATGAAGCCGATGCGCTCGGCGCTTTCCTGAAAAAACATTACCACCTGGTCGAAAACAAAACAGACCTTGAGCGAACGACCTCCGGCAAGCTCCTTGGACTCTTTGCGGCCAAAGACATGAGCTTTGAGATCGATCGCGATAAAGCCCGCGAACCTTCCGTTTACGACATGACCCGCGCCGCGATCAAAGTGCTGCACGATCACAACCCACGCGGCTTTTTTGCGTTTATCGAGTCCGAAAACATCGATACGGCGTCGCATCTGTCCGACATTACCTCCGTGATCCATGACTACCGTGAGTTCGATCGCGCGGTTGGATTGGCCTATGAGTTTTATAGCAAGTATCCGCACGAGACTTTGATTCTTGTCACTTCGGACCACGAGACCGGCGGCCTGGGATTTACCTTGGCGCTCAAAGACTTGAGCAGTACCAAGGGCAGCAATCAGGTCGCGGGAACAATTGAAGATTTCAAAAAATTGCAATCCATCGATGTTTCACTGCAAAAAGCCGCGCAGATTCTCGGCCCACAGCCGAATGCCGAGGCGATAGAAAAAATGATGCGCGAGCATTTTCGCGGTTTCACGCTGGCCCCGGAATTCAAGGAAGCGATTATTCGACGCCAACCGTTCTCACGGACGCTCTTCGGAAATATCACGGCGAATGCGCTCGGCTTGATGATTGCGAACAATACCCAGATCTACTGGCAGAATTCCGCGCATACCAACCAGCCGGTGCTGGTTGCTGCCCTCGGCGCGAGCGCCGAGCAATTTCGCGGATATTATGATAACGCAGACTTCGGCAGGAAGCTGAAAACGGTCATCGAAGGCAAGAAAGACCGGCCCTCATAGCCGTTCCGTGTTTACGTGCATCGCCGAAGTACCTGTTAGTCTTCGACCTGCCTTTGACCCCTTGACGCAGAAAAGAGCTTGGAGTTAATTTCACCGCAGCCATTTCTACGGCGCCTTTGTAACAGCGCAGTGGCGATTTTTATTCAGAATCAACGGGATCTGCTCTCATGGAGGTCGATCATGTTGAAAAGATTGGCAATCATCGTTATCGCTGGCACGCTGCTTTCCGCTCTATCCGCGTATAGTCAGAATCCTGACGGCAGCTTGCAAGGCGTGGTCAAGGACTCGCAAGGCGCGCCGGTCACCGGAGCATTTGTGAAGATAAAAAACTCCGAGCGCCGGCTCACCATCATGGTCGTTAGCCAGCCGCAAGGACGTTTCTCGATCAGCGCTCTTCCTTCTGGAAAATACATTGCGCAAGCGATCGGCGGCGAATTTCAAAGCGAGTTGTCCGCGCCGGTGGAAGTATCGGGAGACAAACCCACAGTGATTGATCTGGCGCTGACAAAAGCTCGGGCGCCGCAGCTCGCGGGTGCCTGGCCCGGGAGACTTCCCGGCGAGCAGGTCGGAGAAGGCGGAGAAGGCGGTGCACCGCAAGGTGCTTTACCCGAAGGCGAGGGAAAATCCATCATCGGAGCAAAGTGCATCTCCTGCCATGATGCGCAACGAATCACGCGAGTGCAGGCCAATCGCGAGCGCTGGCAAACAATCGTTCAGAATATGCGCGTTTACGCCCAGGGCTCGACGACGGCAAAGCCATTGACGGACGATGAAACGAAGACGGTTTTGGATTATGTGATGGCCAATTTCTCTGGCGCCGGCGGCACCGGACGGCCAGCGCCGGATCCCAACAGTCGTTTGCCGCGGACCCTGATGACAAGCGAAGCGACAAAATACATCGCCGTCGAATATGAGCTGCCGAACAATAAAGCCGAGCCGCACGAAATCACTGTCGATTTGGACGGCAATGCCTGGGTGACGCAGCGCGTCGGCGGGAAGCTCGGCCGGTTGGACGGAAAAAACCTGACTTATTCTGAAATCGCACCACCGGCGGGTCCATCACCTACGAACCGGCTGAACGCGATCACGCGTGCGCCGGACGGCAAGCTCTGGTTTATTGACGGCGGACCCAACCGGCGCTGGCTGAGTCTTGATCCAAAGAACAACGAATTTACAGTTTACGAGCTACCCAAACTGAAGAGCGGCTCGGCGAGCGGCAATACGATGCGCGTGCACCCGAACGGAACCGTGTGGTTGAACTCGATTGCCGCCAATCAGGTCATTCGCTTGGATCCGGCGACCAAGGAGTTCACCGTTTATGACGTTCCCGCCGGGATCAAGCGCGGACGCACCGCCAGTCCATACGGCATGGCGATTTCCGGCGATAACAAAATCTGGTTCATCGAAAACGCCGTCAGTCAGATGGGAAGGCTTGACCCAGAGACCGGCAAAATTGACGAATTTCCCATCTTCGTCAAAAATCCCGTCGCACGTAAGGGCGGCATGGACTCGGAAGGAAACGTTTGGGTCGGTCTCCACGGCGTTGGCAAGTTGATGAAGATCGACTACAAGACCGTCAAAATGACCGTTTACGATCCGCCTACCGAGGATGCTGGACCGTATTCCGTTCAGGGCGATACAAAGAGTCCCCTGGTTTGGTTTAGCGAACAGCACGTCGATAAGATCGCACGCTTTGATCCGAAGAGCGAAAAATTTACAGAGTTTCCACTGGCGAATGCCGAATCCGATCCGCGCCGTATCGAAATCGATCCGACCAATCCGAACCGGATCTGGTGGTCGGGTAATCTCTCCGGGCGGATGGGATACGTTGAACTGCTGAAATAGCGTGACTCGCTGCGCATCCAAAAAGCACACAACGCGAGGCAACGCTTGAACTCAAGCAAGCTGCGTCCGAAGAGTGGGTGAAACACTACTCTGACCATCTTCGGGCCGTAGCTCTTGCACAGGCGCGACAGAATCGGCGCGCTTGCAAGGAAGGAAACGTGGTTAAGGGAATTCGGGGAGTTCTCATCCGTGGTAGAAACCGCTGGAAAATCGCCTTCGCGATCATGAGTTTTTTAGTCTGTGCATCGACGGTTGGAGCGGCGGACATCGGCGGCAAGCCGGAAAAGAGCGAGCTTTCCATCGCCTATGTGTCGCCGAGCGCGGCGTTCACACCGTTTTACGTCGCCGCTGATGCGGGGTTTTTTTCCAAATACGGCCTAACGGTGAAGTCCCAATTGCTCGGTCCATCAATCGGCCAAAAGGCGTTGATTTCCGGAGAAATCGACATCCTTGTAGATGGTCCCCAACTGATTACCGCCAACCTGAGCGGCGCCCGCGTCAAATATTTTGGCGCGTATATGCAACGCTACGCCTTTCAAATTTGGGGCGTGAAAGGCGTTACGACTTTCGAAGACCTCAAGGAAAAAACGGTCGCCGTATCCACTCCGCGGGGAGCGATTGATAGCGCCACGCGTGAAGCGCTAAAAAAGAAAGGTCTCACCCCGGAGAAAGACGTCAAATTCGCTTACAACGCTCAAGTTCCCGCGATCCTCACTGCGATTCTTACCGCTACGGTTTCAGCGGGCACAATCTCACCACCGCTCAATCTCCAGGCAAAAGAAGCCGGCCTGAATTTTTTGTTGGACATAGGTTCATTGAACGTCTCCGGCTTGCAGGGCGCCTATGGAGCCACTGAGCAGTTCCTTCACAGCTATCCCGATACGGTTTTCGCTTTCAGCAAGGCGATGGCTGAAGGCGTCGCGCTGACGAAAAAAGATGCCGCGGCGGCAAAGCGTGCGATCGCCAAGTTCGTCAAGGTCGATGACCCGAAGATCCTCGATGCATCATATGACGCCTATGCCCCTTACTTGGAAACAAATCTTGCGGTACGCGACGACGTGATCCGCTCCGAGTTGGATTACCTCGACGAAAAAGAATTTCCCAAGGCCAGGAGCGCGAAAACGAGAGAGTTTTACGATAATACGTTCATCGAAACTTTGGATAAAGCAGGTTTCTTCGCGTCACTCGGTCTCGGCAGGCAAAAATGACGGCGCATTTCACGGGACTTTGACGCAAACGTCCCGAGGGTACCTCGTAGTACTATCTCAAATGGCCATTGAGCCGTCTCCCGATCGTTAGACCATGCCGAATGATTTAACTGGCAGCCGGGCAACCCAAAGTGACAATCCGTGCTAGACAATTTCCCCCGATCTGGAATAAACCCAGTCACTAATTGGAACGGATCGTGATCGTCTTTCTGCTTATCTTGCATAGTCTTTTGGCGGTGGCGTTGCTCGGCGCGATTACCCATCAAACGATCAGCGCCTGGGCACCCGCGAGCCGCGCCGCGGCGAGTTCGTTCATCGTTCGGATGCGCGCGGTACCACCGACATCTTACGTCAATGCCGTCATTATGCTTTATGCGCTGACCGCTCTCTTGGGCGCAATCATTTATCCTTCCTATCGGCTCAACGTGAGGATTGTCCTTGAGCAAATGCAGCTTTACATACCGAACGGCGCTTTCGAGCTGAAGGAGCACTTCGTTGCGCTTGGTCTCGGCATGCTCCCCGCCTACTGGTATTTTTGGCGCGCGCCCCAGGTCGCCGAATACGGTCGCACCCGCGCGGTCTTGACCGCGCTTCTCGCCTTCATCGTGTGGTGGGGCTTTGTCGTCGGTCACATTCTAAACAACATTCGGGGCTTCGATTTATGAGCGATGCGCCGGCCATTTCGAAATTTGTCATTGCCTTCGCGGTCGCTTACGCCCTGCTCTACATTGTCTCCGTGCAATACAATCTGGCGCTTTTTACCTATCATGCCGCGACGGAGGAATTTTATTTTCTCGTACAGCCAACGAGCGAAGGACCAGCGATGTACTGGTATGGCTGGCTCGCCACGTCTGCGCTGGGCGCATTGGCCATCGCGGCTCTGGTCTCATGGTTGCCCGTCGTTTCAGCGACGCGGCTTTGGCACGGCTGCGCCTGGACGGTGCCGCTGGTGGTCATGATGGTTTTTGTATTTATGCTGCGGCGATACTTCGTCCGATAGGCCGAACTCCGAAAGGAACACAATGAAATCAATTGCGAGCAGCCTCGGTCGTGCGATTCTCGGGACTATCCTATGCCTACTTACAATGGCTTCACCGGGTTGGGGCGGAGGAAGCGACGACGAAGCACCGGACGCGCATCAGGACAATGGCCCGTCGTACTTCGGCTTTGTGAAAGATCAAGCTGGCAAACCGGTGCCGGATGCGAAGGTAACGGCTGAGATCAAGGGACGCGGCTCGGTGATCACGCGTACGAATGGCTCGGGGATTTACAAGTTGCCCGGCTTCGGTAAAGAAGTGACGCCCAACAATATTGTGATTTCGTGCAGCAAGGAAGGCTACAAACACACCCGCAGCATCACCCGGAGCGCGCCCAGCAAGACGCCTTTATCGGCGGTCGAAGTCCTTTGCACAATGCAGCGGATCACGAAGTGAACGCGCCGGCGCGGCGCCGTTGGAAGAGGCGCGGGCGCGCCTCTTGGCTAACTCTAGCGCAATTATATTTAGCTGCCGCTTGGCTAAACGGAGATCCTGAAGTTGCGGCGCAAGCCCTCCCCTTACGCTATGCGCAGGCCTACTCGGCGATGCGCAGCATTTTCTCCCTGCCCATATCGATTGCCGATCGGCAGGGTTTTTTTCGCCTCGAAGGACTGGATTTTCACGTAGTCGTGCCGCTTCCCGGGGGCGCGGACAGGATGCTCGATTCGCTGCATGACGGTACTGCCGATGTTACGCATATCGCGACCGCTTTTCTCATTCGCGCCGTGGTCAACGGCTCGGATGCTGTGGCGATCGCCGGAGAATTCAATAATCCGGTGTACAGTCTGATCGCCAGACCTGCAGTTAAAAACATCATCGATCTAAAGGGGCGCTTGATCGGCCTCGCCGACGAGGCTGGTACGATCACGATTTCAACCCGAAAGCTGCTGCAGAAACATGGCCTGACAGACGGCGATTTTCGCGTCAAAACTATCGAAGGTACGCCGGCGCGTTTTACCTGTTTGAGACGTGGCGACTGTGAAGCCGTCCCGCTCGGCCAACCGCAAGATTTGCTGGCATTGAACGAAGGCTATCATTTGCTGGGCCTCTCAACCGAAGTCGTGCCGGATTTTCTCTACACCGTCACGGCCGTACGCCGCCCTTGGGCGGAAACCCATAAGGAGGCCCTGGTTCGTTATGTGCGCGCACTGGGCGCGGCGTTCACATTCATCCGCGATCCCGCGAAACGGAGTTCGGTGATAAAGACGATCGTTGAGACGACGGGTTCCACCGAAGCGGTCGCCAAGCGAACTCTTGGATTGTTTTTCGAGCCCGAACGCGGCGTGTTGCCGAAAAAAGCGGAGATCAATCTCAAAGGACTGGAGCAGGTGATCGCATTTATGGGCGAAGCGGGAAATCTAAAATCGCCGCTCCCGTCGCCTGAGCGATTTGTGGATCTTCGATACCTTCATACGGCAGGGATTAAATAACGGCACGGCGTCAGGAGGACTTTCCTGCACCTTCCGATCTTCAATCCTTAACCTTCGTGCCATCACTCCACGATCCCATCACTCCGTTACACCAATCTCCCGGCCGCTTCACTGCTTGTAGTACGTTTGCCCGCTAAATCGACATAACACAGCAGTAATCCGCAGGTACGCACACACTCTCCCACCCCGCAGTTTGCAGTTATTTGCACGGCGTTGCGAACAGAACATTTACAGGACGTTTACAGTGCGAATATTTCCCAAGTACAAAAACAACCCAGCCATATTCGCCAAACTCTACAGCTACCGCAGCGGTGTGGTGAACAACTTAACCCGTAGTCTCGCCATGCTTGGGCTGGACAAAGCGCCGGCACCAGTCGGGTCATTGGAAGAGTTATTCGCAGAGGAGTTTAGCAATGAGCCACAGTCTACAGCCGCCACTGAGGCGCAAGCAGACGGAGCCAACGGTGAAACAGAAACAGACTAAGCGCCGCTGCCTATTACATTTCAATACCTTGAGCCGGTTGTCCGGGTTTACCCAGACTCTCGCGCTGCTCACATGAAACTGAGGGACAAGCAATGCGGACCATATTGCGAGTGGAGTTGATCGAGGAGGGCCACATGCGCAGCACTCGGGGACATGCACACCAGCACAACGAAGAGCGGCGCAAGCTGGTCAAGGCCAGAAAGAAGAGAATCAAAGCGGAGCGCCGGCAGATGCGCAAGGCGGCAAAGGGTCTGTGACTACGCAAATAATAGCGGTTAAAGCCGCCACATTAGGGTTTAAACCGGCTTATTAGAACTGTGCGGGGTCGAGATGGTAGGGTCAATGCCCAAGGTACGTTTAAGCCTGTTTACGGGGCAGGTTTGTGATGTGTGTAGTACTGATCTGTGGTTTGCCTACCAGGGCTACAATCGCTGTGAGTGCGGCCAGTACCAGTGGATCGAGAAGCGCGCTGATGATTCTTACTGCTACATGCAGGGAGTCACGCTGCCGTCCAGTTATCGCGGATGGATGAAGGTGACCGCGTGAAATTGTGAAGCAACGATCTGGCCGCCGTGGGTTTGACTACTTTTTCGTTTTTAACCGGAAATGACTTAAAGCTCATGCCAGT
>Ga0164302_10000544_pt1 | contig 10693 bp, 11 predicted proteins | sample Whisoiple_202_MG_FD_109714 | JGI IMG/M metagenome (GOLD analysis project Ga0164302, IMG submission 109714) | Soil microbial communities amended with pyrogenic organic matter from upstate New York, USA - Whitman soil sample_202_MG | ecosystem: Environmental > Terrestrial > Soil > Agricultural... | reverse complement strand
GCGGCTTGCCCCGGTGCAGCTAAATTGAAGCTTCCGCCGAGCAAAAACAGCAAAGGCAGCCCGGTCACAAATGCAAAAAAAGCAACTAAGGAAAGCTCGGCGATGCGAATCGGCCGAACACGCAGTCTTGCGATGGAAAGTTTGTCAGCAGTGGCGGTAACGTTCACGGGCTCTTAATGGGCGTAGAGACTCAGGCGAATGGGATCGAAGCCGAGACGAACTTTAGCGCCAATCTTATAACGGTCCTTTTTTGGCGCTGTGAGAATCAGCAGAACACCGGCCGCGCGCAGGTAATACTCGAAGCGGTCACCGAGATAGTCCACCTGCTCCACGGTGGCATCGATTTGGGTTGGTTCGAGTCGGTCAGGCGGCAAAATCGCAATATCCTCAGGTCGCGTGATGAGCCGCACCAGTGCGCCGTCCACGAATGAGTCGCTTGAGTCCACGCGCGCCGGAATTCGATGTCCGTCGGACAACTCGACCCACTGCTCCGCTGCCGATCTTCGAAAAGTTCCTTCGAGCACGACAGTTCGACCGAGAAATTGACCGGCAAAGGGAGTGGCGGGCTTCTCGTAAATCTCCTCAGGCGTGCCGATTTGTTCGAGTCGGCCGCTGTTCACCATGGCAATACGGTCCGAGAGCGTCATCGCCTCCGTTTGATCATGGGTTACATAGAGAATGGTGAGCGAGAGCTTTTTTTGCAGCGCGCGAAGTTCGCAGCGCATTTGCTCTCGGAGCTTAGCATCGAGGTTCGAGAGCGGCTCATCGAGCAACAGAATTGCCGGCTCATAAACGAGCGCGCGCGCCAGCGCGACCCGTTGCTGTTGACCGCCGGAAAGCTGCGTCGCGCCGCGGTCTGACAAGCCGGCGAGACCCACTGTCTCCAATGCTTGCCGCACCCGTTGGCGGATGACTCCCGAATTTTCGCGACGCACCCGTAATGGGAACGCAACGTTTTCAAAGACCGTCAGATGGGGCCAGATCGCGTAGGATTGAAAAACCATTCCCAAACGGCGCTTTTCTGGCGGCAGGAAAATTCCTTGACGCGGTGCTGCAACCGTAGCACCGTCAATACTGATCTCGCCATCCTCGGGCTCTTCCAAGCCTGCAACTAACCTCAGAGTGGTCGTTTTGCCGCAGCCCGACGGCCCCAGCAATGTAAAAATCTCACCCCGTTGAACCGAAAAGCTAACCGCATCGATGGCGGTGACTGTATCAAAGCGTTTGACGATCTTCCGGAATTCGAGAACTGGCGGCGCCATATCGAAGCAAGGAAAATCTAGCAGATGGATTGGTTAGTTGGCTCGGACGATTGAACGGTTCGAATGTGTTGAACGACCTGAACGATTAGTTTTCTTCTTCGCCTAGCAGCTTGCAGTAGTAGCGCCAGTTCGAGTTCGCGTGAACCGCCTTGCTCCCGGCGCGCGTCCTGCCGACGAGAAGCTCGATATCTTCTTGTGGAATCGGTACGGGTGTGCCGAGAAGCGCAGCCTGATAATTAATCACCGCTGCGTCATTCAGCTTGATCGCTGCGAGAGTGGCATCTTCCACACTCGCTGCCGCGCTTGTGATGCCATGACCGCGCATGAGACAAGCCTGCTTCTGGCCCATCGCAGCGGCAAATTCTTGGCCGAGCCCATCGCTCGATACGGTAATGCTGCGCGGGTAAGTCGCCAATCCCTCAACCAACAGTCGCAGACCCGAGGGATCGTATGCGCCATATAAAGGTTGTAGCGGCTTGTTACAAATTGTGAACAGGACCACGGTCAGCGGGTGCACATGCACGACACACTGCACGTCCGGACGCGTCTTATAAAGCCACGTGTGAATAAAGACCTCCTGCGGCGTCTCCAAGCCATCTTCGCCGACAGTCTTCTTCCCGCTGAAATCCACCGTAATGATATCGCGCGGCTGGACGAAACGCAGGCCAGATTCCTCTGGCCCGCGCGCCTTGATCAGGAGTTTCTCCTCACCGGGGATCCGTGCGCTCACGTGACCACTCGGCTCCTTCGTGAGGTTAAGCTTGCCGAGAATCCGACAAGACTGGGCGACGAGTGCGCGCAATTTGGAAAGATCGGCCATAGACATCGTCCTTTATGAAGAGTAAATCAACGACGCTGAAACGAATGGATCATATTCTTGCTCGAAAGCGAGGGCAAGCGCGAAAGCCTGCGGCAGTCGAGCTTGAATGCGATTGCAGGATTTGCGGAAAAGAAATGATGCGCCCTCGCGGGTAGGGCGCAATTCGGGTTTATATATTACTCGTTGACGGCGCGCGGCGCACGGTTATCGCCAATTTGCGCGATCGACTCCATCAGGTGCGTATCGATTAGGGGATTTTTCGCCGGCTCACGCACGATACCCATCGGATCTCGACCCTGCTGTACTTTTTTCAGCTCGCGAAACATCACCTGGCGCAGCAGAATAATGCCGCGGTCGGAAGTCGTGAGGCGCTCTGTGGTTCGATCGGCGATCGGCCCTTGAGTTTCCCATGCCATATGATCCTGCGCCTGCACCGCATCCATGCGGAATCTCGTGAAAGGATGCAGCGCATCGGGCGGATTTTTGTACGGCTGGATATAGTCCGCCGACGGCTCGTCGTCCTCAATAATCTCGCCGTTGTCACTGGGAAAGAAGCGCACGAAATAAATCTTGGTATGCGTGTCGTCAATCGGAACGCGAATCTGTCCGACATTTCCCTGACGTAAAATATTCGGGAAAATCACCGGATGCTCGTCGATCATGCCGTTTTTGTAGGTCCGCCGTTTCATCAAACCATAGGGAACTTCGTAAAAATCGAATTCCTGAACATCGTCCGTCAATCCGCGCGTAGTATCTTTGATCGGCCGGCCGCGGTTGGCAGTATCTTGATGGAGAATCTGTAGGTGCGCCGGATCCATGGAATTTTCCATGGCTTGAAACCAATTGCAGTCGAGTTGCGGCTGAATGAAAATCTTTCGCCGCCCATCTTTTCTGAACCAGATGTCGAAATTGGCGATCATCGGCGCCGGAGCAGGGCCGAGATACGCCCAGTAGAGTCCCACAAGTTTCTGCACCGGATACGCTTTCTGCTTCACGGTTAAATGAAACCGGCTCTCGCGCGGCTCTGCGGGAGTCTCGAGGCAGTTTCCTTTGGTGTCATAGAGCCATCCGTGGTACGGACACGCAATGCCTCGTTCCTCGACCCGACCGTAACAAAGCGAGGCACCGCGATGCGAGCAACGATCCTCGAGCAAACCGACGCGGCCTGACTTGTCGCGAAACAGCACCAAAGTCTCACCGAGAATTCTGACAATCTGCGTGGGATGCTCCGCGCTGAGCTCGCTCGCGACGCCGACCGGTAACCAGTAGCGTCGAAGCAGTTCGCCCGCGGGTGTGCCCAATCCAACACGCGTGAGCATCTCGTTTTCTTCTTTGGTGAGCATGGAAAATTCCTCGTTGCCGTTCGCGAACTTTTTCTCCGCGGCTCTGTTGTAATGTCGATCTGCTATCGCGGTGAATAATAACCGAAGGATTGGTTCGGAGGCAATAGGTGCACGGGAATTTTTCCTGGAAAATCAGCTACTTAACTAATGCATGGAAATTATCGATCTAAATGATCAGGAGGTGGAAGACTTTCCTCGCGCTTAGACCGGACCCGAAATTTCAAGGTTTGCTAAGATTGACGGCTGGGATTCGAAACGGTTGAGCCGTTTCGATTTTGGCGAGGTATTACAAAACCGCTTTTTGCCGCCGCTGAGAACCTGTCGCCGCATACAGACCGATGCGCTCGTTGATCACGCCGAGGTCGATGAGCCGATTTTTTTCCGAATCACGAATAACGCCAATCGGTTCCAGGCCTTGTTGTACACGTTCGATCTCCTCGCGGAGCAGTTTTCTCAGCTCGATGATGCCTTCATCGCCCGCGCCCAAGTGTTCCTGCGCTCGGTCAGTGCGCGGCCCTTGAGTTTCCCAAGCCATGGAGTCCTGCGCCGGGATCATATTCATTTTGTATTCCCGCGGCCCCGTCTTGAGCTGCACGAAACGAAGCGGCACCGGCGCGTTCTCCGGAGAGGTTTCCGAGTCCATCGGCAGAAAATTCACGCGAAATACCTGCGTATGGAAGTCGTCCACCGGTACCCGGATCTGCAGATTATGACGATGGCCGCTGCCTTCGTTGAAGGGCGCGACATGTCTCAAGATCGTGGGAAAAAGCAACGGGTGATCGTCCACCGCCGGATCACCTCCCGTCGCCTGCGGTAAAGTGGTACGACGTTTTCTGATGCCGTACTCGAATCGTACGAATTCGTAGCTTTCGGCGTAAGTCTTGACTGCCGGCACATAGCGTTCGGTATCGCCGTGCAGCCAAAACAAATGGGATGGGTCCACCGAATTTTCCATTGGCTGAAGCCAATTGCAGTCGATTACCGACTCCTTGACGATCCAGCGCCGGCCATGCTCCCACACGAGTACGTCCCAGCGCGGCAACAGCGGCGCCGGCGCCGGACCGAGATAGCCATAGATGAGGCCACCGAGGTACTGAACGGGATACGCCACGTGTTTGATTCGATCTTTGAACGTGCTGCCCGCCGGCTCCGCCGGTTGTTCAAGACATCTCCCCGAGGCCTCAAATTTCCAGCCATGATAAGGACAGCGAATTCCCTCTTCGTCGACGCGCCCATAGGCTAGTGATGCCAAGCGATGCGGGCAATGCTCGCCCACCAACCCGTAATTGCCGCGCTTGTCCTGATAGACTACCAGCTCCTCGCCAAGAATTTTCACCGGACGAATCGGCTTGTCGTCGGTCAATTCCGCCGCAGCCGCCACGGGGTGCCAATACCGGCGCAGAAGTTCGCCGCAGGGAGTGCCACGGCCGACTTGAGTCAGCAGTTCATTTTCTTCACGGGTCAGCATGATTAGATTCGGTCGTAGGCGCGCTGCGCCCCTACTTTTTTTTCAGCATTTGCTCGTAGCCGAGCTTTTCCAACATTTCCAATCCCGAATAGCCTTTGCGGATTCCATCCGCCATCTCTTGCTCTTTACGATAGATCTCTTCGGCTGCGGCGACCACTTCATCTTCTTTCTCTTTAACGACAATCACCACGCCGCTGCCGTCGGCAATGACGAGATCGCCTGGATGGCATTGCACGCCAGCGAACTGGATTTCCTGATTGTACGAATCCTGCATCACGCGGCCGCGGGCGGTCATCGGCACCGCGCCGCGCGCATAAACGGGAAATTTAAGCTCGCGCGCCTCGTCGATGTCACGGGAAGCGCCGTCGATGACGACGCCGCTCACCCCTTTTAATTTTGCCGAAAGTGCCAGGAGACCGCCCCAACACGAGAATTGCAGCTGACCGCCATTGTCGACCACGATAATGTCGCCCGTTTTCGCCGCTTCGATCGGTGCGGTGCCCAAATGCTGGGTCGGCTGCTGCAACCCGACGGGTTTGAGTTTCATCGTTACGGCTCGTCCGGCGATGCGCGGACAGTCCCAGAGTGGGCGCACACCCCAGGTCGCGCCTTTCAAGCCCAAACTATCGAGCGCGTCCGAAACCGCGCAGGTATCGAGTTTGACTAACCGTTCAACAATCGGTTCCCGTGCCATAACCGAATTCGGGCGGACACTTAGATCCGCCCCACTCTGTGATCTGCGTTATTTGTTTGCCTACATCCAGTACGCGAACGCCATGCCGCAGCCGGTCGCCGCTGGCGATCGATACGTGGTCACGTATTCAAAATATTTCAATTCCCGGTCTTCCATCGCGCCGGCGAGCGCCACCCAGTTGAGAATTTCCGAAGTACCGCCGCGCAATCGCTCGCGCGGCAATCTGAATAGTGTCTCCGGCTTTTTATTTTTCAATCCGTCGATGGTCATGGCGTCGATCTCTTCATCGATCACCACATGGCTCAATCCGCCAGATGCCATGATCGCGACTTTCTGTCCGCTGTCCCACGATTCGATCCCCTTCCGTACCGCCCGACCGAATGCGTAGCAGCGCTTCGGCGTCGGTTGATTGGGCGGGTAGTAAGTATTCACCATCACCGGCACCATCGGCAGTTTACCCCCCGGCAGAATGCGGCGATACAGAAAGCTGAACGCGTGACCGACGCCGATCTCTTCACGGAGCTTATTGCAGCGCGCGACATCGAACTCGGCATCGACGAGGGCACGGATCAAATGATTCGCCAGCTCATGAGCGGTTTCGTACTGATCAGCTGTCGCCGCCCAACCGCGCCGCTCCGCATCTTTCCATCCCGCCGGTCGATGCTTGTTATCTTTGACTACCGGTAGAGTTTTGCCGTGATAGATCGCGAAGGTCGGCATGTTCTCGTCATTAAATTGCTCCTGCTGATCATCTCCGAAAACAACCACCACATCGGCACGAGAGTTTTTCAGGGCAACGCCCAAATCTTCGACTGCCTTGAGGCAGGCCTCGTCGCGTTGGCGAAACTTTTCCGGCGTCAGCTCCGTTTCCAAACCCGGCTTCGCTCGCTTGAGCAGGCTTGTATAATCGAGCCGCGGATCAGCTTGGTCTTTTTTGAGTAGATGGTCCCAGTCCGAAGCGCGAATGCTTAACTGCGGGCTGTGTGATGTGCCGATTCCGATTACGACTTCAGCCATATTTCGTCCCCTTGCTCTTTTCGTTCTCAGACATTGAGAAGGACCGTTCGCTCGAATTTCTATCGAGAACAGATCGACGGTGTCAAGTTGGCGGCGAAAAGGGCGACCTTGGTTTCGGATCGCCCAGCGTGACGCTGAATGGTTGTTGCGTAAAGCAAGTTAGCGCTTCTTTGGCACCAGAATATCTTTCAGCTGCGCCACCATCGCCGGCTTCAATTCGTAGAGCCCAGCGAGCGTCTTGGCAATCGTCTGCCCGTCAACCGGATCGACATCGAGCTGAGATTTCTTCGCCTCGGCCATCAACCCGGGGTCCTTGAACGTCCGCATGAAGGCTTGCTGCAAGAGCGCGAGTCGATCCTTCGCCATGCCCGGCGGCACCGAAAACGGAAATTGCGCCATGTGTACGTTGTCGGCAATTTTCAGGAGCTCGCGCGCTTCTTCTGTCTTTGCGTAGCTCATCGCCAACGGAATATTACGGTGCTTGGGATCGGATTTGAGCGAAGTTTGCAGGACCGGGACAATTTTTTTGCTCTCGTAGGCCGAGCGCCAGACGGTTTCCACGGTGCCCCATGAGCCGCAATATCCGTCGACCTCGCCCGATTCCACCGCCAGGCGGGCATCCGCGCCGCCCTTGTAGCCATCGATCACTTCCATGGGCAAATTGAGCGCCGCTTTGAGAAGCTTGGGAATATCCGAGGTGCTCGTGCCGGGGCCTATTGTGGAAATCTTTTGCGGCCGCTTAGCGTTGATCCAATCGTCCATTTTAGTGATGCCGCTCTGCTGATTGAAGGTGCACACTGTATCGTAGGGGCTGGGAATCCCGAGATAGCCAAACTTCCGCCCGTCGAACTGCGCCGCTTCGTTCCCCATGATTTGTTGCAGCACCAACGGCGAAGCCCAGGCGCCGATCGTCAGTCCGTCGGGCTTTACTCGATTGTAAAGATGATTGGCAGCGATAAGCCCGCCGGCGCCGGTCATATTCTCGACGACCCGCGTCGGGTTTCCCGGCAAATAGCGGCCGATATAGCGCGCCAGCACGCGGGCATAGAGATCGAACGAGCCGCCAGGCGAATAACCCACGATGATCGTCAGCGTCTTGTCTTTATAAAAATCCTCCCCCTGGGCGACAGACTGAACATTGATCGCCACAGCTAGGGTTGCCAGGAAAAATAGAAATCGCTTCTTCACGTTGTCTTCCTCTCAAATTTCATCCGCGACCGACGAATGAAATGGTTTTGCCCTCTGTACGTTCAAGATATCGGACAAAAGTATATTTGTTCTCGGCGAGATCTGTGTTCGGCCGAGGGATCTCGCGGTGGAGTAAGCTCTCCTCGACTTTGCAGACAAAAAAACCGAGCTCGTTGGATGTCAACGCACCGATTCCTTTGCTTTCAAACTCGCTGACCTCAGTGATCGTGCAAGCGTTCGAGATCCCGGCAGCGCGCGCCATTGCCGCCAAATCAGTGTTTCCCGCAGTGGCCGTGGGATAACTGATTCGGCTGCCGCTGTAGACTCCGTTATCGAAAACATACACCACAAGATTTTTCGGCCGCAGATTGCCCAAAGTCGCGAGATTGAAAAGCGACAGCAGCACGCTGCCGTCGGAGTCGAGCGCAATCACTTTTCGGTGCGGCAGAGCGAGGGCCAAACCGGTGGCGACGCCGATTGCGCAGCCCATCATGCCCAGCAGCAAATTGCCTTCGTGTTTCGACAGATGCGACCACTCGATACGCTGACCGCTCTGAGACGTGACCACCAGCTGATCGGTCATTTTTCCCGCGAGCAGTTCGAGACATGCATGCCGAATCATTCGGAAAACTCCCCGGCAAACAGCAGCGCGTAAGGCGCACGCTGCGCATTGGCCGCCCTCACGGCATCGCGAATTTTGTTTTCGAGCTTTTGACCGTCTTCGATAATTTGATACTCGATGCCCAAGCCTTCGAGCACCGGAACCGTATGCTTGCCGATGGTCGCATAGAGAAAACTGTTACGCTGATCGGGAACACCGCCGAGATAACCGATCACAAGAAGAATCGGCACGCCGAGCTGCTTGCCGGTGACAAGCAAACTGTAGCTCGAAACATAGACGCCGGTGTTCTCCATATAAACGGCGCCCTGCTTTCCGCCCAGTGTCGCCCCGACGGCGATGGTTACCGCCTCTTGTTCGCTCGAGGCTGGAATCAATTCCATGGCTGGATCGTCACGAATCAAAGGCACGATCTGGCTCAAGCGTGTCTCGGGCAAATAGCTCACGAAATCGACCCCCGCGTCCTTGAGACCTCGCACCAATCGTTGAGCAAGCTCGTTTTTCATTTTCTCAAACTCGTGAACATAATGCTGTACACTCAGTATCAGATCCAATGATTAGACTCAAAACTGTGGGCACAAACCGCGCAACATGAACCTATGTGAAGTACCGGATATCCCGACGTTCTTGGGGTGAGACGGCAAAAGATTAGGCTCACCTTTAAGGCGGCGGCCCGGCGAGCTGCGATCTCAATGTTAACCCGGCATGAACCTCTTGAGTTGAACACAGGTGCTACGGCATCGGCGAGCTTGATCGCCGGTTGCGCAGTGAACGCAGCGCCGCTCATCGAGCAGACGTCGCATCGAACTTGGCCGCTGCCAGAAACAGCATGGTTTCTGTTCATGCGCTGGCACGATCTTCTCTTCCTTCACTGGCCCGTACGCCCGGAGACAATTCGGCCGCTGATCCCGAGGGTCTTGGAATTGGATACTTTCGACGGCTGGTGTTGGATCGGCATCGTGCCGTTTCGGATGACCGGTGTTCGACCGCACTACCTTCCGATCCCTTTGGCCTTTCCCGAGCTGAACGTCCGCACCTACGTGAAGACACCGCACAAGACCGGTGTTTGGTTCTTCAGCCTGGATGCGGCCAATTGGCTCGCGGTCAGAGCAGCGCGCTGGCTGGGCATGCCCTATTACGATGCGCGGATGAAAGTGGGATCAGCGGGCGAATCCGTTGATTACAAAAGCTTGCGCGATCACAAGAAAGCCGCAGCAGCGGAGTTCGATGCAACGTATGCGCCTACAGGAGAAGCTTATATGGCTCAGACGGGGACTTTGGATCATTGGCTCACGGAAAGATATTGCCTTTTTAGCGCGCTCAGGCCCGATCGCATCCTGTTCGGTGAGATTCACCATCCACAATGGCGCTTGCAACCTGCGACGGTGGAACTGCGCAGCTGTACGATGCTCCAGGCCTCGGGGATTGAGCTATCCAACAGCCAACCTCTTTGCCATTTCTCCCGCTTACAGGAAGTCGTCGCCTGGCCCATTGTGCCCATCGAGGACGCCAAAATCTAACTCCGGCGCTAAACGCCGCCGATTCCGAATTGCCCGTTATCAATTTGTCCGCATTGTCCGACAAATTGCAGCGTTGCCAAAGTCTTTTGCCGTTTTTTGCATTCACGAGAATGCAACGTCGTTTTCTCTTTCATTTTGGTTGGCCGATTCGCTCCATCGACGGCACAGCCGTTGCTCTATGCATTCGCAAATATGTGAGCGATGGAGCTCTCTTGAAACAAGATTTACTACAACCTTCTCTACCCACCGGAGTAATCGTTGCCGAGAGTTATACGCGTGCCCGCGAAGCGCTCGCGGATTTGTTACGCTGCGATGGCCATCGGGCCTTCGAAGCGAATGCCGAAACAGCGCTCTTTGCGATCAATAGCAACACGGACGCCGGGGTCTTGCTCCTGGATCTGGACATGGCGAACTGGAAAACAATTCTGAACTATGCGCAAACGAGAATTCCTGGAATATTCGTGATCGGTATGCGTGGGAGTGAGCCAGTCCCACGGGATCTGGAGGAGTCCGGCATTAGGGTCTGCTTCAAAAAACCTCTCAGTTATTGTGCCATTTCCCAAGCGATCAGCGCGCGCTAGTCACAGCAACACTCGCACCATCATCGTCGGAAATTTGCTGGTCGCACTGTCGCCGTTTGTTACTGAGGACTATGTCGGCCTTTGCGTGAGCGCTTTCAGGGCATTCAACACTTTTTCCGCAGTAATCGGTAAATCCTTGATCCGTACACCGACTGCATCGTGTACGGCATTGGCGATAGCT
>Ga0164302_10000540_pt1 | contig 10719 bp, 9 predicted proteins | sample Whisoiple_202_MG_FD_109714 | JGI IMG/M metagenome (GOLD analysis project Ga0164302, IMG submission 109714) | Soil microbial communities amended with pyrogenic organic matter from upstate New York, USA - Whitman soil sample_202_MG | ecosystem: Environmental > Terrestrial > Soil > Agricultural... | reverse complement strand
AGGCCGGTCACCCAGGCCAGGCCGGCGATCTGCTCCATCGTCGGCGCGAAGCCGACCCGGTCCCGCCATGGGCCGGTCAACCCGAACGCAGGCATTCGTACGACGACGACACGCGGATTCAGTTCGAGCAGCGTGTCGGCGCCGAGGCCGAATTGATCCATCACCCGCGGGGAGAAATTCTCGATCACCACGTCGGCCTGGCGCACGAGCTCCTTGACGAGCCGCAGCCCGTCGTCGGACTGCAGGTCCAGCGTGACCGACCGCTTGTTGGTGTTCATCGCATGGAACACCCAGCCGTACTCCCACCAGTCGTCGACGTCGGTGCGCATTCCCCCGGAATAGCGGATTCCGTCGGGCCGCTGGATCGACTCGATCTTGACGACGTCGGCTCCGAGGGCCGCCAGTGCATGTGCGGCGGCCGGACCTGCCCAGAATGCCGTGAAATCGATGACGCGCACTCCGGCCAGCGGCGCTTCCGCGGACCGTGTGCGGGGCACAGATTGCCTTGGCGCCCATAGCGATACGTCGTCGGCTTCCCCGACTGCCGGCGCAGGGCGAACCGGTGCCTGGCGAGCGATCGACATGAGCCACGGTGCCCGCGGTTGCCGGAATCCCGCAGGATTGTGGATATAGACGCCACGCGTCTGCAGATGGTCCATGTCCGGGATCGTGGAACCGTTGCCCAGGGGCGCCAGAGGCAGCCGGAAGAGCTGTCCGAGCTCGACGATCTCCGAGACTGTCCGCTCGCGCATCCACGGGTCGATCCGTTCGCGGATCCAGTCGCGGTAGTCCCATCGCCCGATCTGGAACCGCAACTGCGGAATCTCGGTGAAGTCCGGACAGTCGACCATTGCGGCGAAGTCCAGCCACTGCTGGCCGGTGACCATGCTGATGCCCACGTAGCCGTCCTTGGCGGGCTCGATCGACGGCACCTCCACCGAGCGTTTGACGGGTGGCCTCTTCAGAAGCTGCGAGTGCAGCCATTCGCTGCTCTGCATCAACGTGATCGCCTCCAGCATGGACAAGTCCAGGTGCCCGCCCGGGCCGCCGCGCGCGACGCGGCGGCGCAGTGCCATTGCGCCGTACGCTGCCCAGGTTGCGCCCATGTACTCGCCGAGGTCCCCGCCGATCGAGATCGGCGGGCCCTCGGGGTCGCCGCGAAAGCCGGTGAGCCCCGAGTCGGCCTGGAGGGTGCACTCGGTCGCGGGCCGCTCCGACCAGGGCCCTGTCCAGCCGAAGTCGGAGATGGTCACGATGACGCAGTCGGGCCGCGCCCCCAGCAGCCGCGCCGGATCGATGCCATGCGCAGTCGCAGCCGACCGGGTGCCGGTCACGATCACAATGTCGGCGGCGGCCAAGAGATCCTCGGAAAGCGTTGTGACGCTCCTCTTTCCGGCTGAGAGATAGCTGAACAACGGCGAATCGCTACCCTCGGCAGGCTTGGCACCGGTTGCGGTGAAGCGACGCAGCGGATCGCCCGCGGCGGGCTCGACCTTCACGACATCGGCGCCCGCATCGACGAACAGCTTCCCGCAGTAAGCGCCTGCGATGCGGTCGCTGATCTCCACGACGCGCAGGTCACGGAGCGGAGTAGGTGCTCCGTCACTCACGCGCACAACCTCCTAGGCGTTTCTTTGCCATCTTAGTAACTTTTGCCGGATAGCGATCCCGTAGACCCCAGGTAGCACGGCTATCGCTGTTAACATTGCCACGCAATGACAACATTGGGAATCGGCCCCGAGGCCCGCCGCCGACTCGGGGCCCGCAGAACGGCTGAGATCGTCGCCGATGAGCTCCGTCGTCAGATCATCGACGGCGAATTGTCCGACGGCGACTTGTTGCCGCGGCAGGAGATCCTCGTCGAGCAGTTCAACGTCAGCCTGGTGTCGTTGCGGGAAGCCTTGCGAATCCTCGAGACCGAGGGCTTGGTGTCGGTCCGCCGCGGCAACCGCGGCGGCGCCGTGGTGCACGCGCCTGCCAAGGCGAGTGCGGCGTACATGATCGGCCTGTTGCTGCAGAGCGACACAGTGCCACTCGCCGACCTCGCAACCGCGCTGCAGGAACTCGACCCGATGTGCACAGCGCTCGCGGCAAAACGCGAGGACCGCGGCGAGACGCTCATCCCGAAGCTCAGGGAAATCAACGACTCGATGGCCGAGCACATCGAAGACGGCGCCAAATTCACCGAGATCGGCGGCCAGTTCCACGACGAGATCATCCGTGGCTGCGGCAACCACACGATGATCGCTGTGGTTGGCAGCCTCGAGACGCTGTGGTCCGGCCACCTGAACCTGTGGGCGAAGGAAACCGCCGCACGCGGCGAATATCCGTCGATGAGCAAACGGCGCATCGCGTTGACCATTCACAACAAGCTGACCGACGCGATCGAGGCCGGCGATGCGGACCGCGCGCGCAAGATTGCCGCCCGTCATATCGCCGACACCCAGACATATTTCAGCGCAGCCGATCCCGAGCAGCGGATCGTCGCGCTCTCGCCGCAGGCGTTGGCCCGGCGCCAGCGCTGAAAGGTGCTGTGTGCGTACGGCATTGATCACCGGCGGCAGTGGCGGCATCGGCAAGGAGTGCGGCCGCAAGCTCGCTGAGCTGGGCTATGACGTCGTGCTCACTGCTCGCCGCGAGGAGCCGCTGCGCGCCGCCGCCGAGGAGATGGGGGCTCGCTACGTGGTGGCCGACGCCAGCGATCCGGAGAAGTTCGCACCTGCGGTGGAGGCTGCCGGTGCGATCGACCTGATCGTCCACGCATCGGGAATTCTCGGTGGAACATACGCCCGCAAGCAGACTTTCGACCAATGGCGAGCGACCATCTCGGCCAACCTCGACTCGTGCTTCGTCGTCACGTCCGCGGCGCTGCCCCGGATGAAGCCGGGTTCGCGGTTCGTGTTCATCTCGTCGTCTGCCGCCCATGAACCGATGATGGCAAGGACGGCGTACTCGGCATCGAAGGCGGGTATGAACGCTTTCGCAGGCGCGTTGGCCCGCGAGGTCGACCGCGACGGCATCAACGTTCACATCGTCACGCCGGGGCCGGTCGAGACCGAGATGCTGCAGGACGTGCCGTTCGAGATGTACGCAATACGCGCGGCCGATGTCGCCGACGCCGTTGCGTGGCTGGACACACTCGACCCGTCGGTCGACCTACCCGAGATCAGGCTGCACGCGATCACCCGCGGCCCCTCGGCACGGTCTCCCATCGTGCCCCTGGAAGTCGAGCGCCGAACCACCAAGTGATTTCGGCGTGATTTCCTGCGCTGAGCGATGGATTTCACGCCGAAATCGCTAGCTTTCGCCGGGTAGCGCCTTGACGGTCGACGGCAGGCCGTAGAGCGCGGTCGCGTTGCCCCGCATGATCCGCTCCCGCTGGCCTGCCGGGAACCGCCGGATCGCCCAGTCCGGAGCGTCATAGCTCCAGTGCGGGTAATCCGTGGAGAACATGATGCAGTCGCCCAGGTCCATCATCTCGATGTACTCCCGGTACTCCACCACGTTGACCTCCTCGAGCGGCTGCGTGGTGAACCGCACATGCTCGCGGACATAGTCGGACGGCCTTCTCCGCACGTGGGGCAGATCGGCTTTGCGGTGTTCCCAGATTCGGTCCATGCGCGACATCACCGGCATGGCCCAGGTGAAGCCGCCCTCGACGAAGACGACTTTCAAATCGGGATGCCGGTCGAATGCGCCGTCGAACACCAGGCTCATCAGATGTGACACGTACAGCAGCGGCCATGATGCGAAGAAGTCGTGCCAGTGAGCCGGGTTACCGACGGGGTAGATCGGAATCAGCTCGTAGGGCGTCTGTCCCATCAGGTGGGTCGCGACCGGAAGGCCGTTGCGGGCGGCGGCCTCATACATCGGGTCGAAATGCGGACTGCCGAAAGGTATTCCACGCGTCTGGGGCGTCATCAGCACCTCGGCCATGTACGGGTGACCGGCCCACCGCTCGATCTCCCGGGCGGCCTGACCGGGATCCTGCGCGGTGACGCTGATCGCCCCACGCCAACGGCCGTGCCAGTTGTTGTCGCCCAGCCACACATCGGCCAGCCAGTCGTTGTAGGTGGCCTTGAGCACGTGTTCGGCCTGCGGCAGCTGGGCGTCGCACATCGGCTCCAGCACCGCGATGCTGACGCCGGCGTCGACCAACAGCTGCTTGGCGGCGAAGTCGGGATCGCTGCCCGCCGCTCCCCCGCGCGGCGGTGATGCGTCGACACGCAGCGAACTCGTCTTGTAGGCATCAGGTGTGTCATAGAAGTACGACATCGGCGACACAGCGTTGCCGGTCGGCCAGAGCTTGTCCCTCCACTCCGGCGGCGCATAGGACTTGAGCACCGCACCCGACACCGGCAGCGGATGCACGTCGGTGTCGACGATCGTCACCGCGATGTCTCGCGCGACAGCGTCTTCCGTGCGTTCGACCGTCGTCACTTGCGACTTCCTTCCACTTTCGCAATCACACCGTAGGTGTCACTTGCGTTGCGCCACAGAACCTTTTCCCGCTGCTCGCCCGACAGACCCGCAACAGCGGTGTGGGGGTCAGACGTCGACCAGTGTGGATAGCCCGAACCGAACATCAGCAGATCCGCCTTGTCGGTGAAATCCAGCCACCGCTCGGTCTGGCGTTCGTCGGTCGGCCCGTCCAATGCGGACGTGCAGTAACGGACATGGCCGGCAAGGTATTCGCTCGGATAACGGTCCACCCACGGCGTCTGGTCACGCATCGACATCCAGAACGTGTCGAGCCGCCACATCAACGGGGTGAGCAGGTCGTAACCGCCGTCGGCGAAGACGAATTTCAGGTCCGGATGCCTGCCGAAAACACCCTCGATGATCAGCGTCGCGAGGTGGACGAACGAGTTGAGCGGCATGAACGCGGCATAGCCGGGATAGGTCGAGGTGTGTCCGGCGAACGTCGGCGCGTAGTCCACACCGTTGCCGCCGTTGATGTGCACAGCGACGGGTAACCCGTGGCCGGCGGCCGCCGCCCAGATCGGCTCGAACACCGGCTTTCCGTACGGCTCCCGCGATTGCAATGGAACGCCGACCTGCACCATCTTCGGGTGGTCGGCCAGGCGTTCGATCTCGCCGACCGCACCCCTGACGTCTTCTGGATTGACGCGAATCGTCCCAAGGAAGCGTCCGGTTGCGTCGGGCTCGAGCCAACGGTCGATCAGCCAGTCGTTGACCCCGGCGCAGATCCGGCTGTTGAGCAGATAGTCGGCGATGTTGCCCCGCGTCAGCGGATTGAGGATCGCGTAGTCGGCGCCGCCGACGTCGAACAGGTGCGTGGCCACCGTCTCGGGGTCGGACGCCGGATAGCCGTCGCCGTACAGATCTTCGCGGTAGTCGCCGCCCGGTGCCTGATACCACTGCTGCTCGACGTCGGGGATCGCGCGCAGCTTGTGCGCCGGCGGCAGATACCGGCGGATCTCGGAGTTGTGCCGGAAATGCGGCTGAACGTTGGTGTCGATGACTGTCATGCGGTCAGGTACACCTGTCCATCGTCGACATCCACTTGATACGTGCGGACCCGCTTCTGCGGGTCGGCCAGATTGAGCCCGGTCGTGATGTCGAACTCCCAGTTGTGCCACGGGCACCGAGCGATCTGGCCCTCACGCACGTAGCGGATCTGCCCCGGCACGTCTGGCGCGAACTCGGTGGTGCCAACGACGTAGCCCGCGCACAGCGGTGCACCCTCGTGCGAGCAGTAGTTGGCGATTGCATAAAGCGACCCGTCGATGTTGTAGACGCCCACGCCGAACTGGCCTGCCTCGACCAGCTTCATGGTCCCCGGTGGCAGGTCCTCGATCGCACACACAGGACGGCGTTGCATCCACGACCCCTTTTCCTTGACCTAGAATACTAAAATAGTAAAGATAGAGCGACCGACCCGCTAGACGCTGCGCCGGGAGGCACGTGTGACCATCAGCACCGATTCGCAGGATCCGTCCAGCGCCCCCGACTTGGTGAACGATCCCTATCCCTACTTCGAGCACATGCGCAGAACAGCGCCGGTATGGCGCGGCACGCTCATGGAGAGCGATCTGATGCCCGACGAGCTCAAGGTCGAGGAAAACTGGACCTTGTTCGACTTCGAGAGCGTCTTCGCCGCTTTCCGCGAGGACACAGTGTTCGCATCCGAGATGTACAACCAGACGATCGGCCTCGTTTTCGGGCCGACGATCCTCGGCATGCACGGCAAGGAGCATCACGACCATCGCAGCCTGGTGAGCAAGGCTTTCAAGCAGAGTGCGCTCAACAAGTGGGAACCCGAGGTGATCGACCCCATCTGCGATCAGCTGGTCGACGAGTTCAAGAACGACGGCGGCGTCGATCTGGTCAAGGCGTTGACATTCGAGTTCCCGACCCGTGTGACCGCTGCGCTGCTGGGCCTGCCCCAGGAGGATCTGGAGATGTTCCGACGGCTGTCGTTGCAACTCATTTCGATCACCGAGGACATCGAGGCGGGCCTGACGGCGTCGGTCGAATTGGGCACCTACTTCCAGGAGCAGGTCGATCAGCGGCGCAGCACGATGACCGACGACGTGATCGGCGACCTGGTCGCCGCGGAGATCGACGGCGAGAAACTCACCGACGACGCGATCATCTCGTTCCTGCGGTTGCTTCTGCCCGCCGGGCTGGAGACGACATACCGTTCCTCGGGAAATCTCTTGCAGCTGCTGCTCACCCACCCCGACCAGATGCAGGCGTTGCAGCAGGATCGCAGCCTCATTTCCGCCGCGATCGAGGAGGGGATCCGCTTCGAGACGCCGCTGGTCCTGGTGATGCGAAACACCACCCGCGCCGTTGAGATGCACGGCATCACTGTTCCGAAAGGCGCACAGGTCAATCTGTGCATGGGATCGGCCAATCGCGACGAAAACCGTTGGGAGAACCCGGACGCGTTCGACATCCACCGTCCGCGACGGGCGCACATCTCATTCGCGGGCGGCATCCACAGCTGCCTCGGCATGCATCTGGCCCGGGTGGAAACCAAGGCCATGCTCAACAGCCTCTTCGATCGGGTGACGGACTTGCAGTTGCTCGCGGACGTGGATACCAAGATCGTCGGCATGCCGTTCCGGTCTCCCAAGCACCTGCCCGTGACCTTCCGCCCCGTCGCATGAAGAGCCGTGCGGCGATCCTGCACGACATGGGTCAACAGTGGTCGGTGGAGGATTTTGAACTCGACCCACCCAAGGCCGGCGAGGTCCTGATCGAGATGGCCGCCGCCGGGCTGTGTCATTCCGATGAGCACATCCGCAACGGCGACATGTCCGTGCCCAACGACGCGATGGAGTCGTTCGGCCTCCCCGGCATGTTCCCGATGATCGGCGGCCACGAAGGGTCGGCAGTGGTGGCCGAGGTCGGCGATGGCGTCACCGAGTTCGCGCCTGGCGACCACGTGGTCACGTCGTTCGTAGCGGTCTGCGGCCAATGCCGATGGTGTAGCTCAGGCATGGAGTACATCTGCGACATGGGCGCGCAGGTGATGATCCCCGGTATGCCTACCGACGGCACCTTCCGGCATCACACCGCGGACGGTCGCAATCTCGGCCACCTGTCGAAGGTCGGCGCTTTCTCCCAACATACGGTCGTTTCCACGGATTCCATCGTCAAGATCGACCCGCACCTGCCACTGCTGCCAATGGCGCTGCTGTCGTGCGGGATACCGACCGGATACGGCTCCGCGGAGAACCGCGCGAAGGTGACGACCGGAGACACCGTCGTGGTCATTGGAGTCGGCGGAATCGGTACCGGCGCCGTGCAGGGCGCACGCATCAACGGGGCCGCGCACATCATCGCGGTGGATCCGGTGGAGTTCAAGCAGAAGTCCGCGCTGACATTCGGGGCGACACATGCCGTTTCGAGCACCGACGAAGCGGCGACGGTGCTGCGCGAGCTGACCCGCGGAGTGATGGCGGACAGCGTCGTCGTCTCCCCCTCGCTGATTTCCGAGCACGACGTTCAGGCGGCACTGAGCCTGACGCGCAAGGGAGGCACCTGTGTGTTGACGGGCATGACCGCCACCACGACGAATTCCATTTCCATCAACCTGCAGGAGTTCATCCTCTGGAACAAGAGCCTGGTCGGCACCGTGCTGGGATCGTGCAATCCGCGGGTTGACGTCGCTCGGTTCGCCACGCTCTATGAGGCCGGCCTATTGCAGCTCGACGAAATGATCACCCGGCGTTACCGGCTCGACGACATCAATGAGGGCTATCAGGATCAACTCAAGGGCGAGATCGTCCGAGGCATCATCGATTTCTCGCTCTGATCACACGATGCGCGATGTGCGGCCCTGCCAGTAGCGCTCGCGGATCCGTCTCTTGTACAGCTTGCCGTTCGGATCGCGTGGCAGCTCGGCGTCGAACTCAATGGTGCGGGGACACTTGTAGGACGCGAGGTGCGCCCGGCAATAGTCGATGAGCTCCGCCTCGAGTTCCGGATCGGCCTGCACTCCTTCGACGGGTTGCACGACGGCCTTCACCTCTTCGCCGTACTCGTCGTTCGGCACGCCGAATACCGCTGCGTCCACCAGCTTCGGGTGCATGACCAGAAGGTTCTCGGCCTCCTGCGGATAGATGTTCACCCCGCCCGACACGATCATGAACGTCGAACGGTCGGTGAGATACAGATAGCCGTCTTCGTCGACATATCCCATATCACCCAGCGAACGCCAGCCACGATCGTTGGACACCGATGCCGTCTTCTGAGGGTCCTTGAAGTACTCGAACTTCGGCCCGCCCTCGAAGTAGAGCTCGCCGGATTCGCCGACGGGTAGTTCGGCACCGTCCTCGCCGACGACGTGCACGGGATGCAGCGGCTTACCGACCGAACCAGGGTGGGCGAGCCACTCCTCGGGGCCGACGATCGTGCCGGCGAATCCCTCTGTGCCACCGTAGTACTCGTGGATGATCGGCCCGAACCAGTCCATCATCCGGTGTTTGACGTCGACCGGGCACGGCGCGGCGGCATGAATGACGCACTCCAGGCTGGAGACGTCGTAGCGCTCGCGAATCGTTTGCGGCAGCTTGAGCATCCGCACGAACATGGTCGGCACGAACTGCGCGTGTGTGACGCGATGCTCCTCGATCAGGCGCAGGACGGTTTCGGCATCGAACCTGGGCATCAGGATCGAGGCGGCGCCCACCCGGTGTACCGCCATCGTGTAGTTGACGCCTGCGGCGTGGTACAGCGGCGCAGGAGACAGATACACGCTCGACGGAGTCATGTCGTACCGCTGCGCCAGCGAGTACTCGAGCACTTTCTGCGCCCACGACCCTTGGCCGTCCTCGGGCAGCGGCCGCCGCACGGCCTTTGGTCGGCCGGTGGTGCCCGACGAGTACAGCATCTCGGACCCGTCCGAAATCGGCGGAGCCGCATCGCTTTCATTCAGGGCATCGTCGTACGGCCGCCACCCCGGCAGCACGGCGCCGACACTGATGTGCACGTCGACACCGCCGTTGACAGAAAGGATCCGCTCCCCGAGCTCGGCCATCGACGCGTCGATGAAGACCGCCCTCGCGTCGGAGTCGCCGATGACGTAGGCCACCTCATCGGGCGTGAAATGGGTGTTCACTGCGCTGTAGTACAGCCCGGAAAGCTGGCAGCCCCAGGTGATTTCGAAGAACTCGGGGCGGTTCGGCAGCACCAGTGCCACCCCGTCGCCGCGTCGCAGCCCCGCCCTGTGCAGCAGGGCCGCGACGTGTTGGCTCCGTTCGAACAACTCGCCGTAGGTGACCGTGGCGCCGTCGACGACGATCAGGGCCGGTGAGTCGGGGTCACCGTCCGCGTGGTCGGCGATGTTCGCCACTGAACGGCCCTACGTGGCGGCGCCGTCAGAAGCGGCAGCAGCCTGTCGGCGCGCATGTTCGGACGGCAGCACCTTGTCCTTGAACACCTGCTGGATCAGCTGCTGCACGTCCTTGCTGATCGACGCGAGCGCGACAAGGTCGTTGGAGCTCTGCCAGTGCACCCGCATGCCCATCAATTCCCAGGCCCGCTTGAGGTTGGCCTTGGTGAGCATCAGCGTGGTCAACGGGGCCTGAGCGATGAGGCGGGCGATCGCATCGACGCGCGCGTCGAGGTCCTCCCGCTTGACAACCTCGTTGACAAGGCCGACCTCCAGTGCCTTCTTGGCGTCGATCACCTCGGCTGTGAAGAGGTAATAGGCGGCTCGACGCCAGTTCATGAAAACCCATGGCTCGATGGAACATTCGCCCGATGGCATTCCGAAGCCCTGCAGCGGCGGATAGGAGAAGTATGCATCCTCGGAAGCGATCACGATGTCGGTGGTCAGGCCCATGTGGGTGCCACCACCCACGCAGTAACCGTGCACTTGCGCAATGGTCGGCTTGGAGAACTCCCACAAGTTCAGTGTCGGCTTGACGAAGAGGTCGGACTGCGCCTTCCAGGGATGGCCCGTGACCATGGCGTTCTCCACGAACGCCGGATAGTCGGTGGCATTGTCACCGATGGCATGTCCGGAGCAGAATCCCTTCCCGTTGGCCTTCAGCACCAGCACCTTGATGTCGTAGTCGCGATCGGCGTCGAGCAAGGCGGCGTCCACCTCTTCGGCGAGCTTCTGGTCCTGCGCGTTGGCCTTCTCGGGCCAGTTCAAGGTGATCTTCGCGATCGGCCCATCCTTCTGGTAGATGATTCTTTCGCGAGTCTCGTTCATATCCATATGTCCTCCTGGCGATT
>Ga0164302_10000539_pt1 | contig 10729 bp, 10 predicted proteins | sample Whisoiple_202_MG_FD_109714 | JGI IMG/M metagenome (GOLD analysis project Ga0164302, IMG submission 109714) | Soil microbial communities amended with pyrogenic organic matter from upstate New York, USA - Whitman soil sample_202_MG | ecosystem: Environmental > Terrestrial > Soil > Agricultural... | reverse complement strand
GTTTGGCGAGTTGCTCGAAATAGAGCGCCGGGTAGATGGCGCCCAGGGTCAGCCCGTCCGGTTTGGCGGTATTGTACAGTTGATTGGTCGCAATCAGACCGGCGGCGCCGGCGACATTTTGAATAATGATATTGGGGTTACCCGGAATGAACTTCGACATGAATTCGGCGACCAGGCGCGGATACAAATCGTAAACGTCGCCGGCTTTGGTGCCGACGATAATCGTGATGGTCTTGCCCTGATAGAAGGGCGTTTGGGCGTACAGCGGCACCGAGCAAAGCAGCAGAAACAAAACCAGTAAAAATCTCGTCAACATGCTGTCTCCTCTTATGATTTTATTATCTTCATTCGCCTAAAAGCTTGCGCATACGGCCAACGATTTCAGGCGGGCTTGCCATGACGTCTTTGGCGAGCGTTTCCATTTCATCCCAACGGGTATGATCGATCTCCAGCCGACGCTTTTCGGCTTCCGCCAGGAATGCGGGATCGGCGATGGTCTTGTCGAAGGAATCACGCAGGATCTTCATGCGGTCGGGCGGTACTCCCGGGCCGGCGACGATGGGACGGCCAAAATCTCCCGACGCCAGAATCACTTTCGCGAGCTTTCGGCCATTTTCGTTGGTTTTATATTTGTCCATCAATTCATAGATGGTCGGCGATTCTTTGATGCGAGCGTCGCGTTTGCTCCCCGTCTGGATCAACACGCTGGTGAAATTGCGCTTGCGCCACGAGATAAACGGCTCACGTGCAATGTAAGCCGTGATCGTAAAGGCTCGGCATTGAAGCTCGCCGCGCTCGACGGCTAAATCAATGTCCTGTCCGGAGGGATAACCCGAAACGATATCGAACTTGGTGCCGAGCGTCTCGTCGATAATCTTAGGAATATAATATCCCGCCGAGCTGATGTCGGTGGCGCCGCATTTGGGCGCGGTCGACGCCTTGCGCACGTCTTCGATCGCTTTGTACGGGGTATCGGCGCGCATGTACAAGAGCTGGTTCGAGGTGACGGTGCTGCCGATCCAGTTGAATTTGGCCCAATCGTATTTAACTTCCGATTTTCTTATCAGCTGATTGAAATAAAGGGCGGGATAAATTGCGCCCAGCGTCAGCCCGTCCGGCTTGGCCACGTTATAGACCTGATTCGCGGCGATCAGCGAACCGGCCCCGGGAACATTTTGGATGATGATATTAGGACTGCCAGTCATATATTTCGGCCAGAATTCCGCAAGCAGGCGCGGATAAAGATCGTAAACATCGCCGGCTTTGGTGCCGACGACGATCGTGATAGTTTTTCCTTGGTAGAAATTCGCTTGAGCAAAGACGGCAGAATTCCAGCCGCAGACAAGCAAAAACACGAAAATAAGAATCATGTTTTCCCCTTCCCGCCGAAAATTTGCCCGAAACATATCCCTCAAGGCTGCCTTGATGCAACAGCCTCGAGTGAAGCAGCGGTAGTTTTATTTTCCGCTGAGCAATTTTTCCATGCGCTGAACGACTTCCGGACTGGCGGCCATGACTTCCTTCGCGAGAGACTCAAGCTCGTTCCCCGAAGCAGAATCCATTTCGAGACGCCGCTTTTCCGCGGTCGCCAGAAGCGCCGGATCTTGCACCGATTTGTCGAAGGCGTCGCGCAGAATCTTTAAGCGGTCGGTTGGAAGCCCGGGAGGCGCCACCAGCGGACGGCCAAACTCGCCGGCAGCCAAGACGACTTTTGCTAAACTTCGGCCCGCAGCGGGGGTTTTGTACTTATCCATTAACTCGTAAATCGTGGGCGCGTCTTTCAAGCGCGGGTCGCGCTTGGCTCCGCTCTGCATGAGCACATTGACGAAGCCCTTTTTGCGCCACGAGATAAACGGCTCGCGCGCGAAAAAGGCGGTGATTGTGAAGGCGCGGCAGACAACTTCGCCGCGCTCTACCGCGAGATCCACGTCTTGGCCGGACTGATAGCCGAGCACGATGTCAAACTTCGTACCGATGGTTTCTTCCATCAGCTTGGGCAGATAATATCCCGTGGAGGTGACGCCGTTGGAACCGCATTTTGGCGCTGTGGAGGCGGTGCGGATATCCTCCATGGACTTATAGGGTGCATCCGAGCGCATGTATAATAGGTGATTCGATGTGACGGGATTGCCGATCCAACCGAACTTGGTCCAGTCGAACCTGACTTCCGGTTTTTTGGTGAGCTGTTCGAAGTACAGTGCCGGGTAAATGGCGCCGATTGTCAGACCATCGGGTTTGGCGACGCTGTAAACCTGATTCGCTGCAATCATCGAGGCGGCTCCGGGCACATTTTGAATGATGATATTGGGGCTTCCCGGGATATATTTCGGCATGAACTCCGCGAGCATGCGGGGGTATAGATCGTAAGCATCACCGGTCTTCGTGCCGACCACGATGGTAATGGTCTTTCCCTGATAGAATGGCGTCTGGGCGCCGGCGTAACTCCAGCCGCCGAGTATTAAAAAAATTCCGAGAGCAAAACGAATCATTTTAAAATTCAACCCTCCTCGATGAGAAATCTCCGGGAACGGTAGCAAAAAAAAAGTTAGAAGCAACCAGCCGGCGAGCGCGGCGGCAGGGAGACGCCGAGCGGCGATCAAACATGCAACGGTTTACGTTAATCTCGGCAGAGATAGCCGGTGAATGTACGGAAGATGAACCGAATTGGCAGGCTCTACGATGATTTCAGTGCGGATTAGACCCAGCCCAACCAGGTTTGTACGAGTCCATCAGGAAAAGGCAGATTAAGCAGTCTAACGAAAAGCGACCAGAAGAAAATAAAAGCGATTACTGTTAAGGTCGCCGACAACCAGAGTTTCTCTTTCCCGTGGAAATACATGTAAGAAAAAACGATGACCGGAATCGTAATCGTAAACCCGACCAGCCAACAGCCAAGGAAGAACGAAAAAAACCACGCAAAGATATTGACGGTGCGCTTGAACGCAATATCCGGCGGAACATTTTGACCCATCTGGATGTCTACCGGCGCGGCGTCGTCCGCCTTACTTTCGATGCCTTTCAGATCGAAAATGACTTGAATGAGGGCGAGAATAATCATCGGGATACCGATGACCCACGGATAAAGCCGCGCTTGCATGCGCCAATCGTGCGCTTGGTAAACGAAAATGCAGAAAAAAATTAATGCGCAAAAGCTAAAGATAGCCGCCGGTCTGATCTTCAACTGTCATCCTCCAAATTCTTTTTCTCACTCACGCCGGAGCCACAGGCGTTTTTCGGAGCAGCGCAATCTAGCAAAAATCTTTTATTTCGTCCATCGATCAGATGATGCCTATGGATTGTCCGGGTGCGCCGCTTCGAGTGAATTTCTGCCTTCCGCTTAGCACACAGCCGATTCGCCGGTCAACGGGGTTTCCCGTTTTGCTGCCACCCCTGTGTGTGATAAATGGAGCTAACAGTCGAACTGCGTACCACGATCCGGGACGCAGCAAGGTAGGAAACCGCTATGGACTTTCGTCTTACCACCGAAGAAGAAAAACTGCGCCAGAGTGTCGAGCGATTCGTGCGGGATGAGCTGATCCCATTGGAGTCGGAATTCGCCAACGCGCCCGATATCTTCGAGGGAACCAGATGGAAGAGCCGCGTCAAATCAAGTGAAGATTCTGATATCAAACGCTACTTAGCGATAATGGAGGGCGTGCGGCGGAAAGCCGAGGAAGAAGGGCTGTGGCACTTCGATGTGCCTAAACAGTATGGCGGCCTGGAAGTCAGCAATGTGGCGCTGATTGCGGTGACGGAAGAGCTCGAAAAGAGCTCAGTTCCGTTCGAGCTGGGCAACCACGTCTCGAACATCCTTTACAGCTGCACAGGGGAGCAAATCGAAAAGTATCTTTGGCCGTGCATTCGCGGCGAAAAGACCTCGGCATTCGGCTTGAGCGAACCGGCGTCCGGCGCCGACCCCTCAATGATGCAAACTACGGCAACTCCTGACGGCGATTTTTTCGTGATCAACGGCACGAAAATGTTCCCCACGTTTGCCGACGTCGCTGATTTTGTCCAGCTCTTCGCACGTCTGCCGGGCACCAGCGGTCGAGACGGCGTCACGTGCTTTTTAGTCGACACCGGCACACCCGGCTATCAGGTCGCGCGCAGCGTCGCGACGATTGCGGGCAGCGAACCTTGCGAGCTGGTGTTTGAAAACTGCCGTGTGCACAAATCCCAGGTGCTTGGCGAGGTCGGTAAGGGTTGGGCTTTGAACCAGGCGTGGCTCGGAGCGAGGCGATTTCAGGTCGGCATTCGCGCCCATGGAAAATCAGCGCGCGTGCTGCGCATTGTACGGGATCTGGTGCGGCACGATGAGAATGCCCGTGTTGGATGGGCTTCGAGGATCGGTCACTTTCTCGGCGAAACCGAAGCCCTAAGGACGCTCACTTACCTCGGCGCGTGGAAAGCGGACCAGAAACTGGACGTGCGCGCCGAGGCAGCCAACGTTAAACTCTTCGCCACAGAGCTTTTGCATCGAGTAATCGACTTCTCCCTGGAAGTTGCAGGCCCGTCGGGCCTGCGCAAGAATCACTTTCTCGCACGAGCGTTTCGTCATGCGCGGGCGACTCGCATCGTCGAAGGTCCTTCGGAGATTCAGCGACACATCATTCAGCGCGCATTGTTTCGCGAGGGTGTCGCCGGGCTGGAATTGCTATAGGGCCGCAGCATGAGGGCGCAGGCCCCTGCGCGCCTATCTGGAAACAATATGGATCTCAAGCTCACCGAAGAAGAAAGACTGATCAAAAACACGGCGGCGCAATTCGTCGAGAAGGAATTAATTTCCCGCGAGGGAGATTACTTGAGACAAGACACGCGCTTTCTACCGCCCGGGGCGCCGGCGAGACGCCGACTTCAGCCGGCGGTCAGCAAGGAATTGGCCGAGCGTGCACGGCAGGCGGGACTCTGGAGTCTCGAAGTACCGGAGAAACTCGGTGGCAGCCCGCTGAGCGTCGTTGCGCGGGTGCTGGTTCATCGCGAGTTTGGGCGTTCGATTTTACCTTTTCGCCCGGTCTCCATTCCGGCGTTCCTGTTCGACACGCCGTATAGCGAGAAACTCGCCACTGGCGAGCTCTCGCTAGCGTTGGCTTTCGAAGAAGCCCACAAGACCGGCGAGCTGAGCGCTTTGCAAATTCTTTATCGCCAGGAGCCGGACGGAACGACTCTGCGCGATTCATCAATTTTTGTTTCGAACTCCGGCGCCGATCTGTTTTTGTTTCCGGCTCGAGAGCAAGGGAGCGATCGATTGGGCCTGTTTGTCATCGAGCGCGACGCCCCCGGTCTGAGCATCACAGATGAAGTGGATCTTACCACGGACGCGGCGGTCGCCAGGCTGATTCTGCGGCAATGCAAAATTCCCAACGACCGGCTGCTCGGTTACGAGTACGAAGCCGGCGAGATCATCGCTTCCGAGCAATTGAACATGGCGGCGCGCTCGCTCGGCATCGCCATGCGCTGTTTGGCAAGCGCCATCGAGCATGCGCGCAACCGAGTGACCTTCGGGCGCCGACTTGCGGAGCGCCAGGCCATCCAATGGATGCTTGCCGATTTGTCCGTGGAAATACGGACCTGCACCTGGCTTACGCTGGAAGCGGCCTCGCGCGCAGATCGGGAGCTCACTTATTTCGAAGAGGCTGCGCTCGCAAAAAAGCGCGCGACCAAAATGGCATTTCAAGCGGCCGATACCGCAATTCAAATCCACGGCGGCTATGGCGTCTGCAAAGAATTCCCCTTCGAAGGCTTTTATCGCGAAGCGCGCCTGATGCGGTTGTTGTACGGGCGGGAAAATGAACTGGACCGGGCGGCGGGGGAAAAATTTTTGAGGGAATAATGTGATGGCGCAGCATACTGCGCTCCACGGCAGGCTGCGCCCTATTGAGGAGCAAAGAATGAGAAGAAGCAAGGTTTGTTTCATCGGCTATGGTTCCACGGAGTATTCCCGTAATTCCGAAGTATCGGCGCTTTCGTATTATGCCCATGCTATCCGAGACGCACTCAAGCGGACCGGCATCGACAAGAAAGAAATTCGCGGATTTTGCATTACGACGCAGGCGAGTCCTGATTATTCGCCGCATGTGGCGGAACAATTAGGGCTGGAAGTCGACTGGGTGTTGAACGGCGACTACGGCGGCGCGGGCGGCGTGATGAGCGTCCGGCGCGCAGCGGATGCGATCGAGTGCGGCCATCTCGATCTGGCGGTGCTGGTGGGCGGCAATTCCTTCGACCGAAGCACGCCCACACAGCGCCAGCTCGAGTATCAGCGCGGCAACTTTGTCGATGTGTTCGGCTACGGCGGACCGAATTCCTTGATGGCGCTGATCCAGAGATTGCACATGACTAATTATGGCACGACGCTGGAGCAAATCGGCAAGATCGCCGTGGCACAACGTTTCAATGCGCTGAACAATCCGCAGGCGCTGTTTCGCCAGCCAATGACCATGCAGGATTATCTAAACTCGCGGATGATTTCCGACCCGATTCGGTTATTCGACTGCGTGATGCCTTGCTCGGGCGCTGAGTGTATCCTTTTGGCGTCGGAGCAAAAGGCGAAGCAGATCACGGACAAGCTGGTTTATCTCGTCACCGACGCGGAAATTTCGCATTACCAAGTCGCCAATATGCTGCCCGACAAGACGACCTTCGGGCAGAAAGTCGTTGGCGAGCGGATTTTTTCCGAAGTCAAACGAGAAGATATCGACTTGTTTGAAATCTATGATGATTATCCGATAGCGGTGCTGATCCAAATCGAAGACCTCGGGTACTGCAAAAAAGGTGAGGGCGGTAAATTCGTCGACGATCATGATTTGACCTACAACGGTGATTTCCCCGTGAATACCGGCGGCGGAGAATTGTCCGTCGGGCAAGCGGGTTTGGCCGGCGGCTATCTCCATCTCGTCGAAGCGTTGCGTCAGTTGAGAGGCGAAGCTGAAGGTCATCAGGTAAAAAAAGCTGCGCGCGCTCTGGTCACCGGCATCGGCTGGCTCAATTACGGCCGCAATCTCGGTACCACGGCGGCGCTGGTAATGGAAAGGAGAAAATAATGGCTGAAGCAAGAACGCCGCAAAAGAGTCTTCCGAAGATCAACAAAGTGGATCAGCGCTTCTGGGAAGGAGCCGCAGCGGGTAAGCTTTTGCTGCAGAAATGCAAGAGTTGTGGGAAGGTGCAATTTTTTCCGCGTGTCGCCTGCGTGGATTGTTTCGGCGAGCTTGATTGGATCGAGTCGAAGGGCGGCGGAAAAGTACACACTTTCACGCTGGTGCGCGTGCCGCGAAATCCGGCTTTCAAAGAGGAGACACCGATTTATTATATCAACGTGATTTTGGACGAAGGCGTGATCATGGAAAGCCGGCTGGTGGGCGCCAGCAGAGAAAAAGTGAACATGGGCGATCGGGTGAAAGCGGTTTTCCAGGAGACTCACGATCCGAAGATCAAGTTGCCGTGCTTTGAACTGGCCTGACGATTTTAGATTTTCGATTTTGGCTTTTCGATTGAAGAGGAGAACGCAATGGAGCGGGCGAATTTGTCGAACGTCTTAGCCGGGAATCTAAAATCCAAAATCCAAAATCCAAAATTGGCCCGGCGCTCGCAAGCGCTGATTGCATTGGTCGTAACGTTGCTTTTGCAATGGCCAGCGATGGCTCACCCGCAGTCCAAACCCATGCGCGAGATCAAGGTGGGTTATCCGCTGGGTGGCTCTTCCAGTTATTTTTGGGTCGCCTACCGCGCCGGTTCGTTTGAAAAATACGGATTGAAACTCGAGCCGATCTACATACGTGGTGGCTTGATGGGGATTCAGGCGGCGCTCTCGGGCGATTTGCCTTTGCAATTGCAGGGGGCTTCGACCGTTGTCGCCGCCTGGGCTCAGGGCGCGAAGGATTTTCAATTCATCGGTGCGGTCGGCAATCGTCTGGATTACATTTTGGCGGCACACCCGTCGATCAAACGTCCGGAAGACCTCAAGGGCAAGAGGATCGGAGTCAGCCAACTCGGATCGAGCACGGATTTCATCGCGCGCGTTGCGGTTCGACGGCTCGGCCTCAATGCCGAGAAGGACGTGCAAATCGTTGGTATCGGCGGGCAAGGAGACCGTTGGACCGCGCTTACATCGGGACAGGTTCAAGCCACGGTTTTGCAATCTCCATTTACACTGAAAGCGCGTAAAGCGAATTATCCGGTGTTTCTCGATTTCTCCAAGGAAGATTTCGAATACACCGTCGCGGGCCCGGTTACAATGCGCTCTTTTATCCGTTCGGAGAGAGAAACGGTCATGAATTTTATGCGCGGATTGGCCGACGGAATGGATTTTTATCGCGACGAGAAAAATAAAGACCGAGTGCACAAATACCTCGGCGAATACTACCGCTCCAATAACATCGAGGAGCTGGAAGAGACGCGCAGGGTTTATAGCCAGGTCACGCCCGGACTGCCGGTCATTACCGTGAAAGCGATGGAGAACGTGATCGCCAACGACAAGAACTTGTCCGGAATGAAATTAAACGCGAACGAATTATTGGATTTGTCTTTTCTTGAGCAACTCGCCCAGGAGAGGAAAGGGAAAGGACGTTAAAAGTTCAATCCGTTCAAACCGTTCAAGGCGTTCAAATCGTTACCGTGCCGTTGCAGAGATTTTTCCCGCGCACGAGACGCTGCCGTAATGACTGCAATTTGTCATCTCGAGCGGCAGCGAGAGACCTTGCATGGATGCAGAGAAGGGGAAAGATTTCTCGCCTTCGGCTCGAAATGACAATGCGAAACAGTATCGTCGTGAAGCATAAAGCCGACGGCTTGAACTGAGCGAAGCGGTTGAACAGCTTGAACGTTTGGAACAAAGGACCAGGGATATGGAATATCAGGCGATCATTTATGAGGTGAGAGATCGCATTGCTTGGGTTACCTTTAATCGGCCGGAGTCGATGAACGCGATGAATCGCCAGATGACCGGCGAACTCATCGAAGCGTGCCGCCAGATCGAAGAAGACGTCAATGTACGGCTCGCGATCTTCACCGGTGCCGGTGAAAAGGCGTTTTCCGCAGGTATGGATTTGAAGGAGCGGGCCGAAACAGTATTTTCCCCCATCGAGCGGCGTCAGCAGAAATTAACCAATAAGATCTATACCCAAGCACGCGCAGTGGCCGCGATTACCAAGCCGACCATTGCCGCCATCCGTGGTTATTGCGTCGGCGGCGGACTGGAATTCGCGCTGGCCTGTGATCTCCGTGTGGCAGCGGATGACGCCAAACTAGGACTAACCGAAGTGCGACGCGGCATCATTCCTGGCGCCGGCGGAACCCAGCGGTTAACCCGAGCGGTCGGCATCACCAAGGCCATGGAAATGTGCTTGACCGGAGACACCGTAAGCGGGGTGGAAGCGAAATCTCTCGGTCTGGTGAATCACTCGGTGCCCTCGGCGGACGTACTCAAAACCGCCGAAGAGCTGGCCAATCGGGTGCTCAAAGGAGCGCCGATCTCGGTCACGTTTATAAAGGAAGCGATCAAAAAAGGCATCGAGCTGCCGCTCGAGGAAGGCTTGCGGCTGGAAGCGGATCTGTCGTCTTTGATCGGCAGCACGGAAGACGCCAAGGAAGGACCGCGCGCATTTGCGGAGAAACGCGCCCCGGTGTGGAAGGGCAAATAGGCAGCAGCGATAAGGCATCAGGCAATCTACAGACGCGGTTCCCGCGATACGCGCTTTGCGCTAATTCGGCGATCGTCGATTTAAGAACGCAGCATGCTGCGCCCGGTGTTCAAGCCAGGAGAACAAATGGCAGACGAGAAGGTTTTGTACGAGGTCAAAGATAGGATTGCCTGGATCACGTTGAATCGACCGGAGTCGTTGAACGCGGTAAACCGCGACATGGTGAAGTCGATCGTCGAATTCTGCCGTCGCGCCGAGGAGGATCACAATGTTCAGATCGTGATCTTCAAGGGGAATGGCGAGCGGGCATTTTCTGTGGGCGGCGACATCAAAGATCGCGCGCGGCAGAATGCTGTGGCGGCCGAGCAGAGCGAATCGCCATTGGTACAGCGGCAGTCGAAATATTCCGCAATTCCGGGAACGCCGGCGCCGGTGATCGCCGCGATGAATAAAATCACCATGGCTCTGGTGCACGGCTATTGTGTCGGCACCGGGCTATTGATGAGTTTGGCGTGTGATATTCGGATCGCCGCAGAGGGCGCGCGGCTCGGCGTCAGCGAAGTTAGACTTGGCTTTATGGCCGGCTCAGGCGGAACCCAACGGCTGCCGAGGCTGATCGGGATTCCAAAGGCGTTGGAAATCTGCCTCTCTGGAGAGCTTTACGACGCAGCCGAGTGTCATCGTATCGGCCTGGTGAATCAGGTCGTGCCGTATCCCGAGCTCGTCGCCGCAGGCGAAAAAATGGCCGGATCTTTTTTAAAGGGCGCGCCGCTGGCGCTCCGATATATTAAGGAAGCGATCTACAAAGGTAGCGAAATGACGCTGGAGCAAGGGTTGCGCTATGAATCCGACCTTCAGAGCATGGTGATGCAGACCGAAGATGCCAAGGAAGGGCCGCGCGCTTTCGTCGAAAAACGGCCGCCGGATTGGAAGGGACGATAGAATTTTCGATTTTAGATTATCGGATCACGGCGTAATTTCGAAATTTCAAAATAGATTGAGGTAGGCTTTAATCGAAAATCTAGTGTCCCGGAATCAAAGTTCGCAACTAATTCGAACGTTTCCGGGCAACCCCGGATCTAGTCCGGGGTAGC
>Ga0164302_10000538_pt1 | contig 10754 bp, 5 predicted proteins | sample Whisoiple_202_MG_FD_109714 | JGI IMG/M metagenome (GOLD analysis project Ga0164302, IMG submission 109714) | Soil microbial communities amended with pyrogenic organic matter from upstate New York, USA - Whitman soil sample_202_MG | ecosystem: Environmental > Terrestrial > Soil > Agricultural... | reverse complement strand
TTCCCCACATCCTCGAGGGCTTCCCGCTGCGCCTGCGCGACATCCGCATCGAGATCGACCGCCCCAACTTCATGGTCAACCCGACCAACTGCGACCCCTTCGCGCTGACCGCGACCCTGACCGGCTCGGGGGGACGCTTCGACGACCCCGTCGACGACTCCAGCGCCACCGCCTCGACGCCCTTCCAGGTCTCCAACTGCTCGGCGCTCGGCTTCACCCCCCGTCTCGCCATCGCGCTGAAGGGCGGGCACCGCCGCGGCGACTTCCCGGCGCTGAAGGCCACGGTGACCCCGCGCCCGGGCGAGGCCAACATTGCCAGGGCGATCGTCACCCTGCCGCCGAAGCTCTTCCTCGCCCAGGAACACCTCGACACCGTCTGCACCCAGGTCCAGTTCGCCGCTCACAGCTGCCCGAAGAGCTCGGTCTACGGCACCGCCACCGCGATCACGCCGCTGATGGACGAGCCCCTTACCGGCCCGGTCTACCTGCGCAGCTCGGCCAATCCGCTGCCCGATCTGGTCGCCGCGCTCAGCGGCCGCGGCATCGAAGTCGACGTGCTGGGCCGGATCGACTCCTACAAGGGCGGCCTGCGCGCCCGCTATGACGTGGTGCCCGACGCGCCCCTCACCAGGTTCACGATGGCCCTGCGCGGCGGCGACCACAGCCTGATCGTCAACGCGATCGACACCTGCGCTGTGCCGCAGGTCGCGACCGCCAAGTTCACCGGCCAGAGCAATGCCAACAAGAAACTGCGGGTGCCGCTGGCGGTCAAGTGCAAGAAGAAGCACAAGCGAAAGGGGAGAGGACGATGAGACCGCACCTACGCCGGAGGCCGATCGCTGCCGTGGCCTCCGTGGCGATCCTGCTGCTCGGCCTCGGGGCCCTGGCCCAAGCCGAGACGGTCCGCCAGGGCGGCCTGCAGGTTCGCTTCGAAGGCAAGCTGGCCCCGCAAACCCTGCCGCGCTCCCGCCAGGCGCCGATCAGGGTCTCGGTCTCGGCAAAGGTCGTCTCCCTCGGCGCCGCTGCACCGCCGCCGCTGCACCAGATCGCAATCGCGATCAACCGCTACGGGCACCTCGACCCGACCGGCCTGCCGGTCTGCCATCTCGAGCAGATCCAGCCGGCGACCACCGATGACGCGCTGGCCGCCTGCCGCGGCTCGCTGGTCGGCGAAGGCCGTTTCCTCGCCGACGTCTCCGGCCACGCGCCCTTCCCCGCCGACGGCAAGATCTACGCCTTCAACGGCGAGCTCGACGGCAAGCCCGCGATCCTCGCCCACGTCTACGGAACCAAGCCCGGGCCCGCCTCCTTCACCCTCGCCTTCCTCATCTCGCGCCAGGCCAAGGGCACCTTCGGCACCACCCTGAAGGCGATGCTGCCGCCGGTGGAACCGGGCGCCGGCTCGATCACCGCGATCTACCTCAGCCTCGGCAAGACCTTCTCGGTGGCCGGCAGGAGGCGCTCCTATCTGACCGCCTCCTGCCCGGCGCCGAAGGGCCTCTCCGGTGCCAGCTTCGTCTTCGCCCGAGCCTCGCTCGGGTTCCAGGGCGGACCCACGCTCACCACCGCGCTCAACCGCAGCTGCAAGGCAAAAGGCTGAGACGGTGAAGCTGCCACGGTGAGCAGGGCGCGTCAGGCCTGCCTCGCCGCCCTGCTGGCTGCGGCGCTGGCTCTGCTTGCGATCGCCGCCGGCGCCCGCGGTGAGACCAGCGCCAGCGGCGACCTCCGTGTCAGCTTCGCCGGCGCCATCGCCCCCAAGGCGCTGCCGCGGCAGAAGCCGGCGCCGATCGCGGTCAGCCTCGCCGCCGGCGTGAGGACGATCTCGGGGGAGCGCCCGCCGCCGCTGCGGCGGATCGTGATCGCGATCAACCGCGGCGGGCGCCTCGACGCCCGCGGGCTGCCGCTCTGCCACCGCGCCCAGATCCAGCCCTCCTCCAGCGCGAAAGCCCGGGAGCGGTGCGCCGGGGCCCTCGTCGGGGAGGGCAGCTTCGACGCCGACCTCGCCTTCCCCGAACAGGCGGCCTTTCCCACCCACGGCCACCTCCTCGCCTTCAACGCCCGCCTCGAAGGCCGCCCGGCGATCCTCGCCCACATCTACGGCACCGAGCCGGCTCCGATCACCCGCCTCATCGTCTTCCGTATCCGCCGCAGCGCCGGCACCTACGGCACCGTGCTCAGCGCCGCCGTGCCCGAAGCGCTCAACCAGTGGGCCTACCTGACCCACTTCAGCCTCCGGCTGCAGCGCGCCTTCAGCTACCGCGGCCGGCGCCGCAGCTACCTCAGTGCCGCCTGCGCCGCGCCGCCCGGCTTCCCCGGCGCGACCTTCGCCCTCGCCCGCGCCACGATGAGCTTCGGCGACGGTCGCACCCTTGGCTCGACCCTGATCCGCAGCTGCCGGGTGCGCGGCTGGAGACACCGCGCGCAGGCAAACTCTTGACAGGCGCTGTACCAGGTCTTACATTGTGTACTGCCGTTTACAGACGGCGGGAGAACAATGTCATGGCATGGAATCCCCATCACGGCCTGCGCCCTTTCCCTGGGGGCAAGGCCAAGAGGTAAAGGCAGCTCCAGGGCGTCGGGAGAATCCTAATCCCGGCGCCCGGCTTGCCTTCCCATGATGTCGAAGACGAAAAGCGCCAGCGAATCCTGGCCGGCGCCGCCACGGCGCTTTCCGAGCATGGCTACGCCGAGCTCTCCGTAGCGCAGATCATCGCCGCGGCCGGCATCTCGCGCACCACTTTCTACCAGCACTTCGAAAACAAGCGGGAGTGCGTGCTGGTCGCCCACGAACAGGCCTTCGACCGCCTCGCCGCCGAGTTGGAGAGCAGCTGCGCCGCCGAGTCGGAGTGGCCGGAAAAGGTCGCCGCGGCGCTCTCCACCGTGATCGCCTTCGCGGTCCAAAAGCCCGAGCAGGCCCGGCTGCTGCTTCTCGAGGTCCTGGCGGCGGATTCCGTTCTCGCCAGGCAGGCGCGCGCCTCCAACGAGATTCTCGTCGACCTGATGCGCAAGGGCCGCGAGCTTTGTCCCGAAGCCGACACGCTGCCGCAGCTGACCGAGCGGGCGCTGGTCAGCGGCACCACCGCGGTCATCAGCCGCAGGTTGCTCCACGACGAGGCCGACGAGCTGGCAGCACTGGCGCCGGAGCTGATCGAACTGAACCTGATCCCCTACGTCGGAAGCGCGGAGGCGGCACGGGCGGCCAAGAACGCCCGTCCCGTGCCAGACATCGCTCCCGAGTGACTCTAGGCGTGCGGTTTGCGTACCAGCCTTGACGCAACGTATGTACCTGTGCTTACATGCTTGAGCCCGTTGGGAAGCGGGTGACCAACGACCGGGCCAGGGGCCCACGCTCCGGAACACAGCAATTGGGGGCGGGGGAATGGCCGGTCAGACCAAGGAGGGACAGTTGCAGCAAAGCGAAGGGCTTCTCGCCGGGATCGGCAGCTTCGACATAGGCCGAACTCCCTCGCGCGCCCTCGCCGCCTCCCGTCACATCCCCTTCCTCGCCACGCCGGCTGTCGAAGGCCCCCGACTCACGACCGCCCACCCCGCCTCCCTGGCGGCCTCCACCTCAACTTCTACCGCCCACCGCACCGCCCCGACCAAGGAGTCCATGTGAATCTCTCGGCACGCGTCGCAGCCCTCTTCAACCGCTCCGGCGCCGCCCGGGACAACCGCGCCGATGTCGCCGTCATGCCTGTCCTCGCTGTTAACTCTGCCGGGAGTGGTGCGCTCGCTCATCGCCGGCTTCGTGCGACCTTCGAGATCCTCCTCCTTGCGTTGCTCGCTCTGGCAGCCGTCGCCGCCCCCGCCAGCGCCGCCTTCCCGGCATCGGAAATGGGAGCGATCTCCAATGTCTCCTACGACTCCGCTCAGGTCGAAGGCAAAGTCAACCCCAACGGTGGCTTCGCCGAATACCGCTTCGAGTATTGCCCCGCTTCGGCCGACTGCAACGACAACGCCAGCTGGGCGAGCGGCGGCGGCGGCTTCCTCTCCGGATCATCGACCCTTACGTCGGTACCGCCTGTCACCCTCACCGGCCTCAAGGGCGGCACCAAATACTTCGTCCGCATCGCGGCCAACTTCTTCTTCCAAAACCCAGGCTATTCAGACCCGCCGAATCCCGATTTCACGACGCTTCCCGTCGACCCGCCAACGATCGTCGCCACCGACGAAGCCTCTGAGGTCTTCTCGACTACGGCCAAGGCCACCGGAAGGGTAAAACGTCCCGCCAACGCCAACCCCGCCTTCGATGTCACCCATTGCCGCTTCGAATACGTCACCGATGCCGACTTCGGTGCCACGGGTTTCGCCGGCGCAAGCGCGGCTGACTGCGCCGAGATCTCCGCTGAGAATCCGCTGACTGGGGAAAACGCCGAAAGAGACGTCAGCGCTCAACTCACCGGACTCCAACCGGAAACGACCTATCACTTGCGCCTAGTCGCCGAAAACGCTTCTCCCGTCACCGCCGCCAAAGAAGCCGCCAACGCCTTCACCACCGCTCCTCAAGTAGCACCGCCGACCGTGATTGCCGCCAACGATGCAACTGAGGTCAGCTACAGCACCGCCAAAGTCTCAGGCATCGTCGAACGACCCGCTGGCGCCGATCCCGCCCTCGATATCAATTGTCACTTTGAGTACATCGCCGATGTCGACTTCAACGCCAACCCGGCGGGAGAAGAGTTCGCCGGGGCAGGCCAAGCCGACTGTGCCCAGAACCCGATCACCGACGCCAGCGTCGGATCGGACGGCAAACAGGCTGTGAGCGCCGACCTGTCCGGCCTCCGATCGAAATCTGGAGTCACGTACCACCTCCGCCTCGTCGCAGAAAACGGCGGGGGCACGGTGTTCAAAGTCGCCAGTAACTTCACCACGCTTCCAGGAGGCGAATCCACCAGCACCATCGATTCCAACCCGAGTGTTGGTTATACCAGTGCCGAACTGTCCGGCACGGTAGTCCCCGGCGTACTGGACGAAGTTGAGCCATACGTTCTCTACTCCTTCGAATATGCCGAAGTCGCCACTGGAATTTGGAGTGGATACCCCGATTTCAAGGGGCAGGTATCTTCGACGTCCGGGCCCAAACACGTGTCAGGTAAAATCACGGGCCTAATACCGGATACCGAATATATGTTTCGTTTGAGCGTATCCGGCGCATCGACTGGATACGTTCCCCCCGCCAATCCAGCGCCGGGTCCCTATCCCTCTGCCACCACTAGACATCTCGAGTCCCCCAGCGCCACGCTCGACCCGGTTACGGTCTTCACCGGCACCACTGCTCACTTCTCTGGCATGGTCGATACCAATGCACCCGCCGGGCCGCTCGATGACATCGCCAAAGCCGGATACAAAACCGACTGGCACTTTGAGTGCACCCCCGCGTGCCCCGGTCCGGGGGGTGAACCCTACTCCGGCGTGGTGCAGGGTGAAGAGGGCAGCAAAGCGATCTCGGTCGACGCCACCCACCTTGAAGCCAATACCACCTATGAAGTAAGGCTCGTCGTCCACAACGAGCTCTACAGCGTGGAACCCCCGGTTCAGACCTTCAAGACTTCGCTCATCAAGCCGACAATCAAAGCCGCCCCCGGTGGCTCTGACGGCCAGGGCGGCTTCACCCTGCAGGGCATCATCAATCCCAATGGCTCAAACGTCGCCGACTGCAAGTTCGAATGGGGCCCCAACTCCGCCGACTACGCCTTCACCGCCGACTGCTCGCCGATGCCCGGCGCCGGCGCCAAACCGGTCACCGTCGAAGCCCACCTCACCGGCCTCAACCCCGGTGTGGTCTACCACTACAACCTCCTCGCCACGAACGAGGCCGGCACCTCAGACAGCGGTGACCAGGAATTCATCCCAACCCTGAACTCGCCCGAAGTCTGCCCCAACGGAGAGCTCCGCAAAGAAAACAACTCGCTGGCCTTGCCGGAATGCCGCGCCTACGAGATGGTCACGCCTCCCAGCAAGGAAGGCTTTGACGCGGAATTCATCGACTACAGCGAAGCGGGTGAGGATAACGTTCACTACAACTCGGGAGCCGGGTCAATCGCGAACTCTGGCCAAGCCGGGACCTTCAACGACTACGTGGCGACTCGCTCGGCAGCCGGCTGGGAGACGATTCCCAACCTCAATGGAGCCTCCGGCTCTCTTTACGACGCCCCATCTGAATTCGCGACCGGTTTCGGCGTCGATGGTTCTTTTCCCACGTATTCCGCAGACCTGCAGTCGTCGGTATGGCCGGCCCGGCGGCACATCGGTCCCCCGGGGGAAAACTGGTACCTTCGCCTCGCCGACGGCACCTTTACCCTGATAGGTGACCAGCTCGGCGCCCCGCCTGTTCATGCTGGTGCCATGAGCCAGGTTCTGGGAGGGGTTTCGGACGACCTCTCTCACGTCTTCGTTACTGCGAATATTGATTCTGGGAACGCTCTGGAAACTCCCTGGGGCCCAGGCGTTTATGAGTACGTCGGTACCGACAACATCGCGCCACGCCGCGTCGATCTCGACAATGCCGGCGACCCGGTATCGGAGTGCGTGCGGTTCGTGGGTCCCCCCGAGGCAAATAAAACTATCGGCAACGCCGGGGGTCACGCGATCTCCGCCGACGGCGGCACCATCGTCTTTACTGCCTACGGTGGTTGCGGCGGCGACAACCCGCCCGCTGACGAGCTCTGGGCCCGGGTCGACGGCAGCGCCAGCTTCGAGGTCTCCGCCTCGCGATGCAGCCGCCCGGTAGGTGACCCCGACGGCGCCTGCAACGCTCCTTCCAAACCTACCTTCGCGGCCGTGACCCCCGATGGCTCGCGGGTCTTCTTCACCACCACCCAGCAGCTCCTCGACGGCGACACCGATCAGACCAACGATCTCTACGCCTGCGACATCCCCACCGGTGGCCCCGCCCCGATCGGGAAAGCGAATTCCTGCTCCTCCCTGAGAGAGATCTCGGGTGCGAGCGCGGGGGCCGAAGTCGAACTCCCTGTCTACCTCTCCACGGAGATCTTCGAAGACGACCCTGGGATCGCGAGCATCTCCAAGGACGGCTCCGCCGCCTACTTTGTTGCCAAGGGAGTCCTCGCCGACAATAAAGACGCTCTGGGGGAAGAGGCCGTCGCCGGCGACCACAATCTCTACGCCTGGCGCCAGGACGCATCTCATCCCGGCGGGCAAACGTCTTTCATCGGCAGACTGCTCAACAACGACGTGCAGGCTCAGACGACCACGGACGGCCACTATCTGCTCTTCGCCACGGCGAGTTCCTTGGTGGACACCGACACCGATACCGCCCGCGACGTCTACCGCTATGACGCGGATACCGGCGAGATCCTCCGCGTTTCGACCGCCGCCTCGGGCCTCGGCGGCAACGGCGACGCCTATGACGCCGACTTCAGTGAACCCGCAGATCACCATCCCAACACCGCCATCTCAGGCGACGGCCAGAAGATCGTCTTCACCACCAGCGAGGCGCTCTCGCCCCTCGATGGCAACGGCGAACCCGATGCCTATCTCTGGACCCCCTCCCATGTCTCGCTCATCACCACCGGATCGGTCGGCGGAGGCTCCTTTGTAAAAGGGGGGACCGGCGGGTTGGTCTCACAGCCGACCATCAGCGACTCTGGTCGGGACGTCTATTTTCAGACGCCAGGCGCGCTCACCCCGGCCGATGGCGACACCATGGGTGACGTCTACGACGCTCGCGTCGGCGGTGGCTTCAGGTTTGCTCAAGCCACCCCCTGCTCGGGTGAAGCCTGTCAGTCCCCTGTCGCACCCCGGCCTGCGGCGGAATCCTTCGGCACCGAAAAGTCGCGCGAGGGCAACCAGGCTCAACCGAAAGCATGTCCCAAAGGGAAGACGCGCAAGCACGGCAAGTGCGTCAGGAAGCACAAGAGACACTCCGGCAAAAAGCACCACGGCAAGAAAGCCGGTCATAGGCAGGGAGGTGGAAAGTGAATCCGAGTCGCAATCGCAGTGACGCCCCTTCCACCGCGAACGAGGAGACCTCTGCAATGACCAGCTTGCGCCGCCTTTTCAACTCCGTCCGAGCGCCCTTCAAGGCAAACCGGACGCGTTACGCGGGGTTTGCCAGCCTATGGCTGACGGTCGCCGCGATCGTGGCGCAGCCCGCCGTCGCCGCGACCGAACCCTTTGATTTCGAAAGCTTCAGCAATCGCACCACCGACGCTGCTGAAGTGCCCTATACGGCCGCTGGCGGCCACCCTGACCTGAACTCGACCAAGTTCATCATTCGGCACGGACTCGGACCGGCGGGTGCCACTACGACGTCGGAGACGCTCAAAGGCACCTACGTCAATCCGCCGCTGGGGTTCATCGGCAACCCCGCCGCTGCTCCTCGCTGTCCGATCTCAAAGATCCCTCCGGGAGACGCGACGGTTGGAGGTGGACCCGATGGCTCCTGTCCGCCAGGCTCACAAGTTGGTGTCGCGGAGGTCCATCTCCCTGAAACGGGAGGCTTCTATGAGATCTACAACATCCCGCCGGAGCGTGGTTACCCGGCCCAGTTCGCATTCAAAATAGCCTCAGTCGTCACGGTCCTATCGGCCTTCACGCTTCCGCGCACCGAGTCCTATGGCCTGACGGTCGGTACCCCACACATCCCTTCACTCGGTCCCTACTCGGTCACCATCAACTTCTTCGGAACCCCTTCCCGACACGGCTCGGGGAGCACCGAGGCACCCTTCCTCTCCAACCCTCTCGACTGTTCGGAAGCCACGCCAGCCTGGCACATCGCGATTGACAGCTACCGGCACGTGGGGGCGGAACTCGGGCTCGGCACCCCCGACCTCTCCGACCCCAATTGGAAGACGGCCGTCGACCCGGCCCCGCCGGTGACCGGCTGCGACGACCCGCTCCTCGCCGGCCAGTTCAAACCGGCGATCGCGACCAAACCGCTGCAGGGCGGAGGACCCGTCCAGGCCGACCAGCCATCGGGCCTCGCGGTCGACCTCGACTTCCCGCAGTCAAACGACCCAACCGACCCGCTCACCACCTTCGACCCCTCGATCCCCCAGGCACCGCCGCCCAAGGACATCACGGTCAAGCTCCCGGCTGGCCTCAGCATCAGCCCCTCCTCGGCAGACGGCCTCGGTGCCTGCTCGGATCTAGCCTCCGACCCCGCGGGCGACCAGGTCCACTACGACAACACCAAACCTGTCAGCTGCCCGGACTCGGCCAAGATCGGCAGCGCCACCGCCTTCTCGCCGCTGCTGGCAACTCACGACCCGGTCACCGACGAGGTCAACGGCGCCGAGCCGATCCCCGGCGACGTCTACCTGCTGAAGCCCCACCCCGGCGACCTGCCGATCGGCGGGGGAGAGCAGGAGGGCAAGTTCCGGCTCCTGATCCAATTGGAAAACCCCCGCTACGGGATTAACTTCAAGCTCCCCGGCACCGCGGTCGCCGACAAGGACACCGGCCAGCTGACCACGGTCTTCACCGACAACCCGCAACTGCCTGCCAGCCACCTGACGGTGAACCTGAAGACGGGACCAAGAGCGCCGTTGGCGAGCCCGGTCACCTGCGGCAGCTTCGAGACGACGAGCGACTTCGTCCCCTGGTCGACGCCCGGCACCCCCGACGCCAACCCGAGGGCGAGCTTCGACGTCGGCTCGGGCCCCCACGGCAGTGCCTGCGCCAGCACTCCTGCTCAGCGCCCGTTCGCTCCGAGCATTACTGCTGGCAGCAAGAGCTCCAAAGCGGGTTTCTCAAGCCCCTTCGTCCTGCGTCTCGAGCGGAGCGACGGCGAACAAGAACTGAGCAGCCTGCAGGCCACCCTGCCCAAGGGCCTCGCCGCCAAGTTCACCGGCATCCCCTACTGCCCCGAGGCGGCCCTGGCCGCCGCCGCCGCCCGAAGCGGCAAAGCCGAGCAGGCCAACCCCAGCTGCCCGGCATCCCGCATCGGCAGCGTCACGGTCGGCGCCGGCCCCGGCCTTAACCCCTTCCACACCCAGGGCACCGCCTACCTCGCAGGCCCCTACAAAGGCGCCCCGATGTCGGTCGCGGTGATCACCCCAGCAGTTGCCGGCCCCTTCGACCTCGGCACCGCGGTGGTGCGAAACGCCCTGTTCGTAGATCCCGAGACCGCACAGGGAAGAGTCGTCTCAGACCCCTTCCCGAAGATCCTCGACGGGGTCCCGCTGAAGCTGCGCTCGGTCACGGTGCGCCTGGACCGCCCCGACTTCACCCTCAACCCGACCAACTGCGAAGCGATGGCGGTCAACGCCACCGTGACGAGCACCGACGGGGCCAGCTCCAATCCGACGATCCCCTTCCAGGTCGGCAGCTGCAAGGCCCTGGCCTTCAAGCCCAAGCTCAAGATCTCGCTGAAGGGTGGCACCAAGCGCTCTGAGAACCCGGCCCTGAAAGCCGTCCTCACCTACCCCAAGGGCAACTACGCCAACATCGCCAAGGCAGCGGTCAGCCTGCCGCGCTCGGAGTTCCTGGCCCAGGAACACATCCGCACGATCTGCACCCGGGTGCAGTTCGCCGCAGACCAATGCCCCAAGGGCTCGATCTACGGCTATGCGAGCGCCACCACGCCGCTGCTGGATGAGCCCCTCTCAGGCCCGGTCTACCTGCGGAGCTCCAACAACCCCCTGCCCGACCTCGTCGCCGCCCTAGACGGCCAGATCGAGATCGACCTGGTGGGGAGGATCGACTCAAAGAACGGCGGCATCCGCACCACCTTCGACGCCGTCCCCGACGCCCCGGTCTCGAGGTTCGTCCTCACCATGGCGGGAGGC
>Ga0164302_10000537_pt1 | contig 10756 bp, 10 predicted proteins | sample Whisoiple_202_MG_FD_109714 | JGI IMG/M metagenome (GOLD analysis project Ga0164302, IMG submission 109714) | Soil microbial communities amended with pyrogenic organic matter from upstate New York, USA - Whitman soil sample_202_MG | ecosystem: Environmental > Terrestrial > Soil > Agricultural... | reverse complement strand
CCGACACGACGCGCGGCTTGCACGTCTGGCACCGTGTCCTCAACAGCAGTAGACGTCACCAGGATCTGGCTGGGCCTGATGACGCCACTGCCATCCTGTGGATGGAGCAGCACACCGCGTGCACGCAGAAAATTAAATCTTTCGGCATTGCGCCCCTGGTCGAGCGCTCGGTCAGAACCCTCAACCAGTCCACCCCTGGCTTGAATGATCAAAGCGAGCGGGGTCATGCCACTACCGCCGACACCGCAAAAAAAGTAATCTCCGAGTCGCGACATTGGCAAAATTTAGAAGGGTTGCCGATGAGGTGCAATGCAGGCTGGGCGTTTGGATGAGCAAAGAGAAGTGCAGGATCGGTATCGTCGCGCCGGCTTCTCGCATGTCTCCCGAGGTTGCCGAGCGTGTGCCGACGTTGGCGAGATCGTTGTACCCGGACAGGACGCCGGAGATCATCTTCCACCCGCAGTGCTTTGCTTTGCACGGCCATTTCGCCGGCGATGACGAAACGCGCACACAGGCCTTCCTCGAGTTTGCCAACGACGAGAGCTACGACGCGGTCTGGTTCGCGCGAGGCGGCTACGGTTCCTGCCGCGTGGTGGAAGGGGTCATGTGTGGCTTGAAGGAGCCGTCCAGGCGAAAAGCCTACTTGGGCTACAGTGATGCCGGCGTGCTACTCGCTGCCTTGTACCGAGCTGGGTTCGAGCACGTCGCGCATGGTCCCGTCGCCCAGGACATCCTCCGCGATGGGGGAGATGCAGCCATTGGACGAGCGCTCGCCTGGTTGATCGATCGGTCGCCAGAGGCGTTGGAACCCTCGGTCAGCCGTGTGAAAATGACTGCGGCATTTAACATGACTGTCCTTAGCCAGTTGCTCGGCACCCCGCTGCAGCCTGACCTCGATGGACATGTGCTTATGTTGGAAGAGGTGGGCGAGGCAATGTACAGGATTGATAGGTCGCTATTTCACATCACAAGTAACGCTGATATCAGGCGCGTGTCGGGTGTTATGCTAGGTCGCTGCAGCAGCATCACCCCGAACGAACCCGATTTCGGAATGAACGAAGAAGAGATTGCCCGTTACTGGTGCGAGAGGTCCGGCATTCCATGGTTGGGACGCGCTGACATTGGGCATGACACCGACAACAAGATTGTTCCCTTTGGGACAAGACCCGAGCTGTGTCGATCGTAAGTGATGCGTTGAACGTTAGGAACAAACATGTCTGACGAAGATCTGAAGGCGCAGATCGAGCGCCTCCAAGCCGAAAATGCGGCCCTCAAGAAAGGCGCAACTTCCGGCGTTCGCATGAAAGTGAGCGAGAAAGGCGCCCTGTCGGTTTACGGGATGGGACGCTTTCCAGTGACCTTATATAAAGAGCAGTGGCTCAAGCTGCTGAACATGTCCGACGACATTCGGGCGTTCATTGCCGCCAATGAAGCAGCGTTGAAGACCAAAGAGCCAAAATAGGTTGCCGGGAACGGACGGGCGGATTTCACTGCGGGGGGAGCATGGCAACACTGACGCGAAAGTCGCCGGCAGGCGCACACAAGCCGTTTGCACACTATTCCCACGTCGTCACCGCGCAGGGCGCCAGTAAACTCGTATTCTGCGCCGGACAGGTGGCGGCGGATCCGACAGGCAAGGTTTTGCCGCCGGACGATTTCGCCGCGCAGACCAAAATGGTCATGGAAAACCTGAGGCTCGCGCTCGCTGAAGGTGGCGCCGCCCTAAAAGACGTTGTGAAGGTGACGATCTTTATCTGCAATCCGAACGACGTGCCCAAGGCGCGCGCGATCCTTCAGGAGTACTTTGGCGACAACCCACCGGCAAGCACGCTTTGCGTGTTGCGCGGGTTGGCCAATCCGAATTTCCTGCTGGAAATCGAGGCAATCGCGGCCGTTTGAAGTTTCGCGTGCGCGCTCGTGAGCGCCATAATTGGCCGTCACAGGCGACAGGCTCCACCGACCACGCGCATTCGAGCCGGTGCGTCTTCGGACAAACGTGCCAGCGAGCAACGAGGCGGGTAAACGGGCGCCGAACTTTCAGGGTTTGGGTCGCATTCAGACGGGTCGGCCGAATGCAATTGCGATTGTCTCGGCCCAATTCATTCTTCAAAGCGACGAAACGATTTGTGTGTGCAAGCTTCATGGCTCACCTCCGTGCCGGTCCGATTTCGGCCCTGGAGGTGAGAGGCGACAGACCCTTTAGGCTCTGTCCTCTTTCACCAAGCGGGATTTGTCGAGACCGCGCCTTTTGGATCGGTTGATTGCCCGGTGGACCGAAGCGTTGGCCACCGGGGCGCGACTAGGGTAGCTGTCCATCTTGTCCTGACTTGATCAGTGCAAAGTTCTTTCGAACATTTTGGCGATACGCCCGTTCGTCGCAGCCTGTCAATCGAAAGTTTTCGTGCGCTTGTCGGAGTCAGCATCCGACTTTCAACGTCAGACCTCGCGCAGTGAAACTTTGCAGCAGGCACTGCATGACATGATCTGCACGCGATCACGGCGTAAAGATCCCGTATCTCTCTTGCGAATTTTTATAAAGATTTTTTACAGGGCTGCTCTCGATGGTCTCTTTTTATATGCCCGTTTTACTGGTCCAGATTCAAAGCGGGCTTTAGTCAGAATGGATGATCGAGAACCGCGCCAACGCGCGCGTGCGCACACTTAAAGGCGGATCAATTATATTTGGTGCCGCGTCCACAGTTGACTGCGTTGTGCGCAATTTATCTGAGACGGGTGCTTGCCTTGAGGTCGCAAGTCCGGTCGGAATTCCCGACGATTTCACACTCCAAATCAAGCCGGAACCGACAAAGCGTGATTGCCATGTCGCCTGGCGCTCCGCCAATCGAATCGGCGTTTCTTTCAAATAAGTTGCATTCGTCCTGTCGCGACCGCATCCGCATTGGATTGAGACAATCGAGAAACTGCGCGATGCCCGTGAACGATCGGATGATATTGCTCCGATGGCGCCGGCATACTCGAGTAGTGACCGTTCGCTTATGAATCGGTGCGGGATTTGAGGTCACATTTTTCGATATGATGATTCGAGCACCGAGAGGTAAAGTCCGAAAAATTGCCCTGGGGCCCGGCGCGTGAACGATGAGGCAGGGACAATGTCCGATCGTTGTTGCGTTACGTCGAACGGCGGTACGGCCGGTTTCTACTCAGAGCCGACTAGAAAACCTCCTGTTGTTACACCGGATGCCAATTTCTGCATTCAAGGCAGTCTGGACAGTCGCAGCTCTTTCAGGATCATTCGAGGCAATGTGAGCATCGGCGGCGTCTGGACGCTGTCGCTTGCGTCGTTGATCTTTGCGGCAGCTGACCGATCCGAAGCGGGCCCCTCTGGCGCCTCGTTCCCTGACGACGGCAATATACAATTCAAGGACCTCACAAACGACTTCGGCGTCATCGAACTGACAACGGCGGACGGGCGGACCATCGTCCTGGACGACCCCGGCGAAACGCTTCTTCTGCGCAGAGTGGGGAGTTCGATCAGCGAAAGCCACGTAACGAACAGCGTGGCCACGATGCTGAGCTATGCAAAGGATCAGCAAGACGCTTTGAAGGTTTTTATGTTGGGCCAAACCGGACCCGCAGGTGTTGGAAATGGCGGGTCGAGCACTTTGTTTCAAGAGACGCCATCTTTGACTCCAATCAACTTTGTTCCGCCTCCCGATAACATCGTGCCGCTGAATTTGCTGTCCACCCCAAATGGCGCAGCTGGTCAGAATGATACTTTTGTTCCCTTCAAAATCCCCCTGGCTACGCCACCGCCCGTATTGACGGTGCCCCCGACGGTCACGAGCAACGAGGTCGCCGTCACCGAGAGCGGCTCGGTTCCCATCGCCGGCGTAAGCGTTGCCAACGTGGCGGGGGCGGAGCTGACCGTATCGAACGGTACTTTGCATGTTGATGAGAACAACCTGCCTTCGGGCGTGACAGTGACAGGCAACAACACCGATCAGTTGTTTGTGTCGGGCAATTCAGCAGCTGTGAATGCGGTCATTGCGGGGCTTACTTACACGCGGACCGGGCCGGGGGATGAAGGCACCGATACCCTGACCGTGTCCGTCACCGGGACTGACGGCTCCCAGGTTACTGCCACGTCGACCATCACCATCAATCCGATCGCGGAGCAGCCGACCGCGTCTATAGCGGAACCGGTGGTCCTCGAAGAGAATGCCTCCAGCGTTGCAGTCACCGGCGTGATAGTCGGGCCATTGGCTGAGGACAGTGATGACACCGTGAGCGCAACGCTGACCGTTGCGCATGGCACGCTGCACATCAACGCTCACAATCTGCCGCCCGGCCTGACGGTTGTAGGCAACAACAGCGGCAGCCTCGAGATATCCGGTGATGCGGCCGCGGTGAACACTTTGCTTGCCGGACTTACCTATACGCCAGCCAGCGAATACGAGGGAACCGACACGTTGAGTCTGTCAGTAACCTCGACCGACGGTACAAATACATTTCCGACCCCAGCTACGGCGTTAACTACGATTACGATCGAGGGTGTGGCTGATACGCCGATTGTTTGTGCTCCCCATGAGCTGAGCACGACGATGAACCACGCTGCTGTCGGGCTCACAGGTCTAAGCGTGCAGCCCGGGGACACCAGCGCTAACGACGCGCTCGACACCTTCAATGTGACCCTGCGGTCACGGAGCACGCCGGACTGACAGGATCGTTTGTCGGGTCGACCGTGACCTTCTCCGGCTCGCTTTCTGCCGTGCAGGCAGCGCTAGCCGACAACAACATCACCTATACGCCGAAGCATGGATTTGAAGGCACTGATACACTGCATTTCACGGCCTCGACCACGGAAGAAGCCGGCGTCGGCGGCGAGACCAGCGCACCGGACAGCACCTCGACCAGCATAAACGTCAATGAAATTCCCGATCTCCACGGCTACCTGGTTGGTCTGGACGACGGCAATGCCGTGGAGCACGAATCCATCACTGTAGCCTCGCCACTCAACGACGGCGGTCATCCGGTTTTTCTACCGAACGATCTTGTGGCCTATTCCTGGGAAGTCTCTACAGACGGCGGCGTCACCTGGGAAGAAGTGGGAACACAAAGATCCTTTACCCCGAGTGCAGCCGAACTCGGCGATGAGCTCCGCGTGGTCATCACCTATGACGAAAGAGCTCCGCAAAATCCCGAAAACGAGGGGCTCGATACACTGACGTTGTCAGCCGGTACGGTGGAGAATGAAACGTCAAGCGACCCGACCCCTGACAGTCATCTTGCCAATTCCACCATGATCGCCAATGGAACTACCCCTCCAGCCGGCGGTGCATCGAACTTTTCGGCTGGTAGCGACAAGGCGCTCGCTGACAATAATAGTTTCGTGTTCAAACCAATGGCCAGCGCCCAACAGGCTGCTGTTCAATTTGAAGCGATCATCGATTTCAATCGTGGCACGGACTTCAGCGATGCTTTTTCCGGTCTTGGCGCCGCGACTGTGCAAGTCGCCAACGCTATTGCCGAAGCAATCTCGGACAATGCGCATAGAGAGAGTGATCTGCACCGGAATACTGTCAGCAGCACGGAAATTTATCTCGCCGGTACAAACATAAATTTCACCGGTTCGGACATCCTCCATCACACTTAGCCGAAGCTTGCGTTTGCCAAGGTGTCGTTACGACGAGTGCGTTGGCATTGCAGTTTCGGCTGCCTGGCCGATGGGCCCCTCCCGTTAACGACTTGTTAAGCGGTTGGGCCGAAGTTCGGCCGACCGTTGAAGCACGCGTTTTGTCTCCTTCGGCACCCCTCGTCCGTAACCTAACGACGCGTTCATCCTGCTTCACAGGAAGCGCTCGGCCATGAAATCCGTCGAACCCGTCTTTGACTTCCCGGAAGACTTTTACCCTGCAGGATCTGGTGCTTCCGAAACGGACATCAGGGCCCTTGAGGATACAATTGCCCGACAATCATCAGAATTAAATTTGCGCCTGACGGAGATCCTCGATCTCTACAATATCCAGGCACGGCAGACCGACGCGTTACAGGTGGCGCGCGAAGAGATAGAACGCCTCAAGCGGACCGTTTCCGAACTACGAAACGCAATGGCGGAGCAGGGGACCGCGGCCGTCGCCAATCAGGAAGAGATAAAGCGCTTGAAAAAGGACAGGGCATCCTTGTCCACGCAGCGCGCACTTGCTCTTCTCGAAACGGAAACCATGGCGGACCGGATGCATGCAATGCAGGCGACCCTCAAAGCGGGGGAAGCGAATGCCGCATCGGCACTTGCGCAGATCGGCAACCTGAACTCCGAGCTCGCTGCCGCGATGGCGGAGCGGTTCAGGCTTGTCGCAACCGTTCACGGTGAAAAGAGACGCTACAGTCAGAAAACGTCCTTCTGGGAAGACAAGGTCAAGAGCGCGGAGGCAAAGACCGAGAACCAGGAGATGCGCGTAAAGCACCTCGAAGAGGTTCGGCGGAAGCTCGACACGCGCATCCAGGTTCTGGAGACATTGCGCGAAAGCGAACGCGAGGCTGCGGAACGAAAAATAGCTCAGCTAAGCGACGAGCTGAAGCGTTGCCAGTCTTCGCAAACGTGATTTCGGCCAGCCATCACCAGAGACCCTTCAAGCGTCCACCATCAAGGTTAAGCGAAACGCCGGTGATGTAGCTCGCCCGTTCCGAGCACAGAAAAACGGTGGCGTTTGCCAGCTCTTCCGGCTTGCCCATGCGGCCCAGCGAGTTCTTCCTGGCGGCAAGCTTTCTTGCTTCGTCTTCGCTCTTCACATTCAGCTCTTTCTTGAGGCCCTCGGCATTGCGCACCCAGAGGTCGGTCGCTACCCAGCCTGGACATATGGCGTTCACCAGCACGTTGTCTTCGCCAAATTCCTCCGACAGCGACTTGGTCAAATTGAGCAGCGCACTGTTGGTCATCGCGCTGCCGAACATGTAGGGATCTGGTTCTTTGCCGGCGCCGCCGATCGTATTGACGATGCGTCCCCACTTTTGCGCTTTCATCATCGGGTGAACGAGACGGATCGCCCGCATGAAACCGAACAGCTTGGTCTCGAACTGATTCTTCAGCTCGTCATCTTTCAGCGATGCAAACCGGCCAGAATACATCGTGCCCGCATTGTTGACGAGAATGTCGACGCCGCCGAGCTTTTCCTTCGCGGTATCGATCATCCGCTTGATGTCCGCTTCTTTGCTCATGTCGGCTTGCACGGCGTGAACTTCGCCACCGGTTCGCTTTGCCAGTTCGTCGCGCGCTTTGTTGATCTTGTCGGCGGTTCGGCCTGCAATGAGAACGCGCACACCCTCTTCGAGAAATTGTCGCGCCGTTTCGAATCCGATTCCGCTGCCGCCGCCTGTTACGATTGCGCGCCGCCCCTTGATGCCCAGATCCATCGCCTGCTTTCCTCCGGTTGCTTGACGCAGTTCACCTGCCGATAGATGATCCGAACAACCCATACATCATTAGAAATGCGAGGGGGAGGATGGATCTCGGCCTGCATGGCAAGGTTGCTGTGGTGACTGGGGCGTCGCGCGGCATCGGCAAGGCTGTCGCAAAAGGTCTGATTCAAGAAGGCTGTAGGGTAGCAATCTGCGCGCGCAACGCGGAACGTTTGCATTCAACTGTTGCCGATCTTTCACAGGGCAAAAACGATCCGGGAGAACGTTGCGTTCTTGGGGGCGCGGCTGACGTTACCGACGCAGTGGAAGTGCAAAAGTTTGTTGCCGCTACCCACCAGGCGTTTGGGCGGATAGACATTCTCGTCAACAATGCCGGAACTCACCTGCGCGGTACCGTGGACACAACCACAGCAGAGATTCTGGAACGGCAGCTGCGCGACAAGGTGTTCGGCTTTTTCTTCATGATTCAGGCGGTGCTCCCCATCATGCGGAAGCAGAAGGATGGGCGGATCATCAATATTATAGGTCAGGCCGCGCGGCACCCGCATCCAGACCGTTTTCCGTCGGGCGTGACGAACGCCGCCTGCATGGGCCTGACCAAGTCCGTTGCCGATGCCGTCGCTCGCGACAACATCCGCGTCAATGCGGTGTGTCCGCAGTACATTGAGTCCGAACTTCTGGCCTCGTTGATTGAGAAAGAGATGCGCGAACGGAAGGTCGATCGTGCGACTGCGGCGGCCGGATTTTCACGGGCAAACCCGCTTGGACGAACCGGGACGCCTGAAGAAGTCGCGGATCTGGTGTCATACCTTGTCTCGGAGCCGGCGAATTTCGTGACCGGGAGCGCCGTGAGCATTGATGGCGGCTACCATCGTTACGTCTTTGGTTGAAAGCGAAAATCATGGACCTTGGTTTGAAAGATAAAGTTGCGTTGGTGTCCGGCGGCACAAGTGGCATAGGCCTCGCGGTTTCCCGACGCCTTTCCGAGGAAGGCTGCAGACTTGCCCTTGCTGGACGGCGGCAAGCCAAACTTGACCGCGCGCTGGCGCAAATCGATCGAGCGCAAGGATTCATTGCCGACGTTTGCGATCCCGTTCAGGTGAGCGCGCTGGTCGACGGTGTGGTCGCCGCATATGGGCGGATCGACATTGTTGTCAGCAACGCTGGTACGCATCTCGCCGGCCGCCTTGAAGATGTCGAGACCAGCGCTTTGCTGCATCACCTGGAGACGAAAGTGATGGGCGCATGGGGATTGGCCAAATGCGTCGTGCCGCATATGCGTCGCCAAGGGGGCGGACGGTTTATTGTCATCATCGGTCAGGCGGGCAAAGTGCCGCAGGCCAACGGGATCGCGTCGACCATCAGCAATGCCGCTCAGCACGCTTTGGTGAAGTCGCTTTCGGACGACCTCGCGCGCGACAACATCCTGGTCAATGCCGTGTGTCCGAGCCGCATCAAGACCCCGCTAACTGACGGCTTGAAACTTCACAACGAAGTTTTTCTCGGACGCAGCCTGGAGCAGCAAGAATCGCGTTGGGGTGCTGAGGTTCCACTCGGGCGATGGGGAGAACCCGAGGACGTCGCCAGTGCGGTCGCATTTCTCGCCTCGGAACGCGCAGGCTTTATCGTGGGCGCAAATATCGATGTCGATGGTGGTCATCAACGCTCGATATTCTAATGGTAGCAGGCCGTGATTGAGATTTCCCAAGTCTGCAAGACATTCAGACGCCGCGAGGCGGTCGTTGAGGCACTGCGCGATTTCAATCTGACAATTCACCAGCGTGAGATTGTTGCGGTCATCGGTCCCAGCGGATGTGGCAAATCGACCCTGTTGAACATGATTGCGGGGATCTATCCGCCAAGTAAGGGCCAGATCCTCTACAAAGGTACGCGCGTCAGCGACCTGAACACCGATGTCGGATACATGACGCAGAAGGACAACCTGCTTCCCTGGCGAAGCGTTCGAGACAATATCGCCTTTCCGTTGGAACTCGCCGGCATGGCACGATCGGAACGCGATGACCAGGCGGAGAAAATCATAAAAGCGGTCGGGCTCGACGGGTTTCAAACACGCTTTCCAAATGAGTTGTCCGGCGGGATGCGAAAGCGTGTGAGTCTTGCGCGCATGATCGTTTATGGCGCCGAAACCGCGTTGCTGGACGAACCGTTCGCGGCGCTCGATGCTCAGCTCAAGCTGGCGATGCATGGTCTGCTTCTGCAGCTTGCCGCGGAGAACAAGCAGACCGTTATTTTCGTCACGCATGACCTTATGGAAGCAGTGACACTTGCCGATCGGGTCATTGTTTGTACCCGCCGACCAGCCATGATTGCGCTTGAGCAGAAAATTTCGTTGGCACGTCCGCGTGATGTGCTCAACGTCCGTTTCACCAACCAGTTTAAAGAGCACTACGACGCGCTGTGGGATCGGCTGCGCATCGAATACCAGGAGGAAAAAGTGTGACCTCGCTGGAACGGCAGATCGATCAGCCCGACACGTCGAGCCCTAGCGAGGCTGGCGGCGTTGCCATGGTGTTGTGGCAAACCTTGCTGGGCATTGCCGTCTTGTTTGCCTGGCAGGGCGCGTCGGGCCGACTAGTCGACAATTTCTTCATCTCAAATCCGATCGATGTCGGACGACGGCTCTTTGAATGGACGCGTGACGGGTCCATTTTCATTCATTTGTGGGCAACGATCTATGCGACGATGGCCGGATTTATCATCGGCTCGGTTCTCGGCGGTGCATTGGGAATTTGGCTTGGCGTATCGCCTTTTGTCAGCAGGTTGCTCAATCCCTACCTCAATGCGCTGAACGCGCTTCCGAAGGTCGCGCTGGCTCCGCTCTTTGTCCTTTGGTTCGGCCTCGGCATCGAATCCAAGATCGCGCTGGCGGCAGCCTTGGTGCTGTTTTTGGTGTTTTTGAACACATTCGCTGGTGTTCGGCAGGTTGATCAGGATCTGATCGACATCGCTCGCCTCATGAAGGCAACCCGCATGCAAGTCATCACCAAAGTGATCGTCCCGTCAGCCATGTCATGGATGTTCGCCGGGCTGCGGGTTTCCGTTCCTTACGCCTTGATCGGCGCCGTGATCGGCGAGATGGTCGCATCAAACAAGGGACTCGGCTATCTCGTTCAGTTTTCCGGCGCCCAGTTCGACACCGCTGGCGTTTTCGCGGTGCTCATTGTTATCGCGCTGCTCGCAGTGGCTTTGAATTTTCTGGTGGATGCCGTGCAAAATCATCTGGAACAATGGCGCTTCACCAGCCGCTAAAAAATCGCACAGGGAGGATTGTCATGAGAGCCTGGAAACTGTCCGCGATCGCAGCATCGATGCTGGTGGCGTATTCCGCGGCCGCTGAGCCGGTCAAAATCACTAATAT
>Ga0164302_10000535_pt1 | contig 10760 bp, 10 predicted proteins | sample Whisoiple_202_MG_FD_109714 | JGI IMG/M metagenome (GOLD analysis project Ga0164302, IMG submission 109714) | Soil microbial communities amended with pyrogenic organic matter from upstate New York, USA - Whitman soil sample_202_MG | ecosystem: Environmental > Terrestrial > Soil > Agricultural... | reverse complement strand
TACGGAGGCGAAGGCGAACTCAGCGCAACCGCGCAACTGTTTCAGAAAAAATATCCCGAGATACATGTCACAACGGTTACCGGCCGTGGCAGTCAGCTTGCGCCAAGGATCATGGCCGAGCGCCGGGCAGGAAAGTTTCTCGTCGATGTTTACATCGGTGGGTCGACCACGCCCTATGAAGTGCTTTATCGCGCGAAAATATTGGACCCGGTTCGCGACGCATTGATTCTCCCCGAAATATTAGACGAGTCCAAGTGGTGGCAGGGCCAGCACTACTACATGGACCCGGAAAACAAATACATATTCGTCTTTCTCGGCAACGTTAGCCAGTATCTTTCGTACCACACAAAATCGGTCGACAGCGGCCAATTACATTCTTACTGGGATCTCCTGCAACCAAAATGGAAAGGAAAAGTTCTGTCTCGCGATCCGAAGATTTCCGGCAGCCAGCGGATTGGTTTGAGAATGTTCTACTATACGCCCGAGCTCGGAGCCGAGTTCATTCGCCGGCTTTATGGCGAGATGGAAATCACTTTGAGCCAGGATATACGCCAGGCGACGGACTGGCTGGCCAGGGGAAAGTTCGCGATCTGTTTCTTCTGTTCCGAAATTGTAAAGGCGAAGAACCAGGGTCTATCCGTGGACGAATTGCCCACTGCCCGGTGGAAAGAGAGCCGCGCGATTTCATCGGGGAACATGGGCTCCGTGGCTTTGCCAAGCCAGCCGCCGAATCCGAATGCCGCGCGTTTGTTCGTCAACTGGCTCCTTTCGCGCGAAGGGCAAACGGCCTTTCAACGCGCTGCCAATACGTCCACCAATTCGGAAGAGTCGATGAGGGTCGATATTTCCAAGGAGATGGTTCGTGCCGACATCCGACGCATCGATGGCGTGAAGTATCTCTTGGCCGAGAGACCGGAGTTCATGGACATGGCGCCCATTTACGACCTTGTGAGTAAGGCTCTAGCGCAAGCCAAGGACGGTAAATGACTGGAGCGGGTGGCTGCGCCAGGGCGTCTTGATGTATTCGTCCGATTACCCCCACGCGGAATTTCGTTTTCCCGAGTCCACGAGCAAGGTGCTGGCGTGGGGATTCCTGGGTAACGAGGTCATGCGAAAAATGCTGTGGAAGAACGCGACAAGATGCTTCGGAGAACCGTAGAAGCATCTCGCCAATACACGGAACGGAGGGCGTGACGGCGGCTATATCCCTAGATCCTGACGAGGCGCCGCCTATTTTTCTCCAATCGCTGCTATGACCAGATCGGAATATCCGATTATTTAGTGCGCCGCCTTAGACAGATCACTTCGCTTCGCTGCCGTTGCTTCACGTGCCACTATCGGTATCGCTAACCCGTTGGGAATCTGCGACAGCTTGTCGTGATCGACAAGCATATAGGTTCCCTTCTCGGGGATGACAAACTCAAACATTCCGCCCGAGCCAGCTGGCACACCATAGGTCTGAACGTCGTTAGCGATGTTTCGCGGATTGCCACCTTCATAAGCTCTGTCGAGGATGACACCCATGACGTGAAACGCGGAAGTATACGGACCGGCATTCACAAAATAAACTCGGACCAGTTCTCCGGCTCTAACCTCAACTGGATTATGCTTCATGCTGCCGTTATAGAGAACAACATACGCGCGGTTATCGTTCATCCGCTCACTGGATGGAGAAATCCGGTTCTTTTGATTGGGTTCCCCATAAACTCCGTTTTCGCTTATGACTATCTCGCGAGCCGGTTTCAGCTTCTGGTTACGGGGGTAGACGATCATCACGCCATACATCCCCATTTTGATATGCTGGTCGGTCGCGGGTCCGCTGGCGCAGTGGTACATGAAAACTCCAGGTGCGTTCAGTCTGTGTTCGATCACCATTGTCTTTCCAGGGTCGACCGGACCAAAATGCATGGGGTCAATTCTTAGGGCATGGCTGTCGAACCCATGTGCCATCTTGCCCTTGTTCTCGACGATGATCTTTACCGAGTCGCCTTCACATGCCTCGATGGTGGGACCTGGTGTTGTGCCGTTAAAGGTCCATGCTTCCGTCGTTAGTCCCTCACCGAGGTCCACGATCTTCTCCTCCGCCTTCAATGTCACGACTCTGTTTTGCGCTCCGCTGCCGCAGGTGTTTTCCTGACCGACCAAAGCGGCCCAAGCCTGTTCCGATGAGAATGTGACCGCAAGGAAAAAATTAAAGAGTGACGCAACGATCAATGATTTCCTCATGACTAGGTAACCTCCCTTCTCCCCGCAGCGCAAACCGTATGCCGTCGACCAAAGCGAAAAAAATCTATATCGTATCACGATATTTGGGGGAGCTTTTCTTAAGGATGAAAAAAATTTGCCCCGCGCTTACCGAAATTAAGAATACAGCACAGAAACCGCGGTATCCTATGTAATGCGCCCTACGATCTGAGTCAGGCTACGACGGTGTCGTCGACCGACTCCGGGTGATGCAGGAGGTTTGGTGATGTGATGTCAATAAAGCCGTTTCGGCTTCCGTTACTTGCGTTGGGCGGCTTGTCCCTCCTCGCGGCGATCTGGGCCGGTCTGGTTCGGATGGATTGGAATCTCCCGATTCCCAATCTTAGCTTCCCCGAAGCTCACGGTCCTCTCATGATCGTTGGCTTTCTGGGCACCGTTATAGGCTTGGAGCGGGCAGTCGCTTTGAAGAAGGGCTGGGCTTACGGCGCGCCGATATTTGCCGCACTGAGTGCGATTGCCCAGTTGTCCAGTTCGCCTGTCCAATGGGGCCAAATCTTCGCCGTCATTTCTTCCGTGACCCTTGTCGCGATTTTTTGCTTTCTTTGGTGGCATCACCATGAGAGTTATCTGGTCATTATTGGCTTGGGCGCAGTTTTGTGGCTCATCGGCAATTCGCTCTGGCTTGGTGACCACCCTTATTTTACCGTGGTCGGATGGTGGGCGGGTTTTTTGGTCCTCACGATTACGGGAGAGCGCTTGGAACTTTCAAGGCTGACACGTATCTCCCGCGGGAGTCGCTTGCTGCTTTTTTTTGCCATCGCGCTTTTCGTGGTTGGACTTTCCCGCATGTCTATTTCTGAGCCCGGGAGCCGGCTTGCCGGCGCCGGCCTGATAGCGATTGCTTTATGGCTGCTGCGCTGGGACATCGCATGGCGGACTATTCGTATTCCTGGGCTGTCGCGATTTATGGCGGCTTCTTTACTCTCAGGCTATTTCTGGCTTCTGGCGGCAGGAGTGCTTTGGATTATCTACGCCGGAGACTTTATCGCGGGGCCTCACTACGATGCCATGCTTCATTCGATTTTCTTGGGATTTGTCTTTGTGATGATCTTTGCGCACGCCCCCATTATTCTGCCTTCGGTGACGGAGGTCTCGCTACCGTTCCAGAATTCGTTTTACGTGCATCTTATTTTGCTTCACCTTTCGTTATTGTTGCGTATTGGCGGCGATATCGCCGAATTGCCACTAGCACGCAGGTGGGGAGGTTTGTTGAATGGGTTAGCAATCATTGTTTTTTTAGCTAATAACGTTCGTGCCGTGGTGATCGGGCAAAAAGTCGATCACTTGAAGGAGGTTGTTAGTGACAGTCCAAAAAGCTGAAGTGTTTGAAGCGCTCAAGCAGGTGTACGATCCGGAAATTCCTGCGGACATTGTTAATCTCGGGCTTGTCTACGAAGTATTGGTTGATGACGACAGAGTCGTGGTGAAGATGACGACGACAGCCCCCGGCTGTCCCGTCGGCAACTATATTGTCGCACAGGCAAAACGGGTTATAGAACGGTTAGAAGGAGTAAAGGAAATTGATATCGAGCTAGTCTATGACCCGCCTTGGCAAGAAAGCATGATTACTGAAGAAGGCAGGCGCATGCTCGGATGGATAGGCTAAAAACAGGAAGCAGTCGCAGCAATTGATCACCACGAATTTCCCGCCGGTGTTGGATTCCTTCGTTTTTCTTTTCTACCCATGTGGCGATCGCAGGACTCGCCTTGGTTTCTCTGACGTTCGGCCGGCGGTTTCGTGCTCAACCGCTCGCACCAAAACGATAAACCGCTAGCTCACAGCGCTAAATTATATCCGGCCCTTTTCAATGCCCGGCGAGCTGCGTCCATGACAAAAGCAGTGTCGACGTGCGGCAACATCTTCACCGCGGGAGCAGCTTTCATCCGTCTCACAATTTCATCCGCTTCGGCTCCCGCCAGCCGCTCGCATTGTTCGTAAACCCCGCCGGGGTTTTCTTCGAGAGGATTGTGGTGTTCGAGAATAGCGCGAATAGCGGCAACGATGGCCGGTGTCGGTGTAGGAACCAGCAAAGCGGTAAGCGCGCCGTGATCCAGCCGCAGCTTGGATGCAATCGGAAGCGGCTCCCCGCCTCGTGCCACCCGCGCAGCTGGCAGAAGGATTTTTTCTTCCATGCCGATGTGTCTGAGTAAACCAGCACGAAATTCAGCATAAGCAGCCGGCTCGATCGTTCCGGGCGAGCTGGTTGAGCGCTGGAGCGCGGCGTCGATTCGCGCGTGATCGTGAGCGAGATAACGATAAATCTTGCCTGAGACGAAAGAAGACGCCCCTGATCTATCGCTGTCAATGTTCTTGAAAGCCATCCTCCTTCTCTTCCCTGTTAGTTCAGGAATTAATCAACTGTGCGATAGTTCGTCAACTGCCCTATCTCCCTTCCAAGTGCCTGTGGCTTGTAATAAGGATTCGAATGCAGCGCAATTTGAATCCAACGACACGAGCGCTGTTGGTTCCCCATAGCAGGTAAATGCGTGCGAGAATTTTGTTATAGGGTTACTTTCCGCATGGAACAACGGAAAAAATGCGAATCACCCAATACAATTCAATATAACGAGTTCAACTACCACGATCCATAAACAATGCGACTCAGGGCAAACAATTCCGTTTTCCGTTCACCAGCTTTACACGACCGACTTGAACCGATTGAACTTTCTATGTCGTGTTTTCGGCAATCGCACAATAAAAATAACACACATCATCTTGCCAAGCGCGGCGAGCTCGCGAGAACCGGCAGACGACGGCGTGCGATGGTTGATTGACCGCCATCATTCAGAGACCGGATTGCGGAATGATTCGAGCTCAGCGATAAATTCCGTTTTGGCGGCTCCGATTCGCATTTCTTGCCGGAGACCCACTCTGAGAGCCAAGCGATTTCCTTAGCTTCATCCGTCCATGAAATCGGTTCGGAATACTTGTTGAGCACCACCCACGTGTGGATTTCACTGACGTATGCCAATGCTGGAGGCGCATTTAGCCATCGATCCATGCTGCTTCTCCTTTTGAACAACTTTGGCGCGAGCTAGGCGCAAAAAGACAGCCAGTCTGTAAATGAGATAATGAAGCGGTTTTTTGTCGGATGCGTTTCGTGAAGATTTAAACGCTGTGGTTTTTTTGCAGCCAATAAGCCAGATGACCTCTAATGAACTGGCAAATGGCGTGATACCGAACAGTGAGCGCAACTGAAATTATTCGGAAAAAAGGAACCCGGACTCTTCGTGATTGAGCAGCCAGACCGGCTGGCGACTCTGTGTGTGGTTTGTTTCGCTTGATCAATCTTCGATGGACAGATTGGGAAAGCTGATCGGCAAGATCTGTAACCGAATGACCGATATGCGTTAGCGGAGACGGCTCGTCGCACCTGGTAATGTTTTAAGCATACCGAAGCGAGGCTCCTCGAAATGAATCTGAAGGAAAAACGCGAATTAATCGCAAGTGGATAAATTCACCCGTGATTTCTTTTACTTATACGTACTAGAAGAATCCATAATCCTCATGCCGGGATGGTTCAAAAATCGCTGAATATCTGAAAACTACGCAACGGAGCGATGGCGGCAGTGACTAACGAGCGTGACTTGTGGAATCATTTCAAATGTCCAGTCCATGACGTCTGTGGAAGGCTGACCTGTCATTTTTTTGTTGCTTGTTCAACTAGAAGTCCTTTAAAATTTCGATCATGAGCCGCAAGGAGCGCATAGCAGGCGTTGCTTCTGTTGTTTGGATTATTGTTGTCCTCATCAAAGCGATCAGCGGACCCAGGGAAGAGTTCTTTTTCGTTTCTTATATTTTCGGTGCTCTCCCAGTCGCTACTGGTTGGGGAATCTACTTGGCTGTTCTCGCATTTCGATAAACCCCTTCCTATAAAATACCCGTAAAATTGGGCGAGCAGCCTGAGTGTTTTTGATACCTGACGGTTGCTGTCGTCGTCGCTAATTATCTACCTACTGTTTCCCAACAAGTAAGATCTCGCTCCTCGCGCGGGCGCGGCCGCACTAACGAGCGGGCACTTGATCGATAGTCAATTCATTCTCAACTTTCTCGCTGCTGGGCACGCATCGGTCTCGCTTACGGGTGTGTTATACGGTCCCGAGCATAGCCAGACATCCTGACCAGATTAACGAACCACTGGGGGTTAATCGGGCCGACAGGCTCGCTCGATTCTTGGGCATTGACACAAACATGATTCTGACCGATGCGGAATATCGGTGTACGATCGGGACACCCTCCCCGAAATCAAGACCAGGAGACGATCTTTAGTTGCATAAATAATCTCACCAACTCGAACGGAAACACCGACATTCCCCTTTCGAGTTACGGGCTGGCCATCACTGACCAGGGGGACGTTCAAAGCGTTTGCGCGGCTGAGGCGCCATGTCTCGTCTTCAACGATCTGTTCGCGGGGCCGTTGGAGAAAATTGCTTTCGAGTGTGGATGGGGGATGAAGCTAGACCGCATGGTGCGCGAAACGCCGTTTTTGCACTTCATCGACGATGGTAATACGTGCCAAAGCAATGCAAAGCCTGTATGCGTCGTCGAACCCATCAGCCTGCCTGTCCACCCCGTAAAATAAGCCAACTTAGGATCTGCATAAAAAGTAATTTCATAGGGACGCGGTCGTAAGATTTATTGAGACACTCACGCGCTTGACGGCCCACCAGCTGAGACTGTATAGCATCCCGTCAGATAAATTGTCCTTACATCTGCTTCGTGCTGGACAGCCTGTCGAATCGTGTCCGGCGTTCAGATGGAATCCGATTCTTGCCCAAGTTGATGGGGCGCGAAAGTCAACCAATAAAGAGGAGTTAGAAATCGAACTATGCAATCTCCCATGCTTCCCGCCAACTATCGAATCCGCCTCCTCTCCCCCTCTGACTACAATGCCATAATCGAGATTTGCAAGATGGTATACCCCACGGAGGAACCCTACCCACTTAAGGAACTCGAAGATCATCGGCTGGTCTTTCCGCAGGGTCAGTTCGTTGCTATTGAGGAAACTCAAGGCTCGGTCGCCGGAGTCCACTTCACGCTGCGATTACGCCTGATGGATTTTCACATTGATGACGCATGGGATATTCTCACGGCTGGCGGTTCGTTTCTCGATCACAATCCCGAAGGACAGACTCTGTACGGTGCGGATATTATGGTTCATCCTGGCCATCAACATCATGGGATCGCTCATGCACTGACGGATCAGGCTCGCTTCCTGGTGGAGGAGGAACAACTCTGGCGAATGGTCGGAGCGAGCCGCTTGCCGGGCTATGGCAAATGCTCCACGACAATGAGCATCGAGCAGTATATCGGCATGATTCTGAATGGCACGCTTTTCGATCCTGCGCTGAGCATCCATATCAAAGACGGATGGTCACCGATAAAACCGGTCTATGGTTATCTGCAACATGACGAGGACAGCGCAGGATGGGCCGAGGTCATGCAATGGGTGAATCCTGCTTGCCCGCCGCCCCCTGAATTTGAATTGCAGAAATTGACGACGAACTCGCTTGGCGCCAATCAAAAAACTTCCTCGCCTGCAACTGAAGCCAGTGATGACGAATAGTCGTTCCATCCACCGATACTCAGCCGGAATCCGGGCTGAGATGTGGACCGCTGGCGGTGCTTTTCGAAAATCGTGACCTTCACCCGCAGCAATGACATCAACGCGCTGGTTTCCGGCGATATCCAGTTCGATCAAACTCGCCGGACGAGGTGATTCACAGCGCGCTGGGAGGTTTTTCCGTTCGCATGATCATGGCGACCACGCGGGGACTCAATCTCGCGCTCGCAGTGCAGCCTGCGATCAAGTCCGCGGCTGATCTCAAGGGCAAGTCCGTCGCCGTCACAAGCTTTTCGGGGTTGCCCTACACAAGTTTGCTTCTCTGTCTGAAGGAACTCGGCATGAGCAAGGACCAGGTTGTGCCGCTCAACATCGGCGGTAAATCGGCGCGCTTCGAAGCGCTCCTCCACGGCCGAGTGGCCGCGGCATTCTCGATCCGCCGTACACGACGATGGCGACCAAAGCCGGATACAAGCTGCTCGTCGATCTGGCGCCGCTCGACGTACCGTATCTGCGCAACGTGGTCGCTGTTTCCCAGAAAGCGCTCCGCGAAGATTCGGCGACGATCGCGCGATTCGTCGAGGCACTGTCGGAAGGCATGCGCTATTACCGCGATCAAACGAACCGCGAAGAGAGCCTCCGCATTCTGGCTAAATATCTGCGGTTCCCGCTGCAAACAAATCGCGCGATGCTTGAGGAAGGCTACGAAACCTACCGCGACATGCTGCTCAAAAAACCTTACGCCGATCCAGGCGCCATGAAGATCCTTCTCGAAGTGATTGGCGACTCCAACCCCAAAGCGCGCAATTTGAATCTCGCATCGCTCATCGATTCCTCTTTTGTCGAGCGCCTCGACCAACAGGGATCCTTCGGCAACTAAATGCTTCCGGCGCGCGCCATCCGAAGCGATAGACGTTGCGAAAATACCTGTCTTGCAGTTTGCGCCGCGCGACACCATAGAATCGACTGACTGATTCGCGCCGATTTTACTCCGCTGCAACAGATGTCGACCCATACGGGGTAACTTGTGATTCTTGCCAGCCCGAATGTCGGCACTAACGGGACGATCTCTGGCAACTTTCAGTTTCAATCTCCGCAGGTTCTGCCTCTGGTGCGCTGTTGTTCGGAGATGCAACCCGCAATCGATCGGCGCCTTCGGCGTCATGTTGACTAATCCGTTATTGCTGCGCGTCGCTCACCCGTGGCGGTCTGGCACCTTCTTGACCCAGGCGATCTAGCTGACTTTAACAGAGGAGCATCAGTGGCTGCGCCCCGATTAGCGCTCGAGATCGTCGAATAGTCGCTTCAAAATCCCATGCGAATACACGCTGGCTACTTGCTTAAGAAAGAGCGGGAAATCGTGAGTGGCGGATTCGTCGGCGGCATCGGAGATGGTGCGCCGACCGTGAATGGGACGCTGTACTCGTGGCAGACCTGGGCAACGGCCGCGCTCTCCATGTCGACGGCAGCAATGATCGGTAAACGGAGGAGCAGATCGGCACGATCGGCGCGGTGTGCGAAAAATTTGTCGCCGCTGGCGATGTCTCCCTCGATCGCCTTGGGTGATTCGACATGGAACGCGGCTCGGTTTCTTCGGTGACCACTGTCGGAAGATCATCGCGTAGGAAAGCCGCAGCAGCCTGAAGCAGTTGGTTGCGCCGCTTTTCATCGCTTGCAAACCAGCTACGGCCGAGCAGGGGAATATCGTACTGAGGAAAGAGTGGGCGGGCATCCATGTCGTGCTGCCAGAGCCGAGCTCCAACTACGATGTCGCCGACTCTGAGCCCGGGCTGAGCCGCTCCCGCGACCCCGGTAAAAAGGATTTCGCTGACGCAGAAATCAGAAATAAGGTCCGTTGCCGTAGTGGCCGCAGCAACTTTACCCCATCTCGAAAAGACGATGACCACGGGTGCGCCCCAAAGGTGACCCGAGTGATAGGTCCGTCGCCCTTCGTTCACAACTTGAGAGCCAGCGGAAAGCTCCTTCAAGAGGGTGTCGATTTCCTCCTGCATGGCGGCCATGATTCCAATGGGCATCGGGGTGGTCTCGAAGTTTAGGCTTGCAACAGGCCCCGCAGGAAGTCGGCGCCATTCTTACGCTTTGATTTGGATTCGCTTTTATTGTGCAGGCGGTGAGTTTGCGGTGTGATCAGAGCCGAAGCGTCGGAGGTATATTCAGTTCCGTCTGTCGAATGAATCAATTTTGCCAGAACTATATGTCTCCTATTGTGTTCGAATCGATAAAATGGTCGTTTTCCGAACTTTCTTTGGCGTCTACGCTTTTTTAGTTTTTTCTTGCTGCGATTTTTTCTCTCTCGTTTCCGGCCGGAACAACAGGTGATATTAGCTCGAATACCGGATAATCCGGAGTAAATGGTAGAAATGCTTCAGCCGGGGAGCTGGCAGGCAGCAGGAAATATCGCTGAACTGTCAGCCGATAACGATCTAGGTAGGACTTCAGGATCTCAGGTTTTTCGTCATCGCTAACCAACCGCACGTCGAATTCCTGCGACCACCGTCCTTTCTGGAGTGATACAGTACCGCTTGCGACCGCGTTGCGCACCCATTCTGTGTATCCACGAGCGGCCACCAAATATCGCTTCCCATCTCGGTCGAGGACATTAATGGGAGTCGAATAAATTCTCCCACTCTTTCGGCCACGCAGTCTAAGTAGATAGTTGTGCCGTAGACCTAATCCGATGCCAACAAGAAGTCCAAAGACTTTGTTGATAAAGCGATCAAATATTGTCGGTCGATTAAAGCGCGCACTTTGTTTTCTCAGTCGATTTTCGTCAGTCATCGGGGCGCTCGGCGCAGTCATAGTTTCCCTGGCATAAAGCCTCCCCACTACTAGTTCATCGATCTCAAGTCTGCGGATCCGCGCGCGACCGATCATGAGCCGACCGATAGCTAACGCTCCGATGGCCAGCGC
>Ga0164302_10000534_pt1 | contig 10781 bp, 9 predicted proteins | sample Whisoiple_202_MG_FD_109714 | JGI IMG/M metagenome (GOLD analysis project Ga0164302, IMG submission 109714) | Soil microbial communities amended with pyrogenic organic matter from upstate New York, USA - Whitman soil sample_202_MG | ecosystem: Environmental > Terrestrial > Soil > Agricultural... | reverse complement strand
CTGCATCAGCAGGGAGTACAGCGTCTGCTGGATCGTCTCGCGGACCTGGTCGGTGAGGTCGAAGACCAGCATCGGGTCGTCAGCCGCACCCGGGCCCAGGTCGGCCGTCTCCACCGGTGAGCCGAACTCGATGATCCACTTGCTCGGCAGCGGGATCAGCCCGAGCGGTCCCAGCAGCGGCCAGGTGGGCGTGACCGGGGCGTAGGGCGCGCCCACCAGCCGCGCCACGGTCTTCATGTTGCCGATGATCGGGTAGATCTCCTCGGCCCCGACGATGGAGCAGGGGATGATCGGCACCCCCGTGCGCAGCGCCGCCGAGACAAAGCCACCACGGCCGAACCTCTGGAGCTTGTAGCGCTCGCTGAACGGCTTCCCGACGCCCTTGAAGCCCTCGGGCCAGACCCCGGCGAGCTCGCCCCTGGACAGCAGCCGCTCGGCGTCAGGGTTGGCGGCCAGCGTCGAGCCCGAGCGGCGGGCCACCTGGCCGATGACCGGCGTCTGGAAGACCAGGTCGGCTCCGAGCATCCGCAGGTGCCGGTGCGCCGGGTGCTCGTCGTGCACCGCGACCTGCGTCATCAGCGAGTCCATCGCGATCGTGCCGGAGTGGTTGGCCACGACGAGGGCGCCACCCTCGTTGGGGATGTTCTCGATCCCGCGGACCTCGACCCGGAACCACTTCCGGTAGAGCGGCCGCAGCAGCGGGAGGTAGGCGTGCTCCGTGAAGTCCTCGTCGAACCCGAACTCGTCGACGGTGTAGTCGCCGGTCAGGCGGCGGCGCAGGAAGGACAGGGTCTGTGCCACCTGACGCTCGACGTCCTCGGGCGAGAGCCCGGAGGCCTCCGCGGCAACCCGCAGGGCCGTCACCCCGGCGCGGAGCAGCTCCTCGACGCCTGGCGAAAGGCCGACGTGGCCCGGCCCGGTGGGTGCAGGGCTCACGGACCCGTCGTCCCTGACCGCCTTGAGGGGCCCGCGAGCGGCGGCCGGGGCCGGTGCGGGCGCCGGCTGAACGGACGGGCGCGACGCCGGGCTGCGGCGCTTGGGGCCGGCCGGGCGCGTACCCGTCTTGGCGACGGCCTTGCTGGTGGGGACTGCCTTGGCCACGGGGTGCGGGCGGTGCAGCTTGCGCTGGCGCTCTCCGGGTGCCGCGATGACCGGTGTGGGGGCTTCCGACGGGATCTCAGGCGTCCGATCGCCCACCGGGGCCTCGGCGGCCGTTCCTGGACCAGGGGACGGGGGCATCGCGGGCAGGACGGGCTGCGCCGGTGCCGACTGCAGGAGCGGGGTGCTGCGGCGCTTCTTCCGCTCGCCGGAGGCGCGGGCGGCTCCGGCCGCCAGCGCGCCGCGCGCCCGGGGTGCAGGCGCGCTGGTGGTGGAGGGCTCGGCGGACGTGGCGCCGGCCTTCTTCGCGGCGGTCTTGGCCGTGCCCCGCTTCGCCGTGGCCTTCTTCGCGCTCTTGGCCGTGGCCCGCTTCGCCGTGGCCTTCGTGGCCGTGGTCTTCGCGGGCGTCCTGGCCGCGTCGCCGCGCTTGGCTGTTGACGCCGCCATCAGTCATTCCTCCCCGACGCCCAGACATGGCCGATCGCGTGCGCGGCCGTGCCGGCGACGCCGGAGACCGCAGAGTTCAGGGCAGTGGTGCCGGGCAGCACCGAGCCGATGCCGCGTGCGAAGTCCTCGAAGGCGGTGCGGGTGGTGTACTCGGGCTCGAAGCCGAGCACCTCGCGCATGCGGGTGGTGTCCAGGCCCCGGCCGAAGGCCAGGAACTGCAGCTGGTCGGCGGAGAAGTCGGTCAGCCCCGACCGCTTGACCACGCCGCCGAGCAGCCCGGCGGCCATCCTGGGCACGGGCAGGACCGGCCGGCCGGCGATGCTGGCCGCCTGGGTGACCGTGATGACGCCATCTCCTGCGATGTTCGTGATGCCGACACTCGGGCCGGTCGTGGCGCGCAGCAGCGCGCTGATCGCGTCGGCCTCGTGGACGAACTGCAGCCGGGCGTCGTAGCCGAACGGCACAGGGACGATCGGTAGCGAGAAGTAGTCCGTCAGGGCCGTGCGGATGCCCGGGCCCAGGATGTTCGCGAAGCGCAGCATCGTGATCTCGGTGTCGGGCCTACGCCGTGAGAAGCCGCGGACATAGCCCTCGACCTCGACGGAGTCCTTGCCGAATCCCGTGCGGGGCAGCGCTTTTGGCCCCATCTCCTCCGTGAACATGGCGGGGTCGCGCGGGCTGGAGCCGTACACCGCAGCGGAGGACTTGACCACGAGACGGCGGATGCTCGGCGCCTTCTGGCACGCAGCGAGCAGCTGCATCGTGCCGATGACGTTGATCTCCTTCTGGGAGGTCCGTCCGCCGGCGTGGGTGGGGGTGGCGATGACGTTCATGTGCACGACCGTGTCGACCTCCGCCTGCGCGATGATCTTCCCGATCATCGGGTTGCGGATGTCGGCGCGGACGAACTCGGCGCGGCCGATGTCGTGCGGGGGCGGGATGACGTCGACGCCGATCACGCGCGAGACGGAGCTGTCGGCGGTGAGGCGCCGGGCGAAGTGGCCCCCGAGGTAGCGGGAGACGCCGGTCACGAGGACGACATCAGCCACCGCTCACCTCCCCGGAGTGCACAGCCCTGCGTCGCTCGCCGGACCCGGTTTGAAGCCTACCGAGAGTGGGACAGGGCCGACACCACGGGGTTGCCAGCCTCACACGACGAAAGGCCCCCGCCGGTGGGGCGGAGGCCTTCTGTCGAGGACGTGAGTCCTACTTCTTGTTGCGACGCTGGTGGCGCGTCTTGCGAAGGAGCTTGCGGTGCTTCTTCTTCGCCATGCGCTTGCGGCGCTTCTTGATGACAGAGCCCATAGTCGTCCTCGCGTGTGTTGGTGTCGTGTTGCCGGACGGGGCAACGGACTACGCACCACGCCGAACAGTGGGGGTCACTCTACCGGTCCCCCGCGCTGCGCCCAAACCCGCCCAGTAACCCGGTGCCTCTCGCCTCGTTTTCAGTGCACCCGGGCCGGTGGCGCCCGCGTCATGGAGGAGCAGCAGTGATCATCACGCGTAGGTACTCACTGGCGATGGGGGTGTGCCTGCTCGCCGGATCGGTGGTGGGCGCCCCGCTCGCCACCGCGACGGCTGGGACAACCTCCCCGGCCGGCGCCAGCCCGCTGAGCGCCCTGGACACGGTGTCCGAGCTCGCCCAGACCCTGGACACGCGCGCGGTGACGCAGGCGGTGGTCCCGTCGACCGCGACCCGGGACGCCCTCAAGGCCCTCCTGGCCGAGTCCAGCAGCGGTGCCCGGGCCACCTGGGACCAGCGGTTCGGCACGCTGCGGTCCCTGCGCGGGTCCGGCTACCTGACCGCTGCCAGGAGCGGGGCGGCGGCCGACATCGCCCGCGCGTGGGTGCGCGAGCACGCCTCCGCGTTCGGCCTGACGACGGCCCAGGTCGACGCGCTGGCCCTGGCGCGCGACCACGTGCTGCCCGGCACCGGCACGCACACCGTCAGCCTCGTGCAGACGGCGGGTGGCGTTCCCTCCGCCCGGGGCGGCCGCCTCAACGTGGCGGTCGCCAGCGACGGCCGGGTCCTGTCGTATGCCGGCGACCCGACGCCCGGCGAAGGTCTCACAGGGGGATGGGGGCTGGGCGAGGCGGGTGCCGTGCTCAAGGCCGCGGCGACCCTCGCACCGGGGGTGGCCTACGCCCCGCGGGCTGACGGCACCCAGGCCGGGTACACGACCTTCGCCAAGGGCCCCTTCGGCGGCCCGTCCTACGCGAAGAAGGTCACCTTCGGCACGAAGGCCGGCTCCGTCGCGGCATACCGGGTGTACTTCATCAAGAGCCCGCAGGAGGCCTGGGAGGTCATCCTCGACGGCACCACCGGCAACGTCCTCTACCGCACCTCCGTGGTCCAGCACGAGGACGACCCCCAGGGCACGGTGTACGACAACTACCCCGGCGCCGCCAAGGGCGGCACACCGCGCCAGCAGTACTTCGGGCCGAACGCGCAGTCCCCGAAGGGCTGGGTCGACGCGACCGGCGTCGCCGGGACGGGCGTGACCACGTTCGGCAACAACGCCGACACCTACGCGAACTGGTCCAACTACCTGGCGCCCGTGGACGAGGCGCCGCGGCCGGTCTCCCCCACGGGCAACTTCTCCTACGCCTTCACGGACGCCTGGCAGCAGAAGAAGGGAGCCACCGTCCCGCCGTCGTACGCCGAGGACCTGAACCCGGCCGCGACGAACCTCTTCTTCCAGCACAACCGGATCCACGACGACTACTACGCGCTCGGCTTCACCGAGACTGCCGGCAACTTCCAGGTCGACAACGGCGGCAAGGGCGGCATGGGCGGTGACGCCATCAAGGGGCTGGTCCAGGCGGGCGCAGCCTCCGGCGGCTCGCCCACCTACACGGGGCGCGACAACGCCTACATGCTCACCCTCGACGACGGCATCCCGCCGTGGAGCGGCATGTTCCTGTGGGAGCCGATCAACGACGCCTTCGAGGGCCCCTACCGCGACGGCTCCCTCGACATGACCGTCATCCAGCACGAGTACAGCCACGGCCTGTCCAACCGCTACGTCGCCGGCGGCAGCGCCCTCGGCTCGCAGCAGGCGGGCTCCATGGGCGAGGGCTGGGGCGACTGGTACGCCCTGAACCACGCGTTCAGGACCGGCCTGGAGAGCTCGCGGGCGGTGGTCGGCGCGTACGCCACCGGCAACGACCTGCGCGGCATCCGCAACTACGACTACAACAAGAACCCCAACACCTTCGGGGACATCGGCTACGACCTCACCGGGCCGGAGGTGCACGCGGACGGCGAGATCTGGACGGCGACGCTGTGGGACCTCAACAAGGCGCTCGTCGCGAAGTACGGGCTGGCCAAGGGCTCTGAGGTCGCTGCCCGTCTCGTGACCGACGGCATGCCGCTGACCGCCCCGGACCCGTCGTTCCTCGACGCCCGCGACGGGATCCTCACTGCCGACCTCGACCGCTACCACGGGGACGACACGGACCTCATCTGGTCGGTCTTCGCAAGGCGGGGAGCGGGCGCCTCTGCCGTCTCGCGCACCGGTGACGACACCGACCCGACGCCGGCGTTCGACCACCCGGCGCAGGGACGCAACGGCACGGCGGCGCTGACCCTCGTCAACGCCAGCACGGGCCAGCGGATCCCGAACGCCAAGGTCATCCTTGGCCGCTTCGAGGCCCGGGTCACCCCGCTGGGCCGCACCGGCTCAGGCGGCGGCTTCTCGGTCAAGGCGGTCGCGGGCACCTACCCGCTGACGATCCAGGCACCCGGCTTCGGCACCCAGACCATCGAGGGCTTCACCATCGCGGCAGGCCAGAACGCCTCCCGCACGATCTCGCTCGCCCCGAACCTGGCTTCCACGGCGGCCGGCGCCACAGTGGTCTCCGCCTCCAGCCAGGACGACGGCTCCCCCGCCACGTTCGCCTTCGACGACACCGCAGCCTCGGTCTGGTCCACGAAGCCCGACACCACGGCATACAACGACGGCCCGGACCAGCGCGTGACGGTGAAGCTGGCCGCTCCCGCGACGGTGTCCTCGTTGCGGGTGAGCGCCTACAAGGCCACCAACGCCTCGCGCTTCGCTGCCCTGAGGGACTTCACGTTCCAGACCTCGACCGACGGCGTCACGTGGACCACTGTGCGGACCGGCGGGTTCGGCTACCAGGCGCCGCGGCCCACCGCCGCGGACCTGAACTACCGAAGCTTCGACCTCACCAAGCCGGTCCGGGCCGCCTACGTGCGCTTCTTCATCGACTCGGTGCAGGGCGACACGGCGGACTACGCCCAGGTGGCTGACATCCAGGTCTTCGGCTCGGGGGCCACGGTGGCCAACGGCTCGGTCACGCCTGACCCGGACTACACGGACTCGGGCACCATCACCGCGCCGAACCCGGCCGCGGGCGACGCGACCGGCCTGTCCAACGTCTTCGGCGTGACCGGCACGGAGATGAACACCGCCTGCACGTTCCCGCCGGCCAGCCAGGGCGCCGACGCCTGGGTCACCAAGTTCCCGCTGGGGTTCTCGGACGGCCTGCACTCGGTCAGCGTGAAGGGCACCAGCGACGAGACGGTCGGGCATGACCTCGACCTGTACTTCCTCGACAGCGCCTGCCAGCTGACGGGCAGCTCGGCCACGTCGGCCACGGACGAGTCGGCGGTCATCCCGCCCGGCAGCGTCTACGTGCTGACCCAGCTGTGGACCGGCGCGAACGTGAAGGTGGACGTCACCGCCGTCGACAACCGCTGAGCCGTATGCCGGCGCGGCACCTGTGAGGGGGACGCGCCGGCATACTCCCCCACGTGACGAAGGGCGGGCCAGGTGATCCTGGCCCGCCCTTCGTGCTGTGCGCTCAGCACGCAATCACGCGGTGTCGACGTACGAGGTTCGCAGGTACTTGTGCACGGCATCCTCGGGAACGCGGAAGGAACGGCCCACACGGATGGCGGGGAGCTCGCCCGCGTGCACCATGCGGTACACGGTCATCTTCGACACGCGCATGATCGAGGCGACCTCGGCGACGGTCAGGAACCGCACCTCGGCGAGCTGACGCTCGTTGGACATAGCTACCTCGATCTTCTGCACGCGCGCATCGCCGGCTTCCCCTCCGGCGGACTCTACGCTCGTGCAAGTCGCAACGATAGGGGCAGATGTGACCCGTGGGGAAGCGGATGGGCGAATAAAGTCGCGCAAGTCCAGACGACACGCCGCCCGAATGTCCAGACTTACGGCCGCTGATCCGCAGAAACCACGGCGTAGCCGACATTCCCGACGTGCGCGCTGTGGGGCGCGGGGCCCTCTCAGTCGAACCAGAGGTCGAGGCCGAAGTGCTCGAACACGGCCTGACGGGTGGCCATGATGGCCCGGTCGACCTCGCTGTGCGGGTTGTACCCCATGTCCCAGGGCTGGTACCAGATGGGCCCCTCGGCCGGGTCGAGGTCGCCCATCCGGCGCGGGGCCTGCCGCCCGAGCTCCATGCGCACGTGCTCGAGCCAGTCCTCCGGGACAGCCTCGGTCAGTGCGATGGGGCGGTGGGACGCGATGGCGGTCAAGTGGGTCCACGTGCGCGGCACGACGTCGACGAGCTCGTAGCCACCGCCCCCGAGGGCAACCCACCGGCCGCCGCAGACCTCGTGGGCCAGTCGGTGCAGGGTGTCGGCGGCGGCGCGCTGCGCGTCGACCGAGAGCGCCATGTGGGCGAGGGGGTCCTGGGCGTGGGTGTCACAGCCGTGCTGGGTCACCAGGACCTCGGGCTTGAACGCCCGCACGACGGGCAGCGCCGTCGAGTGCAGTGCCCGCAGCCAGGCCGAGTCACCGGTGCCCGGTGGGAGCGCGACGTTGACGGCCGACCCGGGGGCGTTCGGGCCACCGGTGTCCCCCGGCCACCCCGTGCCGGGGAAGAGCGCCCGGCCGGACTCGTGGAGGGAGATGGTCAGCACGCGCGGGTCGTCCCAGAAGATGCGCTCGACGCCATCGCCGTGGTGCACGTCGACGTCGACGTAGGCCACCCGCTGCACGCCGTTGTCCAGCAGCCACTGGATGCCCACGGCGATGTCGTTGTAGATGCAGAATCCCGAGGCGTTGCCGGGCATCGCGTGGTGGAGTCCGCCGCAGAAGTTCACGCCGTGCGCCACCGAGCCGTTCCAGACGTCCTCGCAGAGCTGGCGGGTGCCCGCGGCGATCCGTGCGCTGGCCTCGTGCATACCGAGGAAGGCGGGGTCGTCCTCGGTGCCCAGACCGCGCGCCTCGTCCGCGTCCGAGGGGTCTGCCGAGGCCGCCTTGACGGCCGCGATGTAGGCCGGGTCGTGCACCGTCTCGAGCAGCGCGTCCTCCGGGACGGCCGGGTTCAACAGGGCGACGTCCGCGTGTCCGAAGAGCCCGAAGGCGTCACACAGCCGCGCGGTCAGGTCGAGGCGCACCGGGGCCATGGGATGACCTGGGCCGAAGTTGTATGCGGTGAAGCTGGGGTCCCAGACCACGCGCGCCTGTGTGGGCATGCTGGGCACGCTACCGGGCGGGTACTGTCCGTGGACAGAACGGTTCCCGTCCGCGACCCCTGGGAGGACCCTGTGCCCAAGAACCGGCTGTTCGAGGAGAACGTCCTGGTCGTGGGGCTCGGGCGGTTCGGCGCCGCTGCCGCCCTGGAGCTGCAGAGGCTGGGCCACCACGTCGTCGCCATCGAGCAGGACCCGGTGCTCGCAGAGACGTTCCTCGGCAAGTTCACCAAGATCGTCCAGGGCGACGCGAGCCAGCCCGGTGCGATCGCGGCGATCAGGGCGCGCGACTACAAGCTGGCGATCGTCGGCATCGGTTCGTCGGTGGAGGCCTCGGTCCTGGCCTCGCTGAACCTCGTCGACGCGGGCATCCCCTCCATCTGGGCCAAGGCGCTCTCCCCCGAGCACGGGCGGATCCTGACCCGCATCGGGGTGCAGCACGTGATCTTCCCCGAGGCCGAGACCGGTCGGCGGGTGGCCCACCTGCTCAACGGCAAGCTCATGGACTACATCGAGTTCGATGACGGCTTCGCCATCGTCAAGATCCGCCCGCCGCAGGAGGCCATCGGCTTCACGCTGGCGCAGAGCCAGATCCGCAGCAAGTACGGTGTGACCGTCGTCGGCGTGAAGTCCCCCGGGATGGACTTCACCTACGCGCAGGCCGACACCAAGGTCAGCGCGCACGACACCCTGATCGTCAGTGGCCCCACCGAGCTGATCGAGCGGCTGGCCTCACGGCCCTAGGCCACCAGGGCTGCGCCGGCCGTGCGCAGGATGGTCAGAGGACCGGGACCCCGCGGTCCTGACCGAGCGCCAGGACCATGGCGATCTCCTCGTCGCTCTCGGAGACCACGCGCATCGGGCGGCGGCTGTCCGTCGGCCGGAAGCCGACCCCGCTGGCGAAAGCCACGCCCCTGCCGTTGTCGGTGCCCACCCAGTAGGCGAGATGGGTCCGGCCGGCACGTCGCGCGGCATCGGCGCCCGCCTGCACCAGCCTGGTCGCCACCCCTGCACCCCGGGAGTCCGGCGCGACCCAGAGCCCGAACAGCTCGGCCACGTCGGAGTTGCCGCCGCTGGCCTGCCCCACGCTGGCCACCCCGACGGCCTTGCCCTCGACCTCGGCGATGAGCCGCTGCGAGCGCCTCATGCGCTCGCGCCAGAACTGCTCGTCGTAGCCCTTCTCCTGCTCGAGCGTGGCCACGAAGGCCCCGGGGGAATCCTCCAGCGCGGCCAGCCGCACGCCGCGGTACTGCTCCCAGTCATCCTCAGTCAGGGCTCGCACGATGATCTCGCTCATGCCACACACTCTCGCACGAGGCCTGGCGCCGCGGCGGCCAGGACCCCAGAGTTCACGAGGTGCCGGACAGCTCGTGGGCCATCTCGATCTCGGGGATGTCCGGGTCGTGCGCGAGCGTGCTGGTGCGGCCAGTAGGCCGAAAGCCCATGCGCTCATAGAGTTTTCGGGCAGCGGCGTTCTCGTCGGCGACGTCGAGGGTGACCCTGCGCAGACCGCGCTCGCGCGCATCCGCCAGCGCCGTCTCCACCAGGGCCCGGCCGACACCGTGCCCGCGGGCATGGCCCGCCACCCACATCGCGACCAGGCAGGCCTCGTCCGGCGCCTGCTCCTCGAAGCGGAACACCGTGACCGAGCCGAGGGGGAGGTTGCCGCGGCCGGCCAGCCAGGTCCGTGCCTCGCCCCTGACCCGGTCCAGCCAGACGCTCTCGGCGAACGCGGCCTCCGTCGCGTAGGTCGAACCGAAGGCCCGCGGGGTGTCGAGCAGCATGGCGAGCCGGACGTCTCGGTAGGCCCGCCAGCTGCCCTCGTCGACGCGCCGGATCTCCAGGGGTTCAGTCATCTCCCGACGGGGCTCAGCCATTGCCGGAAGGGGCTCAGTCATTTCCGGACGCGAGCTGGTGTGAGCGCTCAGCCGCTGCCTCCATGGCGTTGATGAAGGCGGCGCGCACCTTGTGGTCGTCGAGCTGGCGCAGCGCGGCCGCCGTCGTGCCACCTGGTGACGTCACCTGCTCGCGCAGCACCGTGGGGTGCTGGCGGGTCTCCTTGATCATCGTGGCGGCCCCGTACAACGTCTGCACGACCAGCTCCGTCGCCGTGGCCCGCGGCAGGCCGAGGACAACACCGGCCTCGATCATCGCCTCGACGACGTAGAAGATGTAGGCCGGCCCCGAGCCCGAGATGGCCGTGACCGCGTCCTGGTGCTTCTCCGCGATCTGGATCACCTTGCCGCAGGAGCGCAGCAGCTCGGAGGCCTCGTTGAGGTGGGTCTCGTCGCAGTGCCGTCCCGGGCTCACCGCCGCCATGCCCTGGTCGACGAGGGCGGGCGTGTTGGGCATGACCCGGACCACCGAGCTGCCTTCGGGCAGGCGGCTCTCCAGGAAGTCGGTCGTGATGCCGGCAGCCAGGCTGACGACGAGGTTGCCGGGGGCCACGTGGTCGTGGATCTCCTCCAGCAGCCCGGCCATGTCCTGCGGCTTGACCACCAGCACCAGGGTGTCGGCCACCTCGGCCGCCTCGGTGTTGGCGAGGATGCGCACGCCATAGCGCTCGCGGAGCTCCTCCACCCGCTCGGGCCGGCGCTCGGTGATGGCGAGCTCGTCGACGCTGCGGCCGGCCCGGATCAGCCCGGACAGCAGCGTCTCGCCCATCACGCCGGCGCCGAAGATCGCGACCGTGCCCATGTGTGCCTCCTTGGTTCCTGAGGTGGTTCAGCCGCGGGTGGCCAGGCCCCGCAGGAAGAACAGGGGGTTG
>Ga0164302_10000533_pt1 | contig 10786 bp, 10 predicted proteins | sample Whisoiple_202_MG_FD_109714 | JGI IMG/M metagenome (GOLD analysis project Ga0164302, IMG submission 109714) | Soil microbial communities amended with pyrogenic organic matter from upstate New York, USA - Whitman soil sample_202_MG | ecosystem: Environmental > Terrestrial > Soil > Agricultural... | reverse complement strand
TGCAGCTTTCAATCCGCTTGCCAGATTCAGCGGTGTTTGGCCGCCAAACTGGACCAACACGCCTTCCGGTTTTTCCTGATCGTAAATGTTGAGCACGTCCTCCAAGGTGAGCGGCTCAAAATATAGTTTGTCGCTCGTGTCGTAATCGGTGGAAACCGTTTCTGGATTCGAGTTGACCATGATGGTTTCGAACCCCAGTTCGCGCAGGGCGAACGCAGCGTGGACGCAGCAATAATCGAATTCAATTCCCTGGCCAATTCGGTTCGGTCCTCCGCCCAAAATCATGATCTTGCGTTTGTCGCTCTCGCGCCGCTCGTTCTCATCGCCGTATGTTGAATAGTAATAAGGCGTGTACGCTTCAAACTCCGCCGCGCAGGTATCCACAAGGCGGTACGTCGGTGTGACACCTTCAGCTTTCCGTTTCGATCGAATTGTCTCTTCTGAAACGCCGTTCGCGACCGCCAACTGTCGATCTGAGAAGCCTAGCTTCTTCGCGCGCGAGAATGTTTTCGTCTTCAAACATCCGGTGTCGGCGACCAGGTCAGCGATGTTCCTCAAGAACCACCGGTCGATTTTTGTAAGGTCGTAAACCTCATCGATCGATGCGCCTTTCTGAAAGGCCTGCGCGATGTAGAAGATTCGGTCCGCATTCGGGGTCGCCAGTTTCAGTCGTAGCGTTTCAAGATCGACATCTTTGTCTGCGCCATCACCAATCAGACCGAAACGTTTGATCTCGAGCGAACGCAAGGCTTTTTGCAATGCTTCCTTGAAAGTGCGGCCGATCGCCATTGCTTCGCCGACGCTTTTCATTCGCGTTGTCAGCGTGGCTTCCGCCTGGGGAAACTTCTCGAACGTGAAGCGCGGCACCTTGACTACGCAGTAATCGATGGTCGGCTCGAAACAGGCCGGCGTCTCGCGTGTGATATCGTTTTTGATTTCGTCCAGCGTGTAGCCAACTGCGAGTTTTGCGGCGATTTTCGCAATCGGAAAGCCGGTCGCCTTCGATGCCAGTGCGCTGGAACGCGAGACGCGCGGATTCATCTCGATCACCACCATGCGGCCGTTCTCCGGATGAACAGCAAACTGAATATTAGAGCCGCCGGTCTCGACGCCGATCTCGCGAATGACCGCAAACGAGGCGTCGCGCATCATTTGGTATTCCTTGTCAGTCAACGTTTGCACCGGCGCAACGGTGATGGAATCACCGGTATGCACGCCCATGGGATCGAAGTTCTCGATGGAACAGACAACCACGCAGTTGTCCATCCGGTCGCGCATGACTTCCATCTCGAACTCTTTCCAACCAACCAGCGATTCTTCGATCAGCACCTCGTGGACCGGCGAGAGATCGAGCCCACGCGCAGCGATCAGGTCGAGCTCTTCGCGATTGTAAGCGATGCCGCCGCCGCTCCCGCCCAGGGTGAATGCCGGGCGAACAATGAGCGGGAATGTTCCGATCTCGGCGACGATTCGGTTGAGTTCTGCGAGGGATCGCGCCACTCCCGAACGCGGCACTTCGAGGCCGATCCGTAACATCGCTTCCTTGAACAATTGACGGTCTTCGCCTTTGGCGATGGCCTGAGCGTTTGCTCCTATTAATTTCACGCCGTGCCGCGCCAGTGCGCCGTTGCGATTTAATTCCATGGCGGCATTGAGCGCCGTTTGTCCTCCAAGGGTGGGCAAGATTGCATCCGGTCTTTCGCGTTCCATGATCGCCTCGATCACTTCAGCAGTGATCGGCTCGATGTAGGTGCGATCGGCGAACTCTGGGTCGGTCATTATTGTGGCTGGATTAGAATTCACCAGCACGACCTGATAACGCTCTTCGCGCAGCGCCTTGCACGCTTGCACGCCGGAATAATCAAATTCGCAACCTTGCCCGATAACAATTGGACCGGAGCCGATCAGCAGAATTTTGTTGAGGTCGTTATTTCGCGGCATCTGCGCCAGCGCGGATAGTAAACGAAATCACGCGAAGGTCACGTGAGAACTCTCAATTCGGTCATGCTGAGCGGAGCGAAGGACCTCCCACAGGGCGAAAACTTCACACTTCGGAGCAATCGTATGACGAAAGCTTCGAAATGTGAGGTTCCTCGGTCGCCGCGGCGACCTCGGAATGACAGCATTTTGGTTACGCCACCTCCGCCATGCGCTGCCGATCCAGCCAGACCTTGCAAATACTTTTGATGCGGGTGAGGACGTAATAAACCGTCTGGCTGCGAATGCGGACTAGTTCCGTACCCACGATGCGGGTCACGAAATCGCTTGGCAGATCGAGAATTTCCTGTGGCGTCGAGCCTTCGAGACCTTTGCAAAGTATTGCGGTCATCGAGCGGGTAAGCGTTTGCACTTCCGGGCCGAGCGTCATCCGAATGTGCGCCCTGCCATTTTCATCGACCTGCAGATAGACGCCCACGGTGTCGGTGCATTCCTCGTCTTTTCGTACATCAACGAGATCAAACTTCTCGCTGTCGCGCGGCTCCTGCTTGTTCGCGTTGTCCGCATAAGAAACAAGCGTCTCGCGTCGTTCATCTTCCGGCAGCGATTCGAAGAGATTAATGATCTGATTCAATTTCGTCGGATACATCGGCAATCGTAATCTATCATAACGAGGAGCCCCGTGCTTCGGCTTTGCTCACCAGGAGGTTTGTGCCTAATTGCATTCATGAAAACTCCGATCAAAGTCGCTGTGACCGGCGCCGCCGGACATATTGGCTACGCGCTTGTGTTTCGCATCGCCTCCGGACAGATGTTCGGACTGGATCAGCCGCTAAGCTTGCGTCTCATTGAGATTCCCGTTGCGCTCGCTTCCCTTGAAGGCGTGGTCATGGAATTGGACGATTGCGCATTTCCGCTGCTCGAATCCGTAGTGCCAACGGCCGACCTCGATGAAGGCTTTCGCGACATCAATTGGGCTTTGTTGGTTGGAAGTGTGCCGCGAAAGGCCGGCATGGAGCGGAAGGAATTACTCGGGGTCAACGGCAAGATTTTCGTCGGGCAAGGCCAGGCGGTCCAAAAAAACGCGGCAGCCGATGTGCGCGTGCTCGTAGTCGGAAATCCATGCAACACCAATTGTCTGATCGCCATGAACAGCGGGAAAGAAATTCCGAGTGACCGCTGGTTTGCCATGACGCGATTAGATGAAAATCGTGCCCGCGCGCAGCTGGCGCACAAAGCCGGTGTAAGCATTGGCTCGGTCACGAACATGACCATCTGGGGAAATCATTCCTCCACTCAGTATCCAGATTTCTACAACGCGAGGATCGATGGCCGTCCCGCGAATGAAGTAATTGGCGACGAGAAATGGCTGAAGGAAGAATTCATTGCTGCGGTGCAGCAGCGCGGCGCTGCTATCATCAAGGCACGGGGACTTTCTTCGGCCGGGTCGGCCGCCAACGCAGTTGTCGATACCGTCTATTCACTGACGAATAACACGCCGGACAACGATTGGCACAGCGTAGCGATTTGTTCCGACGGAAGTTATGATGTCGAGAAGGGATTAATCTCCTCATTCCCTGTTCGTGTGCGCGGCGGAAAATGGGAAATCGTCCAACGACTGCCGATAAATGATTTTAGTCGTGCGAAGATCGACGCGTCAGTTGCAGAGCTAAAAGAGGAGAAGTCGCTCGTAAGCGAATTACTGTAGGACCGTTTCTGTGAATCCCGAATGCGCTCGGGACTGATACAGACTCTCTACAAAGCTTCTACTAAAAATCGCAGAGCCTTTCAATTTTCATCATCATTTCATTTGGCCGACGATAGTAAAAAGGGTGTACGGCCTACCGCGATGATATTGTTCATGCGTCGACATTTCTGAGGTGTTGAATCCCATCACGGCAAGAAACTGAGTGAGAAATTGCGTGCTGAAATGCCACCAGGTGTGCCAGAGAAAATTCTGCGGCGTCGGCGCGAGACGGCAAACTGGAGCTCCTTCCAAGTCTGGATAGAACATGTCGGTGATGATGAGCGCGTTCGCCATTTTCCCACATTGCTCGACGATCCTGAGCGGGTCGCGACAGTGTAACAGCACCGCGCCCACTACAGCGATGTCGAATCGACCGAGCGCAGCCGGCAGATTGTAAACGTCACCATAGTACACTTTGGCGTTGGATCGGTGAGCGGCGTGACTGAACCAATAGGAATTCTTTAGTTGTTGCATGACAAGACGACGAGGGCCGAAAACTTGTTCCAATCTCTTCGCGGGATAAGGGACGAAATCCCAGCCGTGTTCTTCTGTTACCTCCACTGACACAACGTCGGCGCCCCGCCTCTCCATCTCGAAGGTGAGAAAGCCGCTGGCAGGACCAATTTCCAAAACCCGTCGACCGGAAAAATCGACTTTGCCGAGATATGCATCCACACCTCCACGCAAATCCCAATCCCGCCCCTCTATGACTCCATGACCGGGGAGTTCCACAGTGTGATAAAAGTAACAATCGGCGATGTCTTCCACCTTTTGCGGGGTGGCAAAAATCTTCTCGTCGATCACGGCTGATGCTTTTGGGTGAGCGCTCTTTCCAGTCCTGCGTTCCAGTTGAGAGGCTTATTCTTGAACCAACTCGAATCGAACTTTGGCCCGGCAAAAAGCGCCCACATCTGCCGGGGATGTTTCCAATCCAGAATTTCAAATCGCAAATTCACTTCTGCGGCGGCTCTCGCCAGTGTCTCTGGCTGGTAATTTACACATTCGGGATATATCCAGCCGGTCCGTGTGGAGTCCTCATGAGCCGGCAAAAATGTCGCTACCAAAGCTCCATCATCTGCGAGTGACTGTGAAATTGCAGACAACCAACCTCTGATTAGATCCAGTCCGCAATGACTGAAGATTGATTGAGCCAACGCGAAATCGAATGAGACTTTCGCCCGAACAACTGTCTCGGGTGAACCGGAAAAGAAGAACGTCGGGCGTTTGGTTGGCACCACATCCTTGCCGAGCTCGTGCTCGATTCCCGCTTCAACCAGCCAATTATTCGGCTCTACGCCGAAGTATTTTCCGCGATTCAAATAGGGGATTAACAGACGGCCGATCCGGAGCGAGCCGCAGCCGACATCGAGCAATGAATGATGCTGGCGCAGGCCGAGCGTGGTGAGAAGGTTGAAGGTCATCGCCGCGATGAGATCGTAATCCTCCGGAGGGCCGACGTATGCACGGTAATGCGGGTCGCCCGGTTTTAGGCCCACTCCCAGATCTTCCCGATTGTCCGAGGCCGGCATATCACTTCACTCGTTTCAGACCGCCGCGGTCGAATCCCTTTAGCGCGTCTTGTGGTTTATCGGGAAATCCAAGTACACCCTGCGACCGGCCGAATTGGTAGATACGCTTCGGTGGCCGTTTGCGGAAAGGAAATGCTCGAAGTTTATCGCCTTCGAGCGCGTCCGATGCGCCCGGGACACGGCACGCTTTCACAGCCAGCGCATAAAGATCATCTCTGATGCCGGCAGATGAATTGATGCAGTTCGAGAGTTCATTGGGATCACGTTTGCGATTGAACAGTTGTTCCCGCCCGCCATTAGCCATGAAAATATATTTCCACTCGTCATTGAGAACCATGACTTTGAAATCCTGCGAACCGGGAATTTCGACCATTCCAACCAGATGTTCGCGCGGCGTGCATTCGCCTCGGAGCATTTTGAGAACGTCCATTCCTTCCCGCAGTTCGGACGCGTCTGCAGCTCCTGTCGCAATTCCGAAAAGGTCTGCCAGGCTGATCAATTCATTCCGAATGGTTCCGGCGGGTAGTGTTGCCGGCCAGCTGAGCAGGAAAGGGGCGCGGCAGGCAGCCTCGAAAAAGTTCTGTTTCTGCCAGCCATGGTGATCACCCAAAAGGTCCCCGTGGTCGGAAAAAAAACAGATAAGAACGTTGTCCGAGTTCGGCCGTGCGTCGATCGCATCGAGGATGCGACCAAGACAATAATCGAGATAACTAATCTCGCCGTAATATCGGGCCTTCACAATTTTCGTGAGCGCCGGGTTGATCGCATCCGCCCAGATCGCATGCCGCATGAAGGGAATCTCTTCATCCAGGTGATCTTCCTCGATGCTGCCGAGAACCGGCTCTGGCATTCCGTCTGGATTGTACATCCGATTGAAAGGAATTGGCGGAGCTAGCGGCGGATGCGGCCCCATAAAGGACACAAACCCGAAAAAAGGACGCGCATCACCTGATTTCGCGATCTCTTCGACAGCGCGATCGGCCATCCACCATTCCGCGCCTAACTCGGCCGGAAGGGGACTGCGCTGTGGAAGGTAATACATCTCGCTGCGTTCTCCCATCGGTTGCTCGAGGAAATCGAATTCCGGATACTCGCGAGCGAGCCATGAACCGTAGTCATCACCTTCGCGTGCAGGTGGATGGTATGTCTCTTCACTCCGCCACATTGTTTCGTAACCTACGTCTTCATCCCACGGATACGTGTGAAACTTTCCAATTCCAAAAGTTCGATACCCGACGCGCGACATGACTCGACCGAGATACGGTCCGCAACGCACTTCCATCTCTGACGCCTGGCCCGCTATGACGTCTGCCTTCGCGTTACTGAAAACGCGCGTCGTCGGCGACTCACAGCCCGTCCGAATTGTATAGCGGGCGGCAACGCAAACCGGGCAGGTGGCATACGCATTTGAAAAGCTGATTCCTCTTCGCACCAGACGATCGAGGTTCGGGGTGTAAATGTGCGAGTTACCGAGCGCAGCGATCGTATCGAACCGCTGCTGGTCCGTCATGATGAACAATATGTCGGGGCGATTCGGCGGCATCTTTTGTGCGCGGTTAGCAGCAGCTGAATTATTGACAGAATTACTCATCTGTCATTCTGAGCGAAGGGAAGAATGTCGGATCAATTTTGCATTGATAGTGCCGAGCAGAAGAGACCAGAGATGTTTGAAAGCCTGGCCTCATGCTTCGCATTTCGTTGCAGCGCTCCGCTCGATATGACAGGGCTGTGAATGAGATGATGTTTTTATTCGTTCGCGAGCTCGCTTCCGGTCAGTCGGCGAAATGCTTCGAGATATTTCGCGGAAGTTTTTTCGATAACATCCTTCGGCAAGCGCGGAGCGGGTGGAGTCTTGTCCCAGTCAAGCGTCTCCAGGTAATCGCGCACGAATTGTTTATCAAAACTGGGCGGACTTTGCCCAACGACATATTCGTCAACCGGCCAGAAGCGCGAGGAATCCGGGGTGAGGCATTCATCGATCAGGAGCAGTTCCCCATTAACCGCGCCGAACTCAAATTTCGTATCCGCGACGATGATTCCACGTTGGGCTGCGTGATCGCGGCCGCGCGAATAAATTTCCAAGCTTAGCGTCTTGACGCGATCCGCGATTTCTTCTCCGAGAATTTCCACGCATCGCTTCATGTCGATGTTTTCGTCGTGACCTGTTTCGGCCTTTGTTGCCGGTGTGAAGATTGGCTCCGGCAACTGCGACGCCTGCTTCAGGTTCGCCGGAAGCTTGATCCCGCAAACACTCTGTGACTGCTGATACTCTTTCCAACCCGAACCGGCGAGATAACCGCGCACGACGCATTCCACCGGCAGTGGCTTGGTCTTCTTCACGATCATCGAGCGCCCAGCAAGCTGATTGCCAAACTTCTGCAACTCTTTCGGGAATTCTTTGAAATCTGCTGTGAAAACATGGTTCTGGATATCGGCGAAACGTCTAAACCAAAACGCGGAAATCTGGTTGAGCACCGCGCCTTTGTGCGGAATCGGATCGGGCAGGATCACGTCAAACGCAGAAATGCGATCCGACACTACGAACAGCAACGTATCGCCCAGATCGAACACTTCGCGCACCTTGCCGCTGCGCAATTTTTTGACTCCGGGAAGCTCGATCGAGGATTGTGTGGCGATTTGCATGGCCGAATGCTCAACGTTCAGCGCCGAACTTTCAACGGCCAATTAGCGATCAGTTTCGTTGAGCGTTGGACGTTGGGCGTTCGGCGTTGGACGTTGGTTCCTTTTTATGGCTGGAATCGTCATCAAACCGCGCGCGCGCATTTTACACGGACACGACTGGGTCTTTTCCAGCGAAGTGCTCAAGGTTTTTGGCAATCCAGCAGACGGCGACGTCATCTCACTCAAGGACGGCAGGGACCGTCTGATTGGGAGCGCCATTTACAATGCGAGATCGCAAATTGTGGCGCGGCGCTTCTCCCGACGCCGGCAAGACCTGGATCTTGATTTTTTCCGGCGCCGCATTGCCCAAGCTTCCGAGTATCGCGACCGGCGGAGGGTCGATTCAAAAGTGCGCCGCGTCGTTTGGAGTGAAAGCGACGGTCTTCCCGGAGTGATCATCGATCGTTACGGCGATCATTTTGTTTTGCAGACGCTCACGCTGGCGATGGACATGCGGAAGAATTTGATTGTAGAGGCGATTGAAGATGTTTTTTGCAGGGCAAGCGTTGCACTTGCCGGGGTTGAACGACTGGCAGGCGGGGCGCCTGCCCTGCAAGCATTCACCATCGTCGAACGGAACGACGCGCCGGTTCGCAAGGCGGAGGGACTGGAATTACGTCGGGGCGTGCTGCGCGGAACTCCTTCGCAAATCACGATCGAAACTGAAGGCGTAAAGATGGAAGTGGACCTGTTGCACGGTCAAAAGACCGGCTTTTATCTCGACCAAAAACATAATTATGGAATCGTCGCGGGATACGCCCGTGACCGGCGTGTTTTGGATTGCTTCACAAATCAGGGAGCATTTGCGTTGATGTGTGCGCGCGCCGGCGCAGCGGATGTGACTGGCGTTGAAGAGAGCTCTGATAACATTGCCGTTGCGAAGCTAAACGCGGCTCGCAATGAACTGAAGGCGCAATGGATTGACCAGGATGTCTTTCGATTTCTTCGGGCCGCTGAAAAAGCGGAGGCACAATACGACCTCATTGTCCTTGATCCGCCGTCGTTTACCAAGGCCAGGAGCAGCCTGCGCGACGCCTTGCGTGGTTATCGGGAACTACATATGCGCGCGTTCAAGCTGTTATCAAAAGACGGTTTGCTGGCCACCTTTTCATGCTCGCATCACGTGAGCGACACGGCATTCGCGCAAACAATCACCGATGCGCTTGTCGATGCCCGGCGGTCCGCCCGGCGCCTGCGCCGGTTCGAGCAGGCGCCTGATCATCCGGTTGTGCCTACAATTCCTGAAACAGAATATTTCAAGGGTGTCCTTCTGGAGATGGTCCCGGGACGCTGATGCAAACCAGATTCCAAACTCGATCCAAAAAAATTTCGCGCCTTGTTAACGGAAATGTCTGGAATTCTTGAGTCAGCTACTTAATATGCGCTACGTCCAGCCCGAACGGGTGATTTGACATGGCAGAAAAAATTCGACCGGTTGAACAAATGCTAGAGTTGAACGAGGACGACGTCTCTGCGGAAAATCTGGACTCGCACGTGCAGAAAGCGCAGGAGCAGCTGCTGCAGCTCAAGCGCCAACAGGAGCAGATCGAAAAGCAAAAACGCGAGCTGGAGGAGCTAAGCCGGCGCCAGGCAGAATTGGAAAATGGCCGCACGGAAATGGCCGACAAGCTGACACGCGCGCTGGTTGTGCTCGAGCGCGAAGCGTACAGCGTGCAAAACCGGCTGGAGCAAATTAGGGCGACCCGGGAGAGTTTCACCCAACATTTGGAATTGATTGAAGCGATCGATCCCAGAAGCTGGAATCCATCTGACTTGAATAAGGAGCTTAGCCGGGCTTTGAGCACGGTGGACGACGCACGCACTGAGTACAGTGAGCAACGCAGTCGGCTGCAAGCAGCAGGTGCAACTGGGGGCGACGCGGCGTTGCCGGATGTCGCGCCAGACGTTTACGAAAACAACACCGGGCGTTCGTTTCTTCAGTGGTTGGAGATTGGCGTGGCTCTCACCTTGCCGTTGATTATTTTTGGCGCCATTGCGCTGGCGATTTTCTTTTGGATGGCCAGTAAGTGATGGCGATGTTTCGTCGTTCGCGCAGATCGACCCCGCCGCTTCGCCACAGGCAACAGGAGATAGCACGACAGGAAGCTGAACTGCGTGAAAAGCTCGACAAACTCGAGCGCATGGTTATCACGGGACGGCCGAGCGCGCAGAAAAAATCGCCAAAGCCAGGAGAGGAACGAGGCGCAAGAAGTAATAGCAGCGAGAAGCGGTTTCAGGTTTCGATAGCGTTCGAGCCCGGGCAGTCTCTCGATACAACTCGAAGACCTCGTTCGCTGCGCAAAGAGCGCCGGGAAGGCCGGATCATTTTTCTTTTTCTTTTGATTGCGCTCGCGGTCGCTGTCGTCTGGCTCATCAGCCATCTGCATTCTTGAGCGAACAATCATGGCCGGAAGTTCCGATCTCGATGTCGCCTATGTTGCAAGGCTGGCGCGGATAAATCTGACTGAAGCTGAGGCGAAAGTTTTTCAGAAGCAGTTGGACGACGTGCTCAATTACGTCGAAAAACTTCGTCAAGCCGACGTGAGCCATGTGGAAGCGGCTGCGCACACGCTTCCAATTTTCAATGTATTTCGCGAGGACGCGCCGGGTGACTGTTTCACAGCGGAGCAAGCACTGAGCAACGCGCCCCGACAGGCGAACGGCCTTTTTGTTGTCCCGAAAGTCGTCGAATGACGGAGAAAGATCTGCCGGCGCTGACCATCGCCGACCTGCAGTCGGTGTTGCGTCGCCGCCAAGTTTCGCCGCGCCAAGTCATCGATGCTTTGCGGGCTCGCCTTGACGCGATTGATCAAAAAATCGGCGCTTACATGTCGCTCGACATGGAGGCAGCTGCCCAAGAAGCCGAAAAGTCGAATGTAGATCTTCCGCT
>Ga0164302_10000527_pt1 | contig 10824 bp, 10 predicted proteins | sample Whisoiple_202_MG_FD_109714 | JGI IMG/M metagenome (GOLD analysis project Ga0164302, IMG submission 109714) | Soil microbial communities amended with pyrogenic organic matter from upstate New York, USA - Whitman soil sample_202_MG | ecosystem: Environmental > Terrestrial > Soil > Agricultural... | reverse complement strand
TGAGCGTGCGTTCTTCCCCTAGTCGTGATGGAAGTGCGGGCGACGGTGTCGGATCGGGGCAGAGGTGTTAGTAGCAGTGGTGAGAGGCTGCCTACGTGGGGCGTCCCCGAACCACAGCTGATGATCCGATGCAGTACGTGGTTCCCGTGGTCCATGACCAGACCGGCCTCGTGCCCGTCGGCCGTGAGTCGGGTCAGACGCGGGGACCGTGGCGGCCGGCCTTGAAGCGGGCCCTCTGGCCCTACCCTCCGAGAGCCCGACGTCCGAGCATAAAAGGAGAGGAGCCGTGAGCACCATGCAGTGGGATCTTGGACTTCTGGGCCTGGCGGTGCTCGGCGCTGTGTCGCTCGGATTCGGCCTCGTCGCCCAGCTTGTCATCGGTACGCGTGCAGGCCGATGGATATGGCTCGAGGCTGGCGCGGCGTACTACCTCCTCGGCCTGATCATCAGCGAGGTGTGGTTCGGCTGGGCCACCGAAGAAGAGCTCCAGCCGAACATCGACGGATTGTCGTTCGATGAGGTACTGATCGGGCTGTTGCCCGGCCTCCTGGTGGTCCTCCTGATCCGCCATCTCGTTCGACGGCGCAGTCACCCACCGACGCGAGCGCCATTGACGCGCTGATACGCGCTCCCGTCTTGTCACTCGCTGCCCGCGTCCATCCTCGGCGATGCGCTCGGTCGGTACGGTCAAGCGCCGGGCTCGGCGCCGTCGCGCGGCTCGAGCACGACCACGGCGGTCTCCGTTGGCCGCCGGGCGGCGTAGTCGTCGAGGTTCGTGTCGATCTCGGCCCAGCGGGACCACAGCCGCTCGCGTTCTTCGCCCTGTGCGCGGCGCGCACGGACCTGTCGTGCTCCGTCGCGGGTCTGGGCGATGGCGTCTGGATGCTCCTGCAGGTTCAGCCACCAGGCGGGTTCGGCCGGACCCCATCCGTTCATCGCCATCGTGACCAGGTTGCGGCCGTCTTCGAAGTAGCCGATGACGACCTGTCGTGGCGTCCCACTGCGTCGGCCGGTCGTGGTGAGCCGCGCCGTCCCCGACCGGCCCGGCTTCGGCCTCCACAGGCCGAACCGGCCGCCGGTCGCGCGCAACAGCGCGCGATGGCCATGCCAGAAGGTCACAATGAACCAGCGCGGCGGAAGCCGTGCATGCCGACCACGCGCCACCGCTTCCCGCGCCTCACGATCACTGGACATGACCACAGCGTGACCCTTCGGGACGTGCGTCGCCAACCCCGGCAGCCGCCGACCGGGGCCGGCCGGGAGGGGTTCGGGGAAGCAGGCCGAGTCCATCCGCTGGGACACCTGGCGCAGCCCGCTGGCTGCATGGCCGAGGCGACTGTTGCCGCGAGGCGGGCGAGGGCGTCCGGCCCGTCTACCGGAGCTGTCAGATCCGCCTCCCTAGGTCTACGTCCTTACCGGCCTTGGGTGGCCGCGGTCAGGCGGGCTCCCACAGCTCGACCCGGGTGCCCTCAGGATCGGTGACCCAGCCGAACCGACCGACACCCTCCATGTCCTGCGTCTCTTCAGCCACGTCCGCTCCCTTGGAGCGCAACTGGGCGAGCATCGCATCCAGGTCGCGGACCCGGAAGTTGATCATGGTTTGCTGGGCTCGGGAGCCGAAGTAGGCGGTCTCGGACTCAAACGTGGCGAACACCGTCACCCCGGAATCCTGGCGCCACAGACCGTTCTCGTCGGCGTTCAGGCCCAGGCAGTCGCGATACCACGCACCCAGGGCCTCCGGGTCGGCGGCCCGCATGAAGTACCCACCAACTCCAAGCACACGTTCCATGCCTCTAGCCTGTCGTGTGGGTCTCCACAGCGCCAGCACCCGACCGCGCACGCTCGGCACTGCCCCAGCATGCGCTTGGTCCGGCCTTCTCGACCCAGTCATCGCCGGCACGACCCACAACCTCGGACGACCATCCCGGTCAAGAGGTCGGTACCTCCGCCTCTACTGCCGCCCACGAAGGGCGCCCTAGCGTGAGCTGGTGTTGCGGGGAGTCCCCCGCCGACGCACTCCAGTAACCATGCATTGGAGGCGAGAAACGATGAAGTCATATAGAGGTAATGCGATCGCGGTGGGAGTCCTGTTGATCGCTTGCTCAGCGGCCAGCATTCTCAGAGCGATGCCGTTGGGCTCGACTCTCGATGGTCCCGACTACATCAGCACGCTGGCGGTAGGTGAGAACCAAGTGGTCCTGACGGCACTCATTGAGTTCGTCTGGGCCGCGACCGGCGCGGGCATCGCCATAGGGCTGTATCCGATCCTCAGGAACTACAACCGAGCTCTGGCTCTTGGATCTGTGGCTGCCAGAGTGGTCGAGGGGGTGTTCGTCCTGATCGGGACCCTCAGCCTGCTTGCGCTGCTGACCTTGAGCCAGCAATCGCTGCGGGCAGGTGTCGCCCCATCCGCGTTCCAGGCCACCGGAGATGGATTGCTCGCAGTGCGGGACTGGGCGCATGGGTTCGTCGCAATGCTCGCGTTTTGCCTGGGAGCTCTGATGTATTACTACGTGATATACACATCACGAGTGGTTCCCCGGTGGCTGTCGGGTTGGGGCCTGGTTGGAGCCGCGTTGATGCTGGTCTCCACCATCTACTCCGGATCCACCCAGGACTTCGGCTTCACTACGGTCGCCACCGTGCTCAACATCCCGATCGGCCTCCAAGAGATGGTCTTGGCCGTGTGGCTGATAGCCAAAGGATTCAAGGCCTCGCCCGTGCGTTCGAGCGCGCCCTCGACTGTGCATTCGATGACGCCGTAGGTCTCGCACTTTCGCAAGAACCTCGACCGACACCCCTACGTGATCCTCGCCGCCTACATTTCCACCGGCACGTGACCAGATCTTCAGCACGTGCCGATGATCGCTAGATCTCCACAAGGGTGGATAGCGGCTGCCAGACCACCCACCTGGCGCAGCCACGAGCCACCCCACCCCTCAGTCGGCTGGGTTCAGCCGAAGTCCATTCCTTCAAGGTCGGCGGATGGCTTGACGTCGGGGAGGCGGAGCATCCGGAAGGAGTTCCCAAGGCCGAGCACAGCCGCGAGGACGGGGACCAGGAGGGCGACCTGAAGTGAGCGGTTACGGGCCTGGTCGTTGATGGCGAGGATCTCCGCCTCGACCTCCGGCGGCTGCCCGGTGATCTGCCGCTCCAGCGCGGTGTTGCTCATGACCTCCGCGTCGTCCTCGAGGGCTGCGGCGATCTGCTGCTGCTGCGCCGGCGGTATGACCGTGCTGCGCTCGGTCAGGTCCGTGAAGCTGAACGAGAGTGCGGCAAGCATGAGACCCCCGGCCACGGCCAGTCCGAAGGAGAGGCCGAAGGAACCGGCAGCCGAGTTCACCCCGGCGGCCTCACTGATCCGCTCCTCCTGGATCGGTGCGAGGGTGAAGTTGTTGAGCTGCGACACCAGCAGGCCGAGGCCGCAGCCCGCGATGACGAGAGGGAGCACGAGGTACCACCCGCTGTCCACCCGTGGGACGAGCGGGATGATGATCGCCATGCCGGCGGCAGCGAGCAGGAATCCCGTGCGGATGATCGCCGCCGGGCGCCGGTTGCCGGCCTTCCTCCCGGCGACCAACGCGGCGGCGAACATGGTCAGTGACAGCGGGGCCAGGGCCAAACCGGCTTGCATGGCGTTGTACTCGAGGGTCATCTGCAGGAACAGAGGGAGGACGATCATCGCGCCGCCGAGCGCCACCTGCTGGAGCATCTGGCCGGAGACACCCACGGTGAAGCTCGGGTTGCGGAACAGGTCCGGGTCCAGCAGGGTCACCCGGTCCTGGCGCTTGCGTCTGACGAGCCACCTGGCGAGCGAGGCCAAGGCGACGGCCCCCACTGCCATGAGCAAGACGACGAACTCCCCGCCCTCCTGCCAGACGAGGATCCCGAGGACCACGCCACCCATGCCCAGCACCGACAGGACGGCGCCGACCCCGTCCATCTCGCGGGACCCGGTGTACGCCACGTCCTTGACGAGCCGGATCTGGCTCAGGACGACGGCGATGATGAGGACCTCGAGTGCGAAGCCCACTCGCCACGAGAGGTAGGTGGTGACGAAGCCACCGAGCAGGGGCCCGACCGCGGCAGCGATGGCGGCCGCGGCGCCGATCAGCGCGTAGGCCTGCTTCTGTGCGGCGCCGGTGAAGTTGCCGTGGATCAGGGACTGCATGGCCGGCAGCAGTAGGGACGCACCCAGGCCACCGATGATGGCCCAGAAGATGACGATGGCGGTCAGGCTCTGGGCCACCGTCATGGCCAGGGCCCCGACCGCGTAGGCCAGGAGCCCCAGGACGTAGGCCCGTTTGCGCCCGATCAGGTCCCCGACCTTGCTGTTGATCAGGATAAACGCCGCCGACACCAGTGCCTCGAGGGCAATGGCGGACTGCACGCCGCTGGCGGTGGTGTCCAAGTCTCCGATGACGGCCGATATGGAGACATTCATCAGCGAGGTGTCGACCACGAGAACGAACATCGCCATCGCGAGCAGCACCATCAGCCTCCGGCTCTCCTGCTGCTTCGGTTCAGGGCGGGGGTTCGTCAAGTCGCTCACCTGCTCTCCTCCTGTGTCCCCTTGGGCCGGCAGACCCCTGGTGGTGAGGCCGATGCGCGACTCACGAGGTCCGACTCGCTTTGGCCCCGCTGTACAGCCGCGGCCTCACTGGAACCCTAGAGACCCCTCCTCTGCCGGGCATCACCCTGAGAGAGTGATGCTCGGTCAGCCCGGTGCCGCATCGCGGCAACGATCGCGATGACTCCGAACGAATCAGCGCGTCGTTGTCTGACGCGCCGCAGGTGCAAAGCGCCCGTCTTGTCGGCGCAAGGCGGGCGAGGACGTCCGGGTCTGTCAACCGGAGCCGCCGATGACCATGCAGCTCCCTATCCGGTTGCGAGCGCTGTCGGCCGTCGTCGGACGACGTTGTGCGGTCAGCACTGGACGCGCGAAAGTTGGTGACATGTCCAGTCGGATAGCGGCCATCGCGATAGACGCCGTTCAACCGCGGGTGGTCGCCGACTTCTGGTGCAGAGTCCTCGGCTGGCAGGTGCTCGAAGAAGACGACGGCGTGATCAGCATTGCCCAGCCGGATGGATCCTGGCCCATGATCGACGTGGTGCCAGTGCCGGAGACCAAGACAGTCAAGAACCGACTGCATCTCGACCTGCGCGCCAACGGGATGCCGACAGCGGATGAGCTCGCGCGGCTCCTTGACCTGGGCGCACGACGTGTGGAGGTCGGGCAGGCACCCAGCGCCACGTGGGTGGTTCTGTCCGACCCGGAAGGCAATGAGTTCTGCCTGCTTTCACATACCGTCCAAGAGGTCCGCCCGGACCAGTGAAAGCACCCGCGACGGCGCCGGGTCGCGCCGTTGGCTTGCTCGGCGAAGGGAGCCCGGCTGAACCTCCATCCCTTTGCCACTTCGGTGTCACCCTGCGCCACCACCCGCATCCGTTTGAGGACGAACCACTCCCCCAGTCCCGGGCGTGCGTCCGAATCCGTTCTCGTCGTCACTCACGTGGTCACTCAACATCCATCCCCCAAGCCCTTTGGTGGCGCATCTCCCGCCATGGGGATGAAGCGCATCATGCGGCATGTCGTGCGCGCGCGTGGTTGCTAGATTCAGCGCGATGGAGTCGCTACAGGTCGCGTTGGACGAAGCCGCGGACCGCACCGGATTTTCCGGTGTGGTCCGGGTCGACCGCGCGGGCGAGACCGAGCTCTGCTCGGCATACGGATTTGCCGATCGCGCCCACGGCATCCTCAACACGGTCGAGACCCAGTTCGCGACCGCCAGCGGGACGAAGGGCCTGACGGCACTGACGGTCATGTGCCTGGTCGAGCGTGGGACCCTCGAGCTGCACACGACTGCCCGTTCCCTGCTCGGCGCAGACCTGCCCTTGATTGCCGCCGACGTGACGATCGAGCAGCTGCTGGGACACCGGTCCGGGATCGGCGACTACCTCGACGAGGACACTCTCGACGACATCGGCGACTACGTGATGCCGGTGCCGGTGCACGAGCTCGCCACGACCGAGCAGTACCTGCCGGCGCTGGACGGGCACGCGACTGCGTTCTCCGCCGGGGAGCGATTTGCGTACAACAACGGCGGCTACGTGGTCCTCGCGCTGCTGGCCGAACGCGCAAGCGGCGTGGACTTCCACCAGCTGGTTCGCACCCTGGTCTGTGAGCCGGCGGGCATGGTCGACACCGCGTTCCTGCGATCCGACGAGCTGCCGGGACGCGCCGCGCTGGGCTATCTCGCTGACGACGGGGTGAGAACGAATGTGTTCCATCTCCCGGTGCTGGGCAACGGCGACGGCGGTGTCTACTCGACCGCTGCCGACCTGAGCGCGTTCTGGGACGCGCTCTTCGCCGGACGGATCGTCACGCCGGAGCGGGCCGTCGAGATGGTGCGACCGCACAGCGACTGGCCGCAGGAGTCCCGGCGCTACGGCCTTGGGTTCCACCTCCACGCCACCGGCGACGGCGTCTGGCTCGAGGGCCACGACGCAGGCGTGTCGTTCACCAGCGCGCACCAACCCTCGTCATCGATCACCTACACCGTCATCTCGAACTGGTCAGAAGGTGCCTGGCCGATCGTCAAGCTTCTCGAGGACCGGATCGACACCTGAAGAGACGTCGGTAGCCTTCGGCCAGGTCCATGCGTAGTAGGCGACGCCTGCCAGCAGTGCGGCCTCGGTGAGGCTTCCGAGGATGTAGTAGTTCCACTCGCCGATGGCGCCCCCCGCGACGGTGACGGCGTAGAGAACGGCCAGGACGAGGTTCGCCATCCGCGTGACCCTCACTGGCAGGACGAGGCTGAGGAGCACCATCAGGCTGGGAACCATGATGTAGATGGTCATGCCCAGCAAGACGCCCTGTCCGATGGTGAAGGCGAAGATCTTGCCGGCTTCGATGTCGGCACGTACGTCGCTCCGGAAGAAGCCGAACAAGTCCACGTAGACAAAGATGAACAGCATGGCAGTCCACAGTGCGGCGATCTTGATCCGTGGGTTGATCCAGTAATCCTGGTAGTCGTTGGTCCTGGCGGACATGCTGACCTCCCAAACGCTGTTCGGATCTGTGCACCCGAGGGCACGGGACTATCCCCCTCCAGTTCGAGCCTCATCGGTCGCTCCAAGAATCGACAGAGGCGCAAGTCCCATCGTGAGACTGCCGTTCTTCGCATGTGGGTGCCCTTTCACCTGCCAGACCCACGCACCCCTGATCTAGCGTGGTCCTGGAGAGGAACGTGCCATGTCTACTGTGATCCGGCCCTTCGCTGTGCAGCCCAACGAGGGGATGAAGCTACAAACGCCCACCGCCGGCCACGTCATCGTCAAGGCGGATACAAGCCAGACCAATGGCTCAATGACCGTGCTCGAGTTCCTGATACCGCCGAACGACGGGCCGGCAGTGCACAGCCACGTCCGTGAGGACGAGGTGTGGTACGTCATCGAGGGTGACTTTCGGTTCAAGGCGGGAGACACCATGTTCCGGACCTCGACGGGCGGCATGGCCTTTGGGCCACGCGGCCTACCGCACGCCTTCCAAAACGTCGGCGATGCGTTAGGGCGGTTGCTGGTGATCACCACACCGTCAGGGCTGGAGCGGTTCTTCGAGCAGTCCGACAGACTTCCCCGACCTGTTGATCCGGAAGAAATCGCGGCCATTGGGCACGCCAACTGGATGGAGTTCTCAGGTCCGCCGCTGGCAGTTTCCGATCCCCGGTAGGGCTTAACGCCCCGCCGTACATTGAGGCCGTCGTCTACCGCGCCGCGTGCGGCACTGCAACTGCGCGTCCTCGTGCCGGTGGCGCAAACACCCGACCCCGCGCAGTCCTTAGGTCCCGACCTACCCTGACGCAGGCCTCGAACCCTTGCATCGCTGGAGAGTCTGGAGGACTTGAGCCTCCCGGCGAGAAAGTGCAAGGCAATCAGCAGCTGGTTGCCCCCCGCCTTGCCGCTGCTGCCTCGCCGTACGTCGTCACGTTGGACCGCGACGGTTCGCCCTGGACTGGTAGGCGGTAGTGACCGCCTCGCTGGCAGACGTCCTGGCTGTGCTCGTGTGCCATGGCGATGTCCCACGCCCTCGTCCTACCGCCAACTACGCGCGGGGTTGGCGTCTGGTAGCGCGGTGCCATCGAACGGCGATGGCCATGGTGGTGACGGCAAACGCGCCTGTGACCCACGATCTGGGGTTTCGAACGTTCGGCCTCTTCTGGAAGGACATCGGCATGAAACCGAGGTGCAGGGCCGTCACCTTGCCGCCGGGTTCGCGGCTGAACACGACAGAGGAGGTGCCCGTCCCGAGCCCGGAGAGGTCGATGCGGAAGGCATAGGGGTCGGCGCTGTCGGGGTACAGACGAAGACCTCTGCGCACCGCCGGCACGGGCGTCTGCCCGCGGATCGTGAGGTGGTCGCCGCGGACGACCACCTCGAGGCCGGCCCCCATCGCCCTGGGTTGGGGGTCGGTGAGCACGCCGGGACCGAAGGAGTACCAACCGCACAGCTCTCTCCAGACATGCGGACGTTCCGGGACGTCGGTGCGCACAGTGTCATCTGGGAGGCCGAGCAGGAGACGCAGAACCGCGTTGGCCACGGGCACCGGGGCGCCGCGGGGGTTCAACGAGCCGGTATTGGCGAACGCGAGAACACCGATCCCCTCGTCCGGAGCGAGCACCATGTCCGAGAGGAAGCCCTTCCAGATGCCGTCGTGACCGATGGCCCGGTGTCCGCCGACCTTGTCGCGTAAGAACCCAAGCCCCATACCGGGGATCCGGGGATCGGGTTGGTAGTGCGGCTCGAACATCGTGGTGAGGGTTTCCGGTTTGAGGATGGAGCCGTGCTCGTTGGCACCGCCGCCCAGAAGCGCCGAGACGTAGCGAGCCATGTCACTGGTTGTGGAGTAGGCCGCACCGGCGCCGGCTGGCACCACCTCATAGTCGGTGACCGCCTTGAGGCCGTCGGAGTGCAACTCGTATCCCGTGGCCATGCGGGGCCGCATCCGCTCTGATCGGACGAGGTCGGAGCTGTTCATGCCGAGTGGCCCGAACACCCGCTCGCGCAGGTAGCGATCGAACGGAAGCCCGCTGACGTCCTCGACGATCTGGCCCAACGTGGCGAACCCGTGATTGGAGTAGGCCCACTTGGTGCCCGGCTCGAAGTCGGTGCGCAGGCCCCCGCGGTAGTACTCAGCGAGCGAAGGCGTTCGGCGGTCCACTCGCGCGCCCCAGCCGAGCGCCGGCCGGAACAGGTCAGAGGGTCTCCTCACCGCACGGACTCCGGCGGTATGGGTCAGGAGGTGTCGCAGCGTCGGGCGGAAGCTCGCCTTGGCGGGGACCAGCTGGTAGCCGCGCAGGTAGTCATTGGCGGGCGCGTCGAGGTCCACCAGTCCCCGCTCCCACAGCTGCATGACGGCGATCGCGGTGAAGGTCTTGGTGATGGAGGCAATCCGGAAGACCGTGTCTTCGCTGACGGGTGTGTTCGACGCGATGTCTGCGACGCCATGTCCGTAGAAGAACTGCAGGGATCCGTTACGCACCACTCCCACCGCCAGTCCGGCGGCTGGCCAGCGGTTGAGAACCTCACCGACCTTGGCCCTCATCTCCAGCTCGCCGAGCTCGGACATGGCTCCTCCCCATCCAACCGTCGGAGGTCCGCGGCGACCCTGACGGCCACGGCCGACCTGAAACCGACGGACCTGAAACCAGTCTCACTCGGACGCGGCGAGGGGGGAAGATGCGGCCGACCCGGTCCAATGAGTGTCGGCTCGTTCTGGCGCAGGTGGACGCCAGGGCCGGGGCGGGGCTCAGCCGCCGGGCGGCACCACCTGCACCGGCAGGCTGATCACCGAGCTCATCACCCACGGGTTCTGGTGGCGGGTGTGCTCGTGGTCGACCGTGAGCGCGCCGTACCGGTCCAACAGCTGGCCGAGGGCGACCCGGCCCTCCAGCCGCGCCAGCGGCGCACCCAGGCAGAAGTGGATGCCGTGCCCGAACGCCAGGTGGGGGCCGGCGCGGTGGATGTCGAACCGCTCCGGGTCGGGGTAGCGTCGCGGGTCCCGGTTAGCGGCCCCGACCCACGGCAGCAGGATCGACCGGGCCGGGATCCGGCGGTCGCCGAGCGAGACGTCAGTCGTGGTCATCCGCCCCAACCGCGGGAACGGAGTGCGGTAGCGGAGCACCTCCTCGATCGCTCCCGGGACCAGCGACCGGTCCGCCCGCACCTCGGCCGCCGCCTGCGGGTGCCGGTCGAGGCACAGCACGGCATTGCCTAGCAGCGCGGTGGTGGTGATGTGACCGGCGAGCAGCAGCACGGCCGCCAGCCCGACCACCTCCTCGTCCTGGAGGACCTGGTCACGGACGCGGGCTGTGGTCAGCCGGCCGAGCAGGTCGTCGGCGGGGTGAACCCGCCGGTGGCGGATGTGCTCCAGCAGGTAGTCGTTCATCTCCCGCATGACCGGCCGGACCCGCTCCAGGCGGTCCTCGGACGGCATCACGGTTGCGTCCGAGGACTGCACGGAGAAGAGCGTGTCCGCCCAGCGACGGAACAGCGGCAGGTCCTGCGCCGGTACGCCGAGCAGCTCGGCGATGACGGTCACCGGCAGCGGGTAGGCCAGGGCGTCCACCAGGTCGAAGGACCTAGTGCCCGAGACCTCGTCAAGCAGCGTGGCGGTGACCTCGGCGATCCGCGGCTCGAGGCCGGCGACCACACGAGGGGTGAAGGCTTGGTTGACCAGGGTCCGGACCTCCCGATGGCGAGGTGGGTCCATGGTGACGATGTTGCCCCGGGAGAAAAGGCGCAGGTCCTCCTGGTCGGGCACGA
>Ga0164302_10000526_pt1 | contig 10840 bp, 9 predicted proteins | sample Whisoiple_202_MG_FD_109714 | JGI IMG/M metagenome (GOLD analysis project Ga0164302, IMG submission 109714) | Soil microbial communities amended with pyrogenic organic matter from upstate New York, USA - Whitman soil sample_202_MG | ecosystem: Environmental > Terrestrial > Soil > Agricultural... | reverse complement strand
GCTAGTTCGTGTGGTGGCCCGTCCGGGGGCAGCCACCGGGCGAAATTCAATCCCGGACTACGCTTGTAGACGCTCTCTTCGTGCGGTCGTGGACGCGGGTTCGATTCCCGCCGCCTCCATTAGCTCGGCTAAGCCAAATCGCGCGGCGCGGCGCCCGATGCCGGGTCCTCGACGAGGGCTTGCCAGAGCTCTCGGCGAGAAGCGATGCCGAGCTTCGCGTAGACCTTGCGGAGGTGCCATTCCACGGTACGCGCGCTCAGGAAGAGCTGTGCGGCGATCTCGGGATTGGAGTGACCGTCGCGCGCCAACCGGGCGATCTGCTCCTCCTGAGCCGTGAGGTCGTCGCGCGCCTCCGGGCTCCGCTTTCGGACGGTTTCGCCGGTAGCGGCCAGCTCGCGGCGGGCGCGGTCCACGAACGCCTCCATTCCAATCACGATGAACATGCCGTGTGCCGCACGAAGCTGCTCGCGGGCGTCGACGCGGTGGCTCGCTCTGCGAAGCCACTCGCCGTACAGCAGGTGCGCACGGGCAAGCTCAGGGCGCAACGCCGTCCTCCCGAACCGTTCAATGGCCTCCTGGTAGAGACTGTCCGCATGCTCCCCATCGCTGAGCACTGCTCGCGAGCGGGCTTGGATTGCAAGGGCCCAGTCCGTGCCGGCCGGCTGCGTCACCTCGACCAGGCGTTCGAGCGCCTCGCGAGCGGCGTCGATCCTGCCGACGCGCGACGCTGCCTCGACGAGTTCGGGCAGCACCCACATCTGCGGATATGGATCGGCGTCGTTCGCGGTCACCTGGAGCGCAGCCGACGCGGCCTCCTCATAGCGACCGAGGCCGTTGTAGAGAACTGCCGCGGCCCACTGGGCCACCCTCACCGCCAGTCCCTGCCTCGCTGCTGTGGCCTTCTCGATCGTCTCGTCGATCAGCGCGGAAGCCTCCGCCTCGTTGCCTTGCAAGGCGAGCAGCCGGAGCCCAGCGATCGGAGGCAGTCGACTGCCGGTCACAGCCGATACGGTTTCCCGCTCGGCGACGAGGAGCCGGGCACCCGCGAGATCTCCGCGCCACGCCCGGTCCAGCGCCTCTGAGTCGAGATAGAGCGGCAGCTCGGCGAGTGCGCCTGCGGCCCGTACGATCTGTGTCTGACGCTCGTAGATCGCGGTCGCGGCGTCGGAATCCCACGCTACCTGGCTGGCCATCGGTGCGACCCAACCCCACCGCAGGACCTGCTCAACCGGCATATCCGCGACCGTGTTTGCCGCTCGCTTCAGGATCGGAATCGCAACCGCTCGACCATCGGTGTGCATGCGAGCCAGCCCTTCGAGCAGAAGATCCGCGTGACCCGCTGTGCCATGTGATGGAGGGAGATCTTCGATCGCTTGGCAGACCTCGAGCAGCATCCCCGACTGGCCGAGATGCGCCGTGAACATTGCAGAACCGTACGCCGCGAGATACGCGGTGCGGGCGAGCCCGAGGTCAATCGGTTCGAGGGCTCTCGCGGCTTCCAGCAGCAGCGGGGCAGCGTCGTCGCCATAACTGGTCGCCAGCGCCACACGGCCGCGAAGAAGCAGGGCTCGTGCGCTCAAGCATCCGTCGAGCTCCTGGTTGAACTCCGACGTTGCCAGCAGCCGCTGCACGGCGTCGAACGCGCCGGCCTGAAAGCTCAGCTCGGCCGCGGCCAGCGCCCGTTCCCCTCGCCGATCCTGATCGGCCGTCAGCGCGAAGGCGCGCTGCAGGTATGCCGCGGCTGCTGCCACGCCGCCGCGCGCCGTGGCGCGCCCGGCCGACCGCTCCAACTCCTGGGCGACCGCCTCGTCGGGGGCCGAGGCGGCGGCGGCCAGATGCCATGCCCGGCGATCTGGGTCGACGTCCGGATCGGTCGCCTCCGCGAGAGCGAGATGCACGCGGCGGCGCTCCTCTTCTGGAGCGGATCGATAGACCGTCGAGCGGACAAGTGGGTGCCGGAACTGCACCGATTCCCCGATAGTCAGCAGACCACCCGTGTCGGCCGCAGCGGTCTCGACCTCGAGCTTCCTCGCTGCGCGCCAGACGAGCATCGGGTCGCCAACCGGCTCGGCGGCGCCGACGAGCAGCAGAAGCCGGGCGTGGTCGGAAAGCATGTCGATTCGGCGTTGAAAACTCTCCTCAAGCCGGGTCGACAACGTGTTGCGCGGGAACTCCAACAGCCCAAGGCCGCCGGCGAGCTGCGTCCCCGACAGGCCCCTCGGCAGTTCCAGCAGCGCCAGGGGGTTGCCCCGGGTCTCAGCAACGATCCGATCCTGGATACGCTCATCGAGGGGGGAGAGAACGGCTTCGTGGAGAAGCGCACGCGCGTCCTCGTTCGCAAGCCCGACCACCTCGAGCTCCGGTAGGCCCTGAAGCTCCCCGGTGGGGACGCGGGCGGCAAAGACCAGACCCACGGGCTCTGCGAGCAGCCGGCGCGCGACGAATGTGAGGATCTTCGCCGATACCTGATCCAGCCACTGGGCGTCGTCGACGACGCAGAGCAGCGGGCGGTCCTCCGAGGCCTCCGACAGCAGGGTCAGGACGGCCAGTCCGACCAGGAACCGATCCGGCGCCGGACCTGCGGTCAGGCCAAAGGCGATCCCCAGCGCATCGCGCTGTGGCGGTGGGAGCCCCTCGGTCGAATCGAGCAGGGGCGCACACAGCTGGTGCACAGACGCGAACGCCAGCTCCATCTCCGACTCGACGCCCACGGCCCGAAGCAGGCGCATGTCGGCGGCCGAATCCACCACGTGGTTCAGGAGCGCGGTCTTCCCGATCCCGGCCTCTCCGTGGATGAGCAGCGTGCGGCTCTCACCTCCGCGAATCGCACCGATCACGTCGTCAAGCACTGCGCACTCTGACGCGCGTCCGTACAAGCTCGTCCGGTCGCGCATCGGATCACGACCCCCCATGCGCCCGATCCTACGCCAGAAGTTGTGCGCTTGCCGCAACTCGCACGAGGTCGCGTGCTCACCGGATCGGCGGGAATGCTGCGAGGTCACCGGTTATTCTCGGGTGTCGCAACGAGGCCTGGAGTCATGCCCAATGACCACGTTCGCGCGCCACGTTTGTGGCCAGATCGGGGTGTACGGACGAGTCCCGAGGGCAGTCAGAACCAGTGTCCGGCTGGTGATCCTGGCCAGGGCTCTCACGGGCGCGACGGCTCGGGCGGTGCGCAATCGTGATTCCGATCGACCCAGCGCAACCATGGCCGCTGCTACCCGACAAGGAAGGACGTCTCCATGCGCACCTCGCCGACAACCTCGCTCGAGCCGCAGGTTGGAACGATCGACGGTCTGCAGATTCGCTGCGCCGACAGCGGCGGTAACTGCGACCAGGTGGTGCTGCTCACCAGTCCCTGGCCGGAAAGCGTGTACGCCTTCGCGCCGATGTGGGCGACACTCGCGGAGCACGCTCGCCTGTTTGCCGTCGACCTACCGGGGTTCGGCGCGTCGGAGCGCCGTGATGACCTGATGTCGCCGCGGGAGATGGGGATGTTCCTGGTGCGGCTCGTTGCGGAAGCTGAACTCGGCCGGGTGCACATCGTGGCTCCAGATGTGGGGACAGCAGCTGCACTGTTCGCAGCAGCGGCGCATCCTGAGCGGTTCGCGACCTTGACCGTCGGCAGCGGCGGAGTCGCCGTTCCGCTGCAGCTGGGTGAGCCGCTGGCGTCGTGGGTGCTCGACCCCGACCTGGAGAGGTACCGCCGGATGGATCCGCGCACAATCGTCAACGCGGCCGTCGACACGATCGCCGGCGGAATGCCCGATGAGATCCGGAGTGACTACCTCGACTGCTACGAAGGCGACCGCTTCTTCGAGTCGATGCGCTATGTGCGCAGGTACCCCGAGGAGCTGCCCGCGCTGGCCGCGCTACTCCCGCAGATCACAACCCCGGTCACGGTAATCAACGGCCGTAACGATCCGGTGGTCCCCGTCGCCAACGCCGAGTTTCTTCACGCGCGGCTGCCCGACAGCCGAACGGTGATCATCGACGCTGGGCACTTCATCTGGGAGGAGGAGCCGGCCCAGTACGCCGCGGCCATTCTCGAGTCGATCGGGTGTTAGGACGCGCACACGAGGGGGCCGGGGGCCGCCCGTGGTCTTGTTCGCTACCGCAGCCGTGGCCTTTGCCGGGTTCGTCCCATACGAGCTGCGCCGCGGCGTCGTTCGCCGCGCTCGGCGCGATCGTTGGCTTCTCCTTTGGACAGGTCACCGGCGCGACGTTCGACATCGACGGAGGGCGGCAGCTCGTCGCATGATCTCCACGCGGGACAGCCGCGGTCTTCACCGGCGGAGCTTTCGTCTGACGACACCCGTGGCCACACCAGGGTGTTGACTGGCGCTTTTCGCACCGCAAGCGGCGAGGGTTGCGGAAGCCACCTTCTGAAAGGAGACACCACGATGGGAACGGACACCTCCAACGCTTTGCTCTCCGAGACATTCACCAGCTTGATGCCGCACGACGGGATCGAGATCCGGGAGGGCTACATCGACGTCGGCGACGTGACCCTGCATTACGTCGAGGCGGGAGAGGGGCCGCTGGTCGTCCTGCTGCACGGCTTCCCCGAGTTCTGGTTCGGGTGGCGGCTGCAGATCGCGCCGCTCGCCGCTGCGGGCTTCCGGGTCGTTGCGCCGGATACCCGGGGCTACAACCTCTCGTCCCGGCCGGAGGGCGTTTCGGAGTACGGCGTCGACAAGCTTGCCGAGGACATCCGCGGCCTGATCCAGGGGCTGGGTGCCTCCTCGGCGATGGTGGTCGGCCACGACTGGGGCGGATCGATCGCGTGGACGCTCGCCACGAACCATCCCGAAGTTGTCGAGCGCCTCGCCATCCTCAACGCGGCTCATCCGCACAAGCTGCAGCAGGGGCTGCATCACCCGAGCCAGCTACGGAAGTCCTGGTACTTCTTCTTCTTCGCAATTCCAGGACTGCCCGAGGACGTGGTGCACGCAAGGGACTGGCACTTCTTCCGGCACTTCCTGCACGCCGCGAACCCGCCGTACACGCCGGAGGAGACCGAGCGCTACATCGATGCCTGGTCGCAACCGGGGGCCGCTTCCGGGATGATCAACTACTACCGCTCGTCGGTGAGAGAGTCCTCCGCTCAGGCGAAGGCGGTGCATCCACCGATCCAAGCGCCCACGCTCGTGATCTGGGGCCAGAAGGACCACTACCTTGGTGAGGACCTGGCCGAGCCGGATCACGACGATGTGCCCAACCTCGACCGCGTCGAGCGCCTCGAGGATGCGTCGCACTGGGTCCATCACGACGAGGCTGAGCGCGTCAACCAACTGCTCATCGAGTTCTTCGCCTGACCGGTGAAGGTGTGACGAGCAAAGGAGGGACAGTGGCTATTTCATCTCAGGACGCGACGGCGGCGGCCGGCGCCCGCGCGCTGCGCATCGACTTCCCTCAAGAGAGCCTCGACGATCTCCGCCGCCGGATCTCGGCGACCAGGTGGCCGGACCAGGAGACCGTCACGGACGACTCGCAGGGCGTCCCCCTGCAGCTGATGCAGGACCTCCTGCGCCACTGGGGGACGGACTACGACTGGCGGCGCTGCGAGGCCAGGCTGAACGATCTCCCCAACTTCGTGCTCGAGATCGACGGGCTGGACATTCACTTCCTGCACATACGCTCCGCCCACGAAGACGCGCTTCCGCTGGTCGTGACGCACGGGTGGCCTGGCTCGATCATCGAGCAGCTGAAGATCATCGAACCGCTGACCAATCCGACCGCGCACGGCGGCGAGGCATCGGATGCCTTCCATCTCGTGATCCCGTCCCTGCCCGGGCACGGGTTCTCCGCCAAGCCGACCAAGCCCGGGTGGGACCCGGTCCGCACCGCACGAGCCTGGGTGGAGCTGATGAAGCGGCTGGGGTACAGGCGGTTCGTGGCCCAGGGCGGCGACTGGGGTGCGGCCGTCACGCAGACGATGGGGATCCAAGCCGCCCCGGAGCTGGCCGGCATCCACTCCAACATGCCGGGCACGGCACCCGCCGCGATCAACACGGCCGTCCAGCGCGGCGATCCGCCGCCGGCAGACCTCTCCGCCGAGGAGCGGCGCGCCTACGACCAGCTCAGCGGCTTCTATGCGAAGCACGTCGCGTACGCCCAGATCATGTCCACGCGGCCCCAGACGCTATACGGCATGGCGGACTCGCCGGTCGATCTTGCGGCGTTTGCGATCGACCACGGCGACGGCACCGGACAGCCCGGCCTGATCGCACGGATCCTCGAGGGGAACCTGTCAGGCGAGCTCACGCGTGACGACATCCTGGACAACATCACGCTCTACTGGCTGACGAACACCGGTGTCTCGGCGGCTCGCCTCTACTGGGAGAACAAGGCGTCCTTCTTCGACGCCAAGCCGATCACGATCCCGTTCGCGATCAGCGTCTTCCCGGACGAGCTCTACCAGGCGCCTCGCAGCTGGGCTGAGCAGGCCTACCCGGACAACCTCGTCCACTTCAACGAGCTCGACCGGGGCGGCCACTTCGCCGCCTGGGAACAGCCAGAGCTGTTCTGCAGCGAGATGCGAGACGCGTTCCGCTCGCTGCGGTGATTCGAACCGAGAGGGGTCAGACATGTCGGATGAGAGCCACACCGATACTCCCACCGTCGTGCTCGTGCACGGTGCGTTCGCCGACGGATCAAGTTGGAGCGGAGTGATCGAGCGCCTGAACCGGCGCGGCGTCAAGGTCACCGCCCCCGCCAATCCGCTTCGCGGCATCGAGTTCGACTCGACCTACACCGCCTCCATCCTCCGCCAGACGTCCGGCCCGGTCGTTCTCGTCGGCCATTCGTACGGCGGCGCCGTGATCAGCAACGCCGCGATACAGGCGGATAACGTCGTCGGCCTGGTCTTCGTGGCAGCGTTCGCTCCCGACGAGGGCGAGCGGCTGGGCGAGGTCGAGGCGGGCTCGAAGGACAGCGTGCTCAACTCCGCGCTCGTCCCCCTGCAGTACCCGACCGCGGACGGCGGGTCGGCCACCGAGTTCGCCATCGACCCCGCGAAGGCGCGCGAGGCGTTCGCCGGCGACCTCTCCGACGAGCAGGCCGCGCTGATCGCCGCCGTCCAGCGACCGATCGCCGAGGCGGCGTTCTCCGAGCCCAACGGTCCGCCGGCATGGAAAAACCTACCGTCATGGGCCGTTGTTGCCACCGGCGACAAGGCGGCAGGGACAGACGTCGTCCGCTCGATGGCGGAGCGAGCGGGAGCGACGATCACCGAGGTCGACGGCTCGCACGTGATCATGGTGTCGCAGCCAGATGTCGTCGCAAACGTGATCCTCGAGGCGGTGGCCGCCGTCGGTGCGCCGGTCGGAGCGGCGGGCTGAGATGTCGGTCGAGACCTCTCACGCGTCCGCCGCGCCGGCCAGCACCTTCGGCACGGTGGCTCAGATCGAGGCTGGAGTGCTCGACGTCGGCTACGTGGATGCCGGTCCCAGGGACGGCCCGGCCGTGCTCCTGCTGCACGGCTGGCCCTACGACATCCACGCCTTTGCGGAGGTCAGCTCAATCCTGGCGGCCAACGGCCGTCGGGTGATCGTCCCGCACCTGCGTGGCTATGGGTCGACGCGGTTTCTCTCCGACGACACACCGCGCAACGGGGAACAGGCCGCGCTGGCGGTCGACGCGGTCGCGCTGCTGGACGCGCTCGAGATTGATCGTGCCGTCGTCGCCGGGTTCGACTGGGGCGCTCGGACGGCCGACGTCCTGGCGGCGCTCTGGTCCGAGCGCTGCAGCGGCCTGGTCTCGGTCAGCGGATACCTGATCGGAAGCCAGGCCGCCGGGCGGCAGCCACTGCCACCTGAGGCCGAGCTGCAGTGGTGGTACCAGTACTACTTCGCGACCGAGCGCGGGCGCGACGGCTACGGCGCCAACCGGCGCGAGTTCGCGAAGCTGATCTGGCGAACCGCGTCACCGAGGTGGGACTTCGACGAGGCCACGTTCGACCGCAGCGCGGCGTCGTTCGACAACCCCGACCACGTCGAGATCGTGATCAACAACTACCGCTGGCGGCTCGGCCTCGTGGACGGCGAGCCACAACTGCTCGACCTCGAGACCCGGCTCGCCGCCGGCCCTGTGATCACGGTGCCGACCATCACGATGGAGGGCGACGCCAACGGCGCGCCCCATCCCGAGCCGAGCGGGTACGCAGGGAAGTTCTCGGGTCCCTACGCACACCGGATGATCGACGGAGGCATCGGCCACAACCTGCCGCAGGAGGCTCCGCAGGCGTTCGCCGACGCGATCCTGGAGGTGGCTGAGCTGCGGTGAGCACACGCGAGACAACGCTGCCGGTGGAGAGCCGGCTGCCCGGGTTCGACGCGGCCGGCGGCTGGCTCAACTCGCCGCCGCTGACGGCGGCGGGCCTGCGCGGCAGCGTCGTGCTGGTCGACTTCTGGACGTACACGTGCATCAACTGGCTGCGAACGCTCGGCTACGTCCGGGCCTGGGCCGAGCGCTACCGCGACCACGGGTTGGTGGTGGTCGGCGTGCACACGCCGGAGTTCCCCTTCGAGCGCGATCAGGACAACGTGCGCCGGGCCGTGGCCGACATGAACGTTGCCTATCCGGTCGCGCTCGACCCGGACTATGCGGTCTGGCGGGCTTTCAGCAACCACTACTGGCCGGCGATCTACATCGCCGACGCGGAGGGACGGATCCGCTACCACCACTTCGGCGAGGAGGCGTACGCCGAAACGGAGCGGGTGATCCAGCGGCTGCTGCGAGACGCGGGCCGGGATGGGATCGGTGACGATATCGCCTCCATCGTTCCCGGCGGCGTCGAGGCGCAGGCCGACTGGGCCAACCTGGCATCGCCGGAGACCTATCTCGGCTTCCAGCAGGGCGGCAACCTGGTTGCCTCCGACGCGCAGATCGGCGCGCCCAAAGCGTTCGTCGTACCGGATGCGCTTCCGCTCAACGGGTGGGCGCTCGGGGGCGAGTGGACGATCGAGGAGCGGGCGGCGGTGGCCAACCGGCCGGACGGATCCATTGCGTTCCGGTTCCACGCCCGCGACGTCAACCTGGTCCTACGCTCCCGCGCGGGGGCCCCGGTGCCGTTCCGGGTACGAGTCGACGGCGACGCGCCCGGGCCGGCCCACGGCCTCGACGTCGACGCGAGCGGCCGGGGGACGCTGGTCGAGCCCCGGCTCTACCAGCTCGTTCGGGAGCCGGGCGTCATCGCCGACCGCACCTTCGAGATCGCTTTCGCAGCGGCCGGCGTCGAAGCCTACGTGTTCACGTTTGGGTAGGCTCGCCCGCAACGGATCACAACGAGGGAGGGGCAATGAGCGCGCCGGATGGGTTCCCGCGGCGGCTGGTCGGCAAGGTCGGTCTGGTCACTGGCGCCGGCGGCGCGATCGGCCGTGAGAGCGCCCTGCGGATGGCCCGCGAGGGAGCGTCGGTGGCGGTCGCCGACCTGCGACTGGAAGCGGCGCAGGAGACGGTGTCCCTGCTGGAGGGGGAGGGCCACGAAGCTCTTGCCCTTGAGTGCGACGTCCGCGATCAGGCAAGCGTCGAGCGCGCCGTCAACTCCTGCGTCGAGCGATTCGGTCGCGTGGACCTGTTGCACAACAACGCCGGTGTCCTGATCCCCGGCACCGCCCTCACGCAACGCCTGGAGGATTGGGATCTTCACTTCGCCGTGAACGTCAAAGGTGTGCTGCTCGTCTCGCGTGCCGTGATACCGCACATGCAGCGCCAGGGTGGAGGAGCGATCGTCAACACGGGCTCGACGGCTTCACTGGTCGGCGAACCGAACTGCGTCTCATACGACTCCACCAAGGGCGCCGTCCTACAGCTGTCCCGGCAGATGGCGATCGACTTCGCCAAGGACGGCATCAGGGTCAACTGCGTCTGCCCGGGATGGATCGACACCGGCTTCAACGATCCCATCTTCGACGACGCCGGAATGTCGGCCCAGGAGATTGACGACGCTGTGAAGCAGGCGATCCCGCTGAACCGGCAGGGCGTGGCCGCCGACGTCGCCCCGTCGGTCGCGTTCCTCCTCTCCGACGACGCCTCCTACATCACCGGGACGTCGCTTGTCATCGACGGAGGCTTCGTTGCGCAATGAGAAGTGCCATCATGGTTGCGGATGGATCTGAGCAACCGACACCGAGACACGCTCGAGCACATCTTCGCGCACAACCGCAACGTAGAATGGCGCCACGTGAGGTCGCTGCTCGAGGCCGCCGGCACCGTCGTCGAGGAGCCGAACGGCAAGCTGCGGGTGACGCTCGGGGACGAGACCGAGGTGTTCGTGCCGCCGCACGGGAAGGACGCCGATGTCCAGCAGCTCGTGGATCTGCGCCGCATGCTGAAGAACGCGGGGTTTGCGCCCTGATCCAGCGGGCGGGCGCCCTGGCAGGTGGTGCGTCGACCCGCCCGAGCGGCAGCGCAGCTAGGCGGCCAGCTCGACCGGCCGCACTTCCAGTTCCATCAACGCTCCGGAACGCACCACCGTCAGCGACTGCGGCCTGCCGATTGCCTCCGCCGACAGCTGGCGCTGCAGCTCCTCGACGCTCTCGATCGGCTTTCCGTTGACTGCGACCACGATGTCCTCCGGGAGCAGCCCGGCTGCGCCCGCGGGGCTGCCTGGAGCGATGTCGATCAGTTCGATACCGTCGTTGCGGCCGAGCGCCGCCACGGCCTTGGGAGGCAGCGGTCGCGGAGCGGCGCCGACACCGATGTAGGCGCGCCGAACGCGCCCGTCGCGCATCAGCGTCGCGATCAGGCCGCTGGTGTGCTCGTTGATCGGCACGGCCAGTCCCAGCCCCATGCCGGCCAGCGCGGTGTTGATCCCGACGACGCGGCCGTCGCTGGT
>Ga0164302_10000525_pt1 | contig 10842 bp, 9 predicted proteins | sample Whisoiple_202_MG_FD_109714 | JGI IMG/M metagenome (GOLD analysis project Ga0164302, IMG submission 109714) | Soil microbial communities amended with pyrogenic organic matter from upstate New York, USA - Whitman soil sample_202_MG | ecosystem: Environmental > Terrestrial > Soil > Agricultural... | reverse complement strand
GTCGACGACCAAGCGGGACGGTCGTGACACGGTGCCCGCGTAGCGGCGCTAGCGGGCACCGGGGAGAGGCCGTATCCGCGCAGCGTCATCGGCCTCATCCGGGCCGTGGGAATCTCGACCCCGGCCCGCTACGGCTGCTGGTCGAGTTCCGGCTGCGGTTCCTCCTCGCGCCCGGCGAGCCGGTCGCGGCCGCGCTGCACGGCGGCGAGGAACTTCTGCAGGTTCACTTCGAGGGTGTTGAGGATCTCGTCGGCGTAGTCCTCGGCACCGAGGCGGATTTCGCGCTCGCGGGTGCGGGCATCCTCGACGATCTCGTCGGCGGCGCGCTCGGCCTGCTTGGTGACCTCCTCGTCGGAGATCAGGCGGGCCTGCTGCTCGCGGGCCTCGCGGACGATCCGCTCCGCCTCGCGTTTGGCCTCGGCCAGCATCTCCTGGCGCTCCTTGACGATCCACCGCGCCTGCTTGATCTCCTCGGGGATCGTGGCGCGCATCTGGTCGAGGAGGTCGTAGATCTCCTCGCGATCAACGCGCACCTGGTCCGTCAACGGCACCGGGCGGGCGTTGTGAACTACGTCATCGAGCTTGTCTATGAGGACCAGAACGTCCATAAGAGGGTCGTAAGCCTACGTGTATGCGGGGATTTTGGTGAGGAAGAGGTTCAACGAGCCATTTTTTGCAAGGCAACGCCCATGCGGACTGACTGGTGTGCACAGCCTACCTGTCGTGCAGGCGGTCTCCCAGCGCGGCCGCGACCGCGGCCGGAACGAGGTCGGAAACGTCGCCTCCGAAGGTGGCCATCTCCTTCACCCCGGTGGACGAGAGGAAGCTGTAGTGGGGCGAGGCGATCACGTAGATGCTCTCGATCCCCGGGTCGAGCTTGCGGTTCAGCTGCGCCATCTCGAACTCGTACTCGAAGTCCGAGATCGCGCGCAGCCCCTTGACGATCGCCTTGGCGTCGTTGTCGCGGGCGAACTCGACAAGCAGGTTGGCGAAGATCTGGACCTCGACGTTGGGAAGGTCGGCCGTCGCCGCTTCGATGAACGCCTTGCGCTCCTCGGCGGTGAAAAGCGTTTTCGCCTTGCGGACCGGGTTGTTGACGACGCCGACGACGACGCGGTCGAAGACATTAGAGGTGCGGGTGATGATGTCGATATGGCCGTTGGTGACCGGGTCGTAGCTGCCCGGGCAGACGACGGTGCCGTTCTTCTCGCTCACTCGCCCGCCTCCCCGTAGATGGAGACGTCGGCGGCGCCGTAGCGGCGCTGCCGCAGCGGCTCCAGCGACTCGATCCGCAGCGGGCGGCGGGCGCCGCTCTCGATCACGGCGCGCCCTCCCGCGGCAAGCAGGCTGGGCAGGTGGGTGTCGAGGTCCTGGGCCACGAGGTCGGCGAGTTTATACGGGGCGTCCACAAAGACGAGGTCGAAATTCCCCGCAAACGCAGGCGTTGAAACCTGGCCGAGCCAGCGGCCGACGTCGGCGCGGACGAGCTCGGCGCGGTCGGCGAGCCCGAGGCGCTGGACGTTGCCGAGCGCCGGGCGGGTGTCGCGGTCGACGAGGGTCGCCGCCGCGGCGCCGCGCGAGAGCGCCTCGATCGCCAGCGCCCCGGTGCCGCAGTAGAGGTCGAGGACGCGGGCACCCACGACCCGGTCGCCGAGGGCGGAGAAGATCGCCTCGCGGACGCGGTCGGAGGTCGGCCGCACCTTCCAACCTTTGGGCGCGACCAGGCGCTGCCCTTTGAGCTCGCCGGCGATGACTCTCACCCGCCAAACCTAGTCGGCGCTAGAGCGGGATCGGGTCGGCCGCGCCGGTGCCGAAGCGGCGGTGGGCGGCGTCGAGCAGCGGCCCGAGGGCGGGGTCGGCGAGGGAGCCGTGGTCGCGCAGCAGCGCCAACACCTCGCGGTGGGCCTCCATCAGCAGCGGCCCGTCCTCCGGCAGCTTGGCGACGGCGAAGCGGGGCAGCCCGCTCTGGCGGGTGCCGAGGATCTCCCCCGCGCCGCGGAGTTCGAGGTCGATCTCGGCCAGCTTGAAGCCGTCGCTCTCCTCGGCGACCGCCCCCAGCCGCTTCTGCGCCAGCTCCCCCGACTCTTCGGCGAACAGCAAGCACTGGCTCGGGTGCTCGCCGCGGCCGACCCGCCCCCGCAGCTGGTGCAGCTGGGAGACCCCGAAGCGCTCGGCCCCCTCGATCACCATCACGGTCGCGTTGGCGACGTCGATCCCGACCTCGATCACCGTGGTCGAGACCAGCACGTCGGTCTCCCGCGCGGCGAAGGCGCGCATCGCCTCGGCCTTGTCGTTCGAGTGCATCTGCCCGTGCAGGAGGCCGATGCGGAAATCGCGCAGCTCGCCGGTGCGCAGCCGCTCGGCCTCGACCGCGGCGGCTTTGCCGGCGACTTTCTCCGATTCGGCGACCAGCGGGCAGACGACGAAGGCCTGCCGGCCCTCGCGCAGCTGCCGCCGCAGGAACTCGAAGGCTTCGCCCCGCTGCTCCTCGGAGACGAGGTGGGTGCTGACCGGCTGGCGCCCCGCCGGCAGCTCGTGCAGGGCGGTGGTGTCCAGGTCGCCGTATTCGGTCAGCGAGAGCGTCCGCGGGATCGGCGTCGCGGTCATATGGAGGACGTGGGGCGCCATCCCCTCCACCCCCTTCTCGTCCAGGGCCCGCCGCTGAGAGACGCCGAAGCGGTGCTGCTCGTCGACGACGACGAGGCCGAGGCGGGCGAAGCGGACGGTCGGCTCGATCAGGGCGTGGGTGCCCAGGATGAGTCCCAACTCGCCGCTGGCGAGTTGGTTCAGGGCGCGTTTGCGGACCGGCGCGGGAGTTGAACCGGTTAGCAGCGAGAACGGAATCGCCTCTTCGGCGAGCAGGCGGCCGAGAGTGATCGCGTGCTGCTCAGCCAGCGTCTCGGTCGGTGCCATGAGCGCGGCCTGGTAGCCGACTTCCAACGCCCGCAGCATGCAGTAGACGGCGACGACGGTCTTGCCAGAGCCGACCTCCCCCATCAGCAGCCGCTGCATCGGCTCGCCGGAGTCGAGGTCGACCTCGATCTCGTCGAACGCCTTGAGCTGATCGCCGGTGGGCTCGAACGGCAGCGAGTCGAGCCAGCGGGCGACGAGGTCGCCGGGCTTGCCGAAGCGTGGCGCGGGGCGGGCGGTTCGGTGGGTGCGCTTGCGGGTCGCCAGCAGGGCCTGGTGGAGGAACAGCTCTTCGAAACCGAGCCGGTCGCGGGCCTGCTCCAGGTCGTCGATCGAATCGGGGAAGTGGACGGCTCTGAGCGCGTCGCCGATCGCGGCGAGGTGGCGGCGGGTACGGAGGGCCGACGGGAGCCCCTCGATCGCGTGCGGCGCCCAGCGGATGGCTTGCTCGGCCCATTCGCGGATCTGGGCGGGACGGAGGGCCTCGGTGGCCCGGTGGAGAGGGACCATGGTCTCCGGCTGCGGGTCCTGACGAGGGCTTTTCGGGGACTCCTGCGCAGGATGCTCGGAGTCCCCGGCGCCCTCGCCACCCGCAGAAGAGACGAGCTCCCATTCCCTTACTGCGAAGCCCTTCCCTGAGAATTTGCCGGTGAGGAGGAGCTCGGTGCCGGGGATGAGCTTGCCTGCTACCCAGGGCTGGTTGAACCAGGTGGCTCTCACGTGGCCGGTGGCGTCGCCGACTTTGACGCTGACCATGCGCAGGCGGCCTTTGCGGAAGGGGCGGGGTTGGGGTCCCTGGACCTCGACGAGGACGGTTGCGGTCTCGCCGGGCTCGAGGTCTCCAAGCTCGCGGATGCGGAGGTCGCGGTGGCGTCTCGGGATGTGGAAGAGGAGGTCGCCGACGGTGCGGAGGCCGGCTTCGGCCGCGGCCTCGGCGGTTTTCGGGCCGACGCCCTTGAGGGCGGCGAGGCCCTGCTCCAGGACCGACGGGCGGGGCCAGTGGACCGGCGCATCGAGCAGCTCGCCGCGCCCCAGCTCTCGCGCGCCGGCAAACGACCGCACTACTGGGCGGCCAGCAGCCACCACCAGCTCGGCTGTCCCCCCTCGTGGGCCTCGACCTCGACCCCGTCGGGCACGTGGGTGTCGAGCTCGTCGAGGGGGATCGGGGCTCCCTCGCCGGCGATCACGGTGACGATCTCCGCCCCGGCGGCGAGGTGCTCCAGGGTCGTGGCCAGGGTCGAACCCGCCCCGCCCCAGGCGACGATCGCGCCGTCGGCGAAGCCGACCGCGTCGCCCTTCTTGAAGCGGCCCTGGGCGTCGTCGCGGGCGGCGGGAGCGACCCCGCCGGTGGCGAGGCCCTCCAGCGCCTCCCCCAGCCGCTCGGCGTTCTCGTCCATCGGCGCCTCGGCGTCGAGCTCCACCAGCGCCAGCAGGCTCGCTTGCTGCGATGTCGCCGGCACCACCCGCGCCGGCTTGTCGGAGAGCTCGCAGGCGCGCTCGGCGGCCATGATCACGTTCGAGGAGCTGGGCAAGACGAGGACCTCCTCGGCGGCGACGCTGTGGATCCCGGCGAGCAGCTCGTAGGTCGAGGGGTTGAGCGTCTCGCCACCGGGGACGACGAGGGCGCCGAGCTCGCCGAAGAGGCGCAGCATCCCGTCCCCCGCCGCCACCGCGACGACGCCGGTGCGGCCGCTGAGGCGGGCGTCGCGCTCGGCCATCTGCGCGCGCATGTCGGCGACGTCGAGGTTGGTCACCTCCCCCACGCCGTCGAAGACCGCGACCGCGGCCTCGGGCTCGTCGGTGTGGACGTGAACCTTGAGGGTGACGTCGTCGCCGACGACGAGGACGGAGTCGCCCATCTTCTCCAGCCGCGGCAGGTACTCGCGGTTGCCGAGGCCGCTGCCGGAGACGATGAAGTTGGTGCAATAGCGGTAGCGGCTGTCCTCGTGGTGGGGCAGGCTGCGGCGCGGCGGCTCGTGGTGCGCGACCGCGGGCGGCTCGGCGCCGTCGCCGCGCAGGCCGGCGACGACGCCGGCGAGGATCAGGACGAGCCCGTGGCCGCCGGCGTCGACGACGCCGGACTCGCGCAGGACCTCGAGCTGCTCGGGGGTGCGGGCGACGGCGCGCTCGCCGTCGGCGATCGCCCGCTCCAGAACTTCGGCGAGGACCGCATCCTGCTCCTCTTCGGAGACGTCGCGGCCGAGCCGCTGCTTCTCCTGGTCGAGGTGGGCGAGCTGACGGGAGAGCGAGTGGGCCATCTCGCGGAAGACGGTCAGCATCGTCCCCTCGGCCGGGTCGCGGACCGAGTCGTAGGCGGCGTCGGCGGCGCGGGCGAAGGCGGCGGCGACCAGGGTCGGGTCGATCAGCTCGCCCGGGCGGCTGGCGAGCTCCTCGGCGGCGCCGCGGACGATCTGGCTGAGGATCACGCCGGAGTTGCCGCGGGCGCCCATCAGCGCCGCCCGGGCGAGCGCCTGGACCAGCTCGGTGCGGCCGACCTCGTCGACTTCCTGGCCGTCGAGGCGGTCGAGCTCTTCCATCACCGCGCGCATCGTCATCGCCATGTTGTCGCCGGTGTCACCGTCGGCGACCGGGAAGACGTTGAGGTCGTTGACCTCCTGGCGGCGGGCCTCCAAAGAGGCGTAGGCAGAGCTGACGACCCGGCGGAAGCGGGCGATTTGGGGTTCGGGCATCCACCGAGAATCTAGTCCTCTGCCGCGACGTGAGAACGTTCACACGGCTCCGCTGGGTCCATTGGTACGGTGCTCGCGCCAATGAGACGCTTTGCCACCTGGACCACCGGTCACCGCAAGACGGTGATCATCGGCTGGATCGTCGCCCTGATCGGGTTCGGCATGATCGCCGGCTCAGTCGGAGCCGACTTCAGCGAAGAATTCCAGCTCCCGGACTCCGATTCGAAGCAGGCCCTAGACCTGCTCGAAGAGCGCTTTCCTGCACAGTCCGGCGAAGCCGCTCAGATCGTCTTCAAGGCTGATCAAGGAGTGGAATCCCCCGCGGTCGAGCGCAAGATGGAAGGGGTCTTCACCAAGGTTGACGGGTTCCCCCAGGTCAGCGAAGTGGCCAACCCCTACAAAGGTGGCGGCGCGGCTGCCGTCAGCGATGACGGCAAGATCGCCTACGCGACCGTCCAGTTCGACGTCACCGGCGACAAACTGAACGAAGACGACGTCAAGGAGATCATTTCGATCGCGCAAGGCGCCTCCGGGGACGGGCTACAGGTCGAGCTCGGCGGTCAGCCGATCGCGGAAACCCAGGCGGAAGAAGGGGAAGACATCTCCTTCTTGGTTGGACTTCTCGCGGCGATCATCGTCCTCCTGCTTACCTTCGGCTCCGTGGTGGCGATGGGGCTGCCAATCCTCACCGCCCTCTTCGCCCTCGGCGTCGGCATCAGCCTGATCACGCTCGGGACCCACCTCTTCCCCACCGCCGACTTCGCGCCGTTCCTGGCGACGATGATCGGCCTCGGCGTCGGTATCGACTACGCCCTTTTCATTCTCACCCGGTTCCGCAACGGGCTGACGGAGGGAATGGAGCCACGGGATGCGACGATCGCCGCGATCGACACCGCCGGGCGCGCCGTTCTCTTCGCCGGCATCACCGTAATCATCGCCCTGCTGGGGATGATGCTGCTCGGCCTCAGCTTCCTCTACGGGGTGGCGATGGCCGCGTCGCTTGCGGTGCTCTTCACGATGATTAGCGCCCTGACGCTGCTGCCGGCGCTACTGACGATCGTCGGCCGGCGAGTCGACCGCCTGCGAATTCCCGGCTTCGGTCGCGGCAAGCGGAGCGTCGACGAAGGCAGCTGGTGGCAGCGCTGGAGCAAACGCATCCAGCGGCGCCCGTGGACAGCCGCGCTGCTCTCCGGCGCGCTCCTGATCGCGCTTTGCATTCCCGCCCTTTCGCTCCGCCTCGGCACCAACGACGCCGGTACCGAACCGGCCGGCAAAACCACGCGCCAGGCCTACGATCTACTTGCCGAGGGCTTCGGACCGGGCTTCAACGGCCCCCTGGTGATCGCTGCGGCCCTACCGGAAAAGGGCGACGACACCGGCATGGTCGAGCTTCGCAAGGAGCTGAAAGAAGAAGCGGGCGTTGCCGAAACCACTCCGATCGTCCTCAGCCCGGCGAAGACCGCCGCCGTGTTCCAGGTTTATCCGACCACCTCGCCACAGAGCGAGGACACGACCGAATTGCTCGATCGCATCCGCTCGGAAGTGATCCCGCCAATCGAGACGCGGACTGGTACGCAGCTCCACGTCGGCGGCATCAACGCGATCTTCGAGGACTTCGGAAACGCGATCACCGAAAAGCTCCCGCTCTTCATCGGCGTCGTCGTCCTGCTCTCGGCGCTACTGCTGATGATCGTCTTCCGCTCGATATGGGTGCCGCTGAAGGCGATGGCAATGAATCTGCTCTCGATCGGCGCTGCCTTCGGCCTGATCGTCGCCGTCTTCCAGTGGGGCTGGGGCGCGAGCCTGATCGGCGTCGACAGCACCGGCCCGATCATTTCCTTCCTCCCGATCTTCCTCTTCTCGATCGTCTTCGGGCTCTCGATGGACTACGAGGTCTTCCTGATGTCGCGGATCCACGAGGAGTGGGAACACACCAAGGACGCGACCGAGGCGGTCACCCGTGGCCTCGCACTGACCGGCCGCGTGATCACCGCGGCGGCGGCGATCATGGTCACCGTCTTCCTCTCTCTCGCCATCGGCGAAGACCGGATCATCAAACTCTTCGGCCTTGGCCTCGCCTCGGCGGTGTTCATCGACGCCGTGATCATCCGCTCCGTCCTGGTGCCGTCGATCATGCAGCTCCTGGGCACCCGAGCCTGGTGGTTCCCCGATTGGCTCGACCGCATCCTCCCCCGCCTGCACGTAGAGCCCGCCGAGGGCGATCCCTCGCCGACCGGCGAGTTCGCGGCGGTCGGGGCGAGCGGCGACTCCGACGCCTAGCGGCGCGCAGCGGCGAGTTCGTTGCGGATGTCCGCGGCGATGCGGTCGGGTTCGGCTTCGAGCTGCGTGTCGGTGAAGCGGAGGACGGAATAGCCCTGCCGGCGTAGGTCGGCGTCGCGGGCGTGGTCGCTCTCAAAGGCGACCGAGCCGCGGTGGTAGGTCCAGGTGTCGGCCTCGACCACGAGGCGCTCCTCGCGCCAAAGGAAGTCGACTTCGTGGCGTCCGATCTTGGGGTTGACGTCGGGCGGGGGGATTCGGTGCCGGCGAAAGAGAGCGAGGAAGGCGCGCTCGAGGTCGCTTCGAGTGCGGTCGGTCTCGATGCCGTCGAGGCGCAGGCCCTCGAGCTCGGCCTGGCGGATCGCGCGGCGCACTAGGTACCCGGGGAGGGACGAGGCGCGGAGGTCTTCGATGGTGCGCGGGACGGTGGTGACGGGGATGTTGGCGCGGTAGGTGGTGAAGGCGGGCGGGATTGAGGGTCGTCTCCCTCGCCCCCCTTCTTGCAGCAGGTAGGAGGGCGAGGGAGACGACCCCGCAGAGGCACAGAGGGACGGGCCGCAAAGAGAAGGGGTGCGGTGGATGTGGATGCCCCGGCGCTTGGAGCGGCCCGAGGTCGAGGGGATCGAGACGTGGCTGGGGCCTTCGATGGGTTTGAGGAGGTTCCAGAGCGCGGCGGCGGAGCCGTGGCTGAGGACCGCGCCCTCGCCGCAGGCGAGGACGGCGGCCATCCAGCGCCCGTGCCAATTCAGGCCTTTGTGTCCCACGGCGTAGACGCCTTGGTGTACCCGGTGGAGGCGGCCGCTGCGCACGCGTTCGGTGATCGCCGGCCTCCCAAGTCCCGCCTTCGCCAGCTGTTTCGCGGTGATCACTCCATGCTGCCGGAGGGCGACCCGGGCGATTACCGAGTCCCGTGTGTCGTTTTTGTTCGGCATAACCGAACAAAGTCGACAGGCCTCTCGACCTCTCCCCCCTTACCCAGCCTTTTTCGCTTCTTTGGGCGCTACGAGGGAACTACGCGGCCTTCGTGACCTTGCCGGCCTTAAGGCACCTAGTGCACACGTAGGCGCGTAGCGGGCGGCCGTTCTCTTGGATCCGGACCTTTTGGAGGTTCGGGTCGAAGCGGCGCTTGGTGGCGACCATCGAGTGGCTTCGGGACTGGCCGAACGCCGGTCCCTTGCCGCAGCTGTGGCATACCTTGGCCATGAGGACGGTGGATGGTACAGGGTGCGGAAAAGGCGCGGTTTGACGCCTGGGATCCCTCCCTGGCTAAGGCGCCGTCAGCCCGCTTCGCGCTTGAGGAGCGCCATGCGGGCGACGGTGAGGGCGGCGTTGCGGCCCTGGTCGCGCTTGTCGCCGCCGGAGCGGGCCAGGGCCTGCTCCATGTTGTCGCAGGTAATGACGCCGAAGGCGCAGGGGACGCCGCTCGCCAGCTGCACGTCCTGGATGCCTCGCGCCGCCTCGGCGCAGACGAAGTCGTAGTGGTCGGTCTCGCCGCGGATGACGACGCCGAGGCAGGCGACGCCGCCGATCTCCGGGCCGCCGCCCTGTTTGGCGTTGTGGCGGCGGACGCCGTCGATGATCGCGTTGGCGGCGAAGGGGAGCTCGTAGGCGCCGGGCACCGAGTGATGGGTGACGTTGCCGATCGGCACCCCGGCTAGCTGGAAGCCGTGGTCGGCGCCGTCGAGCAGGCGCAGCGCCAGGTCCTCGTAGAAGCGGCCGACGACGACCGCGAACTGCAGCTCGGCGAGCTTCGCCTTCTCCTTCTCCTCGAACTGCTCGAGGAAGGCCCCCGCCTCAGCCATCGGCGTTCCCGCCTTCGCGGCCCTCGCGGGCGTCGCGCTCCTCCTCGTCGTGGATCATCTCCTCGTCGAGCGCCAGGCCTTGGTGGTGCAGCAGGTGGCCCATCTTGTCGCGCTTGACCCGCAGGTAGGCGTCGTTGTGGACGTTGGGGGCCGACTCGATCGGCACCTGCTCGCTGACCGAGAGGCCGTAGCCCTCGAGGCCGACGATCTTTTTCGGGTTGTTGGTGAGGATGCGGATGCTGGTCAGGCCGAGGTCGCCGAGGATCTGGGCCCCGATCCCGTAGTCGCGCAGGTCGGCGGGCAGGCCGAGCTTGAGGTTCGCCTCGACGGTGTCGGCGCCTTCCTCCTGCAGCTTGTAGGCGCGCAGCTTGTTCAGCAGGCCGATCCCCCGCCCCTCCTGGGAGAGGTAGAGGAGGACGCCGCGGCCCTCGCGCTCGATCATCGAGAGCGCCGCTTCCAGCTGTTCGCCGCAGTCGCAGCGCATCGAGTGGAAGACGTCGCCGGTCAGGCACTCGCTGTGGACGCGGACGAGGACGTCCTCCTCCCCTGCGACCTCGCCCTTGACCATTGCGACGTGGTGTTTGTCGTCGACCAGCGAGCGGTAGCCGACGGCCTGGAAGTCGCCGAAGGCGGTCGGCAGCGCGGTGCCTACGACGCGTTCGACCAGCTTCTCGGTCTGCCGCCGGTAGGCGATCAGGTCGGCGACGGTGATCATCTTCAGCCCGTGCTTCTCGCAGTAGGGGACAAGGTCCGGGACGCGGGCCATGGTGCCGTCGTCGTTCATCACCTCGCAGATCACCCCGGCCGGCGTCAGGCCGGCGAGGCGGGCGAGGTCGACGCTGGCCTCGGTGTGGCCGGTCCGCTCCAGCACGCCACCGTCTTTGGCGCGCAGCGGGAACATGTGGCCGGGGACGACGATGTCGCGCGGGCCGGACTCGGGGTCGATCGCAACCTGGATCGTGTGGGCGCGGTCCTGGGCGGAGATCCCGGTGCTGACGCCGCCGGCGGCCTCGATCGAGACCGTGAAGGCAGTCTCCAGCGGCGCCTCGTTCTTCGCCGTCATCAGGTTGAGGCCAAGCCGTTCGCAGCGCTTTGCGGTCAGCGCCAGGCAGATCAGCCCACGCGCCTCTTTGGCCATAAAGTTGATCGCCTCGGGGGTCGCG